>Ga0070670_100003230_pt1 | contig 13460 bp, 7 predicted proteins | sample KBSS63metaG_FD_64665 | JGI IMG/M metagenome (GOLD analysis project Ga0070670, IMG submission 64665) | Switchgrass rhizosphere microbial communities from Kellogg Biological Station, Michigan, USA - KBS S6-3 metaG | ecosystem: Host-associated > Plants > Roots > Rhizosphere > Soil ... | reverse complement strand
CTGGCATCGCCGCAGCAGTTCATGGCGCGCGAGCGCAACGCGATCGAGGAAGCCTGGCCGGGTGACGTGATCGGCGTGATGGACCGCGGCAACCTGCGCATCGGCGACACGCTGGCGGAGAGCAGCGATCTCGAGTTCGCCGACATTCCGCGCTTCGCGCCGGAGCACTTCGCGCGAGCGATTCCGGCTGACCCACTTCGGCGGAAGCAGTTCGACACCGGGCTCCGCGAGCTGACGGAGGAGGGTGCGGCGCAGGTGTTCTACATGGACAGCGAGGTCGGACCGGCGCCGATCGTCGGCGCCGTCGGGATGCTGCAGTTCGACGTCATGCAGTATCGGCTGGAGCACGAGTACGGCGCGCCGATTCGGTTCGAGCGCATTCCGTATCGCCATCCGCGCTGGGTGACGGGCCCCGAGCGCGAGATCGACCGTGTGGCGAGTGGGCGTGGGCGGATGCGGATCTACGACTCGAAGGGCAAGCCGCTGATCCTGTTCGACGACGAGTGGAACCTGCGGTGGGCGCTACAGAACGAGACGTCACTCACGTTCCACGACGTAGCACCCTAGCCGTCATTCCGAGCGGGTGCCATTCCGAGCGAGCGACAGCGAGTCGAGGAATCGAGACTATCGGGGTAGAGAACCCTCTACCGGTATGATCGCGATTCCTCGACTGCGCGCCTCCGGCGCTCCGCTCGGAATGACAACCTCAGCCTGTGATCGGGCCGGACTGAATCCCGCTCGCGGCGGCGCTTCGACGCACGGCCGCGAGCACCTGGATCAGGTACTTCTCCACCCACTCCGTCCCCTCGTACTCTGCCAGCGGCGTCGCGCGAACGCTGACGGAGCTTGGGCCTCGCGACTGGCCGGTGACCACGCCTAACGGGTCGCCGCCGTTGCGGACGTGTGTGTTGAGGGAGAGCAGGGCGTCCGGGTCGCTTGCCCAGACGAATTCGGTGCGGTCGTCGAAGCCGACGACGAGCGCGGCGCGATCATTGGTTGCGGCCGTTTCATGCAGCTCGGCGACGAGGTCAGCCGTCGTGCGGCGCACGCAGTGTGACATGGGCGACTCCTGTCCCAGGAGAGGTAAGGGGTACCACCAACCGAGCGGTCACCGGGCCGCGCTTGCCCTTACCGAACCATGTCTCCGGTGCCACGCCGGTGCGGGTCACCGCGGCGCTTGCCGCCGCGACACTATGGTAGTGCTCGTAGGCCGTGGATGAAAGGCTGATCCATTCGTCTTCCGTCACAGGTGCGCAACGTGTTGAGGACACGCGAGTTACCTCTAGCTCCACGCACGCTCGAACGGTCCTTCTGCGCGATGATGCGGAGTCACGAGGTCCTTGTGTGACGCCTCGATTTGTCGCAGGGCGTCGAGGACTGCTTCGACAAGCATCTCGGACGAAGGACGAAAAACGGATTCGTCTGATCTGGCGGATTGATTTCGTGGTCAGCCCGGGGAGCGCCGAGCCTGCGCTGAGAAGCGCAGCGACGAAGGGAGGGACTTCTGTGAACAACTCGTGGCCGAACCGGCTACGATGCCATCACAGAAGATCCCTCGCTTGCTGCTCGGGATGACATTCGCTGCCGCTCGGGATGACACGCTTTCTCCCGCCGTCCGCCGTCCGCCCTCCGCCCCCTCCGCCCTCCCCCCTCCGCAGGCCGCGCTCCTACCGAGCAGCTGTTAGAAACGCAGTCCTGTGCCAAGCACCACCCGCTTTTCGGGCGAGCTTGTGAATACGAGGTTCACGCCGGTCGCGTGGTCGATGATGCCGAGCCACACGCCTCCGCCAGTGACCCCGTGCCAGCCGCCCGGCGAATCTCCATCCACGTAGACGCGGCCTGCATCCGCGAAAGCGAGGATCCCTAAGTCGATCGGGATCACGCGCCGGAGCGACACGACCGGAACGCGAAGCTCCGAGTTACCATAGATCGACGCGTCGCCCGCATAACGCTGCGGCTTCACGCCGGTGAGCGTATCGCCGCCGCCGAGGAATGCGGCCTCGTGAAATGGAGCGTCGCCCCAGACCTTGCGTCCACCGCCGCGAAGCGCGAGCACCGGACGATGCGGAAGTGGCAACTCGAGAAAGGTCTCGGCGCTTCCTGAGAGCTGCGAGAACGCGCTCGTGACATCCCACACCGCCGGGAACGCGCTGCTGCTCATGTCCACCATGAACCCACGCGTGGCTCCTCGGACCATGTCACGCGTATCGTAGCGTAAGCCGAGTCGAGCGCCCACTTGGCCGAAGTTGCCGGAGCCGTACGGCTGTTCCTGCGCCAGTAGTCGGTCAGGGGGTCCCCCGGTGGTGGAATACTGGATCACCGGTCCCAGGGTGACGTCGCTCTCGCGGTTGCCTAACGACAACGCGACGGCCGGCCGCAGCTGCCACTGGCGCTGCTCGGCATGGAAGAAGTCATCGGAACCGACATCCGACTCGGGCTTCGTATCGTTGCCAAAGCCGTAGAAGTTGGTGATCTCGAATCCCGACACGCGGGCCGTCGTCGTGAAGTGAACGGGCGAGCTCTCGAGCCGGCTGTCGTGGAACAACGTCACGCGGAAGCGGTTGGACCCCGTCGCATACTCCGCGTCCAGGTTGATGAGCGTCGCGTATGGCTCGCGGCGGAATCCATTCCGGACCCACTGCGCGCTCACGCGCGGCACCAGCCCGAGCCCTCCGGCACCGAACCCGACACTCGGCGTAAACCTGGTGCCGATATTCGGACTTGGCGGCGCGAGCGTGCCGGTGTCGTTCTTCACCCATGGACGCCGGCTGAACAGCGTGTCGCGGCTCGAGTCCGGACCGTAGTACATGCCGGTCACGTGGCCGCGGTCGTAGAATCGCGGTGAGGCGCGGCGTCCGACGCGCGACGAGTCCACGAGCTCGTTTGTCCCGTTTCCGCCGATGACGCGCACGCGGATCTTCGAGGCGACATCGCCCCTAACGAGTGCCGAGTCGTCGCCGTCGTGCAGGTAGACCTGAACCTCTGATGTCTCGCGTGGGTCGAATCGGCGGTGGTAATACCGTGCGCCCGCGGCCTGTAGCTCGACGTCGACCAGCCCGCCGGTCTCGTATGTCACCGTCGCCTTGTCCGCGGCGTCTGTGGCGTGCACCTCCACCGCATCGGCGAGCACCTTGTAGAACTCGTCGGCGATCGCCGGCAGGCCATCGCGCCGCTGCTTGAGCTTCGCGGCAAAGGATGGTGCCACCGACTGGTATTCGTGGGGCAGTAGTCCGACTGCCGAATCGATCACGGCGTCGGTGATGCGACGCGTGAGTGCGGTCGCGATCGAGTCCCAGACTGGTTTTTCGAGATCCGACAGGAAGCGGCGGTCGAGCTGGCGCGAATTGTCGGAGAGCACGCGAATGCTCTGATACTTGCCCTCGAACCTGGAGAGGAACGGTACCCAGTGCGAGCCGAGCCGCGCGAGCCGACCGTCATAGTGGTTGAACGCGTGATCGCGATCGCGGGGAATGGCCACCCACCGGGCCGCCTTGCCGGAACCGAACCGTGCCCACTTCCAGTTGCCGTGATGGCGGTCGGTGTCGTCGAGCACGAAATCGGTGAGGCGTGCGGTCAGGAACGAGCGCGCATCCACGCGCTGGGTGGGGACGCTGTCGAGCAGCGGCAGCAGGTCCGAGGTGTCGATGATGTCCGACCCGCCGCCGAACCCGGGCCCTTCGTCCGGCTTGTTCGGGAAGTCCTCGATCGTGCCAAGCCGATCGATGAAGTCCTCACGAAACTTCCCCAACGATGAGTCGTTAGGCATGACCGTGAACGCGGGGGTCGCGTGCAGCACGCCCGCGGCGTCCGCGATCGGGGCGGCGATGATGCCGGCCGCGGGGAACAGGCCGCTCACCTGGTCGCGAAAGATCTTGGCGACCGCCGTTCCGCGAAGACGCTCCGGCGGCGTGGCGTTCGCCTTGTCGACCGGCCGGAACACGTACTCGGTGCCATCTCTGGCGCCGAGCCGGAGGTTCTTCGTCTGATTGCCGCCGCCTTCCTTGAGTGGCTTGAGTCCGCCCGCGTAGCGCTCGAGGTCGAGGACGGGAACGCGGATCGGCGTCGTCCAGAGGTCGCGGTACGTGTTGCCGAGGAAGAAACGGGAGAACCCGCTCGCTTCGTAGCGTTTGCCGGCGGCGATCGTGACGCTATCGCGATTCACCACGCGGGGCGGTGCGGGCTGCGCGGTCTGCGCGCCCAGGACGACAGGCGCGGCGAGTGCCCCCGCGGCCAGGAGCCTAACGATGCGATGGGCAACACCCGCAGTCATGTCACGGCCAGCGGTAGAGCGTGATGGCGGCAGGCTGCCGTGCGGCCTCGTCGCCGATGATCAGGATGCTGTCCCTGGTGATCGCCACTGCTTCCGCCTGATCGTGCTCTCCCTGCAACTCGCGCGCGAACACCACCTGGCCCGCAGGCGTGATCGAGAGGATCGCCTTCTCGAGTGACGAGATGATGATGTAGTTCCCGGTGAGTGGGTCGAGCGTGATATCCGATGGGTGGAACTCGCCCTTCTTCGACTTCACCGCCTTGGGGATACTCGAGAGCGGGACCGCGAGCTCTGACAGGACGTGCTCGCCCTTGGTTACCGGCCAGCGGTAGATCAGGACGTCGTCCTTGAATTCCTTCTTGTGCACGTGCTTGCACGCGAGCAGCAGCGACGTGATGGTCGAGTCGTACGCCAGTCCTTCGAACTCGCACTCCTTTCCGAGTTTCGTGTCGTGCGCCGTGTAGTCGACGCGCTCGCCGTTCTTGCCTTCATGGAACTCGTACAGCGATCCGTTGCTGTCGAGCAGGTAGAGGCGGTCGCCCGCCGACGCGATCGCCTCGAAGTCGCCCTTGACCGCCGGCTTACCTAACGCGAACTCCTTGAGCACGACGCCTCGGCGATAGTCGATCTCGTAGATCTTCGCGTGCTCGTCGCCGTGGGCGAGCAGGCGTCCATCGGGAAGCAGTGCGAGGCCCGACAGCTCTGCGAGGTCGATCGGCATGATCCAGCGCGCGAGTGGCTTCGTCACGTCCTTGCCGGCGGCCGCCCCCGAGTCGCGCTTCGCGAGCGACTGCTCCAGGCGCGCGGCACGTTGCGCGAGCGCACTGCTGTCACCGCGTCCCTTCTTCGCGTCCGCCGGGCGACAGGCGCTCGCGGCGACACAGGCGAGCAGCGCGATGCTGGCCGTGGAGCGGGCTCTCATCACCCCGCTCCGCTCTGGGTCGCTTCGGCTTCCCGCTCCATCGCCTCGCTCAGCTCGAGGTCCGCCGAGATGAGCTTGTCGCCGGCGGCCGTCCGGACCTCGGTCAGAAGCTCGTCGCTCGACATCGACTTGCGGATCTTTACCAGGTACGCGAGCTCGCACGGCTTGCCTTCCGCCGTCACGACCTCATCGAGCTTCCAGCGCTTCGCCTGTTTCTCCAACACGCTTTCGACTATGCCCTGCACGCCACTTGGATCCTCGGTCGTCAACGACAGCAGCGCGTTGAAGCGCGGCTTCTTGCTGGTGCCGACGATCTGCCTAACGCGATCGAAACGTTCCGCGAGCGCTTCGACTTTCTGCGGCGTCAGCGCGAGCACGAGGTCGCGGTCGTGGACGCCGCCGTTCCCGTTGCCGTTCCCGTTCTTCTCCGCGAGGAGCTGAAGCGGCTCGGCCCATGTCTGCGAAGACGCCGTCGGCGCGAGCGGGTTGCGACCGAACTCGTACCGCCAGATGAACAGCAGCACGAAGTTGAACACGACCGACGAGACGGCAGCGACGGTGATCACCTGCACGCCGGCGGCGAAGCCGACGCCGATGGCCAGGAAGATGAACACCGTGTCGCGCGTGTCGCGGAGCGTCGTGCGAAAGCGAACCGCGGCGACGACACCGGCGAGGCTGAACGCGAGCGCGAGGCTGTTCTGAACGACGAGGACCACGCCGGCGACGACGATCGGCAGGATGATCAGCGTCTCGACGACGGTCTGGTTGTGCCGCTTCGTGCGCCGCGCGGACATGTACACCCACGTCACCGGCAGCATCAGGAACAGCGTCGCCAGGAGGCTCATGGCCGTGCTGATCGCCAGCTCGACATTCGATGGTAGGCGGCTCAGAGAGGTGGCGACCACGCCGTTAGCCAGGCCGTCCTGGAGGACGCCGGTCCCTCCCGTTAGCTCGTCGAGGCGCTTACCCGAGAACAGTTCGCCGACGATCGGAAAGAAATAGACGAGGGTGGCGAAGATGCCGCCGATGAGGAGGTAGTACGCGACGAGTCGCCGGGTTGGCCGGTCGGAGCCGAGCGCTATGGTGTCGATGAGGGCCTTGAAGGACATGGATCCGCCTTGCACGTGAGCCCCGCGGTCCGTGGCGGACGCCTAACGCGATGCGGCCGCTCGGCGATTCGCCCGCAACGCGGATCGTGGCTCGATGGCGCACGATCGCGGCAGGCGGCCCGGACTGCAGGCGGGCGCGTCGTACGTCGGTCGGATTGACCGAGCGCGTGCGCTCCGACTCGACAATATGGCAAGCGGTAGGCCAAGCGGACGGAACCGCCGGGGCGATCGCGTCAGACCGAATGGTCGACGGGCGCGACCGTTGTCGCCCGTCGAGGCCCCACGACCGGCGTCAGGGCACGGCCTTCGACGACCGCTTCTTCATCAATGCCTCGATCTCCTCGAGCTCACGCGGCGCGTTGGCGCTGATGCGCTCGAGTCCCTTATCGGTGATGACGTAGCTGTCCTCGATGCGGACGCCGGTGTTCTGGTAGCGCGCGACCGCGTCCTTCACCTTCGCCTTGAACGCGCGGTTCTTCGGCGTGTCGGGAAGCGCGTCGAGCATCGCCTGGCTGACGTAAATGCCGGGCTCGATCGTGAACGCGTCGCCTTCCTTGAACGTGCGGTCGCCGAAGTAGTACTGCGCCGGGTCATGCACGGCGAGGCCGATGCCGTGGCCGAGCCCGTGGATCATCCAGAAGTAGGTCTGGCTGCACGCCATGGGCACGGCCGCGCAGTTCACCTTCCACGGCGGATCGAACGACGCTTTCTCGCTCTCGGCCAGGCCTAACGCGACGAGTCCTTTCGCGCGCACCGCGATCGACGAGTCGCTCGCCGCCTGCGCCGACATCCCCGGCTTCGAGTTCCGTTCGGCCGCCGCCTGCGCGTCGCGCACGAGCTGGTACATGGCGCGCTGCTCGGGCGTGAATGTGCCGCTCACGGGAATCGTGCGCGTGACATCGGCGGCGTAGCCCTCGTACTGGGTGGCCGCGTCGATGACGACGACGTCACCGGGCTTGGCCGGCGCGCGGTCCTTCATGTAGTGGAGCTGCGTGCCGTTAGGCCCGGCACCGACGATGGAGCCGTACGCGGGGCGCTCGCCACCGAGTCGCGTGAACGTGTACTCGACGACTGCCTGGAGCTCGTACTCGTGCGCGGGCTCGGGCGCGAGCATCGCGGCGCGATGGCCTTCGGCGCTGATCTCGCCAGCTTTGCGCAGCAGGGCCAGCTCGGCCGGCGACTTCTTGGCGCGGAGTTGGTCGACGATCGGGTGGGCGTCCTTGACGGTGAGCCCGGAGCGGCGCGCGACGAGCGCCTTCATGAAGGAACGGCCGCGCGTGAGCGAATCCTGCTGCGCGAAGTCGGCGTCGCTGAAGTCGGCGAGCGTGTAGAACGTGGTCTTCGGGCTCGCGCCGGCGATCGAGTCGACGAATTCGGTGATCGCCGCGAATGACCTGGCCTTGACGCCTAACGTGCGCTCGACGGACGCGGAGTCCGGGCGGCGGCCGTAGTAGAAGGCCGTTCGCGGGTCGATGGGCGTGAGGAAGAGCGTCGTCGTCGCGCGGCCACCCTTGGCGACCATCACGAAGGCGGCGTCGGCCTCGTCGAAGCCCGTGAGGTAGTGGAAGGCGGGTAGCTGGAAGAACGGGCCGAAGTCGCTCGTGGGCGTATGTCCACCGAAGGCGACGACCACGCCGTCCCCGATCCGGGCGGCCAGGGAATCGCGGCGCACGGCGTATTCGGCGGTCGGGATCTGTGACTGCAGGCTGGTCGCAGCGGTCGGGGCGAGCGCGACGCAGGCGACGAGAGCCAGGGTGTGTCGATTGAGCATGGTGGTTGGACCGGGTTGCCGACAATTCGGAGACGAGTTCAACAGGTATACGCGGTACCCTGAGTCTGAACGGACACGTGCCTGGAGTGCAATACCGATAGACGGGTAGGTCGGGGTCAGACTCGAGTCTGACCCCAATTTCTCCGCCGCCCGTGGTGGTGACCGTGATGCCTGGGCTCCTGGCCGATCTTCTGTTCGTTCTCGGCATGATCCACGATCGGCGGACCCGGGGCCGAGTGCATCCGGCGTACTGGATAGCGGGAGCGGCGGTGGTTGGGGTGCAGGTGCTCAGGGCTCCTCTGAGTACCACGAGTGCGTGGACGCGCGTGACCGACTGGCTGCTGGCGGTCGGTATCTAAGGACGTCATTCCGAGCGGGTTTGTCATTCCGAGCGGAGGCAGCCGGCTGTCATTCCGAGCGGAGGCAGCGAGTCGAGGAATCGCGATCATCGCGGTAGAGGGCCCTCTACCCATCACAATCGCGATTCCTCGACTGCGCGCCTTCGGCGCTCCGCTCGGAATGACAACCTCCGCTCGGAATGACAACCGAGCTAGAATGGTGGTGTGAATTTCCACCATCTAGTGCTCACCTCGACCGCCGTCGCTACGACGAGCGGTCGCCTGGAGAAGATCGCGCTGCTCGCCGGGCTGCTGCGGGGGCTCGATCCAGCCGAGGTGACAACAGCCATCGGGTTTCTCACGGGCTGGCCTCGACAGGGGAAGCTCGGCATCGGGTGGGCGACGCTCGAGGCAGCGAAACCCGCGACCACGCCCGAGACGCCGTCGCTCTCGATCGCCGACGTGGACGCCGCATTCACCGAGCTACAGGCGGTGAAAGGGAAGGCGTCTACGGCGCAGCGTCGTCAGCTGCTCACCGATCTCATGTCGCGGGCGACCGCCGAGGAACAGCGATTCCTGTATGCGCTCGCCGTGGGCGAGGTGAGACAGGGCGCGCTCGAAGGCGTGATGGCCGAAGCCGTCGCCCGCGCGGCCAACCTGCCCGCGGCCCGTGTTCGACGCGCCGCCATGCTCGCCGGCGACCTCGCCGCCGTCGCCGAAGCGGTGCTCGTCGACGGCGAGGAAGGGCTGGCGCGCTGGTCACTGCAGCTCTTCCGACCCATCCAGCCCATGCTCGCCGACTCCGCGCCTAACGTGACGGAAGCGCTCGAGCAGTTGGGCGAGGCGGCGCTCGAGTGGAAGCTGGACGGCGCGCGCATCCAGGTGCACAAGCAGGACGACCGCATCGCCATCTACACGCGCAGCTTGAACGAGGTCACGGCCGCGGTACCGGAAGTGGTGGACGCCGTCCGCGCGATGTCGGCGCGCGAGCTGATCCTCGACGGGGAAGTGATCGCGCTGGATCGCGACGAGCGGCCGCTCCCGTTCCAGGTCACGATGCGCCGGTTCGGCCGGAAGCTCGACGTCGCGTCGCTGCAGGCGGAGCTGCCCGTCCTCCCGTTCTTCTTCGACATCCTGCGGCTCGATGGCGAGGATCTGCTCGACTGCCCGCTGACCGAACGCCTAACGCGCCTCGAAGGCGTTGTGCCGGCGTCGATGCGCGTGCCTCGCATCATCACCGCCGACGTCGAGGAAGCGAAACGCTTCGAGGCGACTGCGCTCGACCGCGGTCACGAAGGGCTCATGGCGAAGGCGCTCGCTGCCCCCTACGCGGCGGGACGCCGCGGCTCGGCATGGCTCAAGATCAAGACGGCGCGCACGCTGGACCTCGTGGTCCTCGCCGTGGAGTGGGGATCGGGCCGTCGCAAAGGGTGGCTCAGCAACATTCACCTTGGCGCGCGCGATCCGGCGACGGGCGGCTTCGTCATGCTCGGCAAGACGTTCAAGGGGATGACGGACGAGATCCTCGAGTGGCAGACGAAGGAGCTGCTGGCGCGCGAGACGCATCGCGACGGGCACATTGTGTACGTCCGACCGGAGCTCGTCGTCGAGGTGGCGTTCAACGACGTGCAGCGCAGCCCGCACTACCCGGGCGGCGTCGCGCTGCGGTTCGCGCGGATCAAGGGCTACCGTCACGACAAGCGCGCCGGGGATGCGGACACGATCGACGCCGTCATGCGGTTCGTCCCGCCCATTCCCTCAACACTTGATTGAATGAGCGCGCGGCGGTAGTGTGTGCCCATGACGTTTCCAAGCGAGACACCACGCTGGCGGCGCTACCTCCGATTCTGGCGCCGCGACGTCCCGGCTGACATCGAGGACGAGCTCGCCTTCCATTTCCAGATGCGCATCGGCGAGCTCACGGAGCAGGGCCTTTCTCCGGACGCCGCGCGCCGGCAGGCGCTCGAAGAGTTCGGTGACGTGAACACCGTGCGCACGAGCCTCGAGGCGATCGATCAGCGCGTGGCACGCCGCGAGAGCCGCATGGAGTGGGTCGACAGTTGGCGGCAGGACATCGGCTACGCAGCGCGATCCCTCCGTCGCACGCCCGGCGTCACGCTCACGATCGTCGTGACGCTCGCGCTCGGACTCGGCGCCAACACCGCGATGTTCTCGCTGCTGAACGCGGTGTTCCTGCGGCCCCCTGCTGGCGTCGCGAAGCCTGATCAGGTCCGTCGCGTGTGGTCGGAGTTCATGTTCCGCACGGGACGGCAGTTCTGGCCCGGTTACGACTACGCGCAGTATGGCGAGCTGCGGAAAGCCATCGCTGGACTCGGCGTGGCGACGATCTACCAGCAAGCCGAAGAAGTGAAGGTCAGTCGCGGTGCCTCGGCGCCGCGCGCGCTGATGGCCAGAGCACCGAGTGACTTTTTCTCGCTGGTCGGAGTGCGTCCCTCACTCGGGCGGTTTTTCACGGCCGAGGAAGACCGGTTAGGCAAGGGGCAACGCGTCGCGGTGGTGAGTCACGCCTTCTGGACCCGTGCGCTCGGCGCCGACACTGCCGCGTTAGGGCAGACGATCGTGCTCGGGGGCGAACCCTACACACTCATCGGCGTGGCGGAGCGGCGATTCAACGGCGTCGATCTCAGTGCGACCGAGGTGTGGGTTCCGCTCGCCACCGTCGGGAACATCGACGAGAAGCCGTGGTGGACGGATTACCGTGTGAACGGGTTCCAGATTCTGATTCGGCTGGCCGACGGTGTGAGCGATGCGGCTGTCGACGCCCGAGCGACGCAGACGCTCCGCCGGCCCGACGTGCGGCGCACGGGGGTGGACTCGCTGTCGGTCACCCGCGTCGGCTCGATCATCGCGGACCGCGGACCGGGGAAGAAGACGCAGGAAGTGCAGGTCGCCACGCGCCTTGGCGGCGTCGCCCTGATCGTGCTCGTGATCGCCTGTGCGAACGTGGTGAATCTCCTGCTCGCCCGTGCCATGCGGCGGCGCCGCGAGATCGCCATGCGTCTCGCGCTGGGCATCTCCCGCGGCCGGCTCGCGCGGCTCATCCTGACGGAGAGCGTGCTGCTGGCCACCGCCGCTGGTGTGGCCGCCATCATCGCGGCGCATTGGGGCGGGTTGGCGTTGCGGGCGCTGCTCCTGCCTAACGTCCACTGGGCGGAAATGCCGGTCGACTGGCGCGTACTCGTCGGAGCGTTGGTCGCTGTGGTGCTCGCCGGTCTCGCCGCCGGCGTCGTTCCGGCGATTCAGTCGGGATCGACGAAGCTGACCGACGTCCTCAAGGCCGGGGCGCGCGAGGGATACGTTCGCCGCTCGCGCCTTCGCTCGCTGCTCGTCATCGCCCAGGTCGCACTTTCGGTGATGCTGCTGACCGGCGCCGCGTTGTTCATGCGGAGTCTATCCAACGTCCGGTCGCTCGATCTCGGGTTCGACGCGAGCCGGCTGGTCTTCGCTCGTGTGAGTTTCGACACGAAGGACGCACGTCGCGATTCGCTCGCGTCGGAGCGGTTCGAAGAGGCAGCGCGGCGCATGCGCGCGGCGCCCGGCGTACAGGCGGCCGCGCTCACGGCCATGCGACCGATGTACGGGTTCAGCTTCGTGTCATACTACCCGGACGCGGATACGGTCGCGCACGCGAAGCCTCTCGGGATGTACTGGGCTGTGTCGCCGGAGTACTTCGCCACGGCAGGAACGCGTATCATCGCCGGCAGCGGCTTTCCGGCGGGCAGCGCGGCAACGCCACCATCCGTCATCGTGAACACCGCCATGGCCGACGCTCTGTGGCCGGGCGAGAGCCCGTTGGGCCGCTGTGTGCGATTCGACAACGCTGACGGGCGATGCAACACCATCGTTGGGGTCGTGGAGACCGCGCGGTGGGGAAAACTCATCGAGGAAGCCACTCCACAGTTCTACCTGCCGTTGGGCAACATGCCGTTCCCTCAGGGCCCACGGACGATCGCCATTCGAACGGACGAGGCGATGGCGCCGGCGGTCGTGCGACAACTGCACAGTGTCATTGCGGAAGAATTTCCTGGCGGTGAGCCTCTCATCGAGCGGATGTCCACGGTGCTGGAGCCGCACTATCGACCGTGGCGGCTGGGCGCGACGCTGTTCACGTTGTTCGGCGTGCTCGCCGGCATCGTCGCGGCGCTCGGCGTGTACAGCACGGTGTCGTACAGCGTGAGCCAGCGGACGCACGAGTTCGGGGTCCGCGTGGCGTTAGGCGCGCAGTTCGGCGACGTGATGCGCCACGTACTCGGCGAGGGGCTCCGCGTCGTGTGGGGCGGCGTCGTGGCGGGTGTGGCGTTGTCGCTGCTTGCGGGCCGCCTCGTTGCCGCACTCCTGTACGGTGTCACGCCGCGTGATCCGGCTGCGCTCTCGGTCGTGGTCGTGACGCTGCTTGCCGTTGCGACGGTAGCGGCGCTGGTGCCTGCCTGGCGTGCGTCACGCGTGGATCCGCTGACGGCGCTGCATAACGAGTAGTCATTCCGAGCGAAGGCCGAAGGCCGAAGTCGAGGAATCGCGATTATGCAGGTAGAGGGCTCTCTACCCGGCAGAGTCTCGATTCCTCGACTCGCTGTCGCTCGCTCGGAATGACAACCCTCCGCGCCTACGGCACTCCGCTCGGAATGACGGCTACGGGCACCTTCCGCGTCTCGAGCGCAGGCGCCGGGGGCAGCCCCGTCACCTGCAGGATCTCCTTCTCATCCAGCGTCTCGCGTGCGAGCAGCGCTTCGGCGAGCGCATCGAGCTGTTGTCTGTGCTGGCCCAGGAGCAGCAGCGCCTGGTCGTGGCTCTCGGTGATGATGCGCTGCACCTCGGAGTCGACCACGCGAGCCGTCTCCTCGCTGAACGACTTCGGACCCTCATAGCCGTCCAGGCTCGCGAGGTACGGGTTCTCGCGGGGCGCCAGCTGCACCATCCCGAGCCGCTCGCTCATGCCCCAGCGCGTGACCATGCTGCGGGCGAGCGTGGTTGCCTGCTCGATGTCGTTCTGCGCGCCCGTCGTCTTCGTGCCGTAGACGATCTCCTCGGC
>Ga0070670_100003228_pt1 | contig 13464 bp, 9 predicted proteins | sample KBSS63metaG_FD_64665 | JGI IMG/M metagenome (GOLD analysis project Ga0070670, IMG submission 64665) | Switchgrass rhizosphere microbial communities from Kellogg Biological Station, Michigan, USA - KBS S6-3 metaG | ecosystem: Host-associated > Plants > Roots > Rhizosphere > Soil ... | reverse complement strand
TCGGGCTCGTGCCCGGCACCCCGCGCGTCCAGATCGACCCGGACCTGATCTTCCTCGTCGTCCTGCCGCCGCTCCTCTACATCGCGTCGTTCTCGACCCCGCTGCGGAGCCTGCGGGCGAACCTCGGCTCGATCGGCTCGCTCGCGGTCGGGCTCGTGGTGGCGAGCGCGCTCGCGGCCGGCGCGACCGCGCACGCGCTGATGCCGGGCCTGCCGTGGGCGGTGGCCATCGCGCTCGGCGCCATCGTGGCGCCGCCGGACGAGATCGCGGCCACCGCCATCACCGCGCGCCTGGCGGTGCCGCGCCGGATCGTGACGATCCTGGAGGGCGAGAGCCTGCTGAACGACGCGACCGCCCTCACCATCTACGGCATCGCGATCGCGGTCGCGGTCGGCGGCTCGTTCCGGCCCTCGAGCGGCGCGCTCACCTTCGCGGGCGCGCTGGTGGGGGGCTCGGCGATCGGCCTGGCGGTGGGCTTCGTCCTCGGTCAGGTGCGCCAGCGGATCGAGGACACCCCGGTCGAGATCACGATCTCGCTCCTGACGCCCTACGCGGCCTTCCTGCCCGCCCAGCTGCTCGGCGCCTCCGGGGTGATCGCCACCGTGGTCGCCGGCCTCTACCTCGGCCGCCGGGCCTCGCACATGGCGGGCCCCGACACGCGCCTGACCGGCCGCGCGGTCTGGGAGACGCTCACCTTCCTGCTGAACGGGATCGTCTTCATCATCACCGGCCTCGAGGTGCCCCTGCTCCTGCGCGACCTGCCTCCCGCGATCGCCATCCGCCTCGTGGGCATCGGCCTCGTGGTGAGCCTGGCGCTGGTCGCGGTCCGGGCGCTCTGGATCTTCCCGACCTCGTACCTGGCGTGCCGGCTCCGCCCGGAGACTCGACCCCCGCGGCTGCTCGCGCAGTCGCTGGTGCTCTCGTGGGCCGGCATGCGCGGGGTCGTCTCCCTCGCGGTGGTGCTGGCCTTGCCGCCCGGCCTGCCCGAGGGCGGGCCGCTCCCGGTGCGCGAGGCGCTCCTCATCGTGACCCTGACCGTCATCGTGTTCACGCTGCTCGGCCAGGGGCTGACCCTGCCGTGGCTGATCCGATCGCTCCGGCTCGGCTCCGATCCCGAGCTGCGCGCGGAGGAGGCCGACGCGCGCCAGCAGATGATCGACGCGGCCACGCGCCGGATCGACGAGCTCTACCCGGTGTGGCCGGGCCACCGGCCGCTCCTCGACCGGATGCGCGACACCTACGCCCACCGCTCGGAGCACGTGGAGCGGCAGCGCGAGCAGACCGACCCCGGCGACGAGGACCGCGAGGCCATCGAGCACCGGGAGATCCAGCGCACCGTGATCGACGCGGAGCGCGAGGCCCTCCTCCGGCTGCGGGCCGAGGGGACGATCGACGACGACGTGCTCCGCGCGCTCGAGCGCGAGCTCGACCTGGACGAGCGTCGGATCGACGCGTGAGGGAGCCGGCGCCGGGCGCCGCGGTATCCCCGTGACCGGGCGCCCGCCTTCCGCCACCATCGGCGCGCGCCATTTCCGCGTCGAGGCCAGCGGGAGCGCCCAGGTCGAGCTCCGGGCCGCGCCTCAGGAGGCGGTGAGCTTGGCGCGGAGGACCCGGGCAAACTCCTGGAGAGGCCTTCCTTGGCCCGCGCCCCCTTCCTGATGTGGAGGTCGAGCTTGTAGGCGATGCCGAGCGTCTCCCAGCCGTCCGGATCGGCGAGCACTTCGGCGAGCAGTCGGGAGGGATCCGGACCCGCAGCACCCACTCGCCCGAGTCGCCGGAGCGGAACCAGCCGGACGGCCGCCGCAGGTCGACCTCCCACTGACCGCTCGGCTCACCCTCCACGTCGAACAGCAGCGAGCAGCCGAGACGGCGGCGAAGCAGCGGGAAGCGATGCAGATTCTGGCTCAGGCGCCGCTGGAAGAGCTCGGGCAGGTCGGCGGGCCCGTGGCGGTCCTCGCGGTCGATCCGCTCGACCTCGGCGGCGTGGGTGTCGCGCATGGTCCGGATCAGATCGAGCCGCCGGCTCCAGTCCACCGGAGCGTGCCTCACCGTCAACCCCTCGCGGCTGTCCCACACGTCACCCGGATTCATCTCGAAGCCTTCGGTCGTGCGGCGGGAGGCGCGCAGGGCCTCCAGCGCGTCCGCCGGCGTGGTCTTGGCCTCGTTCATCCACATCAGCCGATCGGCCAGCAGGGCGAACCCGCCCGCGAACGGCACCGTGTGGCGCGCCCCGATGGTGACGGCCCCGTTGACGAAGTTGCGCAGCATCGCGCGCTCCTTGCTCCACGGGTCCATGCGCTTGGGCGACATGTCCTCGATCTGGTAGCACTTCGGGAACGCGCCCGCGGTGCCGAAGCTCTGAAACGCGATGTCGAAGGCGTAGCGAGCCCGGAGAAGCTGAAGGAGCGGCAGCTTCACGTCGGCGTGCCCGCCCTGCAGCGCGTCGTTGGCGTTCAGCATCGCGGCCGAGGAATCGGCCAGCGCCAGCACGCTGTCGTTGCCCATCTGCATGCAGGTGACCCGGGTGGCCGCGGTCAGCGCCACCTCGCGGGCGTGGGACAGCTCGAGGATCTTGCGGTAGCCGAGACGGCCCAGCTTGGTCACCAGCCGGTCGTGATAGAGCTTGGGCACCAGCACGGTCACGTCACGCGACAGCTTCTCGAGCGTGGGCTCGTGGAAATGGTCGCCGTGCAGGTGCGAGATGTAGACGTAGTCGAGCGGCGGCAGCTCCCTCACGTCGGCCGGAACATCCGGCAGGTGCCACCAGCTCCGGAAGTTCGCCGGCCCCAGGATCCACGGGTCCATCAGGATCCGCACGTCCTCCGTCTCGCACAGGAGCGTGCCGTGGCCGAGCATGGTCACACGCATGCCCGGACCATATTGTCCAGGCTCCTCGGGGGCCTCACAATGGTGCGGCCATGGATCTCCGTCCCACCGCACGCCAGGCCGATCTGATGGACCGCGCCCGCGCGCTGGCCCGCGAGCGCTTCGCCCCCCGCGCCGAGCGCCACGACCGCGAGGCCTCGTTCCCGTTCGACGACTACGCGGATCTGCGCGCGGCCGGCTTCCTCGGGCTCTGCGTCCCCGAACGGTACGGTGGCCTCGGTGCCGACTACGAGACCTACTGCCTGGTCGCCGAGCAGCTCGCCCAGGGCAACGGCTCGACGTCGCTCACCTTCAACATGCACTGCCTCACCATGCTCATGATGGGCGTGCTCGCGGACGACATGCCGCTGCCGCCGGCGGCGCGGGAGCGTCACGAGAAGCTCCGCGCGGCCAAGTTCCGCGAGGTGATCGAGGCGGGCGCCTTCTACGGCCAGCCCCACAGCGAGCCGGTGGAGCAGGGGCAGACCGACACCCAGCTCAGCATGGGCGGCCGTCGCTTCGGCACCACCGCGCGCAAGGTCGACGGCGGCTACGTGGTGAGCGGGCGGAAGTTCTTCGTCTCCCTCGCCGGCTGCGCGCCCTACTTCGCCACCCCCGCCATTCTCCTCGCCGACGGCCCGTGGATCGAGCGCACGCTGTATCTCCAGGTGCCGAGGGACGCGCCCGGCGTCTCCTTTCCCGGCGACTGGGACCCGATGGGCATGCGAGGCACGGTCAGCCGCGACATGCAGCTCCAGGACGTGTTCGTGCCCGACGAGGGCGAGGTGCTGCCGCCCGGCACCTTCGGCGCGATGTACAACGCCTTCCCCCAGCTGTCGCCCCTCACCTTCGGCGCGACCTTCCTCGGCCTGATGCAGGCCGCCTACGACGGGGCGATCGCGTACCTGAGCGGGCACATGACCGGAGCGCCCGGGCTGCACACCGAGGCCGCGGTCAAGGGCCACGCGGTGGCGGAGATGCTCTTCACCCTCGAGGGCACGCGCGCGCTGTACTACCGGGCAATCTCGGAGGCGCGGGTGGGCGCCCCGCCGGACGCGGTCCAGCGTGCGCGGGCCGCGCACGTCAGCGTGCAGCGCGGCGCGGTCAGCGTGACCCAGGAGGCGATCCGGGTGTGCGGCGGGCGTGGCCTGCTCAAGCGCTACCCCCTGGAGCGCTACGCCCGCGACGCGCGGGCGGGCGCGCTGATGCGCCCCTGGACGCAGGAGATCGCGACCCAGCAGGCGTGGGAGGCCGCGCTCAGCCTGTGAACGTCCTCGTGATCGACATCGGTGGCAGCCACGTCAAGATCCTGGCCACCGGGCAGCGCGCGCCGCGCCGCTTCCCTTCCGGCCCCGCCCTCACCCCCGCCCGCATGGTGACGGGCGTCAAGGCGCTGGCGCGCGGCTGGGCCTACGACGCGATCGCGATGGGCTACCCGGGCGTGGTGCGCCACGGCCGGCCCGCGGCCGATCCCAACAACCTCGGCGGAGGCTGGACGCGCTTCGACTACCGGGCCGCGTTCGGCAAGCCGGTGCGCATCGTCAACGACGCGGCCATGCAGGCGATGGGCAGCTACCGCACCGGCACCATGCTGTTCCTCGGGCTCGGCACCGGCCTCGGGAGCGCGGTGGTGGTGGACGGCCGCGTGCTGCCGATGGAGCTCGGCCAGCTCCCCTACCGCAAGGGCAACTTCGAGGACTACGTGGGCCAGCGGGGCCTCGACCGCCGCGGCAAGAAGCGGTGGCGCCACCACGTCGGGATCATGGTGACGCACCTCATCGCCGCGATCGAGCCCGACGACGTGGTGCTGGGCGGGGGCAACGTCAAGAAGCTGAAGGAGCTGCCCGCGGGCTGCCGGGCCGGCGACAACGCCAACGCCTTCGCGGGCGGCTTCCGCCTGTGGGCGGCCGAGCCCGCGCTCAGCGCCCCGCGGCCTGCGCGGCCCCGCCGGTCGCCACGCGCCGCAGGCCGATGATGGTCTCCACCAGGCTGTCCCGCTGGCTGCTCGCGGTCAGGAACCCCGGCATCAGGGTGCGGGTCGCCACCGCGTAGGTCACCAGGCTCCCCTCCGGTCGGGGCTCCACCAGCCAGTAGCCGGAGTTCTCGCGCAGGAGCCCGTTGGATCGGTCCTCCGCGAGGTGCCAGTCGATGCGCCGGCGCGCCACGTCCGCCACCTTCCGCATGTGGAAGTCGAAGGTCAGGAACCCGATCTGGATGGTGTAGCGCACCAGCACCTCGGCGCCCTTGGTCTCCAGCACCTCCGCCGCGGTCACCCGCGGGTAGTAGCGCGGGTGACCGGGGTAGTCGGTCAGCACGCTCCATACCCGCTCGACCGGCGCGCGCACCACCGCGATCGCGGTGCCGCCGGTGGCGCTCGCGCTGGCCCCCGGCGGCCGCACGTCGCGCAGCACGATCTCCCCGGCGGTCAGGCGCCGCTGCTCGTCGTCGGACAGCGCGAGCTGGTCCCCCGCGAGCGCCCGCCCCGCCGCCAGCGCGATCACCAGCACCAGCGCGATCACGAGCGCGGCCGGGAGCAGCCGGATGAGGGCGCGCTCAGGGGCTCTGCTGCGCATCGGGCACCGCCGGCGAGTCGAGCGGCGAGAAGAGTGCGGTGAGCGCGGGATCGCGGACGATCAGCTCGGCGGCGCGCTCGGCCAGCGCGGTGATCGTCAGCAGCGGGTTGTTGCCGAGCGCGGTGGGCACGATGGCCCCGTCCATCACGTAGAGGCCGGGATGCACCTGGCCCGCCGGCACCCGCGGGGAGCCGTCGAACACCCGGCCGCGGTCGTCCACCACCCCGTCCTGCGCGGTGAGTCCCATGCGGCAGCCCCCGAGCGGGTGCGCGGTGTAGTTGCGCGCCGGCGCGAAGGGACGGAAGCGGCCGCCCTGGGCGGTCGCGTACTCGCGCATGTGCTGGATGACCTCGGCGTGGCTCGCCTGCCGCTCGTAGTCGGGCCAGCGCACCGCGATGTTGTCGCCCTCGAGGCGGATCTCGCCCGACGCGGAGTCGTGACCGCAGCCGAGCAGGGTCATGCCCCGGTTCAGGTCCGCGAGCAGCAGCAGGGAGAGGCCGCCCACGTGCGCGCTCGGATGGGCCAGGTCCTCCAGCACCACGTGGCGCACCAGGGACTGGCCCTCCAGCCGGAAGTCGATCGCGCCCTGGATGGAGGTGCCCACCGGCACGGTGGGCGGCCCCAGCACGATGCCGACGCCTGCGGTGTTGGTGATCACCGGGGGGTCGACGTACTGGTAGTCGACGAAGCCGAGGTAGTTGCCGTTGCCCGAGAAGCCCCGTCCGAGCCAGTCCGAGAGCGGCAGGCCGTGCTTCTGTCGCGAGCGCAGCAGGATCTCGGTGCTGCCGAGCGTGCCCGCGGACAGGATGAGCACGCGGGTGTCCACCCAGGCGCGCTCCTCGTGCCCGCCGTCCGGCCGCTGGAGGAAGTGCACCCGGTAGACGTCGCCCACCCGCTCCACGTGCTCGACCTCGACCTGGGTGTACATCTCGGCCCCGTGGGACCAGGCCAGCGGCAGGTAGTTCATGTCGAGCGAGTTCTTGGCGCCCACGTTGCAGCCGGTGGTGCAGTCCGCGCACTGCACGCAGCCCTGCTGTCGCATGCCCTGCCGGTTGGCGTGGGCCGTGAAGTTGACCGCCAGCTCCACCGGGTACGCGGTGACGCCCTCCCAGCGGCCGCGCGACTTCAGGGTGGCCGCGACCCCGAGGTGCGAGCGCAGCTTGATCGGGTAGCGGTCCTCCGGGGTCGGGTGCGTGTCGAGCATGCGGCGCGCGCGCTGGTAGTAGCCGTGCAGACCCTTCTTCTCCCGGAAGGGCAGCGGCCACTCCGGCTGCTGGAACACCGCCTCCTCGGCCTCGATGGCGACCGCGCAGTTGATCAGCGACGTGCCGCCGAGCCCGCTGCCCGCCACCGCCACCACGTCCCCGCGGTCGTAGAAGCCGTAGAGGCCGAGCGGGTTGCGCGAGAGCTGCTCGCCCACCCACGAGCCCCGCCGGTCGAACGGGTTGAGCGGGTTGAAGGTGGTGAGGTGCTCGGGGAAGGTGCCGGGCACCCACTCGCGCCCCCGCTCGATGACGGCGATGCGCACCCCGCGCCGCCGCTCCGCGGCCAGGCGGGCCGCGCACACCGCGCCCCCGTAGCCGGAGCCCACGATCAACACGTCGAAGTCGGGCGCGCCGGGGCGCGAGCCCCGCACCGCTCGCAGCCCCTGCGTGGACGCCATCAGGCCGGTGCCGGCCTCGGTGACGTCGGCGCCGTCGGGACCCTGGACGCGGCGTCGCAGCCGGACCAGGCTCTCGCGGTAGTTGGCGCGCGCGGCGCCGGCGAGGTCGTTCGGCGCCATCTGCACCGGTCCCGCGCAGCCGGGCAGCGCCGCGGCGGTGATGGCGGCGCCGCCGAGCAGCAGGAGCCGGCGACGGTCGAGAACCGGCCCGCGAGGGCGGCCGGTACCGTCGGGAAGACCCACGACCGAACTGTACCGCGGCGACTTGTCTTCGGCAACGGGCCCGGGCGACAATCGGCTGTCGCGATGAAGCTCCGCTCGCATCTGCTCGCCCTCGTGATGGCCGTGCTCGTGCCCATGATCGCCTTCTCCGCGGTCGTGGTGGTCGCCTTCGGCCGGCAGCAGCGCGCCGCGGTCGAGCGCGGCGCGGTCGAGACCACCCGGGCCCTGATGAACGCGGTGGACGAGAGCCTGAACGGCTCGGTCAGCCAGCTCACGGGCCTGGCCCACGCGCGCAGCCTCGCCCGCGGCGACCTGCGGGAGTTCGACGCCGACGTCAAGCACGCGCTGCTCGCGGACCCCGACTGGTACACCGTCCTGCTCTACTCTCCCGACGGGACGCCGCGGGTGAGCGGGCTCCATCCCTTCGGCGCCACCACCATGCCCCGCGCCGACCGCGCCGCGTTCGACACCCTCCGCGCCACCCGCGAGCCGGTGGTGGGCGACCTCGCGCCCGGCCCCATGCCCGGCCTCTACCACGTCCCGATCATGGTGCCGGTGCTGAAGCAGGAGGCGGTGCACTACGTGCTGATCGCGCTGGTCAAGCCCGCCTCGCTGGTCCCGGTGCTGACGCGCCAGCGCATCCCCGAGGAGTGGGTGTCCTCGATCTTCGACCGCAACAAGCGCATCGTCGTGCGCACCAAGGGGCTCGAGCAGTTCATCGGCAAGCCGGTCTCGTCCGAGTTCGTGACCCTGCTGGAGCGGGGCGGCCGCGAGGGCACCGCCACCACCCGCACCCTGGAGGGAGTGTCCGTCTTCACCGCGTACGTGCGCTCCCCGCTCACCGGGTGGGGCATCGGCCTCGGCATCCCGGCCGAGTCTGTCTACTCGCCGCTCCAGCTCTCTCTCGTGGCCGTGGTCGGCGGAGGCCTGGTGGTCATCGCGCTGGCGCTGGCGCTCGCCGCGGTGGTGGGCCGGCGCATCACCGGGCCCATCACCACGCTCGCGCGCGGGGCGCGGGCCTTCGGGCAGGGCGCGAGCATGGACGCGGGCGTCCCGGTCGGGGTCAACGAGATCGACGACGTGCGGCGCGCGTTCCAGGAGGCGGGGACCCTGGTGCGGCAGCGGGCCCTGGAGGCCGAGAAGGCGAACCGGACCAAGGACGAGTTCCTGGCCGTGCTCTCCCACGAGCTGCGCACCCCGCTGAACGCGGTGTACGGCTGGGCGCGGATGCTGCAGGCCGGGCAGGTCGACGAGGCCACCACCGCCCGCGCGCTCGACGTCATCGTGCGGCAGTCCAACGCCCAGGTGCAGCTCATCGACGACCTGCTCGACGTCTCCCGCATGAGCGTGGGCAAGATGCGCCTCGACGTGCGCCAGGTGGACCTGCCCGCCGTGATCGAGCACGCGCTGGACGCGGTGCGTCCCGCCGCGGCGGCCAAGAGCATCCGGCTCCAGCCGGTCCTGGACCCGCGCGGCGGTCCGGTGGTGGGCGATCCGGATCGCCTGCAGCAGGTGGTGTGGAACCTGCTCATGAACGCGGTGAAGTTCACGCCCCGGAACGGACGCGTCCAGCTCTACCTGCAGCGGGTCACCTCTCACGTCGAGATCGTGGTGAGCGACGACGGGCCCGGCATTCCGCCCGAGGTGCTGCCCTTCATCTTCGAGCCGTTCCGCCAGGGCGACAGCTCGAGCACGCGCGCCCACTCCGGCCTCGGGCTGGGCCTGGCCCTGGTGCGCCACCTGGTGGACCTGCACGGGGGCAGCGTCACCGCCCAGAGCGACGGCGCGGGCGGGGGCGCGACGTTCGTGGTCAGGCTCCCCCTGCCCCTCGCGGAGCTCGGCGTCTCGGGCTCGATCGGCCGGGCCCATCCGAAGGCGGGCTCGGAGCCGCCGCATCGCGGGGAGATCATCCGCCTCGATGGCGTGCGGGTGGTGGTCGCGGACGACGATCCGGAGGCGCTCGAGCTGGCCTCGACGATCCTGGGCGGCGCGGGGGGAGAGGTGCGCACGTGCTCGTCGGCCGCGGAGGCGCTGGAGGCCTTCCGGCAGTCGGTGCCCGACGTGCTGATCTCCGACATCGAGATGCCGGGCGAGGACGGCTACTCCCTCATCCGGCGCGTGCGCGCCCTGCCCGCCGAGCAGGGCGGCCGCGTGCCCGCGGTCGCCCTGACCGCCTACGGGCGCACGCAGGACCGCGTGCAGTCGCTCGCGGCGGGCTTCACCATGCACGTGCCCAAGCCGGTGGACCCGGGCGAGCTCACCACGATCGTGGCCAGCGTGTGCCGGATCAGCGCGGGCTGAACTTGACCTGCTGCGCGCCGACCGAGGCCTCCGCCATCGCGCCGGCGACCGGCCGCACGATCACCACGATGCCCTCGTCGTAGCGGGCGTTGGCCGCGGCTCCGGTGGTGAGGATGACCGCGGTGGCGTCGGCCGCGATGTCGATCGGGCCTCCCTTGAAGCGGTCGAGCGCCACCTTGTCCGCGAACAGGATCAGCTCGCTGTAGCTCTGCCCGCCGATCTGCAGCCCGAACGAGCCCGCGGTGAGGTCCGCGTACCCGACGAGCTGGCCCTGCTCGTAGACCACGCCGCGGCCGTAGGCGCCGCCGAAGACCAGCCCGCCCTTGGTGACCTCGGGGAACAGCGCGTAGCCGTAGCTCTTGCGGACCAGCTCCTGCAGGCCCGGGTCCTCGCGGGCCATGTCCCGCAAGGTCGCGCTGGCCTGCTCGACCATCGCGTTGCGCTCGTCTCCGGTGGGCGGCGCGGTGCTGCAGGCGACGAGCCAGCCCGCGAGGGCCAGGGTGACGACGGTGCGTGCGATCGCTCTCATGAGATCTCCTGGGGGCTTCCCGGGGCGGCCGGCCAGACCGCGGGATGGGTGCCGGGGGGCACGGTGGGCCGAGACCAGAACGCGGCCGTCTCCGACAGGCGCGCGGCGGGCACCACGTGGCGCAGGCGGCCGAACGGGGTGTCCATCTCCGCCAGCAGGTCGGAGACCGCCTCCGCGGACAGATCGGCGGTGTCGCGGCCCGACACGCGGCCGAGCCCGTCGACCCACCAGCCGGTCTGGGCGAGCGACACGCGGACCAGGTAGCTGCCGCCGTCGCGCGCGCGGCGCGCCAACGCGACCAGCGCGCCGAAGGCCGCGAGGTAACCGGTGCCGTGATCGACCACCTGCGCGGGCAGGTGTCGCGGGGCGGAGCCGCCCGCGCCGAGCTGGCCCTGCTCGTGCACGAGGCCGCTGACCGACTGGATGATGGTCTCGAAGCCTCGGCGCTCCCGCCACGGCCCCTCGTGACCGAAGGCGGACAGCGTGACGTAGACGATGCCGGGGCGAAGGCGCGCCAGCTCCTCCGGGGTCAGGCCCCAGTGGCCGAGCGCGCCCGGCCGGTAGGACTGGCTGAACACGTCGGCGTCGCGGGCGAGGGCGCACAGGGTGTCGAGGTCGCTCTTCCGGCGCAGATCGAGCGAGGCCGAGAGCTTGCCGAGACCGGTGTCCACCACCAGCTGGGGCACGTTCGGCAGGTGCGGCGCGGTCACCAGCAGCACGTCGGCGCCGTACGCGGCGAGGGCGCGGCCGCAGACCGGACCCGCGATCACGCGGGTGAGGTCGAGCACCCGCACCCCCGAGAGCGCACGCGGTCCGGCCCCGGCCGGCTCCGGCGCCGAGTCGCCGATCTTCAGGATCTCGAGCAGGGGCAGATCCGCGAGGAGGCGGCCGTGCGGGTGCGCGCGCCACTCCTCGCGCGAGCGCACCATGCCGGTGGGCAGCCCCGCGGCCGCGAAGGCGTCCTCCATATCGGCCGCGGTCCACTTCGCCACCGCGGCCTCGACCGCCTCCCGCGTGCCCTCGCAGCCCAGCAGCGAGAGCGCGCCCGCGCGGTGATGAGGCAGGTTCGAGTGGATCTGGATCCAGCGCCCGTCGCCGGCCCGGTAGAAGCCGAACACCGGATCCCGGCGGGAGAGCGTGGGATCGCCCACGACCTCGAGGTAGCGCTCGCTGCGGAAGGCGGCCACCGCGGCCCGGAGATCCACCGCGACCGTCTGCCCGCGCCCGGTGCGCTGCCGCCAGATCTCGCTCGCGGCGAGGCCGGTGGCCGCGATGGTGGCCGACGCGGCGGTGCCGATCTTGAAGTCGGTAGGCAGGATCGGATCGACGCCGCTCAGGGTCGCGCGCTCGAGCGCCTGGGGCGCGCACCCGGCCCGGCTCCACAGATCGGCGAGCGCGGCGAACGATTCGGTCGCCATGTGCCGGCCAGCCTGCCAGACGCGATGCGGCAGGTCAACCGGATACGCGATGTCGCCGCGCGGCTCGCGCGTCGTCAGGCGTGCGGCGTGTGCTTGACCAGAAACTCCTTCACGCGCGCCCGCGCGGAGCCGAGCGCGGGCTCCGTCTTCCACTCGCGGATCAGCTCCGCGTGGGGCAGGAGCCGGGCGACCTCCTCCGAGATCGGCTGCGGATGGGCCTCGTCGTTGCCGGCGAGGACCAGGCAGGGCGTGGTGACGGTGGCCACGAACGCGCGATCGACGCAGTAGACGAAGCCGGCTCCGTAGAGGTTGCGGTTGACCGCGTCCAGCACCTCGGGCGTCGCCTCCGGATGGTCGGTCAGGCTCTCCGCCCACGCCTGGAAGCGCGCGGATCGGCCGGCCGGCGTGGCGCCGACCCGGCCGATCGGCTGCGCCAGCACCGCCGCGGCCACCCGGCCCGGCTGGGCCCGGAGCAGGCTCAGGATGAAGGAGCCGCCGATGCACTGGCCGTACAGATGGCACTTCTCGATCCCGAGGTGGTCGAGCAGGGCCAGGTGGTCGGCGGTGTAGGTCGCCCAGCCGTCCTGGGCCCGGATCGGCGCGCGCGATCCTCCGCCCGCGTTGCGCTGGTCCATCGCGATCACCCGGAAGCGGTCCGCGAGCTCGGTGGTGGGGTTGATCGGCGCGGCCGGCCGGCTCCAGACCTCGATGGTGGACTGGAGCCCGGCCGGCGCGAAGGTCAGGACCGGGAAGCCCCGCCCGAACTCCTCGTAATGGAGGGTGGCGTCCCCGTGGCGGAAGCTCGGCATCGCCCGGTCCTTTCCCGCCCGGAGGCGGCGCGGCCGGGCGTCACGGCTTGACGTTCTGGTTCAGGTGGAAGACGTTGTCGGGATCATACCGCCGCTTGACCTCGCGGAGGCGCTTGCAGTTCGGGCCGAAGGCCGCCTCGACCGTGCCCCCGTCGCCGACCTCCTCCGCGTTCAGGTAGTTCACGTAGCGGCCGTGGCCGAAGTGAGGCGCCATCGCGTCGTAGGCCTGCCGCGTCCACGTCACGTTGGCCTTGGTGTCGGCCGCGTCCATCCACTCCCCGACCGCGAGGAAGTTGTAGCCTACCGTCCGGTGCGGGAACGCGGTCTCGGTCGTGCCGACCCGGGTAGCCGCGCCGTGGAAGTGCTCCAGCAGGAGCCCGCTCATCGGCGACGGCGCGGTCGCGAAGTGCTCGATCATGGTCTCGAAGGCGGCGTCGGGCAGCGCGGTGAGGAAGTTCGACTTCCAGTAGTTGAGCGCGCCCTTGGGGAAGCCGCCGTCGACCATCGTGTTGACCGCGGTGTAGGGCATGGGGCCGATCACGTCCATCACCGGCGTGCCGAAGCTCTTGATCGGCGCCACCGCCGCGGCCCCGGACTCGAGGCCGCCCGCGTGGCAGGTGAGGATCGCGGCGAGCTTGGTGCCGGAGCCGTCGGGGGCGTGCAGGAGGCCGGCGAACACGGTGAGCTCGTCGGGCAGCTTCGAGGTGAAGTCGCGGTAGAAGCGCAGCACGTCGCGCGCGGCCGCGAACGGATGCGCCACGAGCCCGGCGACGACCGTCGGCCCCACCGGGTGGAGCTCGAACTCGAGCCAGGTGGCGACGCCGAAGTTGCCGCCACCCCCGCGCACCGCCCAGAAGAGATCGGGATGCTCGTCCGCGCTGGCCCGCACGACCTCGCCGGCGGCCGTCACCAGCTCGACCGCGCGCAGGTTGTCGACCGCCATGCCGTGCTTGCCCATCAGCCAGCCGAGGCCGCCGCCCAGGGTGAGCCCGCCCACGCCGGTGCTGGAGACGACGCCGCCGGTGCTCGCGAGGCCGTGGAGCTGGGTCTCGCGGTTGTAGTCGCCCCAGGTCGCCCCGCCCTG
>Ga0070670_100003227_pt1 | contig 13465 bp, 12 predicted proteins | sample KBSS63metaG_FD_64665 | JGI IMG/M metagenome (GOLD analysis project Ga0070670, IMG submission 64665) | Switchgrass rhizosphere microbial communities from Kellogg Biological Station, Michigan, USA - KBS S6-3 metaG | ecosystem: Host-associated > Plants > Roots > Rhizosphere > Soil ... | reverse complement strand
CACCTCGTTCGCCTCGAGAACTCGGCGCGGCTGCTGTACATGGACCTGCCGTACACGGTCGAGGAGCTTCGCTCGGCGACGCACGAGGTCGTGGCGCTCAACGGCAACGCGTCCTGCTACATCCGACCGCTCGCGTTCTACGGCTTCGGTGAGCTCGGCGTGTCGTCCGTGGGGAATCCCGTCGACGTCGTGATCATCAGCTTCCCCTGGGGCGCGTACCTCGGTGAGGACAGCCAGACGAAGGGGATCACGGCGAAGATCTCGAGCTGGGAGCGCGTCGGCCCCAACGTCATCCCGCACGTCGCGAAGGCCACCGGGATCTACATCAACTCGATGCTCGCAACGATGGAGGCGCGGCGCGGCGGCTACGACGAGGCCATCATGCTCTCGCACGACGGCTATATCGCGGACGGGCCGGGAGAGAACATCTTCGTCGTCAAGGACGGCATCATCTCCACGCCGCCGCTCTCGATGTCGATCCTGCCCGGAATCACGCGCGAGACGGTCATCGCGATCGCGAGGGATCTCGGATTCCGCGTCGAGGAGAAGCTGCTCATCCGCACCGACCTCTACCTCGCAGACGAGGTGTTCATGGTCGGGACTGCGACCGAGGTCGCTCCGTTGCGCGCGGTCGACGATCAGGAGATCGGCGTCGGTCCCGTCACCCGCGAGCTGCAGAAGGCGTACCTCGCCGCGGTCAACGGTGTGGACGAGCGCTGGCTCCACTATCTCGACGTGGTCGAGCTGACGCCTACGCCCTCCGTGGCCTAGAGGTGGCGTCCGTCCGGACGATCGGCCTCTCCGCTCCCTGGCTCGACGAGCGCGAGGAGGAGCTCGTCGCGGACGTGCTCCGCTCCGGCCGGCTCTCGCTCGGGCCGACGATCGACCGCTTCGAGGAGGCGTTCGCGGAGGTCGTCGGCGCGCCGTACGCGGCCGCCGTCTCGAGCGGGACCGCCGGTCTCCACCTCCTCTGCGTCACGGCCGGCGTAGGACCGGGCGACGAGGTGGTCACGTCTCCGTACTCGTTCGTCGCCTCGGCCAACTGCGCGATCTACGAGGGCGCGACGCCGGTGTTCGCCGACGTCGACCCGCGGACCTTCAACCTCACGCCGTCGGCCGTCGAGGCGGCGATCACGGACAGGACGCGCGCCGTCATCGCCGTCGACATCTACGGCTACCCGTGCGAGCTCGACGAGCTTCGTGCGGTCTGCGAGGCGCGCGGCGTCGCGCTGATCCAGGACGCGTGCGAGGCGCTCGGTGCGCGGTACAAGGGCGCGCCCGTGGGATCCCAGGGCCCGTCGGCCGTCTTCGCCTTCTATCCCAACAAGCAGATCACGACCGGAGAAGGCGGCATGGTCACGACGCACTCCGAGTCCGAGTGGCGGCTGCTACGGAGCCTGCGCAACCAGGGCCGCGCCGACTCCGGCGGCTGGCTCGAGCATGCGCGTCTCGGCTTCAACTACCGGATCGACGACATCCGCGCGGCGATCGGCCTCGGCCAGCTCGAGAAGCTCGACGACATCCTTCGTTCGCGCGCCGATGTTGCGGCCCGCTACTCCGATCTGCTCGCCGACGTGCCGGGGCTCGAGGTTCCATGGGACGACGACGCCGACCACGAGCGCTCGTGGTTCGTCTACGTCGTGACGCTCCCGGCTGGAGTCGATCGCGAGGCGGTCATCTCGTCCCTCGCCGATCGCGGCATCCAGACGGCGCGCTACCTGCCGTGCATCCACCTGCAGCCGTACATGCAGGAGCGGTTCGGGTACCGGGTCGGGCTGTGCCCAGTCGCGGAGGATCTCGCCTCACGCACGCTCGCACTTCCGTTCCACGCGCGCCTGGCCGAGGACGACCAGGCGTACGTCGCGGACGCTCTCAGTCACGCCCTCGCGTAGTGGCGCGCGGGCCCTCGCAAGGCGAGGCGCTCGCGACCTGGTCACTCTGGGCCGTCATCGGGTTCTGCGTCGTCGTCACGTACAGCCGGCTCGACCCGGCAGAGACGTACAACGTGTCTCGCGAGGGCATTGCGGGCGGCCTGAGCCGTGCGCTCACGTTCGTCAACTTCCCGATCGGCCTTGTCGCGATCGCACTCGTGCTCGTCGCGGTTGCGGCCCTGCCGGCGCGAGCGTGGCTGGCCGGCGCGCCCGCGATCGCGCTCTGCGCGACGATCCCCCTCTTCAACGACCAGGCGAACCTCGATGCGCACTGGGGAAACGCCGTTCCGGCGTTGGGCGTGGCAATAGCGGCGGTTCTGACCGCTGCCGCCGCGACTCGCACCGGCAGCTCCTTCGCGCGTCGGCGGCCGTGGGACAGCCTGCGGCTCGTCGTCGCGCTTCTCGTCATCGTGGTCTCGCTGCCGTGGATCGCCGCCGAGCTCGGCTTCTACTTCCCAGGCGACCTCTTCATGGGCGACGAGCTCGGCCAGGAGGACGGAACGGCGATCGCCGCTGTCCATCTCGGGCATCACCACGGCCTCGACGGCGCGCTCCTGGTGCTCACGGGGCTGCTTCTCTCACGCGTCGTCGTTGCGGAGCGGAGCCTGCGCCTGGCCGTCCAGTGCTACCTCGGGCTCATGCTCGCGTACGGCGTGGTCAACTGCGTTCAGGACGCCTGGAACGAGCAGCTCGTCAAGCGGGGCTGGACGGACGCGTCGATCCCGTCGGCGCTCCTTCCGTCGCTCACACCGATCTGGCTCGTCGTCGTCGGGCTCGCCGTCGTCGCCACCGCAGCGCTTCGCCGCGAGCAGAGGCAGGCGTCATACTCAGCCGCATGAATCCGACCCGGATGGTCTTCCTCGGCTTCGGGAAGTACGCCCGGGCGGACAAGATCTACGCGCTCGAGCCGATCACCGGGGACGACCGGGGAGGAGGGCGGCGGACGCGCGTTTGGATCGAGGGGGTCGCGGATCCGCTCGTCGCATCGCGGACGGAGCGGACGATCCTGCACGACATGGGCCACGAGGCCGGAGACACGGTGCTCCTCGACGGAGCACTCGATCTCGCCGAACGCCTTGCGGCTGCGGCAGAGGAAGGGCGCGTCGACCTCGGCGATCTCGGGCGACGCGCGCGCAAGCTGCTCGCCTCGACGGCGCGTCCGGCCGAGACCGAGCCCCTGTTCTGATCCCGCGGGCGTTCTTCGCGCGCGACGTCCACGACGTGGCGCGCGATCTGGTCGGCTGGACGATCCTCGTCGACGGCGTCGGCGGCGTGATCGTCGAGGTCGAGGCCTACGCGCCCGACGATCCGGCGAGCCATTCCTTCAACGGGCGGACGCCGCGCAACGCGGTGATGTTCGGCCCGGCCGGCCACCTCTACGTGTACCGGTCGTACGGCATCCATTGGTGCGCGAACGTCGTCTGCGGCGACGACGGGGTCGGCACAGCGGTTCTCCTTCGTTCCCTCGAGCCCACGTCCGGGATCGACGAGATGCGCGCCCGCCGCGGACTCGATGACGCTCGGCTTCTCGCCTCCGGTCCCGGCCGGCTCACACAGGCGCTCGGGCTCACCGGCGAGCAGGACGGCGCCGACCTCACGCGTCCGCCGTTCACGTTCGTGTCTCCCTCGACGAGCGTCGACGTGACGTCGTCGACGCGCGTCGGCATCACGCGCGCCGTCGAGCAGCGCTGGCGCTACTCGCTGACCGGGTCTACGTTCGTGAGCCGTCCCCGACCACGAGCGTGACGCGCATGCCACGTCCGAGGGCGACTCCGGGTTTCGGGCTCTGACGTAGGACCGCTCCCTCGCGACCCGGAGCGGTCTTCGCGACGAGGCGCACCTTGAGCCGCGTTGCCTCCCGCTGGACGTCGGCAATCGAAGATCCGACGAAGTTGGGGAGCATGCCGCGCTCGGCCTTCGAGACCCAGATCGTGACGGGGTCCCCCGCGGACAACCCACCCGAACGCGGATCCTGGCTCACGACGAGCCCCGGAAGCCTCCCGGCTTTCGCAGGCGCATAGGCGACGTTCGGCTCGAGCGGCTGTGCCTGGAGCGTCGCCTCGGCTCCGGCCTTCGTCATGCCCACGACGAGAGGCACCGACACCTCGTTCGGCTTGCAGTCGGCCTCCTCGTCAGGCGCCTCGCCGGAGAAGTAGGCGACCAGACGCGACCCGCGGCAGTAACCGTTGTCGAGCTGCCACTTGCCGTCGCGGCGGACGACCCACGTCGATGCGCCACCCTGGTACGGCGGCGAGTCGAACGAGCGCGACGGGTCCTCGTCGGTCTTCTCCATGAATGCCTTCCAGATCATTGCCGGGAGCGTTCCTCCCGCGACCGGCTCGCCGTTGAACTCGGTGAGCATCGGCTTGAGCGCGTCCGGATACCCGACCCAGACCGCGACGACGAGTTCCGGTGTGTAGCCGACGAACCAGGCGTCGCCGTAGTTGTCCGTCGTCCCGGTCTTGCCTGCGATCTGACGGCCGGGAATCGCCGCCCGCTTACCGGTGCCGACGCGCACGACGTCCTCGAGGATGTCCGTGAGGAGCTCCGCGTGCCCCTCGTCCATGACCTGCCTCGGGACCGGCGAGTTCGTGTCGACCCGGCTCGAGCGGAAACGCTCCACGGTCTCGACCACGCGGGGACGGTTCTCGAAGACGGCGCCGTCGACGCGGCGGCCGTCGTTGGCGATCGTCGCGTACGCGCGTGCCATGTCGAGCGCGCTCACGGCTCCGGAGCCGAGGCCGATCGAGAAGTACGGCGAGAGGTGGCTCCGAATGCCGAGGCTGTGGGCGGTCTTGACGATCGCTTTCGGGCCGACGAGGTCCGTGAGCTGGGCGTAGACGGAGTTGTCGGAGGAGACGATCGCTCGCTCGAGGCTCACGCGCCCGAGATACGTGTGGTCGTAGTTGGTCACCTTCCAGATCCGGTCGCCTGCGTCGATCGAGACGGGCTTCGACTCGAGCTCGGTCACCGGAGAGATGCCCTCGTTCATCGCCGTCGCGAGGACGATCGGCTTGAACGACGATCCGGGCTGCCGCCGTGCCTGGGCGGCGAGGTTGAACTGGCTCTGCCGGAAGTTCCGCCCGCCGAACATCGCCTTCACGGCGCCGTCGCGAGGGTCGATCGCCACGAGTGCGGCTGCAGGTCCGTCAGGGTTGCCGAGGATCTTCTCGATCGCCGCACGCGCCTTCAGCTGGAGCTTCATGTCGATCGTCGTCCGCACCTTGAGTCCGCCGCCGAACACGCGTCCGGCCCCGTAGTGCGCCACGAGGTCGTCCTTCACGTAGTTGACGAAGTACGGCGCCGGTCCCTGCGTCCCGGGAAGCCTGATGTCCTCGGGAACGGGAAGCTCGGCCCTGTCGGCGCGCGTGTACTGCCGCCACGTGATCTTCTTCTGCTCGAGCATCATCGAGAGGACGTGCCGTCGGCGAAGGATCGCGCTGCGCGGGTTCGCAGCCGGGTCGTAGAGCGACGGGTCGGCCGGGATGCCGGCGAGCAGCGCCGATTCCGACAGCGTGAGCTCCTTCGCGCTCTTCTTGAAGTACGCCCGCGCGGCTTGCTGGATGCCGTACGCCCCGTGCCCGAAGTAGATGGTGTTGAGGTATGCCGTGAGGATTCGATCCTTCTTCCAGTCCTGTTCGAGCTGCCAGGCGAGCGCCGCCTCGCGGATCTTCCGGGCGAACGAACGCTCGTTGCGGATGTACGCGTTCTTGACGAACTGCTGGGTGATCGTCGAGCCGCCCTCGACGATTCCCTTGTTGCGCACGTCCTGCCAGAGCGCTCGCGCGACACCGCGCACATCGATGCCGTTGTGCTCGTAGAAGCGCTGGTCCTCGACGGAGACGATCGCCTGGCGCATGATCGGCGCGATGTCCTCGGTGCCGACGAGCACGCGGCTCTCGTCGCCGCGGAGCACGGCGAGCACGGTCCGTCCGTTGGACGCATAGACGACCGTGTCGACGTCCGAGTGCTGCGCTGCGGGATCGAGCGCAGGTATCTCGCTCGCGACGGCGCGGACGAGCCCGAACGTGAAGGACAGCAGCGCAGCGACGAAGAGGACGAGCAGCAGCGCCGCAAGGCGGCGCTTGCGAACCCGGCGTCGCGGACGCGACGTCCCCTTCTCACTCCGAACCCGCAAGAGGGCAGAGTCTAGCTCCGGGTAGCCGAACCGCCCGCAAAGGGACGGTTCAGGCGCTCAGACGGGGTCGGAGGCGACGATCGGCGGCAACGACGGCGTCTCTGCGCCTCCTGCCTGCTCGACCGTCACGGCGACGACCTCGCCGTCGGCGACGTCGCCGTCGAGAAGCACGACGTCGAGCCCGTCCTCGCCCGGGAAGATGCCTGCGGAGATCGGGTTGTCGCCCTCGATGATCCATGCCTGGTACGTCTTGCCCGCGGGCGCCTGTCCGAGGTCGGGGAGCACGAGCGCGGCGCGTCCGTCCTGTCCCACGACGAGCCGTCCGGTGCCGGATGCGAGGTCGACCGTGCGCGAGCCCGGGTCGGCGACGATCGCAGCGGCCTCACGCTCACGCGCGAGCGCGGAACGCGTCTCGTCGAGGTCGCTCGAGAGACTCGCGCCCCAGAGGCCGAGCGCAAGTGCGGCAACAGCCGCAACGGCCGCGACTGCGCCGAGCGCCGGTGCAATGCGTCTGCGACGGGCTTCGAACGGCACGACGTTCTGCGGCGGCTCGGCACGGACGTCCGCGAGGATCCGATCGCGCAGCGCAGGGCTCGGTGCGGGACCGGAGGCGGCGACGGCGAGGGCCTCGGTCGTCTCCCAGAACGACGCGAGCTCCTGCCGGCACTGCTCGCAACCCGCGAGGTGCGCCTCGTAGGCGCTCCGCTCGTCGTGGTCGAGCGCGTCGAGCGCGTAGCCCGCGGTCAGCTCGTGAATTCCGGCTTCCATGACCCTTCCTGTGTCGAATCGTCGAGGAGCTCTCGCAAGCGCGCCAGCCCCGCGAACATCCTGCTCTTGATCGTGCCCAAGGGCACGCCGAGCCGGTCTGCGAGCTCGGATTGCGAGAACCCCCCGTAGTACGCGAGCTCGAGCGCTTCGCGCTGGACGTCCGGCAGCTGCTTCAAGGCAGCCTGGACGCGCTCGCGCTCGAACCGGAGCCAAGCTGCTTCGTCCGTCTCCTCCGGAGCGACGCCGGCCGCCGAGTCATCGGTCAGGAGATCGGCTTGCCGTCGTTCTTCCCGACGGACGAGGTCGACTGCGCGACGGTGGACGAGGGTGAGGATCCACGTGCTCGCCTTCGCGCGCTCCGCTCGGAACGTCGCCGCGCTCCGCCAGACCTGCAGAAAGGCCTCCTGGACCGCGTCCTCTGCATGCCGCTCGTCGCGTAGCACGCGCAGGGCGAGGCCGTACGCGATGCGCCCCACGCGGTCGTAGAGCTCGGCCAGCGCGTCCTCGTCACCGCGCGCGACGAGCGCGACCAGAGCTTCGTCCGAGAGGTGGGCGTGGTGCCTGCGCATAGCGAAGCGATCGTGCGACTCAGGCAACGCTAACAGGGTGGGCGCGAGCGCCTCCATGGCTCTGCTTCGCTCCGCGTTGGGTTCCGGTTCATCCCCGAACCGCCCAGCGGGCCGCCGCGAACAAGTGCCGTTCCCCGACCGGAAACGAGAGAGGAGTAGAGATGCATAGAGGGATCACGGCGCTCGCCGCGACCGGACTGCTCGTTGCAGCCGCCGCAGTCGGCGCCACTACGCTCGGGCCCGGGAACGGCTCGGCGTCGTCTCACCGCGAGGCACCGCTCATCGCGGAGGACCCGTCGGCCGACCTCACGGACCTGTACGCGTTCCGTAGCCCGGACAAGCCGAACACCGTCACGATCCTCGCCAACGTCATTCCCGGCGAAGATCCTGCGGCCGGGCCCAACTGGTACACGTTCTCGCCCAGCGCGCGGTACAACCTCACGATCGACACGAACGGGGACGCGCGCCCGAACGTCACGTACCGGTTCCAGTTCCGCACGAAGACCGGTCCGTTCTTCCTCGGCGACACCGCTCAGCCCTACACGGTGACGCGCGTCGCAGGCGGGAAGTCGACGGTCGTCGCCCGCGGAACGACTCCGCCGAACAACATCGGCCCACGCTCGACCCCGAACTACCGCTCGCTCGCGGCGAAGGGCGTCGTCCCGCTCGCGGGCGGGGGGCATGCGTTCGCCGGCCAGCGTGACGACCCGTTCTTCGGCGACGTCGGCGCGATCTTCGATCTCGTCGCGATCCGCAAGGGCACGGGCAACATGGGCGGCGGCAAGGACTTCTTCGCCGGCTATGGCGTCCACACGTTCGGCGTCCAGGTCCCGATCGCGGGCCTGAAGGCGAAGAGCGGCATCATCGGCGTCTGGTCGTCCGTCGACCGGCGCAAGGTCACGACCAGGACCACGTCCGGCGCCAGCTCGAAGGGCGCGTGGATCCAGGTCAACCGGCTCGCCAACCCGCTCGTCAACGAGGTCGTCATCCCGACGGGCCTCAAGGACCAGTGGAACGGGCTCGTGCCGTGGAAGGAGGGGCGATTCCGCCAGTACTACGACTCGCCGATCCTCGCCGCGGTCATCAACAAGCTGTACAAGCTCGGCGCTCCGGAGAACGGTCGTGACGATCTCGTCGCGGTGCTCCTCACCGGCGTGCCGAAGCTCAACTTCACGAGCCCGCGGCTCGCGGAGCTCCTGCGGCTGAACCTCACGATCCCGGTGACGAAGAATCCGAACCGGTTGGGTGTTCTCGCAGGCGACAATCAGGGCTGGCCCAACGGGCGACGCCTGAACGACGACGTCATCGACATCGCCGAGCAGGCGGTCGGTGGCTTCCTCAAGGGGACGAAGCTTCCGCTCGGCGACGGTGTCGACGCCGACGACCGGAAGCTCATGCCGTCCTTCCCGTACATCGCGGATCCGCAGGCTGGATTCGAGAACACGAAGGGCAAGTAGGGACTCGCCACCCGCGAGGGTCGGGCGGCTCGTGGGCCCGGCCCTCGCGAGCGAACCGTTCGACCGGCGTTTTCGAACAACCCTCGTGAGGCGCCGCATCGCAATCGCTCTCGTCACGCTGTGCGGCGCCTTGGCAGCTTCGCTCATGGCGACGCCGCCGGCTGACGCGCACCCTCTCGGCAACTTCACGATCAACCGTTATGCGGGGATCGAAGTCGCGGGGAGTGAGGTGTACGTGCGCTATGCGCTCGATGTCGCCGAGATCCCGACCTACCAGCTCGGTGCCGAGATCCGGAAGCCCGGCTATCCGGCGCGCCTCACCGAGAAGCTCGCCTTGACCTTCGATGGGCGACGTGTGCCGCTCGAGGTCGTCACCCGCCGGCTCGCCACGCGGCCCGGCGCCGGCGGTCTCGAGACGCTCCGCCTCGACGTCGTGTACCACGCCGTCGGAGTCGCGGGGAAGGAGCTCAACTTCAGCGACCAGTCGTTTCCGGAGCGGATCGGGTGGCGCGAGGTCACGCTCAGCGCTCGCGACGGCGGGCAGGTCGCCGAGGCAGACGTCCCGGCGACGAGCTCGAGTGACGAGCTCCGCGCGTACCCGTCCGATCTCCTGCGCTCGCCGCTCGACGTCACGTCTGCTACCGCGACAGTCGTTCTCGGATCGAGGCCCGGATCCGCCCCGACCATCGGCGAGACGGCGGCGCCGGTGCACGTGGGCGGCGGCTTCGAGTCGCTGATCGAGCACGGTGAGCTCTCGATTGGAGCCCTGCTCGTCGCGCTACTGATCGCGGCATTCTGGGGCGCCGCGCACGCGCTCACGCCAGGTCACGGCAAGGCGATGGTGGCCGCCTACCTCGTCGGGACGAAAGGACGGCCGCGCGACGCGTTCTTCCTCGGCGGCACCGTAACGGTCGCGCACACGGCCGGCGTGTTCGCGCTCGGCTTCGTGACCCTCGGGCTGTCCGCGTTCATCGTCCCCGAGCAGCTGTACCCGTGGCTCACCCTCGTCTCGGGCGTTCTCGTCGTGGCCGTCGGTGCGTCCGTGCTGAGGCAGCGCCTCCGCACACGCGGACACCACGACCACCACGACCACGACCACGCAGATGCCCACCATCACGAGCACACGCACGACCACGACGAGGCGCTGACGTCGAAGGGGATTCTCGGAGTCGGGATCGCCGCCGGCCTCCTGCCGTGCCCGTCGGCGCTCGTCGTCCTGCTCTCCGCGATCGCGCTCCACCGGGTCGGGCTCGGGCTCGCGCTCATCGTCGCGTTCAGCATCGGGTTGGCGGCGACGATCACGACGATCGGGCTCGTGGCCGTGCTCGCACGGCGGACGTTCGGACGTCTTTCGCTCGACGGCCCGCTCGTGCGCTCGCTTCCGGCCGTGAGCGCCGCGCTGATCCTGGCCGTCGGCCTCGTGATCACGGTCCGGGCACTCCCGGGTGTCGTCTAGACGAACCGGTTACGACCGGAGGACGAATACACGACATGTTCGGGCTCGACGACTGGATCGCCTCCCTGTCCGACGGAGCGTCCGTCGGCGTCGTGCTCCTCGTCGCCGTCCTACTCGGCCTGCGTCACGCCACTGATCCCGACCACATCGCCGCGATGACGACGCTCGTGGCGTCGCGCCGCGACCGGATCGCGCGCTCGGCCGCCCAGCTCGGTGCCTGGTGGGGTGTCGGCCACGCGACCACGCTCGTGCTCTTCGGGATTCCGATCCTGCTCGCCGAGCGCTATCTCCCGGAGAGTCTGCAGCGAGGCGCGGAGACTGCGGTCGCCGCGCTCATCGTCTTCCTCGCGCTCCGGCTGCTCGTTCGCTGGCGCCACGGCTACTTCGACCTCCATGCCCACCCCCATCCTGAGCAAGAGCATCGGCACGCGGTTCGCACCCCGGCGGGCGCGCTCGGCATCGGGCTCGTCCACGGCATGGGCGGCAGCGCCGGCGTCGGCGTCCTCCTGCTCGCGGCGATCCCGTCCGAGACCGTCGCCGTTGCCTCGCTCCTCCTGCTCGCTGCATTCACAGCCCTCTCGATGACGATCGTGACCGTCGGCTTCGGAGTCACGCTCTCGGTGCGGCCGGTTGCGAGTGCCACGGCCACTCTCGTCCCGGTGCTCGGCGCTCTCAGCCTTGCCTTCGGGCTCTGGTACGCAGCCGCCGCGTGGGCGCTCGCGCCCTACCCGTTCTGAGCTAGACCGCGCGGTAGGCTGCTCCGCCATGGACATGGAGCAGCTCCTCACCGTCGACGACGCCGAGCGGCTCGCCGAGCAGGTCGTCGCTCCCGAGGCGTGGAGCTACATCGTCGGCGGAGCCGGCGACGAGCGCACGCTTCGCTGGAACCGCGAGGCGTTCTCGCGATTCCGGCTGCGGCCGCGCGTCCTCGTCGACGTCTCGAACGTCAGCACCGAGACGACGGTCCTCGGAACGCGGGTTTCCATGCCCGCACTCGTCGCACCCATGGCGTTCCAGCAGATCGCGCACGAGGAGGGGGAGGTCGCGATGGCGCGCGGCGCAGCCGGCGCCGGCACGCTCATGTGCCTGTCGACGGTCGCCACCGCGACGCCGGCAGATGTCGCTGCGGCTGCACCTGAAGCGCCGCGCTGGCTCCAGATCTACGTCTTTCGCGACCGCGCCGTGAGCGACGACGTGATCGAGCAGGCACTGGCGTCCGGGTTCTCGGCGCTCGTGCTCACGGCGGACCTCCCCGTGTACGGAATTCGGCATCGGGAGGCGCGAACCGGGTTCGAGTCTCCCGAGGGCGACGTCCCGGCGATCGTCGCCGCGCGCGAGCGCGGGGGAGATTCCGACGATCACCACACGCTGGGGCTCCTCGAGTCCGGGCTCGAGTGGGAGTACGTGACCGAGCTGCGCGAGCGCTGGAACGTGCCCGTGATCGTGAAAGGGCTCGTGACGGCCGAGGATGCGATCCTCGCCTGCGATCACGGAGCTGCAGGCGTCGTCGTCTCGAACCACGGCGGGCGCCAGCTCGACGGCGCGATCGCCTCGCTCGAGGCGCTGCCAGAGGTCGTCGAGGCCGTCGGCGACAGGGCGGAGGTCTACCTCGACGGGGGCGTACGCCGCGGTACGGACGTCGTCATGGCGCTGGCGCTGGGAGCGCGTGCGGTGCTCGTCGGCCGGCCGGCCATGTACGGGCTGGCCTTCGGCGGCTCGAAGGGTGTCGAGCAAGTGCTGGAGATCCTGCGCGAGGAGACGGAGAACGCGCTGGCGCTGCTCGGCTGCCGCTCGCCCGCCGAGGTGACCGCCGGTCACATCAAGCCGGGCTAGTCGTGGGGGTCGCCGAGCTCACGCGCAACGCCGTGCACGTCCTGCCCGCGGGCGCGCTCGAGGCCAAGCTCGGGCTCGGTCGCCCGCTGCGGGTGAAGCTCGGCATCGACGTGACGTCGCCCGACATCCACGTCGGACGAGGCATCCCGCTGCAGCGGATGCGCGCGTTCCAGGACGAGGGTCACGTCGGCGTCCTCATCGTCGGCGACTACACGACACGAATCGGTGACCCGTCGGGCCGCTCCGCGGAGCGGCCGATCCTCGAAGAGGAGGAGATCGACCGCAACGCGGACACATACGTCGAGCAGGCGCTGCAGATCCTCGTGCCCGAGCAGACCGAGGTGCGGCGCAACAGCGAGTGGCTCGCGAAGCTGAGCTTCGCGGATGTCATTCGCCTGACGCGGATGATGACCGTCGCGCAGATGCTCGAGCGCGACGACTTCTCCGGCCGCTACGCGGGAGGCCAGCCGATCTCCGTCTCCGAGCTCCTGTACCCGCTGATGCAGGCGTACGACTCCGTCGCGGTCGAGGCAGACGTGGAGCTCGGCGGCACCGACCAGCTCTACAACCTCCTCGCCGGCCGCGAAGTGATGCAGGCGTACGGTCTCGAACCGCAGGTCGTCCTAACGACGCCGCTCCTGGTCTCGTGGGACGGGGAGAAGATGAGCTCGTCGGTGGGCAACAACATCCCACTGACGGCGGCACCCGAGGAGCAGTTCGGGCGGACGATGCGCATCTCCGACGATCTGCTCGAGGAGTGGTACCGCCTCGTCGTGGAGGAGCCCGTCCCGCCGGGCGATCCGCTGGAGGCGAAGCTCGCCCTCGCGCGCTGGATCGTCATCCGCTCGCATGGGGAAGAGGCAGCCCGCTCGGCCGAGGAGCACTTCACGCGTGTCGTCCGCGAGGGCCGCGCTCCCGACGACGTGCCCGAGCACGCGCTGCCCGACGGCGACCCGGTCCACGTGCCCGCGCTCCTGGCTTCGGCGTTCGGGCTGTCGACGAGCGACGCGCGGCGCCTGATCGCGCAGGGCGGTGTCAAGCTCGACGGGACGGCCGTCGCGGAGCTCGATCTGCCCCGCTCTGCGCTCGTGGGAGCCGTTCTGCAGGCAGGGAAGCGACGCTTCGCGAGGCTCGCGGACTGAGCGGGCAGGCGCAAACGGCTTGGTTGACAGGAGAATCTGGTGTGCTACCATCCCTCGGCCTTCCGCGAGGAGGGTGCAGGAAGCCTGTAACTCGACAAGGAGAAAGCCTTCGAGCGAGCGGATACGACTTTCGTTGTTCCGTCCCCGAGGGCCTCTGGTGCGAGTCAGAGG
>Ga0070670_100003225_pt1 | contig 13469 bp, 11 predicted proteins | sample KBSS63metaG_FD_64665 | JGI IMG/M metagenome (GOLD analysis project Ga0070670, IMG submission 64665) | Switchgrass rhizosphere microbial communities from Kellogg Biological Station, Michigan, USA - KBS S6-3 metaG | ecosystem: Host-associated > Plants > Roots > Rhizosphere > Soil ... | reverse complement strand
GGATGGATGACTTCGACGAACACGGGCTGTACAGCCTGGGCGCGATAGCCGATCCATGACGCTTCGATTTCGTTGATGATAACATCGCCCCGTTCGAGCAGGCGCATGCTCGGCCGTGTTAATGTACGTTTGGGATTTTTGCCGGAGACCCAGAAACAATGCACCGGCAGCTCGGAGCCGTTGCGGGTCATTGCGTAGTGCATGGCGGCCCAAACTTCCCAATCCTTGACACCGACTTTGGCGGCTTCGATCTCACCTTGAATCGCCAGCTCATTGATCTCTGCCGACTTGGCGAGCGCATCGATCTCTTCCTGACTTTTTACGTAACGCACCTCGTCGAGGATCGCCGTGACGTCGATCAACTCGGCATGGGGAAACGCTTCGCGGATCTGCCTCCACGTGCCGTAGAAAATCGTTCCTTCAGGCGTGCGTGTGCCTTCCACTTCGCCGAGGCCGGTGATGCCGATGCGGCCGCGCTCGAGGTTCAACTCTTTCAGACGTTCCACAATAGCACGCCCGTAATTGCGCCGAGCTTCGCGCACGTCGGTGACCCAATCCTGCACCGTCGACCAGCGTGGCGCTGCCGAAGTCGCAATTGCAGTCACCTCCCCTTCCAATGGAAAAACTGCTGCAAGATCAGGCTCGCCGCCACCGCAGTGGGTGAGATAGCGCGTATTGGCTTGGTAATCGGCGGAATGACCGCTGTTTTGTGGCGTCACGATGACGTCGAGATTTTGCGCGGTCATGAGCGCGCGCACCGCTTTCCAACGCCGATCGCGCTCAGCAGTCGAAAAACGCGGATACGGATAAAGTTCGGCCATTCGATTCCTCGAACATGAAAGTTAGTAGCACCGAAAAGACTAGAGACGACGGAAGGAATAGGTCAGTTTCAGCAGAGTATGTGCAAACGGACAAACGCCTCCCCACCATTCCTTCTCCCAATGGGAGGAGGTTAGGATGAGGGCGTCTGAAATCACGTTTCCTAACCCCGAGGGCCTTCTCTCGTAAGTGGACAAGGAAATACCGGTCGGTCAAACATTCTTTACGATCAGCTTGAGCTCCCGTTTTCCCAAGCGCCGGGCGCCCTGTTCAGTGACCGCCACCGTGTCGCCAATGCTGCCGCGGCCCTTTCCTTCCTTCGGACGCACCTGCGGCTTCAAAATAAATGTCATCCCTGCCCGTACTTCGATTTTCGAGAACCGTTCGAGATCGCTGTCGCCGAGCAAAGCCGGACCATCATCACCGAGTCCCCGCGCGTGCATCACCGGGTGGTTCCAGAGATACTTCCCCTTTCCGATACGCTCCACCGTATCGCGATAGACATCGAAGAGCAGTCCGAATGTGACGCCCGGCTTCATCTGATGCAGAATCGCATCGAAACACGCGCGCGAGAGATCGATCATCGTCTGATACTCGTCGTCAGGTCTTCCCAGGACAACCGGGCAGACCGCCTGCGCCGCGTAGCCTGCATATTTCGCCTCGATCTCATCGATCAGCCGATCGCCTTTCTGCAATTGGTAATCCGTGGGCACGAACGAGCTATTGCTGATCCCTGGCCCGCCGCTCAAGAAAAACAACGTCGGCAATTCGCCGCCGTTGGCGAGCATTGCATGCAGCATCGCGCCGTAAAGCTCTTTCTCGCTCACGCCGGGATTGGCATTCTCCACCATCGCTTCAATAGTTTTTTCAACGATCGCCGCGGAACGTTCGAGCAGTGAGACTTCTTCGGCGCTCTTCACTGCCCGTATGTCTTGCATCATCTCGGTGGCATTGATGATCTTTGCCGATGGAAAAGCATCCTGGATGGCTTTGACGGACGAATAGGGAATGATTCCTTCCGGCGCGCGAAACAATCCGGCCAGCCCGGAAATACCTAGGGTGCCTTTTTGAAGCCCCAATTCGCTGATCCGCTCGATGGCATTTTGTCCCCAACGGTTGCGGCCGTCGCGCACATCGGAAACCCACTTCTGTGCCTGCTTCCACCAACCGGCACGGTTGAAAATGTAAGCAGTGACATCGCCCTCTCGTGGGAACACCGTAAACACCTCGGTGGCAAAGCCGCCAATCGAAGTCAGGTAACGCGAATCTCCCTGCAACTGCTCCCATCGACCGGTGTTCGCCGGCAACAACAGCACATCGATCTTACGCTGCGCCATTTCGGCGCGGACGACTTTGTAACGACGGTCACGCTCTTCGATTGATAGTTGTGGAATACCCATTTTACGTCCTTTTTTGATCGCTCGGTCTGTCACCCTCAGCGTAAGCGAAGGGTCTCAGCTTGGACCGAGATTCTTCGGCGGAGTTTATCCTGAGTAGCATCCAAGGGCCTGAGAATAACACTCATGATTCAGAGACTTTCCAAACAGGGACGAGTCATTCATGCGATCACTGATGCCCGAACCGGTGTCCAATCTGAATTCGGTTGCCAAATGGATCATAGCCGTAAACCGTATGTCCGCCCTGTTCATGCCAGGGAATTTTCGTCGGATCGGGTCCCCAGTAATATTCCCGCCGGTTAAATTTTTCCAGTATCGGTGCATAAAGCTCCGGCGCGATGCGAAAATCGACGTGTGGTCCCTTAATCGCGCGCGTGCTCCGCTCAGCCACTTGGTTGACCCTGTGGAGAATGACGAGCTGTCCGCTGTTGGGCACCGATAATGTGATCTGTTGTTCCCGGGGCACTTGCTGCTCGTCGCTCAACCCGAAGGTATCGCAATACCAACTTTTGCCCTGCTCGAGGTCCGTAACTTCCACGCGCACGTGACTGATTCGCCGCAGCGGCACGATCCTGCCCTGAGGCTTATCGGAAACGGGATCGCGCCGAATGGACAGCTCCAATGTATTGCCGTCCGGATCAAGAACAAAAACGGACTCTTTAATCGGAGACGGAGTGGGATAGCTCAGAGGCCCATGAAATTTCAATTTCCTTTCCTCCGCCGCGCGAACGACGTCGCTAAGATTTTCCGCCGCAACTTCGAAGCCGTACACAACTCCGTCCAAAGGTCGCGCCGGTGTTGACGCAATTGGGAAATCCTGCAGCGCCAGTCCCCAGCCCTTGTGATTCGCCAGTGTGTAGAACAGAATCTGCGGCACCTCGCGGTTGAGGCCGCGCAAATTTAGATTCGTCAGATGGTCGAGATTTCCGCCCATAAACGTCGAGTAGAATCGATGCGCCCGGCCGAGATCATTGCTCGGCAGGACGCCATGGTCAATTCGATCGATCGTCGGTTTGCCATTTTCCATTTCAGTTCCTCCTCGAGTGCGAGATCCTTCGCGGAGCTCAGGATGACCGTAGCCGATTCCGGCTACCGTCATTTTCCCGACTTTTGTCGGGCGCCATTAATCAGATCGCCCACCGGTTTCCAATCCATCCAGTCATGGCGACTGATTTCGATGTAATCGACATCTTTGCGTCTGCGCGCGGCTTCCGGGACGACGCTCGCGGGCAAGTCTTCGCGCATCGACGTGGTTGTTTCGTCTTCCTGCGTGTTGTTGGCTTGGCGAAAGGCGATTTGCCCTTCGCGCGACAGGTACCAGTTGATGAAAACTTTGGCGGCGTTGGGATGCGGATGATTGTTCATCAAAACGATGGCGCCATTATTCGAGCCGATCCCCGGAGCTTCTTTAAATTGATAGGGGTTCATTTCGACGACGGGCAGCCCTTGTTCCACGGCACGCCTCAGTCGGCACAGAGCGCAGATCAGATACTTGCCCGAGGCCAGCCAATCGGTTCCCTGACGGAAATCGCTGAAATAAGTGAGATCCATCTCGCCGCCATAAAATCTCTCGAGAAATTTTGGCCCCACTTGCGGATGATGGTACATAAACAGCAGCGCCGTCGAGACGTAGTTGGGACGCGGCCAGAGCGCGATCGTCTTGCTTTTCCATTTGGGATCGAGCAAGTCCCACACCGAACGAATCGTATCCAAATTGACCAACTTGGTGTTGGCGTAGAACGGCGGGCCGTAGAGCGTGCTCTGATAAACGAAAACGTACTGCCCTTCGGGATCGACGTAGCGATGCTTGCCTTTCCACCACTTCGACAGATCGGTCACTTCCGGCAAGACCAATGCGGGCGGCATCGGATCGAGCGTTTTGCCGCGATAAAAGCTATTGTAGGTAGCACCCGGCGCGCCAAGCATCGCGTCGACGAGAAATTGACCGGCGCGCCGTTCCGCCATGATTTTCGTCACGATCTCGCTTGTTGTGCTGATACCGACTGAATTGAGCTTGATTTTGGGAAATCTTTTTTTAAACGCATCCCAGATCACCTGCAAGTCGCCGACCGAATTGGTCGCGTAGACGGTCACCTCACCTTCTTTTTCCGCGCCTCTGACGGTGTCTTCCCAACCTGACTGCGCCGCGAATCCCGTACCGAAAAGAGCGCAGACCAACGCGATTACAACGGTTAAGCCGGCGTAGGTTTTACAGGGACTATACGTGTGATATTCGCTGTCCATAACTCAGTCCTCAGTACTCATTCCTCAGTACTGATGTCTTGCCCCAAGCCGCGCCGGCGCGCTTCTTCGTAAACCCAAGCCGCAAGCGCCACATCGACGTATCCACCCTGCGAATCGCGAAATACGATCATAGTCTTCGAGATGTCGGGCGGCGAAATCTTGCCGGCAACGATATCTGCGAATTCTAAGACTGACTGCCATGAAAGCACTCCCTGCTGAGATAACCGAATCAACGGCTGATCGAGCTTAGCATCATAATAGCCCATCTCATGAGCCTTACTGGTCACCACGACAAAATCCGCGCGCAAATAAACGTCGTCGTCGAATTCATTCGGCCGGCCGACGCCGAAAACAGCAACGCCGCGACGCAGCCATTTTCCCAATAGCGCCGCGGACGGAGAATTAGTGCTGACCAGAACAAAGTCCGATTGCTCAATCGCCTGCTCCGGCGAACTCGTGCCGATCACCGGAATGTTGAGGTGCTCACTGGCTTTTTGTGCGAACGCTTCGCGTTTTTCCGCCGTCCGACTGTAGACGAGAACGCGCTCGATAGGACGTAGAGCAATTGCCGGTTCGAGAACCGGCAATGCCAATCGGCCGCTCCCGATCATGGCCACTGTGCGCGCGTTCAGAGCGGCGAAGCGGTCGATGGCTAGGCCGATAGTCGCGCCAATGCGCAGATTGCTGAACGGATAACCCATCAAGCAGAGAAGTTTGCCCGAGCTAATCTCGAAAAGCATCGCCAGGCTGTCACCGCCGGTAACGCTCACGCGAAAACCATTTTTGTCTTGCGCGTCCAGTCCGCCCACGACTATGCGCATGCCGCGATTCATGAACCGTAGCGGCGCCACTGGTTTCACTTGCCCCGCAGATTGCTCGCGAAACGTCTGCTCGAGCACCAGCATTGCTCGCTGCAGGTCGAGTAACGTCGAGACTTCCGAGCGTGTAAGCAAAAGCGTCACGTCATCGCCTCAGCTCGGTCGCACTCGCCTGCGCGACCGGCGCAATCTAATAATGAACGCTGAACAACATGCGACGGAGCCGATTTGACTGTCAGCGCCGGTTATGCGGGAACCAGCTTCACCAGGCCTGAGACTGATGCGTGTCCGGCGAGAGACTAGGGATTAGCCGGTTTGACTTCGGTTACTTTGACATCGAAGACCAGCGTCTTTCCGGCAAGTGGATGGTTGAAGTCCATTACGACGGTGTTTTCTTTGATCTCGTGCACGCGCACCGGCACGCTTTGCCCCTCGGGCCCACGCGCAGTCAGCACCGTGCCCACTTTCAAAGCCTCAGGCGGAAGCTTGTCCTTGGGAACTTCTTGGAAGGCCTGGGGGTTCACCTGTCCGTAGGCATCTTCCGGTTTTACCGTAACTTTCTTTTCGCTGCCCGCGGACATTCCCGCCAATTCTTTCTCCAGGCCCGGAATGATTTGTCCTTTGCCATGAACGTAGTGCATCGGTTCCTTGCCCTGACTCGAGTCGATGACCTTGCCGGTTTCGTCCGTCAACGTGTAATCAAACGCGACCAGAGAACCCACTTGGATCACCGTGGCCGGCTTTGCCGCGGTCTGGGCGAAAAGCTCGGCATTGAAAAAAAATGTTGTAACGGCGCACGCAACGAAAATCACTCGTATCGGACGCATAAATCCTCCACCATCAGAGCTACCTTCACGGTACGTGGCAATCCGGCTGATTGCAATATTTGGTTGGCGTTCGCAGCGTTGTTTTTTTATTGCGCGAGGATTTTTTTGATTCGCTCCACGACTTCCCCTGGCTGATCAATCACATCTCTAGCAATGTTTGCGAGTTCTTCTCCGCTGACCGGGGTAATTTCGAGCTTGTTCCTGACCGCTTCCGCAAGCAGCGCCGGATCGGCCATGCTTTTCATGAATGCATCGCGTAAAATTTTCACGCGCTCAGGCGCTAGTCCCGGCGAGGTCACGATTGGCCTACCGAGCTCACCAGAACCCAACATGACGGTGGCGACGCGCCTGCCGAGTTCCGAGGTTTTGAATTCGTCCATGAGATCGCTGAGGAGCGGCACATCGGGCAGTTGGGAATCTCTTTTGTGTCCCGTTTGCAAAAGCACACGGACAAAATTTTTCTTGCGCCACGTGTGATACGGTTCACGTGCGAAATAGGCGGCGGTGGTGAATGCCCGGCAGACCACTTCATTGCGCTCCGTTGCGAGATCAATCTCATTACCACCGGCGTAGCCGGTCACGATATTGAATCGGGTGCCGAGCGTCTCTTCGAGCATTTTTGGAAAGTAATGTCCGCTCGTTCCGGTCCCTGTCGCGCCGCACTTCGGCGGCTCCGCCGCGCGGCGAACGTCCTGAATCGTCTTATACGGCGCATCGGCACGCATGTAGAGCATGTGCTCGGATTTGTCCGAGCTGGCAAGCCAGGTGAATTTCGGCCAATCGAATTTTACTTCCTTATTGCCTTGCAACTGATTGAAGTAATGCGCCGGATTGATCGATACGACGGTCAAACCGTCGGGCTTGGCCACGCCGTAGACAAAATTCGCCGCCACCATACCACCCGCCGCCGGCATGTTTTGCACGACGATCGTCGGATTCCCCGCGATGTGTTTACCGATATGATTCGCGAGCAGGCGCGAATACATGTCATACGCCGTGCCTGCGCCCGAACCAACGATAAACGCAATCGTCTTCCCTTGATAGTAAGGCGTCTGTGCGAACAACTCGGCACGGTCAAAAACCAACAGCAACAAAATAATCGCGATCATGGCGCCTCCATCTTTGCCTACAGCGCAGCTGCGGCGTCATACTAAACTGGTCATCAACTCCGGTTCAAGATGTGGAGAAATCGCAAATTGGTTTCACCTCGGCGAAAACTGTTCACCGCCTCCTTTGTACCGCACCAGCACTAACTCGTCCGGAGTGACAGCGAGAGACATTCACGCCAAATTCTGGTTTTGCGGTACTCCTCAAACTTCACTGCTATCTCTCCGAGTGCGATGCTGCTGCACTGTTCGCCTGTGTCGCTACCCAGTGAGCGTTCTGAGGTATAGAAGTTGCTTGGTTCGCCTGGTTATAACTTCTGGAAGCACACCAACACACGATGAAAGAAGAGGCATGGGAATGAAAGGAATTGTCGGAATCGGCGGATGTTTACTAGGGCTTACTATTGTCTACTTCGGCTCCGGAGTCGGCACCGAATCGCCCAAGAAAGACGCGCCGACACGAGCAACTGCGACCGAGGCGGAAGAACGTATAAAACCTTTGCGCGCGATGAATTTCGCCTTGGACAATATGGTTTTTTTCGCCCATGAACTCGGCTTCAATGTGATAACTGCCAACGATGAAGCAGTTTCCAAAAACAGAGTTGCTCTACGAATCGAAAACCAACTGCACAACGTGCGTGAGCTTTACCGCGTCGAAATCGCCAAAAATCCCAGCCTCGCCGGCGTAATTTTGCTGCAGCTCGACATCACGCCGTCCGGCGAAGTCAGTCAAGTCAGGGAAACGAGTTCGAAAATCACCGACTCTGAATTCAAAAAGGCTGTGGTCGCGGAAGTCGCCAAGTGGTCATTCAGCGATATTGTATCGGAAAGTCTCAAGGTGGATTGCCCTTTACTCTTCGTGCATCAAGGGATGGACATTACGACTTTGGTGCGGTGGGAAAAGGCGACCGCGAGCGTAAAAGAAATAAATATGGTGCAGCCCGCCCCCGTAGCCAAAGGCTCCGTCCGAAATGCGCCGAATTTACCGGCGGCCGTGAAAACCACGTCGGTTCCGACGAGAGCAGTGCCGGGAAATCTGCCAAGCGGACAAGTCTACCAGATCAAATACGCAACTTTGCTGCGTAGAGAACCGAACTTCACCGCTGCCGCGCTGACTTCCTATACGATCGGGACCAAAGTACTGGTGCAAAAAAAGCTCGGCGATTGGTTGGAAGTTCGCTCGGCCGACAGCAGCCAGACGGGCTACATCCGAAAAGAGTTTGTTATACCGCTTGAGGTAACCGGCAGGTAAACGACAGACCTTTAGCCGTTGCCACCCGTTTCACTCCTGATACTGCGACTCAACTCATCTAAATTAGCTGCTTTAGCACCTGCGAAAGAATTTCCACATTCTCCGCGCGCGCGCCGTGGCCCATCAATCCGACACGCCAGACTTTTCCTTTGAGCGGCCCGAGGCCGGCACCGATTTCGATGTTGAAATCATCGTACAAACGTTGCCGGACTTTCGCGTCATCAACGCCTTCAGGGATTCTCACCGTGTTAATCATCGGCGCGCGAATGGATTCGGCCACCGCAGGCTCGAGCTCGAGCTTGCGCATCTCACGAATAAAATTTTCGTGCACCTGCCGATGACGTTGCCAGACCTTTGCCAAACCTTCTTCGAGCACAATGCGCAGCGATTCATGTAAGGCGTAATTCATCGAGATCGGCGCGGTGTGATGATAGACGCGCTCGCTGCCCCAATATTTTTCGATCATCGAAAGGTCCAGATACCAGCTTTGGACTTTGCTTTTGCGCTTGCGCAGCGCGTCCACGGCGCGGTCGCTGAATGTGACGGGTGATAATCCAGGCGGGCAACTCAGGCACTTTTGCGTCCCGCTGTAGCAGGCGTCGATCGCCAATTCATCGACTCGTACCGGCGCGCCGCCGAGCGAAGTCACGGTATCGACGAGAAACAGCGCGCCGCTCTCGCGCACGACTTTGGCGATATCGTCCAGCGGTTGTAAAACGCCGGTCGACGTCTCCGCATGCACGACCGCAGCAGCTTTGTATTTCTTTTTGCCGAGCATGTCTTTGAATTTTTGCGCCTCGAGCGCCGTGCCCCATTCGGCTTCGATGGTATCCACTTGACCGCCACAGCGCTGTGCGACGTCGACCATGCGCGTGCCAAAAACGCCGTTGACGCCGATCAATACGGCTTCACCGGGCTCGATCAGATTCGCGAAACAGGTTTCCATGCCGGCGCTGCCCGTCCCCGACATCGGCAGCGCCAGACGATTTTTGGTCTGGAACACCTCGCGCAGCATCGCCATCGTCTGGTCCATGATCTCGAGGAACTTGGGATCGAGATGACCGATGACAGGAAGCGAGAGCGCTTCCAGCACGCGAGGATGAACTGGGCTGGGTCCCGGACCGAGTAAAATACGACTGGGAGGGTTGGCCTTGGGCGCCGCTGGCATAAAAAACTCCTGGTTCAGTTGCGAATTATTCTTCGTCTTTGACAAAAAGCTCCATGCTGCCGATTTTTTCGATGGTCCCGTGCAAACGGTCGCCATCATGAAGCTTACTGACCCCCGCCGGCGTGCCGGTAGTGATCAAGTCGCCCGGGCGCAGTGTCAAACAGCTGGTCAGAAAGCGGATGTGCTCGCGCAGACCGCAGATCATGTCGCTGGTGTGCGCCGTCATCGCTTCTTTGCCGTTTTGCAAAACCTTGATCGAGAGATTTTGCGGCTCATCGATTTCGTCCCGTGTTACGATCCAGGGTCCGAGGGCGCTAAAGGTATCGAACCCTTTGCGAATATTGCGCGTGTTGTGCATACCCTTGCCCCACGGATCGCGCTGGCTGATGTCCCAGCACATCATGTACCCGAACACGTAATCGAGCGCCTGCGCTTCCGTGACTTTGCGCGCCCGCTTGCCGATCACCGCGCAGAGCTCGCACTCGAAGTCCACGAGCTTCGATATTTTCGGCAAAACAATCGTGTCGCCCGGACCGATAATCGAGGAAGTCGTTTTGAGAAAAAACTCCGCCATCAGATCATCTTTGTTCTTGATTTCTTTATTGGCACTGCCCATGCGATCGACCATTTCCGCGCGATGCGCGTAATAATTGGCCGCGGCGGCCCATAGCGATCCGGGATTTTGGATTGGCGCCAGCAGCTTGACCGAGCTCAGAGCGAGCCCGCCTGACGAGCTCTGAGCCGCATCCCGGGCTATTTGCATGGCCGCCGGATTGTTCGCCAGTGCATCAATAATTTCGACCATCGTGTAGCCCTGACGCGCCAATCCGGCTTTGATCAAATTGTCGCCAAAATTGATGACCTTGTCGCTGACCACCACACCAGCCTGGTGATTGTTGTAATGGCAAATTTTCATTTGACGGCCTCCGCGAAGTCGCAACGCTGGATTTTCTCGTCATACCCGATGAGGTCGCCAAAGTCCAATGAGACCGGCAGGTTTTTGGCTGGCTTTGAGAACGCGCGTGCACTAAGCTCCATCCGAATAATCTTTATGTCTCAGCGAAAGTCCAATGGCCGCGCTCTAACTTTATGAGAACCCATTAGCAAGGAATGATGCAGGGAAGAGCACGGTTTGAGTTCTCCGTCGGCTCGTCGTATGTAGGATAAAAATATAAGCGAGAAGCCCCTATGCTGACACTTAAAATTGGCGTCACTAAAAATCCTCGTTTCGAGCCGCTTGTGGAGAAAACCGTCGCGTCGCCACGGCTCGATCTCGATATCACGGTCACAACGCCGCCGGAGCTTTTTTTTCGCAATCTGAAGAATGATGAGTTTGACGTCTTCGAAATGTCGCTGTCCGAATATCTCATTACGCGCGAGCGCGCCCGCGGCGACCGCTGGCAGTGGAGTGCGCTGCCTATTTTTCCAGCCAAAGCGTTCGTTTGGTTAGGCCTGTTCGTCAACACGCAAGCGGGGATCACGAGCTTGGCCGACTTCAGAGGTAAGCGCGTGGGCGTGCCTGACTATGTTATGACCGCGGCGCTCTGGATGAGAGTTTTCCTGCGTGAGCTGTTCTCGATCACGCCACGCGAGATCTCCTGGTTTATCGGCCGCGTTCCGGAATTGAGCCACGGCGGCATGCTGAATATCGACGCCACGCCGCCGCCCGGCATCTCGATGACCTGGCTTACAGCCGCGCAAACTTTTGACGTCATGCTCGATCGCGGCGAGATCGATGCCGCTTATGGCTTCGAGCCACGCCACGATCCAAAACTTTATAAGCTGAATATCGATCGCTACGGCGGCACACCTCTCGACGGCAACCCGCGCTTGAGAAAACTCTTTCCCGACGGTGGCCGTTCGGTTGTGGAAGCATTTTTTCACAAAACCGGTATTGTGCCGGCTAACCACGTGATCGTGGCGCAACGCCGTTTGCTCGAAGAGAACTCCTGGCTCGCAGCCGAGCTGTACAAACTTTTTACCGAGAGCAAGCAAGCGGCCTACGAAAGCGGAAACTTCGCCACGCCGGCCTATCTCTATTTCCCTTCGAACAATCGCGCGAGCCAGGCAGCCGTTTTCGGCGATCCCTTTCCGTTTGGCATCAGCAAGAATCGCACGATGTTGGAAACGCTCTTTCGCAACTCCAACGAAGAAGGATTGACGCAAAAACGCGCGACGATCGAGGAAGTCTTTTTCCCCGCACTGTTGAACACCTGATTTTACGGAGCCTGCGATGGCTAGATTTCCCACCGTCGATGCCGACGGCCATGTTGAAGAAAATCATATCGACTGGCAAGAACGTTTGCCGGCGCGCTACAAGAGCCAGGCGCCTGAACGACGTCCGAGCGGCAACGGCCAGCTCAGAACGATCATTGAAGGCAAAGCCTGGCCTCGGCCGAGCGGTCTGGGGATCGGTGTCGGAGGTCCCTACAATCGCCCGCATCCGCGCCGTCCGGGAATGACCGATCCCAAAGCCCGCCTCGTCGACATGGATAGCGAGGGTATCGATGTCGCGGTCCTTTTTGGCGCAGGATTGGCCGGGACGCTTCCTGCTTTGGAGGATGCCGGTCTCGCTGCTGCGCTGGCGACCGCGCGCAACACCTGGCTTGCGGAATATTGCGCGGCAGATCCCAGGCGCATCAAAGGCACAGCTGCTTTGGCACAACAGGATATCGATGCCAGCGTCGACGAGATGCGCCGAACCGTGAAGGAGCTGGGCTTTGTTGGCGCGTCGCTATTTCCCAATGTGAAAGGCCGCCATCTCGGCGATTCCTATTATTTTCCGCTCTATGCCGAAGCGGAAAAACTCAATATTCCCATCTGCGTGCACATGTTCCTCGGCCGCTACGGCTCCGATGCCGTAGGCACGGAACGTGTCGACAAGTTCTTTTATTCTCATCTGTTCGGCCATCCATTCGAGCAGATGATCGCTTTATCCGTGATTATGGGTGAAGGCGTGCTCGAGCGCTTTCCCAAGCTGCGCTTTGTCTTTTTGGAATCGGGCTGCGGCTGGGTTCCGTACTGGTTGGAAAGAATGGATGAGCATTATGAAGTGCTCGGCGTGCAACTATCCGAGCTCAGAACTGAGCCGAGCAAACTCTTGCAGCGCGGCCAAATCTATTTCTCCTGCGAGCCCGACGAGAAAGAGCTCGTCCATGTCATTGACGTCATCGGCGATACTTGGATCGTGTTCGCTTCTGATTACAGTCATTTCGATAGCCGCTTTCCCGGCGCATCGGAACCGATCGTCACTCACGCGCAGCTCGGTGAAGCTAGCAAACGCAAAATTCTCAACGACAACGCCCGCCGTCTTTATCCGTTCGATTGAGAACCATCCAATGCTGAAAGTCTTATTGATTCTGGTCCTGTCTTTGGGATCAGTTGGATCGATCGGATCAATTTCCTGGGCCGAGAACATAAAAATCGGCTTGCCTTCCGTCACCATCACGGCGATGCCGTTTTTTGTCGCGCGGGATCACGGCTTCTTTCAACAAGAGGGGTTTAACGCGGAGATGGTGGTGATGCCGGCGTCGCTGAACATCAAGGTCCTGCTCGCCGGCGACATTCAATATGCCGCAACCATCGGCTCCGCCGTCGCGGCGGCGATCCGCGGCATCAACGTACGAGTCGTCATGTTGTTCGTCGACCGACCGCTGCAGGACCTCGTCGGCGCGCCGGGAATAAACTCGATCGCGGATCTCCACGGGAAAGTGGTGGCGATCTCTTCACGCGGCGGCCTTCAAGACATCATCATGCGCCGCATGTTGACGCAGTCGAAACTCGATCTCAATCAAATCACGATCATCACGATCCCTGGCCAGACCGCGATGATCTCGGC
>Ga0070670_100003224_pt1 | contig 13470 bp, 8 predicted proteins | sample KBSS63metaG_FD_64665 | JGI IMG/M metagenome (GOLD analysis project Ga0070670, IMG submission 64665) | Switchgrass rhizosphere microbial communities from Kellogg Biological Station, Michigan, USA - KBS S6-3 metaG | ecosystem: Host-associated > Plants > Roots > Rhizosphere > Soil ... | reverse complement strand
GCTTCGCCCTTTTCCACCCAGTTGCGCAGCGCGGTCAGGCTGTCGATCCTGGCGTTGAAGGGCCCGAACCCGTGGCCGAACCCCGGGATCATGTAGAAGCGCATGAAGCTGTCCACGCCGCCCTGGCCGAACTCCTTCACCTGACGCGCGTAGTAGGCCTCGCTGTTGTGCGGCGTGATGAAGTCGTCGGCGGTGCCGTGGGTCATGATGATCTTGCCGCCCTTGGCCTTGAACGGCGCCAGGCTCACGTTGGTCACGTCCATCATCGTCGCCGCCCACGCCACGCGCTCCGCCCATTGCTTCGGATCGAACTTCATCGTGTCGAGCGCCGGATCGCGCGTGATGATGAACTTGGCGGTCTGATCGCCGGCGGTGTAGAGCAGCGGCTCCTTGCCCGAGAGCGGGTTGGACGGCTGCGGCACGCTGCCCCAGTTCGAGCGCTCGCGGAAGAGCGCGCCCTCGAGAAAGGCCCAGCGCGGGAACGTGTCCATCCCGGCCACCGGGAATCCGGGCTTGTAGTCGGAAGCGATCTTGGCCACCGCGCCGAGCTGCGCGTCCGAGAGGCAGCCGTCGCCGCCGTCCTTGCCGTCGGCGCAGCGCAGCGTCTTGACGTCGAAGGCCGCGTTGCACGCCTTGACGTTGCTGATGATGCCGTCCTTCACGCCGTCGAGGCTGTCGCACTTCGCGTAGACGGCGTCGGTGACGAGCTTTGTCTTCGCGGGGTTCAGCCACGCCGCGCCGCCGCCCTCGTACACCGCGCGCCCGGCGTTCAGCGAGCCGAGGTGAAGCAGCGTCACGTTGTAGGCAGGGTAGTTGGCCACCACGCCGTCGTAGTCGCGGTAGTAGCGCGCGGCCGCGTCGAGCGCTTCGTGCCCGCCCTGCGAGCCCCCGATGAAGTAGAAGCGTTCCGGCGTCCGCCCGTAGGCCTTCTTGATCACCTCGAGCGCGGCGTCGTGCGTCTTCTTCACCGATTCCTTGCCAAAGTTGGCGAGCGCCTCGTCGTCCATCGCGAACGTGCCGTCGAAGCCGGCGCTCGACTTGTGGCCACCGTCGCTGCCCAGCGTCACGTAGCCCTGCTTGAGCGGGTTCTCCACGCTCGCCGGCTGCAGCGTGAAGCCGGTGAGGCCGGTGACGAGCGTGCCGTTGTAGCCGCCGCCGCCCATCTGCAGCGCCCGCCGGTTCCACGCCGCTGGCAGGTTCACTTCGAACTCGAGGTTCGGCGACGACGGGTTCTTCGGCTTGACGATGCCCGTCACCTTGCAGTACTCGCCGTTGGGGTTGTTCGGTGCCGACGCGGCCACCATGGCCGCGCTCCGCACTTCGGCGCCGGAGGTCGGCAGGCCGATGGCCGGGGCGGCGATCGTCATGCCCTGCAGGCTGGTGCAGGCGGCGGCCGGGAGGGCCGTGGTGTCGTCGGCAGCGCCGAGTGGCGCGGCGAATGCCCCGGTAAGCAGCGTGAGCACGACGACCTTCATGTGCGACTTCATGGTTGATTCCTCTGCGTACGTAGTTGCGGGTCTTCAGACCCGCCTCTCAGGGCGGTCTAAAGACCGCCCTCTACATTACCGTGCTGGCGGACGCGGCGGGTTGACGTCGCAGTTGAAGCCGCCGCCGCACGTGCAGTAGCGCCTGCAGCGGTCGGGCGGCTTGCTGTGCGGCGCGCCCATCTTCAGCCGGTACTCGGGATACATCGTCTCGGCGCCCCCGCGCGTGGCGGCCAGCTCCAGGCCATACCAGTCGGCGAACTCCGTGAGATAGGGGTTGGTGCCCGGCAGATGGTTCGGCACCTCCTGGGCGCCCGGCAGCTCCGACGCGTACTCGCAGTTGAACGCGGGCAGGGCCTGGCCCACGTCGTTGAACCAGTTCTGGCTGCGCACGAGCGGTTCGGTCAGGAACACCGGGTCGGTCACCACGGTGACGACGGTGAGGAACTCGGCATGACGCGTCCAGTGCTCGACCACGGTGCGCTTGTCGCTCGACGGTACGCCGTTGCGGCGGTAGTAGTTGGTTTTCAGGTGGGTGGTGGTGATCGTGAGCATGTTGCCTTCCCACACGCCGGTGGAAAACCCTTGAAATGTGTATTCGGCGTAGTCCGGCGGGTGGGGCCGCCCATCCATCCAGATCGTGCGCTCGCTGCCCCAGGCCGGCATGTAGGTGTGGAAGGCGACCAGCTGCTGCTTCTCGTCGAGGTCGGCCCACACGCGCAGGTTGCCCAGGCCGCGCATGCCGTAGTCGGCCGAGTGCGGCCGGCACTGATAGGGGCTCACGACCGAAATGCGGTCGGCGTCCCAGCTGTCGGCCTGGAGCCGCGCCGCCTCGTTGAGCGGCAGCCCGGTGTAGTCGGCGAGCTCCGGCCCGGGAATGCGCTCCGGGTTGTCCTCGTGATACACCGGCGCCCACTGGCCGCTGAAATCCACCTGCGCCGCCGCGGGAGCGGCGGAGCCGAGCACGAGCGCGGCGGCCGCGAACCTGGCGAGCAGTGCCCGCCTATAAAGCGGTGCCCGCCTAGAAGGCGGTGCAGGGAGTCGGATGCCACTTCGAGCCATCGGGTTCCTTCTTGAAGTCGGAGCTGGTGATGAACGGGCCGTTCAAGTACTGCGGATCGCGGACGATCGTCGTCACCGTGAACCACTCGTCGCCGTTCGGCTCCTTGTAGTAGTCGAAGTACTCGCTCAGCGAAACCCTGTCACCGTACGGCACACCGTTCTTGCGCAGATAGCCGGGGCGCAGGTGGGTGGTCGTGACTTCGAGCGAACGCCCGCGCGTACCGATGCGGGTGGCGAAGATCGGCAGCGTGGGCGGGGCGCCCGGCGTCGCGGGGGGGCGCTCCCAGTTCGCGACCGAGTAGCCTTGCCACGACGGTTTTTCGGTGGCCGGTGGCGCGCCGCCGAACCGGAACAGGCGCGTCTGCGTGCCGGCGTCGGTCTCGAGCTTCAGCGTCGCATCGTCCTGCCAGGTGATGTGCACGCGTTCCGGCAGACGCATCAGCCCCGCCGCGCCATACGCCTTGCAGGCGAGGCCGGCGGCTTCGTCCTTCGCGGGATCCCAGGCGTCGACCAGCTTGCGGGATTCCGGCGTGATCGGGATGCTCGCGGCATCGCCTTTGAGCGGCGTGACCATGCGCCAGCGCCAGTCCTCGGCGATCACCGACACCCAGTAGCCGGTGAAGTCCACCGGCGCCGCGGCGCGCGGCGGGCGCGGAGGCGCGGGGGGGCCGCCGGGTGGACCCTGCGCCGGCAGCGTGGCGACGGCCGCCAGCCACGTCGCCGCGACGATGAAACCGGCGCGGGCCCTCATGCCGTACCTCGCTTCTCGGTGAGGCTCCGGTAGATGGCCTCGGTCATGCCGTCGCCCGCTCCGTAGCGCGGGTCGTAGTCACGCGACGGCTTCGCGCTCTTCACCTGCTCGAGCGTCTGCCCTTTCTTCACGAGATCGGCCACACGGTCGCGAATGATCGCGACCATGTCGCGATACTCGACGATGTCGGCCTCGTTGCACAGGCGCCCGTGGCCGACGATCACCCTTGTGCCGCCGTCCTGCAGCCGCTCGGGGACCGTGATCTCGATGATGCGATCGAGCGCCGCGATCAGCCCGTCCACGCTGCCGCCGCGGGCCAGATCGATCTCGGGGTAGCGATCGAGCCGCACGAGGTCGCCGACCGCCAGCACGTCAGAGCGGCGGAACCACACGATGCTGTCGCCGTCGGTGTGCGCGCGCGGCGCGTGCAGGATGACCACCGGCTCGCCGTTGAAGAAGAAGTCCATCGACGGCTGGAAATACGTGGTGGTCGGCAGCGCCGCCGCCGGGGTCGGGGGCTGACCCGCGGACAGGCGATTGAGCACGTTCTCGTGCGCGACGATCGCCGGACGGTTGAGGCCGATGGTGCCGAACGGGGCGCCCCCGCTGCCGCGCCCGGCCGCCGGGCCGATGAGGGCGGCGTTGCCGCCGATGTGCTCGGCGTCGAGGCTCGTGTTCACCAGATAGCGGATCGGCCGATCGGACAGCCGGCGGACTTCGGCGAGCAGCTGCGGCACCAGCGCCGCAGGAGGCGTGTCTACCAGCAGCACGCCGTCCTTGCCGATCTGCAGCGTGATGTTGGCGCCGGCGCCAGCCAGCATCGACACGCTGCCCTGGACCGGCAGCAGGTTCAGCCGCGGTTGCTGGGCGGCCGTGAGACTGGAGAACACGACCGCGGCGGCGAGCGCGGACACGAACCGTGTGGCGACAGTGCCCATGGCCGGTGTCAGTGTACCGGGGACGAGAGGAGATCCGGCCGGCCTTCCGGCGCGCGCTCGTCCACCGCGATGGCGAAGAAGCCGCTCACGGCGTAAGTGTTCATCACCGCCGCCATGTCCATGGCCCCCTTGCGACCGAAGAGCTCGACGACTTTGGCGAAGGTGGCCGGTTCCATTTTCTTGTCGCGGTACATCTGCCGCCCGAAGCGGATGACCGACGCGTCCTTTTCGTCGAGTCCGGTCAGGGCCCCGCTGGTGCGCACGACGTCGAGGACCTTCTGCTCGACGCCCACCTTGAGCGCCGTGGCCAGGTGTCCGTTCCACTCGAGGCTGTAGTTGGTCTCGCGGCACGCCACCATGATCGACAGCTCCCGGTACTTCGGGTCGAGCGAGCCGGCCACCGCGGCGTTGTGCAGGTCGAAGAGCGCCTTGGCGGCGCCGGGGTTGTAGGCGGCAAACGCCAGCGGCCCGCGCACGACGCCATCCTTGCCGCGCCCCGGCAGCACCTCGTAGATCTGCTGATTCGCCCCTTCGAAATCCTTCTGCTGCAGATACGGAAGGCGCGCGCGGGAATCGGGATTGAGGTCCGCTGGCAGCTTGGCGCCCGACTGGGCGACGAGCAGGCCGCCCGAGGCGGCGAGCAGCAGGGCTGCTGCCCCGCGCAGGAAAGTCTTGTGACTGGTCATGAGTGGCCGCTCCTGTGAGCCGCGCACATTATGTTCTGGTATAAGGGGCTGCGTCATCGTTTCAGGGAGGTCCCATGCGCGCACGTCCACTCGCCGTCGCCGGTCTGCTCGCGCTCGCATCGGTGGCGGTCATCCGCGGCCAGATCACCGAGAACCCGATTCCCGCGCCGATCGAGAAGCGCGGGCTGGCGGTGGAAATCCGGGACGTGGTGAGGCTGCCCGACACCCGCGGGCTCCGGCCGCTCGACCAGGACGTGGCGCCGGCCGGATGGGCCCGCCCCAACTACGTGCGCGACCTGCCGGACGGCCGGCGGTTCGTCAACGACTCACGGGGCCGCCTCTATCTCGTCGATCGCAACAACCAGGTGTCGATCTACGCCGACGTGGCGGCCGCCTTCCCCTACGCGGTCTACAACCGGCTCGTGAGCGGTGTCAGCGGGTTCACGTTTCACCCCGACTTCGCGAAGAACGGCCTCTTCTACACCGTGCACGGCGAGCGCGGGCCGGGGAATCCGTCGACGCCCAACTTCATTCCGCCCGGCTACACGATCAAGGACGTCACCTATCACAACGTGATCACCGAGTGGCACGCCACCAACCCGGCAGCCGCGACCTTCGCGGGCTCACGTCGCGAGCTGCTGCGCGTCGCGCACATCGTGCAGAACCTCACGCACCCGTATGGCGACCTCGAGTTCAACCCCACGGCGAAGCCGGGCTCGCCCGACTACGGCCTGCTTTACACGAGCGGCAGCGATCTCGGCTTCAGCAACGGCGGCGGCCCGCAGGCCAATAACCCCGGTCAGACCCAGCGGCTCGACTCGCTCATCGGCGCCATCCTGCGCATCGATCCGCGCAGCCCGTCGGCGAGCGGCGGCGTGAAGGGCCTTGGCGACTACACGATTCCGCCGTCGAATCCGTTCGCGGCCGACAACGATCCGAAGACGCTCGGCGAAATCTACGCCTACGGATTCCGCAACGCGCACCGGCTGTCGTGGGATCTGTCGGACGCCACGATGTTCATCTGCGACATCGGGATGAACAACGTCGAGGAGATCGACATCGTCCGCGGCGGCGGGAACTACGGCTGGATGAAGCGCGAGGGCATCTGGGAGAACGGCATGAGCCGTCCCGGGGGGGCGCTCAACCAGCTATACCCGCTGCCAGCAGCGGTGCTGTCGGGGCGCGAGAAGGAGAAAGAGGGCTTCATCTATCCGGTGGCGATGTACGACCACGACGAGGGCGCGGCGATCACGGGTGGATTCACCTACAGCGGCCGCATCCCGGCGCTGCGCGGCAAGTTCGTGTTTGGTGACATCAATCGCGGCCGGCTCTTTGCCGCCGACACCGCGGCGCTGAAGAAGGCGGACGACGGCATTCCGCAGACGGTGGCGCCGATCGAGGAGATTCAGCTGGTCGTGCGTAACGCCCAGGGCGTGCGCGAGAACGTGTCGTTCCACGACCTGGTGAAGCGGCTGATGGGCGAGGGCGCGACGCGCGCCGACCTGCAGATCAGCCGCACCGGCGACGGCGAGCTGCTGCTCACGTCGCGCCAGGACGGCATGATCCGCATGCTCGTCCCGGACGGCGCACCGGCAACGCGCTGAGTTCTGAAGACCCGCAACCACGTACGCAGGGCCCCAAGGCCCAAGGTTTAGACTGCCGCGCCGGCGAGCAGCTGCGCCACCGCGTCGGGGTCGACGGGCTTGGTGAGGTGAGCGTCGAAGCCCGCCTCGATGGCGCGTCGCTTGTCCTGCGCCTGCCCCCATCCCGTGACCGCCACCAGCACGACGTGCCGCTGCGATGGCATCTGCCGGATGCGGCGGCACACTTGGTAGCCGTCGAGCCCGGGCATCCCGATGTCCATGAACACGATGTCCGGGTGGAAGGACTCCACCGCCTCCAGTCCGCTGGCGCCGTCGTGGGCCGTCAGCGAGGCGCCACCCAGCTCTTCGACGAACATCGCCATGGTGGCGGCCGCATCGCGGTTGTCGTCGATGATGAGCGCCCGGTTGCGGACGCGCGGCCCGACGATGCTCGGCGGGTCATCGGTCTGCGCCGCAGACCTCGACAGCGGGAAGCGGACGACGAACTCGCTGCCGCGCCCCGGCCCCTGGCTGAAGGCCGCGATGTCGCCGCCGTGCATCTCCGTGAGCCGCCGCGCGAGCGCGAGTCCGAGTCCGAGGCCGCCTTGCGCCCGCTCGGTTGACGCGTCGCCCTGCGTGAACAGATCGAAGATGTGCCCGAGCAGCGCCGGTGGGATGCCGATGCCGGTGTCCGAGATGCTGATGGCGGCGCGGGGTCCACCCGGGGATGCGCCTGGCACCACTTCGACTCGGAGGTTGATGCGGCCGCCCGGGGGCGTGAACTTCGACGCGTTGTGCAGGATGTTCGAGATGATCTGTACGACGCGCGCGGGGTCCACGTCCACCACGCACGCCTGCGGCGGCAGCTGAATCGTGAGCGCGATCGACGCGGCCTCGATGACGGCCCGCTGCGCTTCCACCGCGCTCTGCACGAGCTCGGCGAGCGCCGTCGGCCGGCGCTGCAGCACGATCTTGCCCGACGTGATCCGCGACACGTCGAGCAGATCGTCGATGAGCCGCACCATCAGCGTGACCTGGCGCTCGATCATCGACCGGACGCGGCGCACGGTTTCCGGAGCGTCCCCGGACAGCCGGATCAGCTCGAGCCCGGTGCGGATCGGCGCCAAGGGATTCCGCAGCTCGTGCGCCAGCAGCGCCAGGAACTCGTCCTTGCGCGCGTCGGCCTCACGCAGCTGGCGCTCGGATTCGGCAATCGTCAGCTCGGCGCCCCGGCGCAGACGCACCAGCTCGAGCTGCGACGCGACGCGCGCCAGCAGATCGCGGGCGCTGAACGGCTTGATCAGATACTGATCGGCGCCGGCTTCGAGCCCCTCGATTTGCGCGCCCTCGCCCGCCCGCGCCGACAGCAGGATGATCGGCAGCAAGCGCACGTCCGGATTCGCCCGGATGGCCGCCACCACACCGAAGCCATCGAGGATCGGCATCATCACGTCGGCCAGCACCAGATCCGGCGGGTGCGCCTCGATGCGGTCGAGCGCGGCGCGGCCGTCGGCCACCGTCTCCACCTCGTAGTGCGGCGTCAGCAGGCGCGCCAGGTAGTCGCGCATGTCCGCGTTGTCGTCGGCGACGAGCACCCGCGCGCGCGGGACGGCGCCGTTGCCAGCCGTGGCGGCCGGCGCCTCGGCTGCCGGCAGCCAGCGCAGCGCTTCCTCCACAAACGGCTTCGCGCCCATGCCCGCCGGCACCAGGTGGCGCGCAGCGGCCAGCTGTTTCTCCGGCAGGTGGGCGGTCCCTCCCGGAATCGTCACCGTGAACACCGAGCCCTGACCTTCGCGGCTCTCCACCCTGACGGCGCCCCCGTGAATCGCCGCCAGCTCGCGGACGAGCGCGAGCCCGATGCCGGTGCCCTCGTGCGTGCGGCCGCCACCCTGTTTCACGCGATGGAAGCGTTGGAACATGCGCGGCAGATCCGCAGGCGGAATGCCGATGCCGGTATCGGCCACGCGCAGGGCGGCGTGGCCGTTCTGCCACGCGAGCGTCACCCGGATCTCGCCCTCGCGCGTGAACTTCAGCGCGTTGGACAGCAGGTTCAGGACGATCTTCTCCCAGAGATCGTGATCGACGTAAACCGGCTCCGGCAGCGGCGGGCAGTCCACGACGAGCTGCAGGCCGGCCTTGTCGGACGCGGAGCGGAAGCCGCTGGCGAGCTCGGCGGTGAGCACCGCCAGGTCGGTGGGTTCGAAGCTGGCGTCCATGCGGCCGGCCTCGAGGCGAGAGAAGTCGAGCAGGGTGTTCACCAGCTTGAGCAGCCGGAGGCTGTTGCGGTGCGCGGTCGCCAGCGCCTCCACCGCCTCGCGGGGAAATCTCCCGGGCGCGTGGCGGAGCAGCTCCTCGAGCGGGCCGAGCATCAGCGTCAGCGGAGTGCGGAACTCGTGCGAGACGTTCGAGAAGAACGCGGTCTTGGCGCGATCGAGCTCGGCCAGGCTCTCGGCCCGGCGACGCTCTTCTTCAAGGGCGAGCGCGTCGGCCAGTCCGGCGGCGGTCTGCGTGGCCACCAGCTCGAAGAAGGTGCGGTAGCCGGTATCCAACGCCCGCATCGGGCTCACCGCCGTCACCAGGATGGCGTGCGGGTGCTCCTGGCCGGGCAGCAGCACGGGCTGCACGAGCGCGCAGTGCGGTGCCGTCTTCCAGGCACCGGTGGGCAGCTCGTTGAAACGCGTGCCGAGGTCGTCCAGGAGCACGGTGCGGCCCGACGAGACGACCGTGGCGATCGACCACGCGTCGTCCGGCCCGTCCAGGCTGACGCATTCGGGCGCTGCGGCGGACCGCGGATCGATACCCGCCACTGCCACGCGCGTGGCGGTCCGCTGCTCCTCGTTCACGCGATAGAGGAGGGCGAAGGGGACGTCGTGCGGGTTGCCCGCCAGCGTGGTGGCCGCCGCCGAATACGCGTCGTCCTCCCGCTCGGCGCCTTTGGTGGCGGCCGCGAGATCGCGCAGTGTCCGCAGGCGGCGTGCGCCAATGACCTTGTCGGTGGTTTCGATGACGGGACAGAACACGCCGCTGACCGCGCCGTCTTCACCGTGAATAGGGCTGTAGGAGAACGAGAAGTACGCCTCTTCGGGATAGCCGCGGTCGATGTGCAGCAGGAGGTCGCGGGAGCGGGTGGCTTCTCCCAGCGTCATGACCTGCGACAGCATCGGTTCGATGACGTCCCAGATCTCCGCCCACACCTCGGCGCCGGGGCGGCCGAGCGCGGTGGGATGCTTGGCCTCGCCGAGGAAGTCGATGTACTCGTCGTTGTAAAGAATGCTGAGCTCGGGTCCCCACCACAGCACGATGGGGAAGGCGCAGTCGAGACAAGTGCTGACGCACGTGCGCAGCGGAGACGGCCAGGTGTCGACCGGACCGAACGCTGTTTTCGACCAGTCGAGGGCGCGCATGCGGCGCGCCATCTCGCTCGTGCCGTGAAACGGGCTGTGCAACATCGGCGGCGACGGGTATGACAGAGAAGCTGTCATTCTCCGGCACTCGGCCGTAGTGCACAATGCGGACCAGCCGGCTGTGCTAGAACCGATGGGCTAGTAGCTCGTCAGCTCACACTCGTCAGGCCGAACAGCCGCATGGCGTTCTCCTTGAAGATGAGCGGCTTTACTTCCTCTTTGATGGCGATCTTCTCGAAATCCGCCATCCAGCGATCCGGCGTCAGCAGCGGGTAGTCGGAACCGAAGAGCACTTTGTGCTTCAGGAGGGAGTTGGCGTACTGAATCAGCGTCGGCGAGAAGTACTTCGGCGACCACCCCGACAGGTCGATGTAGACCTGCGGCTTGTGCAGGCATATCGAGATGGCTTCGTCCTGCCACGGGAACGACGGGTGCGCCATCACGATCGGCATGTCGGGAAAGTCCACCGCCACGTCGTCGATTGGCATCGGGTGTCCGTATTTCAAGCGGATGCCGCCGCCGCCGCGCATGCCGGTGCCGATGCCGCTGTGGCCGGTATGAAAGAGCACCGGCAGCTTCGCCTCGGCGAAGAGCTCGTAGAGCGGGTACGCCACCCGGTCGTTGGGGAAGAATTCCTGAATGGGCGGGTGCAGTTTCAGGCCACGTACCTGCCCGGTGGCCAGGAGCCGCTTCGCTTCGGCGATCCCGTCGGCGCCGCGATTCGGGTTGATGCTGATGAACGGGATCGCGAGGTCGGGATGCTTGGCCGCGAACGCCAGCACCTCGTCGTTCGACAGCGCCGGCCGGCCGCTCAGCGTCTCGTCCACGGTGAAGATGACGAACGCCATCTTGCGGGAGCGGTAGTACTCGGCCAGCGCCTCGGGCCTCCGGTCGGCGCCGCCCTTGAAATAGGCCTTCGCCTTCTCGTCGGCGTCGGTGGTTTCGCCGGTGTGTTCGAGGTGCACGTGCACGTCGATCGCGGTCAGGGCGGAGGGGTCGATCGTGAGCGTCTGCGTCATCGCGTTGTGGAAGTCGAGCCGGCGGTCCGTGCCGGGGCGGCGGATCGCAGTACGCGATCCGAAGGTGTGTCGGCGTAGAGGTCCTCGACCACGGCCACGCGGTGCTGCAGCACCGCCTTCTGGTTGATCGATCCCTTGTCGGTGATCTCTTTGGCATCGAGCGACGGCGGGGCGTCGAGAATCACCGCGCGCGTGACGAACGTAGAACTGCCGGTGCTCTCGGCCGCCAGGGCATCGAAGAGCTCCTGGAAGCGCTGGCGCACCACGGGGTGCGCCACGACGTCGGCCGGCGGCGCGTCGCTGTCGAGGCCCGCGGCGTCGCGGCAGCGGCCCAGGTTCGGAAACACGAGCGCCGACGCGAAGTTCCGGTCGTGCCCGGCAATCACCACGTCCTGCACCAGTCCGCGCCCCTGCGCGACGATGCGCGCGCGCAGCGGACCGACGCTGACCCACGTCCCGGTGGACAGCTTGAAGTCCTCCGCGAGCCGCCCGTCGAAGACGAGCCCCTGGCCCGGGTCGGCGGGATCGACGAACTCCATCGCGTCGCCTGTCTTGTAGTAACCCTCTTCGTCGAAGGCCGCCTGCGTGAGCGCGTCGTCGCCCCAGTACCCGGGCGTGACGTTCGGGCCCTTGACGCGCGCTTCGAGTTTGCTGCCCACCGGCGTCAGCTTGAGCTCGAGCCCCGGCACCGGCAGCCCGACCCAGCCGGCGCGGGCGCCAGTGGGCCCGGTGCAGATGGCGAACGGCGCCGTTTCCGTGGCGCCGAAGCCGGTGATGAAGGCGAGCTCCTCGCCGCAGGCGTCGATGGCGACGTCACGCAGCTCGTCCCAGAATTTCTGCCCCAGCCCCGCCGCCGCGTAGAAGTAGATCTTCAGCTTGTTGTAGAACCTCTCGCGCAGCTCGGGATCGCGGCGCAGGTGCGGCAGCAGCATCTCGTAGGTGCGCGGCACGGTGAAGTGCGCCACCGCGGACACTTCGCGCAGGTTGCGCAGCGTGATGGCGAAGTGCTGCGGCGTGGGCTTTCCCTCGTCGATGTAGAGCGTGCCGCCGTTGAAGAGCGCGATGCCGAAGTTATGGTTGCCCCCCGCGGTGTGGTTCCACGGCAGCCAGCAGCACAGCACCGGCGGCTCCTCGGTCAGGAACGGGAAGTGGGTGCTGATCATCACCTGGTTCGCGCAGAGCATCCGCTGGGTGTTGATCACTCCTTTGGGTTTGCCCGTCGATCCGGAGGTGAAGAGCACCTTGGCGACGGTATCGCCGTTGACCCGGTCGCGCGCGGCCTCGACGGCGGCGGTCGGCGTCGCCTGCAGGTCGGCGAAGGTGGTGGAGGGGATGCCGCTCGGAGCCGACGACGACACCACCAGCTCGACGCCCGGGGGGAGCGCGTCGGCCAGCGCCCGCTCGAACCGCGCGCCCTCGGCCGCGAACACCAGGCCCGGCTTCATGCGCTCGAACACCTGGCGCAGCGTGCCGAACTCGTTGGCCTGCAGCGAATAGGCCGGAGCAATCGGCGCATAGGGGACGCCGGCGTACATCGCGGCCAGCGCCAGCAGCCCGTGCTCGATGCTGTTGCCGGACAGAATCACCACCGTCCGATCGCGCGACAGCTTCCGGTCGAGCAGCCCCTGCGCGAGTCGGCGCACCTGGTCGAGCGTCTCGCGGTAGGTCACCGTGCGCCAGCCCGTCACCTCGTCGGCGGGTTGACCCGGCGCCGGCGTGGGACGCTGGGCCAGGAACACGCGGTCCGGCGCTTCGGCCGCCCAGTGTTCGAGCCGATCGGTGATGCGCACCGGATAGGGCTCGATCGCCCGCGTCGAGCGCATGTAGATGCTGCCATCGGGCGCGCGGCGGACCTCCGCCACGTTGTCGGCGATGCTGACCGGCCGTACGCGCCGGGTGGCAGGCGTTCCGCTGCTCATCTCAGGCTTGGGCCGCCGCCGTGGCGCGGCTCTGGTCCCACGCCCGGAACGTGGAGCCCTCGCGCGCGAGCCGTTCGAGCAGCGGCGCCGGACTCCAGCGCTCGCCGTGCTCCTGGTGGAAGGCGGCCACGCGCTCGTAGACGTGCTTCAGTCCGACCGAGTCGGCGTAGAACATCGGTCCGCCGCGGAAGCTCGGGAAACCGTACCCGGTCAGGTAGATGACATCGATGTCGGCGGCGCGCAGCGCGTAGCCTTCCTCGAGGATCTTCGCCCCCTCGTTGACGAGCGCATAGATCTCGCGCTCGATGATCTCCTCGCTGGTAAAGCTCCGGCGCTTGATGCCAGCGGCGGTGGCCGTGCGCTCGATGAGCGCCTCCACCTCGGGATCGGGCGTGGCCGTGCGGTTGGCGTCGTAGATGTACCAGCCGGAGCCGGTCTTCTGTCCGAGGTGGTTCATCGCCACCAGCTGGTCGGCGACCAGCGGCTTGCGCTGAGAGGGGTCGCTGAACTGGCCCAGCTCCTGCCGCACGCGCCAGGCGACGTCCAGGCCGCCCATGTCGTCGACGGCGAAGATGCCCATCGCCATGCCCCAGTCGGTGAGCGCCTTGTCCACCTGGGCGGGCG
>Ga0070670_100003221_pt1 | contig 13474 bp, 9 predicted proteins | sample KBSS63metaG_FD_64665 | JGI IMG/M metagenome (GOLD analysis project Ga0070670, IMG submission 64665) | Switchgrass rhizosphere microbial communities from Kellogg Biological Station, Michigan, USA - KBS S6-3 metaG | ecosystem: Host-associated > Plants > Roots > Rhizosphere > Soil ... | reverse complement strand
TGACACGACCTCACGAGCCGGCAGCGTCGCGATCGTTCACGACGCCGTCGTGCGGGTCGAGAATGCCGGCGATCCCGCGACGACGCACGGGCAGCGGCTGCCGCTCGAGATCGAACGAGCGCTCGAGCAGGCGAACGCGACGATCGAGGACGTCGATCTCTTTGCCGTGGTCGCCGGTCCGGGCTCGTTTACCGGGCTTCGCGTCGGGATTGCGACGATCCAGGGACTCGCGATGGCGCAGCAGAAGAAGGTCGTTGCCATATCGGCGCTCGAGGTGCTCGCACGGGCCGCGATCAACGCGCTGCATCCCATTGGCGCGTGGATGGACGCCCAGCGCGGCGAGGTCTTTGCCGCGCTGTACGCGCCTGACGGACGCGACGTCTTGATCGGAGCCGTGTCGGCGCGGCCGGACCAGGTGCTCGAAGCCTGGGGCCACCACCCGGGAACCCGCGCCATCGCCTTCATCGGCGACGGCGCCGCGCGTTACCACGACCTCATCGCGCATCGCGCCGGGGGAGCCGCATCGATCGCCGGAGGGCCGCCGCTCGCCGGCCTGGCCGGGAAAATCGCCGCCTCCGAACCCTCCCGCGCCACGCTGCCGCACGCCATCGTACCGATCTACATCAGGAAATCCGATGCCGAGCTCGCCCGCGATCGCGCGGCTCACCGCTGACGCCGACCTCGACGACGTCGCGGCCCTGGAGGCGGCGTCGTTCAGCCACCCGTGGTCGCGGGACATGCTCGCGCGCGAGCTGCAGAACTCGAACGTTTCGCGCATTTATACAGCGCGCGACGGCGTCGGGAGCCTGGTCGCGTTCTGCGCCTGCTGGTTTCTCACCGACGAGGTCCACATCAATACGCTCGCGGTGCGGCAGAGCGAGCGGCGGCGCGGGCACGCCACGCGGCTTCTGCGGTTCATCTTCCGTGAAGCGGTCGGCGAAGGGATGCGGCGGGCGACGTTGGAAGTGCGCCGATCGAACAACGCTGCCGTCGAACTCTACAAGGGGCTGGGCTTCGAGATCCGGGCCAGTCGCCGGAATTACTACGACAACCCGGTGGAAGACGCGCTCCTGCTCTGGAGCGAGCGGCTCGACACGACCGACGGACAGCCTTGATGCGGTTCCCGGTCTTGTGGTAGGTTGCACGTATATGAATGTCCAGAAGTAACAACCTTCTCTTCAGGAGGCGGAAATGCCGAAAGACTTCGAAGAGCTGAAGCGCGAGCTGCTGCAAAGCGACGACGAATACCGCCAACTTGCCACCCGTCATCACGACCTCGACGAACAGATTCACAGCCTCGCGGCGCGGCACTATCTCACTGAACCCGAACAGCTCGAAGAAGTCCGACTCAAAAAGGTGAAACTCCACCTGAAAGATCAGATGGAAAGCATTCTGCGTAAGCACCGCGTGGAGGTAGCAGCGTCGCAACCGACGCGCCACTGACCCGGCCGCGCAGAAGCCGACCGACGCCAGTTTCAGTTCACCGCAGGGCCAGCAGCCGGTCACGCCCTCCGTCAGGCGACCAGCTGCTGGCCCTCGTGACTTTCAGCCCGCTCCAGGGCGCCGTCAGCACTTCATGAGAATCGATCGAGCTGGATACCCGTTCATCGCCGCCGGCCTTCTTCCCGCCGCCGTGCTTGCGGCAAAACAGAAGTACGCGCTCGCCGCGCCCTTCGCGCTGCTCGGCGGGTTCATGGCCTATTTCTTCCGCGATCCAGATCGCCAGGTCCCGCAGGATCCCGACATCGTCGTATCGCCCGCCGATGGCCGCGTGATGTTCGCAGGGCCGGCCGACCCCCGCTGGGCGCCGCCCGGGGAGTGGGAACAGGTGACGATCTTCCTGTCGCCGATGGACGTGCACATGAACCGCACGCCGGTCGATGGACGCGTGACGCGGGTCCACTACCGCAAGGGAACATTCCTGCCGGCCCACACGACGGCCGCGAACGACAACGAACTGAACGAGGTCTGGATCGATCACGGCGGCCGGCCCATCGTGTTCCGTCAGGTCGTCGGCATCCTCGCACGCCGGATCGTCTGCCGCGTGCGCGAGGGTGACGTGCTCGAGCGCGGTCAGCGCATGGGCCTGATGAAGTTCGGCTCGCGAATGGACGTGTTCCTGCCGATCGACGCCGAGCTGCGGGTAGCCGTAGGGGAGCAGGTTGTCGGCGGGGAAACCATCGTGGCCGTACTGCGGAGCGCGAGTGCTGCCTAACGGCCCCCTGCGGCGCCGACGCCGCGAAGACCGCGAGCACCGTTTCCGGCGCGGCGTCTTCCTGCTGCCGTCGCTGCTCACGGTGGGCAATCTGTTCTGCGGTTACGCCTGCGTCGTCTACTCCACACGCTCGGATTTCGACACCGCCGCGCTGTTTATCGGGATCGCGATGATCCTGGACACGCTCGACGGCTTCATCGCCCGGCTCACGAAATCCTCGTCCGCATTCGGCGTCGAGCTCGATTCGCTCGCGGATGTCGTGTCGTTCGGCCTCGCGCCTGCGATCCTGGCGTTCACCTGGGGCCTCTGGCCGCTGCACCGGCTCGGATGGGCCGCCGGGTTCCTCTACGTCACGGCGACCGCGATGCGGCTGGCGCGATTCAACGTGCAGACCACCACGACATTGGGGCCGGTCGACAAACGCTACTTCGTCGGCATGCCGAGTCCGGCAGCCGCGGCGGTCATCGCCTCAACGGTGTATCTGTATCCGTATGGGCTGTCGGAACCGCACAAAGCCTTTCCCGCGCTCGCGATGGTGCTGGTCCCGGCACTGCTGATGGTGAGCACGGTGCGCTTCCGCAGCGTCAAGGCCATGGACGTCGGGTGGACGCGTTCGTACCTGCGACTTCTGCTCGCCGTCGTCGTCTTCGTCTTCATCATCATCGAACCGCGCTACATGCTCGTGGTGCTGTCGTACAGCTACACGCTCACCGCGCTGCTGCTCTACGCTTACCGTAAAGCGCGGCGCCGTCCGCTCGTGCCGCCGCTCCCCGACACCTCGGCCGAAAGACCAGTGCCTAATCCCTAATCCCTCATCGGAAATCCCTAATCCGACAATCGCTGAATCCACGAATCGCTGAATCGGCGAATTCCGGTTGCCGGATTCGAGGATTGCGGGATTGGCAGGATTCACGGATTAGGGATTGACCGACGAGGGATTAGAGGGATTGATCTTGCGTTTGATCGAAGCGGGGCAACCGAACCGCGACAGTAGTGCCGGCGCCTTTCACACTGGCCACCTCGATCGTTCCTCCAGTCAATTCGATGTTGCGTCGAGCGATCGGCAACCCGAGGCCGGTCCCGGTCGTCTTCGTGGAAAAATACGGTTCGAACACGCGACCCAGCGCCTCTTCGTCCATGCCGACGCCGGTATCTTGCACCCGCAGCGTCACGGAGTCGGCATCGGTTGACGCATCAATCGTCAGCGTGCCCTTCCCGGGCATCGCGTGCAGCGCGTTCTCGACGATGTTGGCCAGGCTGCGGGCGACGAGCGTGCGATCGACGAATACACGAGGCGTCGCCGCGACGTGGTTGAGGATCTCGACGCGCCCGGCCAGACCGGTGCGGTAGGGATCGACGACCTGCGCGACGAGTTCCGTCACGTCCACCGCGGCAGGCTTCGCGGTCGGCGACGACGCGAAACTCGAAAACTCGGCGGAGATCTGGCGCAGCAGCCGCACCTGCCCCAGGATTGCCGTCACGCAGCTGTCGAGCACCTCGCCCATGGGCTCGCCGCGGTCGGCGTGCACGCGCCGCAGGTGTTCGGCGGACAGCTGGATCGGCGTCAGCGGGTTCTTGATCTCGTGCGCAACCTGGCGCGCCATCTCGGCCCAAGCCTCGAGCCGGTGCGTCCGTTCGAGTTGGGTCCGTTGCGCCTTCAGCTCGGCGGCCATGCTGTTGAACGCGTCGACGAGCCGCCGCAGCTCGTCGGACGACCGCACCGCGATCTGGGCGTCGAAATCCCCGCGCGCGATGCGCCGCGTGGCGCGAGTCAGCCGGCGCACCGGGTCGGCGATGCGTTCGGCCATCGAAAGCCCAATCGCCGCGCCGAGCAGGATGAAGAAGAGCGCCGCGAGGTGCACGCCGCGATCGAGATCGTCGAGCTCGCGATCGATCTCACGCTGACGGTTCGCGAGCGGCACCGTGAGGATCAGCTTGCGCCCGGCGGCGCGAACCGGAGCAGCGGCAATCGTGTAGGGCACCGTGCCGATCCGATCCTCGTCCACGAAGCTCGGCAGCCGCTGCAGCGCGATTGCCCGGTACACGTCGTCCGGCGTCCGCTTCGCCAGCAATCCCGATTCGAACAGATCCCGTTTGCTCGTCGCGAGCAGCTGGGCCCCGTCGAAGATGTTGACGTCCTGATCGATGACCTGGCTGATCCAGACCATCACGTCATCGCTCGCCGGCGCGAAGCCTTCGGTACGCTGCAGCAGCGCGTTCGACTGCTCGATGACCCGCTGCGCGACGGCGGCCGTCCTGGCCGCGGAGACGGCAACGTCGGCGGTCAGGAGATTCGCGAAATAGGTGCGGATCACGAGGGCCAGCGTCAACACGGGCACGATCGAGGCCAGCACGAACGCGAGAAAGAGCTTTCGATAGAAGCTCGCGCGGATCTCGCGAAGCAGCGCGCGGCCGAGGCGCGGCCGTTCACGCGCAAGCCGGGTGAAGGCCGCCGTGAACAGCAGGACGACAACGTAGGCCGTGGCGGAGAGCGTGGTCAGCTCGGCGAGGTGGACGAGATGATCGAATGCCGTGAGCGCACGGTAGCCAATCGCATAGATGAAGACGCGATCGTTCGAGAAGTAGACGCGGTAGCGAGCGTTTCCTGCGCCGACGGTCGTCCAGAACGGGCGCCGCGCCGGATCGTAGACACGCGCGAAGAGCGCGTCGCTGATCGGCCACGTCGTACGCGACGAGCTGTAGACGGTGCCGAGGCTCCATCCGTAAATCGCGACATCGACGTCGCTGCCCGTCGTGCCCTCGCGCGGGCTATTGTCGTCGGCGGAACGGAACACCTCGAAGTAGGGGTTCTGCGACGTGATGAACGGGAGCGTGCGATAGTCGAACAAGACGTGGACGACGATCCGGCCCACCTCGGCGGCTGGTGAGTCGGCGAGCGCGGGCGTGCAGATCTTTCGCTCGGCGTGCAGCATTCGGCGCTCCTCCGAGCCGAATGGTACCGCCTCCCCGAAGACATCCCATTCGCACACACGCGGCCCGCCTTGCGTCAGCGGCGACGCCGGCTCGCTGTACAGCTCGACGGCCGATGTCAGCCGCGCGCGGGCGAGGACGGTCTGACTCCACACGAAGAAGGCGCCTTCGGTGTTCTGCGCCGTCGAATACTCCGGCAGGTTCAGCGCAAAGCGGCTGACCAGGGGACTCGCGCCGGCGGGAATGCCCGCCTCCTGCGTCACGAGGCCGGCCAGTCCTGATAGCGCATCGATCTCCTGCGTCGCCTGCTTCAGCTGATCCTGCAGCGTCTGCGGGTGGGTCTGAACTTCGACGGCATAGCGCGTGGCGATGAGCGACCGCATGGCGGCTTCGGCAAAGTAATCCACCGACGGATAGAGGAGCAGTGCTGGAACCAGTAACGCCGCGAACAGCGCGAGGATCCGCGCCGCAACGGTGGTGTGCCGATACCACACCACCACGCGCGATCCGGCCAATGCCGCGATGGCGCAAACGGTCGCGGAGAGGATGAGCCCCAGGGCCGGGAGCGTCCATCCCTTCAGCTGAGCGGCGGCGGCGGCGACGGCCGCGGGCACAATCCACACGACGAGGAGCCGGAGCGCGCCCACGACACTGCGCGGCAGGCGCCAGCGGGCAAGCGTGGCGCCGAGAATCAGGGTGCAGATCCACAAGGCCGCCGCATGGCAGGCGAGAATCCCGGTGAGGAGCGCCAGGCGTGCGGTGTTCCACGGGTGCAGCGAGAAATGCCGGAGGTCGATCTCGGACGGGTCGACGGCGCGCGGAAGCAATCGCGCGAAGAGAACCAGGACCCCAGCCACGATCGCCCCGGCAAGCAGCTGCAGCAGGACGAATCGAAGCGGTTCAGCCGCGGCGCTTCGCCGAGCCGTCCGCCACGCCACGCGGATGCGAACGAGTGGACTCGCCACGAGCGCGACCGCCGCCGCGGTCGTGACGCCGCCGAGCAGGAGCACGGTACCGGTCTCCGGCCAGTCGCCGAGCCCGATGGCGAGCGCGACCCACAGCGTGACTGCCGCCGCCGCGAGCAGCGCGAGCGCGGCCGCCGTCGCGGCGATGAAGGGGCGCGGCTGAACCGCTCGTGCGCGTCGGTCGAGCACCGGACCGATGAGCAGGAGCATGGTGACGGCAAACACGACGAGCACCGCCGCCGCGATGCGCCGCCGCCACGTGTTGCGCGCCGCGGAGAGCTCCCGTTCGGAGATCGACGCCTCGATCAGCGGCTCACCGGTTGGGGTGTGAAGCAGAAAGGCATTCGCGCGCGGCCGATCGCCCGCCCCTTCCCAGCGCATGCGCAGCGCGACCGATCCCAGCAGCGTTTCGAGCGCGTAATCGGGTGCGGCAATCGTCGCGGCGGCAGGCGCAGCGGAGAGCACGTGTTCGACCGCGACGGAACCCACGCGCCGCTGGTCGGTGTCGACGATCGGCCGGATATGGACGAGACGAAGTCCAAGCGGAGACGGCGTGACGAAAAACGACGAGGGACCCACCAGCCCGGATGCGCGAACATCGGACGGACGGCCGACCCACGCGCGCGCCACGCCGGTGTTGTCGTAGATCGTCGCGGCGACCGCGTCGGTATCCGAACCCGCGTCGGCGAGGCGATGATCGACGAGGTCGAAGAGGGTACGGGCCCCCTCGGCTCCCGCGTTCAGCCCGCGCGGCGCCTCGGGATCGCCGGCCACGGCCGTGGCGATCTGCGCCAGCACGGAGGTCATGCGATTGAAATCGCGGCGGACGCGGGATTCCACGCGGGCCGCCGCCGCGGCGTCGCTCGCGCCGAAGCGCCAGAGCTCACCGGCGATTCCGACCACCGCGACGGCGAGCGCCAGGAGCAGACCCGCGGCCAGCAGCCGCCGGCGGCTCACGCGGCGGTCGCGCAGCCGCGGAGAGAGGGAAGGAGCCACTGGAGCAGCAGAATACCGCAAAGGGTACAATCAACTGATCGATCGATGCCGCATCCGCCCGCCCTGAAAGCCTCACTGAAACGCGGCGCCTGCCTCGCCGCGGCAAACTGGCCGCTCCTCGCCGTGCAGTTCATCGCCGAGGGCACCCTCAAGTTGCTGCTCGCCGTCCCCGTGGTTGGCGGAATCTTCCTCGTCGTGCTCGTCCTCGGCGCCGACGTCGATGAACTCATGGCGGGTGACGTCAGGGAGATCATCACGGCGCTGGTGGAAGCGCTGCGCGCGAACCCGGCGGCGCTCGCGGCATTTGCCGCCGCATTCCTCGTCGTGCTCCTCGGCGGATCGATCCTGACGTTCATCGTCAAGGCGGGCACCGTCGCCATCCTCGCGGAAGCCGAGTCGCAAGCCGGGCCGATCGAACGGCCGCCGCTGCGGCTCGCGGCCCTGAGGCGCGCGAACTTCACGAACATCGAGCCGTTTCTCGCCGGGTGCCGGGCATTCGGGCGCCGATACGTGAAGCTCGGCATCTGTCTCCTCGTCGCCTACACGATTACCGGCGCCGCCTACCTGGGCTTTCTCGTCGGCGGCTACGCGATGGTCAGGAACACCGGTGTCTTCGGATGGACCGTTGCCGCGGCGATGGCGTCGAGCGCGCTGGTCGTGTGGATCACGCTCGTCAATTTGCTCTACCTCCTGACGCAGATGGCCATCGCTCTGGAGGATCTCGGCGTGCGCGAAGCCGTGGCGCGCGTCACCGAGTTCATCCGGGCGAGCGTGCGCGAGATTGCCGGGATCTTCGGCGTCGTGCTGCTGCTCGTGGGCATCGCGACGATCGCATCCATCCTCGCGACCGCTGGACTTGGCCTGATCGCATTCGTGCCCTTCGTCGGGATCGCGATCGTGCCGCTGCAGCTGGCCGCATGGCTGCTGCGCGGTATCGTGTTCGAGTTCCTCGCGCTCTGCGCGCTGGGCGCCTATCTGACGCAATACCGTTACTACCTGCATAGCCACGCCACCGTGACCGTCCAGGACACCGCATCGGACGTCACCGGACCAGGGATCGCATGATCAACTACGACAATTTCCTCTCGCGCGCCGCCGGCGGCATGCAGGAATCCGCCATTCGAAAGACCGGCTCCATCCTCGCGCAACACCGCGACATCATTTCCTTCGCACCCGGGTATCCCGCGCCGGAGACGTTCGCGTGGCGCGATTTCCAGGAGATCGCCCGCGAGCTCCTGTCCGGATCAGACAGCAGTGTTCTTCAGTACGGTCCGACGCGCGGGTATCGGCCGCTGCTCGAGCAGATCGCCGGCATCATGGAGAACCGCGGCGTCACGCCGGCAATCGATCGTCTGCTCGTGACCACCGGATCGCAGCAGGGGCTGGACCTCGTCGCCCGCGTGCTGCTCAATCCGGGCGACGTCGTCCTCGTCGAGCTGCCGACCTACACGGGGGCGATCACGGCGTTCCGTAACGTGCAGGCCCAGATGGAAGGTGTGCCGCAGGAAGCCGACGGCATCGATCTCGCGGCCCTCGACGAAACCCACGCACGGCTGATCAAGGCGGGGCGCCGCGTGCCGTTCCTCTACGTCGTGCCGAACTTCCAGAATCCGACGGGGCTGCTCATCGGCCTCGAGAAGCGGCGCCAGCTCCTCGAGTGGGCCGCGAAGCGCGACGTGTTGATCCTCGAAGACGATCCATATCGCGAGCTGTACTTCGAGGACTGCACGACGCAGGCGGACGTCCGGCCAATGAAGGCGGACGACGTGGAAGGGCGCGTGGTGTATTTGAGCAGCTTCTCGAAGACACTGGCGCCCGGATTCCGGATTGCCTGGATCGATGCGCCGGCGCCGCTCGCCGTGAAGCTGGAAATGGCGAAGCAGGCCGGAGATCTGTGCAGCAGTATCCTCGATCAGCGAATCGTCTACGAAGCCGCGCATCGCGGAATCCTCGAACGGCAGCTCCCCATGCTGCGGCGACACTACCAGGACAAGCGCGACGTGCTGATCAAGGCATTGAAGAACGAGCTCGGCGACGACATCCGCGGACCGGATCCGCGCGGCGGGTTCTTCCTCTGGGCCACGCTGCCGCCGGCGATCGACGCGGACCATCTGCTCGAGCGCGCGGTCCAGCACGGCGTCGTCTATGTCGCCGGCAGCGCGTTCTTCGTCAACAACGCGGCGCGCAATCTGATGCGGCTGTCGTTCTCGGCGCCGAGCCACGAGCGGCTGCGTGAAGGGGCGTCGCGCCTCGCGGCCGCTATTCGGGAGGAGCTTTCGGCGCAGGCGGCGCCGCCAGCAGCAGCGTCGCGCTGGTAGTGGTGCCGGTAATGGCCGACATGATCGTCTCGGCGGCCGACCCGCCAAATGCCGGCGGCACCGCGAGCTGCTGTTCCAGCTTGATCTGACCTGCAGGATGTCCGCTGCCGAGCTCGAACCCGCGGATTTCCGCGGCCACGCCGGGGACCAGGAGGGCAGAGCCAAGGAGCACCGGCGCGTACGGCCTGTAAGGCACACCCGCGTGCCAGACGAGCTTGCCGTTGCGCCGATCGAACGCGCGAATGAGGTTGTCCGTTCCGGTGATGAACACGCGACTGTCGTCAGCGACGGGGCGGCCTCGAACGACCGAAACGAAACGCGGGGCCCAATCGAGCTGCCCATCGTCGGGGTCATAGGCGTAGAACTTCTTGTCCGCCGCCCCGACGAAGACGCGCTCTGGTAATGCCAGGACTTCGCTGAGCGGACCTGCGGCGGGAAAGCGACTCCACCGCTCGGTGCCCGTCGCCAAATCCAGCGCGAGAAGCCGGCCTTCATCGAGCGGCACATAGAGATTGTTCCCTTCGATGGTTGGCCGTACGTGCTGGGGCGGGCTGTCGTGACTCCAGACTTTTGCGCCATCGATCTCACGGAACGCCGCGAGCTGCCCGGCGCAGGCGGCGATCACCCAGCCGCCCTGCACCAGGAGCGGCGCCGTCACGGGGCCGAACGGCGCCTTCCACAACACCTTGCCGTCAGCTGCGTCGAGCGCGTGGATCATCTCGCCCGCGGCAACGACTAACAGCGTCTCGTCCGCGACGATCGTCTGGTCCGCGTGCATTTCGACGCGCCAGACTTCTTTCCCGTCTTTCGCCGAATACGCGACCAGCTGTCCCGACTGTAAACCGACGACGATCCTGTCCCCGCCGATCGTCGGCGAGGCGACGGCCTGTGCGGGAAGTGCGACGCTCCAACGAACTTCCGAGGGAAGATTCTGCGATTGGGAATCGGAAACGGTACCGGCGGCGAAAATGAGAAGAAGAGCGATGATCGCGGTCACGTTCGCTCTATAATAGTGGCACCGCCGATCAGCCGATGTCCGATTGGCTGGTCACCCAAATCAATTCTCGGCCTGTGTCACATCAGACCATCGTAGTCCTCGATTTCGGCTCGCAATTCACGCAGCTGATCGCTCGTCGTCTGCGTGAGCTCTCCGTTTATTCCGAGATCCTGCCGTTCGACACCTCGATTGCCGAGATCCGCAGGCGGAACCCCGTCGGTATCGTGCTGTCGGGCGGGCCGAAATCTGTGTCGGAAGCGGGGGCCCCGCATTGCGAGACCGCCGTCTATGAAGCCGGCGTGCCGGTGCTCGGCATCTGTTACGGGATGCAGCTCATGACGCACGCGCTCGGCGGCGAAGTGGCGCCGGCGCCTCATCGCGAGTTCGGCCTCGCCACCATTGATATACAGCCGAACGCGCCGCTGTTCGGGTCGATTCCGTCAAACCTGCGGGTCTGGGCGAGCCACGGCGATTTCGTCAAGGCGGCGCCGCCAGGGTTCGCGGTGACCGCCACGAGCTCCAACGCTCCGGTCGCGGCAATGGTCGCCGAAGATCGGCGGCTCTACGCGCTGTTGTTTCATCCCGAGGTGGCGCACACCGATCACGGCGTCGATATCCTCCGCAATTTCGCGTATGACGTCTGCGGATGCCGCGGCGACTGGACCATGCGCTCGTTCGTCGAAGAGGCGACCGAGCGAATTCGCCGGCAGGTCGAAAACGGCAGGGTCGTCTGCGGTCTCAGCGGCGGCGTGGATTCGACGGTCGCGGCGATCTTGATGCACCGCGCGATCGGCGATCGCCTGACCTGCATCTTCGTCGACAACGGGGTCATGCGGCAGGGCGAAGCGGAGCAAATCCGCGTCCGGTTCGAGCGCCTGAAGCTGCCGCTCGTCTTCGCGGACGCCTCGAAGCTGTTCCTCGATCGGCTGGCCGGCATCAACGATCCCGAGCAGAAGCGAAAGATCATCGGCGCCGCGTTCATCGAAGTGTTCGAGACCGAGGCGAAGAAGCTCGGATCGTTCGATTTCCTCGGTCAGGGGACGCTGTATCCCGACGTGATTGAAAGCGTCTCGGTGATCGGACCGTCGCATGTCATCAAAAGCCACCACAACGTCGGTGGGCTGCCCGAGCGCATGCGATTCAAGCTCGTCGAACCGCTGCGCCAGCTGTTCAAGGACGAGGTACGGCTGGTAGGGAAGGAGCTCGGTCTCGAGGACGAGTTCGTGTGGCGGCAGCCGTTCCCCGGCCCCGGACTCGCCGTCCGGATTCTCGGCGAGGTGACGCCATCGCGCCTCAATCTCGTCCGGCGCGCCGATCACATCATCGCCGAAGAGGTCAAGCGCGCCGGGTGGTACCGCACGCTGTGGCAGTCGTTCGCTGTCCTCCTCCCGGTCCAGAGCGTGGGCGTAATGGGAGATGCCCGGACCTACGAGTACACCATCGCGATTCGCGCGGTCGAGAGCAAGGACGGGATGACCGCGGACTGGGCCCGGCTGCCGCACGAGCTGCTGGCGACGATATCGTCGCGGATCGTGAACGAGGTCAAGGGGATCAATCGCGTGGTCTACGACATCAGTTCGAAGCCGCCGTCGACGATCGAGTGGGAGTAAAACAATGCCGACTGCCGAGTGCCGAGTGCCGATCGCATTGCCGATTGATGGTTGTCGATCGGAAGGTCGATCGTCAGCCAGTCGGCAGTCGGCAGTCGGCAGCCAATCGGCAATCGGCAACCGTCCGTGCAATCGGCAGTCGGCAATCGGCCCTCGGCAATGACTGACTTCGTCCACCTCCACCTCCACTCCGAGTACTCGCTGCTCGACGGCGCGTGCCGCATCGAGGAACTGCTCGATCGCGCCGTGGAGCTGAAGATGGCGGCGGTCGCGATTACCGAACACGGCAACATGTTCTCGTCGGTCGTGTTTCACGACCAGGCGCGCAAGCGCGGCATCAATCCAATCCTCGGCTGCGAGGTCTATGTCGCGCCCGGCGATCGCCGGACGAAGAGCGGCACGCCCGGGGAGACCGCCAATCACCTGGTCCTGCTCGCGCAGAACAAAGAGGGGTATCACAACCTCATCAAGCTCGTGTCTTCAGGTTACACGGAAGGGTTTTATTACAAGCCGCGCATCGACAAGGACCTCCTCGCGCAGCACGCCAAGGGGCTGATCGGTCTCAGCAGCTGCCTCAAGGGAGAAGTCGCGACTGGGATCCGGACGGAGCAGCGGCAGAAGGCCGTCGCCGCTGCCGCGGCGTATCGAGACATTCTCGGCCCGGACAACTTCTTCCTCGAAATGCAGTACCAGGGCATCGAAGAGCAGCTCGTCGTGAACGTCGGGCTCCAGCCGATCGCGAACGACCTGGGGATTCCGCTGGTCGTCACGAACGACGTGCACTACCTCCAGAACTCCGATTTCAAGCCGCACGACATCCTCCTCTGCATCGGCACCGGGAAGTCGGTCAACGACACGGAGCGCCTGCGCTACCACGGGGATCAGTTCTATCTGAAGACGCCGCAAGAGATGGCGGAGGTGTTCAAGGATTTTCCGCACGCGCTGGCGAACACGCTGCGCATCGCCGAACGCTGTCATGTCGATCTGTCGGAAACCGTCAATCACCTGCCGAACTTCGACGTCCCGGCCGGCTTCGCGCTCGACGAGTACTTCGAGCACATCGTCCGGGAAGGGTTTACTCACCGGTTGCCGCGATTACAGGAGCTCGCGGTAAACGGCTCGCTGAAGCACACCATCGACGAGTACGAGCGCCGGCTCACGTATGAAATCGAGATGATCAAGCAGATGAAGTACCCGGGATACTTCCTGATCACCTGGGATTTCATCCGCTACGCGCGCGAGCAGGGGATTCCGGTCGGCCCGGGGCGTGGCTCGGCGGCGGGCAGCCTGGTCGCGTACTGCCTCCGCATAACCGACGTCGATCCGATTGAGTACGACCTGATCTTCGAGCGCTTCCTCAATCCGGAGCGCGTGTCGCTGCCCGATATCGACATCGACTTCTGCGAGCGGCGCCGCGGCGAGGTCATCGAGTACGTGACCCG
>Ga0070670_100003215_pt1 | contig 13492 bp, 7 predicted proteins | sample KBSS63metaG_FD_64665 | JGI IMG/M metagenome (GOLD analysis project Ga0070670, IMG submission 64665) | Switchgrass rhizosphere microbial communities from Kellogg Biological Station, Michigan, USA - KBS S6-3 metaG | ecosystem: Host-associated > Plants > Roots > Rhizosphere > Soil ... | reverse complement strand
ATTTCGTCGCGAAATATCGCGATGCTTGCGAAATACCGCAAACCGGAATACTTCTGGTTACGTGAATCTCAACGAATTAATTGGCCAGACGGCGAGCTTGTCAGCGCTCGAGCACTTAGAAGATACTCGGGCCGAGCATGATCTCGACACGGTGCTTTCGCTTGCTGCATCAATCGCGGGATGTTCGCTCGCCTTGCTCAGCTTCATGGATGAACAGCGAGAGTGGTTCAAAGCCAAAATTGGTTTTGATTCGAGCGAACTGTCGCTCGATAACTCATTTTGCGCTCACGTTGTTTCCGGCGGCGAGCCATTGATCGTTTCCGACACGGCTGCGGATCAGCGGTTTTGCAGGAATCCACTCGTTCTAAATCCACCAGCCATTCGCTTCTATGCCGGTTTTCCCATCATCACTGCAGACGGACACGCCGTCGGTGCTTTGGCGGTTTGTGATCACCAACCGCGCCAACTCTCACCCCAGCAAATAAGCCAGATAGCAGTCTTGAGCAGGCTGATTGCGGATCGCCTGGAGTTGCGCCGGACGGAAGAGTCGCTTGCCAGGACCATCGCGACCAATCGCGAGCAGGAAGAAAGGCTACGCGAGAATCGGGAAGTTGAAACCAGACTGATCGAGTGGAGTCCGGACTGTATCGCGGTGCTCAATCTTGATGGCCGCCTCATCACGATGAACCGGGGCGGCATGCAGGCATTGGAAATCTGCGACATCGCAGAACTGAATAGTTCTTCCTGGATCGCTCTTTGGGCGGAGAAAGATGTGCCGTTGGCCGTCGAGGCTGTCGAATCGGCCCGGCGCGGAGCCTTAGGGCGCTTCACTGGATTTCGCGCCACTCAATCCGGCGTTCCCAAATGGTGGGATGTGATGGTCAGCCCGATCCGAGACTCGAGCGGATCTCTCGCGCAACTCCTGGCGGTCATGCGCGATATTACCGAGCGGCGCCGCGCCGTGCAGATGTTGCGGGTGGTTTCGGAAGGCACGGCAGCTGTCACCGGCGGTGATTTTTTCCGCTCCTTGGTGCAACACCTCGCCGGCACGGTTCAAGCGCGCTACTCATTCGTCGCGGAATGCACCGATCCGACAAAAACCGAAGTGCGAACGTTGGCGTACTGGCAAGGCGCTGACTTCGGCGCAGACGTGACGTTTTTGCTTCGGGGTACGCCTTGCGAGAAAGTGATTGGCGGCGAGATTTGCTGTTATCCGGAGCGGTTGCAATCTCTTTTTCCAGAAGAGTCCGCGTTGGCTCGCCTCAACGCGCAAAGCTATCTCGGAGTTCCGATTCACGCCGCTTCGGGCGATGTCCTCGGACATCTGGTCGTGCTCGATGACAAGCCGATGGGGGATATGGGATACGCCGTGCCGATCCTGCGCATTTTTGCAGCTCGCGCCGGCTCGGAGTTGGAACGGAGTCGAACCGAGGCTTCGCTCAAAAACAGTGAAGCGCGCTGGCGCATGTTGTTGGAAATCAACAATGCCATCGTGAGCAAACTTAGCCGCGATGAACTATGGACTGCGATCGCCGAGGCGATGAGCCGGGTCGTAGTATTCGATCGAATCGCGCTCGCGCTGTACGATCGAGAGGAAAATTGCCTCCGCATCGCCAATTATGCGGGACCGTATTTGCGCGATGATTACACGCCGCTTGGCCGCCGCCTTAAACTGGACGACAGCCCCGCCGGCCGTGCTTTTGTGACGCGTACCTCGGTCTTACGGCGTGATCTCGAGGTGGAACGCTTGACCGGTTCCGAGGAACGAGCTTACGGCCATGGCTTTCGCTCGATCTGCTCTTTGCCTCTGGTCGTGCGCGGCTTGAGCATCGGCGCGATTACGCTGGGCAGTCTGAATCGTTCGCAGTATTCCGAAAGCGACGCCGATTTCCTGATGGAAGTTGCCAACCAGATCGCGATCGCCGTAGATAACTTGAGAGCGCACGAAGAAACCGAAGCACTGAAGGCGCGCTTCGAAGCCGAGGCGGTTTATCTCCAGGAAGAGATCAAAACCGAGCACAATTTCGAAGAAATTATCGGCCAGAGCACGGCGATTCGCGCGCTCTTAAAAAAGCTCGAGCAAGTGGCGCCCACCGACGCAACGGTTTTGATCCACGGCGAAACCGGCACCGGCAAAGAGCTGCTGGCGCGGGGGGTGCACGATCGAAGCCGGCGCAAAACCCGGCCGCTAGTCAAGGTGAATTGCGGAGCGATTCCGTCGGGTCTGGTGGAAAGTGAATTATTCGGGCATGAGCGCGGCGCCTTCACCGGAGCGACACAGCAACGGATCGGCCGATTCGAATTGGCGCACGGCGGAACCATTTTTCTCGATGAGGTGACCGAGTTGCCGCTCGAAACGCAGGTGAAGCTCCTGCGCGTTCTTCAAGAAGGCGAGTTCGAGCGGGTGGGGAGCAGTCGGACCATCAAGGTCGATGTGCGTGTGATCGCCGCAACCAACCGCAATTTGCAGGAAGTCGTGCGGAGCGGCGCTTTTCGCTCGGATCTCTTTTATCGGCTGAACGTATTTCCGCTCGAAGTCCCCGCGCTGCGCGAGCGACGCGAGGATATTCCGCTCTTGGTGAATTTCTTCCTCGGAAAATTCAGCAAAAGCGTGGGCAAAGAAATCCGCGGTCTGTCGCAAAAGTCGATGGAACGTCTGGTCCAATACGCTTGGCCGGGAAATATCCGCGAGCTGCAAAATGTCATCGAAAGAGCGGTTGTGCTGGCGAAAGGCGCGATCGTGCAAATCGATGATTCGATGTTGGGCGCTGAAGCGAGCCCAGAAGAATCAACCATCGAGACGCTGGAAAACGTGGAACGGAATCACATCATCAGGGCGCTGCAAGAAACCCAGTGGGTCATTCATGGTAAAAAAGGCGCAGCCGAGCTTCTCGGCATCAACCCGAGCACGCTCCGCTCGCGGATGGAAAAGCTGGCGATCAAGAAAGGCGCTGCGCTAACGTAAGGCGAAGGCTCACGAGCAATTAATCTTCGTCAGGGCGCGTGCCAGGAAACAGGTTGGGGGTGTTTTTCGGTATGATTCTTTTGGGTGGGCGCACCGGGCGTCCCGGGAGCGACTTAGTGATCCCCGATCGCCAATTCACGAGAATTCGGTAGAACAATAAAACGGCCAAGACCAAACCGTATTGCGCCGGCCGTCGGATATCGGCCTTCACCAGCCAGTAAAAATGAATCACGCCGGCCAGAGCGGCAACGTAGATCAAACGGTGTAGCTTTTGCCAGCGTTTGCCCAACCTTCGGATCATGCCTGCCGTCGACGTTAGCGCCAGCGGCAACATGATGACGAAAGCGGTGAAGCCGGCTGTCACGTATGGCCGCTTGATAATGTCTTTGCCGATCGCCTGCCAGTCAAAAAAATGATCGAGCACGAGATAAGTGGCGAAGTGCGCGGACGCGTAAGAGAAGGCGAAGAGACCGAGCATGCGGCGCAATTTGATCAGATCATTCCAGCCGGTAAGTCGTCGCCCCGGTGTCACGGCCAGAGTTCCGATTAGAAAAATCAACGCCCAAGAACCTGTGAAGTGCGTAATGAAGTCGATCGGGTTGACGCCGAGATCACCGCTATAAGCGCTGTATGCGAGCTGGCCGAATGGGACCAGGCAAAGCAGAAAAATAAAGGGCTTTAACCGAGCAATCATCCAAGAATGTCAGTAAAAAGTAAAAAATAAAGAGGAAAAATTGCGACCTGTTTCTCCGAGCCGGGTTTTAATTTTTCTCTTTCACTTTTGATTTTCTTCAGTAGTATTTTTTCAGATCCATTCCCTTGTACAGGCTCGCGACCTGCTCGCCGTAGCCGTTAAACATCAATGTTTTGCGGCGCAAAAACTCGCCGATGCGGCGCTCTGTGGCTTGACTCCAGCGCGGGTGATCCACCTCGGGATTGACGTTGGAGTAAAACCCGTATTCTTGCGGCTGCATAGTGTTCCATGCGGTCTTCGGTTGCGTCTCGACGAAGCGCACTTTGACAATCGATTTGATGCTCTTGAAGCCGTATTTCCAGGGCACCACCACACGGATTGGCGCGCCGTTTTGCGCCGGCAAATTTTCTCCGTAGAGTCCCACCGAAAGGATCGTCAACGGATGCATGGCTTCATCCATGCGCAATCCCTCGGTGTACGGCCAGTCGAGCACGTTGCCGAAAATTCCGGGCTTCTGACCGGGCAAGCGCTTGGGATCCAATAACGTAACGAATTGGATGAACTTGGCGTTGCCAGTGGGCTCGACTTGCTTGATCAGTGCGTTCAGCGGAAAACCGACCCAGGGTATCACCATTGACCAGGCTTCGACGCAGCGAAGGCGGTAAATCCGTTCTTCGAGTGGGCTGAGCTTCATCAAGGTATCGATATCAAAGGTCTTGGCTTTCTTGACCTCACCTTCGACGCTCACCGTCCAGGGACGCGTAGGAGTTAAGTACTTGGCGTTCTCGGCAGGATCGCCTTTATCTACGCCGAGCTCATAAAAATTGTTGTAGGTCGTAATGTCCTTGAACGAATTTTGCTTTTCATCGGTGCTGTAGGAGCTCTTCTTGACGTTGGGCAATTTCTCGCCCGCGTATGCACGTCCAGCGGGCCGCATCATATCGAGTCCCCAAATTGCCGCGCCTGCGGTCAGTGTTGCCGCGGCGGTCGAGGCAATAAACTCGCGCCGATTCAAAAAGAGCTCCTTCGGGGTTATTTCCGACGACTTAATATCCGCTGGTTTTTTGATGAGCATTTTCAAACCCTTTCAACAGCTTCCTATCTGGACCGGGACATTCGTTTTCAATTTTTCTCAACGAGCAGTTGGCGAATCACAGACTCGGTTCGTTGATATGCGCCTTCTCCTATGTAACTGTAGCGGATTATGCCGCTTTTATCGATGACCACAATGGTCGGCCATGCCCGCACACCGTAGCGGTTCCAAATCTCGAAACCGTTGTCTTGAACCACGGGATATTTTATACCGAGCGTCGCCGTGGCTTCCTTGACTCGCGCGAAAGATCGTTCCCAGAAAAACTCGGGAGAATGAACGCCTACGATCGTTAAACCCGCTCGCTCGTATTTCTCGTGCCAGTCCCGCAACTGCGAGATCGTATTTCGACAGTTGATTCAGCCATAGGTCCAGAATTCAACCAGTACCACACGGCCCTTCAATGCGGCGACGGTGAGGGCGTTGCTATTGAGCCAAATTTCCCCGGCGAGTTCGGGAGCGGGTTTGCCTGGTGAAGTAGTGTCGCCGCGTCCCGGCCAGAAAATCACTGTGCCCAGAAACAAAGCGATCGCGATAGCACCGATTGCCCGCCAAGAGATCCGGTTTGGCATTATCGTGAGTAGCGCGGAGGTCCGCGTCGTGCGGTTCACAGTGTATTAGATGGCGCACGGGCCGCGTTGGTTGCAGTGAGTTTACCCACCGGGCCAAAGCGATGGCCCGGCGGCGACATTGCGGACCAATCCGCCAACGTTCTCACGCCGCTTTTTTCCGTGATCACGCAGGTGTGCCGCTCCGGCGCCGCCATGCCGAGCCAGCCAAATTTCTTGCCGTCAAACATTACGCTTTTATCGCCCATGACATCACGGAGGATCACCGAGCCGGAGAAATGGCCGATGGTCGAACCATCGCGCGACGCTCTATTGTACAAATGATTGGCGGCGATGAGCTGCCCGGCGCCTGGCATGTTCTGCACGACAATGCTCGGATTGCCGGGCAGATGTTTGCCGATGTGGCGCGCCATCATGCGGCTGTAGGTATCGAATCCCCCCGTCGGCAGCGGTGCCGACGAGCACCACGACGGTTTTGCCTCTGAAGAACTCTTGGGCCGCGGCTGGAGCAACAGCCATCAGAAGCAATGCCGCAGACAAGATGACCTTTACACAGCGCCAAACTGCGAAACCCGTAGAGCGTCCTTAAGCGTTCGTTGCGGAGCTTGTTGGATTATTTCCCACGGTCTACTTGCATGCGAGGTTCGGCTGCGTCCAACTTCACATCGGCGTAGCCCATCGGCTCTGGCTTTTTTTGCCCGACCATCACCTGCAGGTAAGCGGGCTCGAGGCCGTTGTTCTGAAATCCATGAATCACCCCGGCGGGGCATGAGACACAGTCCCAGGGGCCGAGATTTTCCTCGACGCGCCGGCCATCTTCTTCCTCGAAGAATACCGTCAGGTTCCCCTTCAAGATGAAAAACACCTCTTCAACCGGATGCGTGTGCGGCGCATTGCCTTCGCCCGGTGGCACGTACATCACCGACAGCCGCGTCGCACCGGCCGGAATATGTCTTATCTGCGGCTTGCCGAGCGTTTCGCCGATGTAGCGGAACTGGGCTCGACGATAGCCGTCGTAGTTCGAGTCTCCGAAGACGTTCCAGTCCGGCTTGATGTCGGCGAAGCGGATCGTGTAGCGCTGCGCAATCCCCTCGAGGTTCATGTTGACGACTGCGGCATGACGCGGATGCCGAGCGACTTTACTCATATCGTGCCTCCGGTAGTGACGATGGTGAAGTTAACGGAAATTTTTGTCGATTTCTCTACGATGCCAAAGTCCGTTTATCCCCTTTACCCAAACCTTGTCAACGCATCATCGCCGCAACAGACAAATTCAAAAAAGACCACAGGCATAGTCGACACGGAGATAGAAATGGATTTTCCCGCTGCTAATCACAAGTTCGTTCCGAACTCTGTGTCCTCGTCGTCTCTGTGGTGAACGTTTCGGGTTTTGTGTTGAGCCGCATCGATTGACACTCTGCGCGTTTTCGCCTTATCTTTGCGACTTCGACAAAAAAATTTCTGTCATGACGCCGCGGCAAAAATTTTCCTCCGTGGGGACTTCGGCGCGCCGCCTCGACGGTAAACCTAAGGTTACCGGCGCGACACGCTACACCGCGGACTTGAGTTTGCCCAATATGATTTGGGGCAAGTGTCTGCGCAGCCCATTGCCCCACGCACTCATCCGTCGCATCGATGTCGAAAAAGCGCGAAAGCTGGACGGCGTTTTTGCGGTGCTCACCGCGGCCGATCTTCCTGATCGTTTGACCGGAATCATTCTCAAGGATATGCCGGTGCTGGCCAGAGATCGTGTGCGCTTTATCGGCGAGCGCGTCGCGGTGGTCGGCGCGACGTCTCCGGAGATTGCGGAAGAGGCGCTCAGTCGCATCGCTGTCGAGTATGAGGAATTGCCCGCTGTTTACGATCCGCTACAAGCGATGGCGGCGGGCGCGCCGCTGATCCACGAGCACTTAGAAAGTTACGACGGCCTGCGTTTGCCGCTACCGGATATTCCGAACCTGCACAACTACGCACAATGGCGCTCGGGTGACCACCGCCAAGGATTGGCCGACGCAGATTTCGTCTTCGAGCAGAGCTTCACCACCCAGCGGGCGCATCAGGGCTACCTCGAACCGCACGCGGTCGTCATCCAAGTCTTGTCGGCGGAGAAAATCTTGATCTGGTCCACGGCTAAACAAGTATATCTCTCGCGCACAAATCTCGCCGAGTGGCTCGGCATCTCTGAAGAGAAAATTATCTTCCAAGTCGGCGCCATCGGCGGCGACTTTGGCGGGAAGGGCACGCTGATGGACTTGCCGGTGTGCTACTTTCTCGCGAAGATTACCGGCCGACCGGCGAAGATGATCATGAGTTATGCCGAAGAGTTGAGCGCCGCTAACCCGCGTCACGCCGCGGTGATCATGATCAAGACCGGCGTCAAAAAAGATGGCCGGCTCTGTGCCAGAGAGCTGAAAGCGGTTTTCAACGGCGGTGCCTACGCCGGCATCAAAGAGAGCAGCAATGGCAACCTGCCGGGCTCGCGCCACGGCAACGGCTCGTACGCGATTCCCCATTCGTACATTCAGTCGCTGTGCGTCTACACCAACTGCATTCCCGGCGGCATCATGCGCGGCCCTGGCGATCTTCAAGTCAACTTCGCCGTCGAGTCGCATATGGATTACGTCGCGGGCCAGCTCGGCATCGATCCCTATGAGTTTCGCCGTCTCAATGTTCTCAAGCCGGGTGACCTGATGGTGAACGGCCAGCGTGTGAATACCGATATGGGAGCGCGTCTGCTGCGAGAAATGCAGCGGAAAATTCGGCCGCGAACGCGCGCAAAGAAAATTCCGTATGTCGGCCGAGGTCTTGCCCTGGCTTCGCGCGACGTCAATTTCGGCGCGGCGAATATCGACGTCGGCATCGACGAAAATGGCGCGGCGTACATCGTGACAACGGTTCCCGACACCGGCACCGGCGCGCACACGATCTTTCGCCAGATCGTCGCCGAGGCGCTCGCCGTTTCAGCCGACGATGTGGCAGTCACGATGGGCACCACGGAAATGTTCCCCACGGATGTGAGAGTGATCGCCAGTCTGGTCACCTATCTGAGCGGACAAGCCGTCCAACAGGCAGCCTGGGCATTGCGCGACAAGCTGATTCGTCGCGCTGCGCCGCTGCTTGGCTGTCCGCCGCACGCCGTTCGTTTGCAGCGCGGCGCCGCCATCGGGGCCACGGGGCAAAAAGTCAGGTTCGCCGATCTCGCCGCGCAGGCGAAACGGATGAATGAATCGTTGAGCGCGCGCGGCAGCATCGATATCAAAGAACGGCTCAACGCGATGTGCTTCTTTGCCGAGGCGGCGGAAGTCAGGGTCGATCCCGAAACCGGACAGGTGAAGGTGCGAAAAATGATATCCGCCCACGACGTCGGAACCATCCTCAACCCGCTCACCCACCGCGGACAGGTCGAAGGCGGCATGATCCAGGGTTTCGGCTTCGCGATGAGTGAAGATCTCATCACCGAAGACGGCAAGGTCGTTACCGCCAATCTGGGCGAGTACAAGCTGCCCAACATCTGCGACATACCGGAGCATGAAACGCTCTATGTGAGAGATCACAGCGGCCCGGGCCCGTTTCACGCAAAACAGATTGGCGAGCACGGCGCGATTCCGACCGCTGCGGCGATCGCCAACGCCGTCTACGACGCCATCGGCGTACAGATCACCGATCTGCCGATCACCGCCGAAAAGGTCTTCGCGGCGCTGCGCCAACGATCGACTGGACGACGGGCTGACGGGCGATCCGCAAAATTACTTCGTGGCTCGACAACCCCGGAGCTAATCAAGATCGTCGGCTTCGATAAGGACATCACGCTCTCGGTCGGCGAGGCCAAGGGATTTTTTGCAGCGGAAAATCTCGTGATTAGCTTCGATCAAACGCTTAACTCGACCGGCGAGATTTTGGGGCTGCTCGGAGGCAAGTGGGACATTGGATTCGACAATGGCGACAACGTCGTTGCTTGGGACGAAGGACGAGGCGCCGACGGCAAAACTCATGATCTGTTTATTTTTCTAGGCGGCTCCCAAGAGCTGAACCAGAGTTTGTTCGTCAGGTCCGACATTAAAGAAATCGGCGATCTAAAAGGCAAGCTTCTCGGCGCCGACGCTGTCGGCACAGGCTTCGCTGTGGTCTTGCGCTACATTCTCCACTGCCACGGGTTATCTTTTGAGCGCGACTATAACTTCAAATCGGTCGGCTCGACGCGCCTGCGCTTGGCCGAATTGAGCAGCGGAAAAATTGCCGGCGCCATGGTGAATCCTCGCTACGTCGAAGACAACGGCGCGGCCAATCTCCGTCTGCTCGCTTTGGGCAAAGACTACGCCGATCCCTATCCCGCTCGCCTCGGTCTCACCACGCGTGCTTGGGCTGAGCAGCATCGATCCCTGCTGGTCCGCTTCATTCGCGCGATGATCAAGACCATCGATTGGATGCTGGCTGCGCGCAACGAAGCAGAGCTGGTTGACTTTATGCAGTCCAAACTGGGCCGCAGCCCCGAGCAGGCGCGACGCGAATACCGGCGGCTGTTCGAGCCGAGCGCCGGTTTGACCCGCCGCGGCGGTTTTAATCCTGAGAGCCTCAAGACCGTGCTGGAAATGCGGCGCCAATTGGCGCTCGTCGGTGCGCCATTGCCGCCCGTGGAAAAATACTTCGATGATAGTTTTTACCGTGAAGCGATGGCCGCGATCCGCAACTCCGACTGAAGAAAAATGCGTTGACCATGGCACGCCCACTCACGCAAATCGGCAGATCAGCAACCCGTCTCGACGGGCGGGCGAAAGTATCCGGCGCGATGCGCTATGCCGCGGATGTCGAACGGCCCGGCATCATCTGGGGTAAATGCCTGCGCAGCCCTTATGCCCACGCGCGCATCCGCAGCATCGATACCGCCGCTGTGAAAAAAATCGAAGGTGTCTTTGCCGTCCTCACCGCGGACGACTTGCCGCGCCGCCTGGTCGGCAGGAGATTGAAGGACATGCCGGTGCTGGCGCAGCAAACCGTGCGCTTCATCGGTGAGCGGGTGGCGGTGGTCGCGGCGCAGACGCCGGAGATCGCCGAAGAGGCGCTGAGCCGGATCGTCGTCGACTATGAAGAACTGAAATCCGTCCATGACCCGATCGAAGCGATGGCGGCCGGGGCGCCGGTGCTGCACGATGAGTTGCACAGCTACGAAATCCTCCGTTTACCGCTGCCCGATATTCCCAACGTTCATTCTCACGTTCAGTTAATTTTCGGCGATATCGCACGAGGATTCCAAGAGTCTGAATTGATTTTCGAGCAGACCTTTACCACGCCGCGCGTGCATCACGGCTATCTCGAGCCCCACGCCGCGGTCGTCGATATCGAAGCGTCCGGACGGATTCTCGTCTGGTGTCCTGCCAAGGGTCCCTACGTCACTCGATCCCATCTCGCCGAATGGCTCGAGCTGCCGGAAGAAAAAATTTGCTTCCAGATCAGCCCGGTGGGCGGCGACTTCGGTGGTAAAGCTTCGCTGATGGACATTCCGCTCTGCTACGCGCTCGCCAAAGCCACCGGCCGCCCGGTTAAGATGATCATGAGCTACAGTGAGGAATTGACCGCCGCCAACCCACGCCACCCGGCGCTGATCACGATCAAAAGCGGCCTCAAACCCGACGGCCGACTTTGGGCCAGGGAAGTCAGAGTGATTTTCAACAGCGGCGCTTATGCCGGGTTCAAAAACAACGATACGGTGAATCTACCGGGCGCGCGCCACGGCGCCGGCCCGTATTTCATTCCCCATCTCAAGATCGACGCCTTTTCGGTTTACACCAATTGCGTTCCGAGCGGCATCATGCGCGGCCCCGGCGAAGCTCAGATGCTGTTCGCAGTTGAAAGCCACACCGATTTTCTTGCCGCGCAAATGAAAATGGACCCGATCGAATTCCGCTATCGTAACCTGCTCAAGCGCGGTGACCTGCTGCCTTACGGGGTCCGGCTCGAAGACGACAAGGCGCGCCAACTGCTCAAACGCGTGGCGGTCAAAATCGGCTGGAACGGTGGGAGAAAGAGACAACCCTACATCGGTCAAGGGCTGGCGTTCTGCATCCGCGAGATCGGCATCGGCGAAGCCAACGTCGAGGTCGGTCTGAAAGACGATGGGCGAGTTTATCTGGTCACCACGGTGCCCGATACCGGCACCGGATCGCACACGATTTTCCGCCAAATCGCCGCCGAGACGCTCGGCGTGGACGCCGAGGATGTCGAAATCATCATGGGGACCACGGACCATTTCCCAACCGATGTCGCCGTTGCTGCCAGCCGCGTGACTTATCTCGCGGGTCAAGCAAGCCAAAAAGCCGCCAGCGGTTTGCGCGATCTGCTTCTGAACGAGGCGGCGAAATTTTTTCGCTGCCCCGTCGATGGGCTGCGGATCGGTAAAAGCGTTCTGCGCAACGGCGCCAAAGAGAAAATCTCTTTTGCCGAATTGGCGGCGCGCGTTGCCTCGGCCGGACGAAAGCTGCAAGTCAAAGCGAATTTTCAAATGCAGGAGCGCGGCGGCAGCGCTTGTTTTTTCGCCCAGGCGGCGAAGGTCAAAGTCGATCCGGAAACCGGCAAAATGCAGATTCTCAAAATGCTATCCGCCCATGACACGGGCACGGTGATCAATCCGCTCACTTACCAGGGGCAGGTTGAAGGCGGCATGATGCAGGGTTTGGGGTTCGCGCTGATGGAGGATCTGCGCGACGACGAAGGCAAAATCATGACGCCTAACCTGGGAGAATACAAACTTCCCTGCGTCGCCGACGCGCCGCCGCTTGAAACTCTACTGTTGCAAGATCAGGACGGCCCCGGACCGTTCAACAGCAAGCCGGTCGGCGAACACAGCGCTGTGCCGACCGCGCCGTGCGTCGCGAACGCGCTTTACGACGCTATCGGCAAACAGCTCACCGACTTACCGCTCAGTGCCGAGGCGATTTACGATGCGCTAAAAACCGTTAGGGCTGCGCGTCAAACCAGATAGCTGCACAGGAGTCTCTCACCCTGTCCAATCTTTCCCATCAAGGGGAAAGGCTCTGTTCCGGATCCGCTCCTCCCCTTGATGGGAGGACACAGGAGGGGTGAACAGCCGTACGTCAGGCCCTTTTTTCAAGGGAGTTGATCTCTCGTCCCTTGCGAGCTTTGCGCGAGACATTCCGACTTTGTCCTCAGCGCTGCGCTTTAGCGGCGAAGTTGGCATCGAAGAATTCGGCCGGCTTCATGGCGGTCTTCAACCCCGACAATTCGATCAGCGACTCGACGTTCGCGGCACCGAAAGCGATGCTGTAGGCGTCGTAGTAGTACTTCAGCGCTTCCCGTTCCATTTTGAAATCACCGCTGTATCTTTGCTTGCGCGCATCTTCGAGCGCGCGATCCGGATCGTTCCTGATCAAATTCATCGCTTGGTGAATCGCGCGTAAGAAACGCACCGCCTGCTCGGGATTGGATTTGACCTTCTCGCGCATGGCGCTCAACACCAGCGCCGGGACTTCGGGCAACAGCCGGCCAACGTCTGTGAGCAGCGGGTAGCCTTTGCTCGCCAAGACGATCTGCTGCTGCGGCGAAAAAATCGATGCGTCCACCCGGCCTTGTTCCAAAGCGATCATGCGGAGCGGACTATTGCCGACGTACAGTATCGTGTAGTCTTTGTCCCGCTGAAGCCCGAGTTTTTTCATCGCCACAATTGCCACCGCCTCCGACAATCCTCCGGCGCCGGTCACGCCGATCTTGGCACCTTTCAAATCTTTGGTTGTCGACAAGCCTTTTCGGCCTATCAAGACGTAATCCAAACGGGAGCGAAACCCGCCGATGATCACGGACGGCAAACCCTTGGCAATTGCCGCCACAGCGGGCGGCGCGCCGGTCTCGACGAAAGTGAACTCCCCGGCCGTCAGCGCAGCCAAGATCGTCGCGTCATTGCGCACCACGATCGACTCGACATCCAATCCCTCGCGAGTGAAGTATCCTTCCTCGTGAGCGACCATGTGCGGCAGCCGTGCCGTGAGCGATGGACTGGAAGAAGCGACGCGAATCTTTTCCGCTGCCGCCCAATCGTAGTTGAGCCCAAGCAAGATAAACGAGAGTACTAAAACGAAGCCGGAAAGAACTTGCATGCTGCCCTCCATGCCCGATGTGGAGTCGAACGAATTGGTTACGGTTTGCAGTTCTTACGACCAAGGGGA
>Ga0070670_100003214_pt1 | contig 13492 bp, 12 predicted proteins | sample KBSS63metaG_FD_64665 | JGI IMG/M metagenome (GOLD analysis project Ga0070670, IMG submission 64665) | Switchgrass rhizosphere microbial communities from Kellogg Biological Station, Michigan, USA - KBS S6-3 metaG | ecosystem: Host-associated > Plants > Roots > Rhizosphere > Soil ... | reverse complement strand
AGCGGCCGCATGACGATCTTGCGGAATCCGGGCCGCTCGACAAGCCGCTCGAACCAGCGGCGAAGGTGGGGAAACTCCTGGCGCTCGATCGGCAGCTCCATCCAGCGCAGCACGCAGCACCCGAGCGCGATGTCGGCCGGCGTGAAGCCATCGCCGGTCATGAACGCCTTGCCGTCGAGCTGCGCATCGATGATCGCGAGCAGCGTGGCGGTGCGCGCCTTCGAATACTCGATCGCCTGCCGGTCGCGCTGGTTCGGCTGCGTCCGGATCAGGCCGACGAAGAGCGGCCGCAGCGCGGGCCAGAACGTCGACGTCTGCCAATCCATCCACTGGTCCGCATGGGCGCGCATTTGCACGTCGTCGGGCCACAGCGACGATGGCGCATAGCGCGCCGCGAGGTAGCGCACGATCGCGTTCGACTCCCACAGCACGAAGCCGTCGTCCTGCAGCGTCGGCACCAGCGAATTGGGATTGAGTGCCCGATATCGCGGCGTCGAGACCACGCCGTAGTCGCCGCCGGCATCGACGCGCTGGTACGGCAGGCCGATCTCCTCGCAACACCAGAGCACTTTCTGGACGTTGACGGAGTTGTCACGGCCCCAGACGGTCAGGGGATGCATGTGCTGGTTCAGGCTTCCGCATGTGATCTCTCTCCCATCGTAGCCACTGTCGGGTCTTTGCTCAACGCCCGTGACCCGATGTGCGTTCCCGGGTCGTGTGCTTCCGATGGACGGTCGCCGGTTACGATTATCCGGCGCTAGTCGTAGGAGGAGACGCTAGCCGACTTGCCGTCCGGCGACGGGCTCCCTGTCCATCGCCGTCCAACTTCCCGCTGCCGGCATCCGCGGTCCTGCGTTTCGAATGACGGCCCGGTTCCGAATCTAAAGGGCGTGGACGAGGACGCGAATCCTCAATGTTGATGAACGCGGCACGATGCGGCACGGCATGCGCGCGAAGTTTTGAACAGGTCGCGGCCTCGGCTGTCAGGCGCGAGGTCAGCGCCCGGTAACCGTTCAACGGCGAAAAATCAGCCAGGTCACGTAGACGATCAAACCCAAGAGCACCGGCACGATCAGGACGAACAGCTTGCGCGCGTTCGCGACCAGCTCGCCGCTCTTCGCCTGGATCTGCTCGGCGCGGTCCTGCGTGCGCCCGAGGCGCTCCGCCTGCTGGCGCACGAGCTCGTATTGCTGGCGCTGCAACGCGAGCGCCTCGTCCTGTCGCGCCAGCTGCTGCCGCTGCTGGTCGCGGATCGCCTCGAGCACCTCGAGCGTCCGGCGCGCGGTATCGTCGTCCATCGCTGCTCCTCGTCGTCTCGGCCGCGTCCTCGTTTCGTCCGGCCGGGTCCTGGGTTTCGGTTCGCCCGCGTCGTTGCGTCTCGCTTCGTCCACGCCTCGGTTTCGTCTCGTCCGTCGTCCCCGGGTTTTGCCTCGTCGGCGTCGCTGCGTTTCGTTGGCCGCGGGGCGGGCGGCGCCGATTCTGCTATCGGCCGCGTCCGCCAGTCAACGGAAGCCGCATGCCAGCCGGTGCCACACTTGCCTCTTTGGCGCCCGTGGAGAACGCGATGGACCCCGAAACCTTCAACCTCAGCATCCGCAAATTCCTCAAGATGGTGGGGATCAACTCGCAGCGCGCGATCGAGCAGGCGGTGGACAAGGCGCTGGCGGACGGCGCGCTCAAGGGCACCGAGGGCTTTCCCGCGAGTGTCCGGCTCACCGTGCCGGGTCTTGCGATCGACGTCGTGTTCGAAGGCGAGATCGAGCTGCAGTGAGCCTCGACCGGTTCGGCATCGGGTGACGAGCGGGCGCCGCGTAGCCGCAGCATCGTCCCGCGCATCGTCGTCGCCCGGCCCTTGCGCCGGATCAGGCCGGACCGCACATCACTACGCCCTCGCCGATCCAGCCGCTCGCGAGCATCTGGCTGTAGCGCCCGAAATCGGTGAGCAGCCGATGATTGCTGTCCTTGCCCAGCGCGAACCCGTTGTTGTAAACGCGGTAGATGCGCACGGGCGCGTCCGCCGGGCACGCGCCGTTCGCAGCCGGCCGCACCGCGAACGACAGCTCCTCGTAGTTCCAGCGCTTGAACGTCGCCGCCGTATCGAGCTCCGCGCGCTGCAGCGCACGGGCCTCGTCGACGTCGACGGTGAAGAAATGGCTGTTCGGTCCCGGGGACACCGAGCCATAGAAGCGGAAGACGGGCCTCGCGCCAGCGGGAAACGCGACACCGGACCACGCCGTGAACGGCTGCCCGGTGTCGGTCTCGCCGGTCGCCGGATTCGCGCGGATGGCGGCCGCCTCGGCGTCGCTTGCCGTGCGGAAGTAGCGATCGAGCGCCGCGTTGTAGAACTCGTGCACCGTGACCAACTGCGGCGTGATGTGCGGCAGCACGTCGAGCGCGACCTCGTCGGAGACGACGTCGCACGTCGGCGTCAGCGCATTCGCGAGCGTCAGCACCGCCTTCCCCGCGCGCACGAAATCCACATCCGACAGGACGACGTCGAACGTCTGCGCATCGACCCGCGTGCCCGCGCGATGCGCTCCCGACGGCGTCGTCGCGGTCGTCGCGGCGGTGAACCCGGACCCGGTGAATCGGAACGTCCGCGGCCCTTCGCCGAGCGTGAACGTCGGCGGCGACACGCCGGTGACGCGCAGCGGCTCGGCGACGGTGTTGAAGTACGCAATCGCGTGCGGCACGCGATCGGCGGTCATCGCATTGCTGACCGGCGTGGTGCCGGTCATCGTCCCGCCCCAGCCGGCGAACGCGACTCCGCTGGGCAGCATCGACGCCGTCGCCGTGACGCTCGTGCCGTGCGGGATCCACTGCCCGCCCGACACGGCGACGGAGCCGCCGCACGTCGGATGGCGCTCGATGAACGCCTGGTACTGCTTCTGCAGGTTGATCGTGACGATCCTCGCCGGCTCGCCGGGTTGCGGCAAGGCGACGCTGCCCGTTGCCTGATCGTCGAGCCCCTCGATCTGCTGCAGCTTGAAGCGGACGCTGTCCGAGCGCGCCTGCGTGTCGTCGACGACGATCGTGTAGGCGCCCGAGGATGCGGCGTGCAATACGTTCGGTAGCAGCGTCGAGACGGCACTCGAGGCGACCGGCGACGTGACATTGGCGCGCACCGATCCGTCGACGCCGCTGCCGGCCGTCTGCACGACGATCGCAGAACCGCCGAAGATCGTGCCACCCGCCAGGACGGGACCAAACGACGTCATCCGGCGCTCGCCGCTCTCGACGCCGCCGCCGCCGCCGGACACGGTGAAGAACGAGGGCGACAACAGCCAGCTGTGCTGGAAGCCCGGCGCGATCTGCGCCGCGAACGACAGCTTCGTGTACTGCGGGTACCAATTGTCGCTGCCGGGCCATGGCGGCACGTCCGGCGTCACCGTGATCGTGCCGTTCTCGCCGCCCGATACGGACGACGTCAACGGCAGCAGGCGGATGAAGTTCGCGATCAGCACCGTCGTTCGCGGCGAGGTCAGCGGATCCGTGGAGCGGCCCGTGCCCGGCTCGACGATGTACTCGAGCGCCGCGGTCGGAGCCTCGCGCGGATCATGGCTCCAGCGGCCGAACGCGAAGCGCGCGCCGCCCTGCGCCTGCACGCCGTCCGCGACGTTCAGTCGATGCAGCGAGCCGAGCCGCCAGTTGAGCGTGACCGGCGTCGCGCGTGCGACGCCGTCGATGATCAGCTCGAGCCCCGGCGGATTGCTCGTCACCGTGACGGCGGTCGGCACGCTGCCGTAGAGGCGCTTGATCGCATCGATATCGCCGTCGGAATAGCCGGCGCGCAATCCGATGTCGATGCCGAACGGCTTCGTCGCCATCGTCAGCGGATCCGGCATCTGCGACTGCACGATCGGCCCGTAATGCATGATCGACGCGTAGTCGAAGCCGGCGATCTGGCGTGCGTCGTTCTGGCCGGCGTACTGGTCGTACCAACGCGGATCCATCGTCGCATAGCGGATGTCGAGGTAGCTCGTGGCCGCCGTGTCGGACTGCGTATGCCAGAAGCCGATCGCGTGTCCCATCTCGTGCAGCAGGGCGCCGACCGAGCACGTCGGCACGCCGCCGATCACCTGCCGCCCGCCGCTGCGGCCGACGTTCGAGAAGCAGCTCCCGGCCGGTCCGACCAGGTTGAACGCGACGTAGTCGGTCTCCGTGCCGCGCGGCACCCATTCGATGATGCCGGCGAACGTCGCGTTGAACTGCGCGACCGCCGCGTTGATGTTCGCCGCCGTTCCCGCCTCGTAGACGTACGGCACGACGTGCACGCCGGCCGCGCCGACGGGCCAGAGGAGTTGCGGATCGTCGACGACCAGCGCCTTCGGCGGCACTTTGGCCGAGCGCAACGCGGCAAGCTCCGCCGCGGTGCCGAGCACGATGTCGCCCTCCATCATCGCGAGCCCGTTGCGCTCGACATAGCTCACGTAGCGGTCGCGATATTTGACGCGGAAGCGCTCGGAGCCGACATCGTCGCTCGCGGCGACGATCGCGCTGCTGGAGAGGGCCGCGCACAGCACGGCGGCCGCAAGGCGGCGGTGTCCCTGGTGCATTCGTTCGTATCCTCGGTTCGCGCCGTGTGGTTCGTACGACAGCGGCGCCGATGCAGGATGACGCCGCCCCGGCAACGACCGCAGCGGGTGGTCGTGCATCTTACCTGCAGCAAAGTCGCGGGCAACGGCGCTGCTAACATTGCGCCGATGAAGATCGCGACCTGGAACGTCAACGGTATTCGCGCCCGCGAGGCGCAGCTCTGCGACTGGATGGCGCGCGACCAGCCCGACGTCGTCTGCCTGCAGGAGCTCAAGGCCGAGGTGGCGCAGATACCTGCGAGCTGCCACCTCGAGGACTATCACATCTACTGGCACGGCCTGCGTGCCTATTCGGGCGTGTCGTTGCACGTGCGCAAGGGCGCATTCGCAGCGGAACCGATATTCAGCCATCCAGCCTTCGACATGGAGTCGCGCATCGTCCAGGCGACGATCGGCAACACCGTCCTCGCCTCGGTCTATGTGCCGAACGGCGGCAAGGATTACGCCGCGAAGATCGCGTTCTTCGAGCAGCTCGTGGGCTGGGCGCGCGCGATGCATGCGGACGGGCGCGAGATCGTGCTGTGCGGCGACATCAACATCGCGCGCGACGACATCGACGTGCATCCGAAGGAGCGCAAGCCCGGCGTCATCGGGCAGCGTCCCGAGGAGCGCGCGCTGTTCTCGAGCCTGCTCGGCGAGCAGCTCGTCGACATCGGCCGCAAGATGCATCCCGAGAACGAGCGCATGTTCTCGTGGTGGCCGCCGTGGCGGAACATGCGCCAGCGCAACATCGGCTGGCGGATCGACTACATCCTCGCCTCGCCGTCGATCGCGAGCCGCGTCACGGAATGCGCCGTGCTGGCCGACGTCGGGACCAGCGACCATGCCCCGGTGATGATGACGTTCTAGCCTTCGCGGCGGTGCGGCCGTCACCGCCGTTTTCGCCGCGTTCCTACAGCCGCGCGGCGAGCCCACCGACTGCGCCGCCGTTGCGTGCCGTTCACACTGTCGCCTTCGCACCCGCGCGAGGCGGTCCATCGTCCCTCGCGCCGTACACGAGGAGATCGACATGGACACACGCGACCGCACCCACAGCGCCGAGGCGGGCCGGAACGAAACGGATACGGGCCGTCACGACAGCTGGTGGCGCCAGAACTTTCGCAGCCGGCCGTACGTCGCGCCGCATGCATCGTTCGACGACTACGGCCCCGCATTCCGCTACGGCTGCGAATGCGTCAAGCGGTACGAGGCGAAGTCGTTCGACGCTGCCGAAGCAGAGATGCGCGAGGAGTGGACGCGCGCCCGCGGCGCTTCGCGACTCGAGTGGGACGACGCGCGCGCGCCGATTCGCGACGCCTGGGACTGGGCGAAGACGCACCCCGACCACGATTGAGGCGAGCAGGACTTCAGCCGGCCGGCCGCAGGCACAGCCAGGCGTAGGTCAGCAGATCGGTCGCAGCCGGCAGGTGCGCGAGGCCGGCGACAGCGACGACGATGACCAGCGAGCCGGCCACGCGCCGCACCCAGGCGTGCTGGCGCCAGGCGCGGAAACGGAGGCCCGCCGTTCCGACGACGAGCAGCGCCGGCAGGGTGCCCAGTCCGAACGCCGCGAGGATCGCGGCGCCCGACAGCGGACTGCCGCTCGCGAGGGCGAAGGGCAGCATGCCGTAGATCATTCCGCACGGTACCCACCCCCACAACGCGCCGGCCGCGAGTGCCTTCGGGGTCGAATCGATCGGTACGAAGCGGCGCCGCAGCGGCGCGAGCTTCGTCCAGAAGGCCCCGCCCGCCGCTTCGAGCCGGGGGAAGAAGCCGCTCCAGCCGGCGATGTAGAGCCCCAGCAGGATCAGCATGACCTGCGCCGCGACGAACAGCGCGACGCGCACGTCGTGCAGCGGCACGAGCACCGTGGCGACGCCCCCCAGCGCGCCGGCGATCGCGCCGGCGGTGGCGTATGACGCGATCCGGCCCGCGTTGAATGCGGCCAGACGCGCCGGCAGCCGTCCTTGCGCGGCGCCGGCCAGCGCGCCGGCGATGCCGCCGCACATGCCGACGCAGTGCACGCCGCCGAGCAGACCGGCCACGAGCGCCGCGAGCGGCCCGCCGACTCCGATGTCCATCAGAATTCCGCCTGCCGCGCGATCACATCACGCGCGAGTATTTGTTGCGCTCCTGCGCGGCGCGGAAGTAGCGATCGAACACCATGCACACGGCGCGTACCAGCAACCGGCCACGCGGCGTGATGTTGATCCAGCCTTCGTCGAGCTCGACCATGCCGTCTTCCTCGAGAAGCGCGAGGTCCGCCATCTCGGTGGCGAAGTAGCTGTCGAAATCGATCAGGTACGCGATCTCGAACGATTCCTTCGCGACCGCGAACTGGCACGACAGCGCCTGGATGACGGCGCGGCGCAACAGGTCGTCCTTCGTGAGCTCGATGCCGCGCAGCACCGGCAGGTCGCCGCGATCGAGCATCAACTGGTATTGCGCGAGGTCCTTCACGTTCTGCACGTAGGTCGGTCCGATCTTGCCGATCGACGAGACGCCGAGGCCGATCATGTCGCATTCGCCGCCGACCGAGTAACCCTGGAAGTCGCGCGTCAGCCGACCCTGCGACTGTGCCAGCGCGAGCTCGTCGGTCGGCTTCGCGAAGTGGTCCATGCCGATGTAGACGTATCCGGCCTGGCCCAGGCGCTCGATCGCGCTCTCCATCAGCGCCAGCTTCATCTCGGGACGCGGCAGGTCGACTTCGAGGATCCGTCGCTGCGACGTGAACATCGACGGCAGATGCGCGTACGAATACAGCGCTATCCGATCCGGATCGCACTCGATGACGCGGTCGAGCGAGGCGAGGAAGCCTTCGAGCGTCTGCTTCGGCAGGCCGAAGATCAGGTCCATGTTGATCGACGAAAAGCCGTTCGCGCGGCCGGCGTCGATGACGGCCTTCGTCTCCTCGACGGACTGGATCCGGTTGACGGCGCGCTGCACGGCCGGATCGAAGTCCTGCACGCCGATCGACAGGCGGTTGAAGCCGATCGAGGCGAAGTGCGCGATCCGCTCGGGACCGGCGCGGCGCGGATCGATCTCGATCGCATATTCGCCGTTCGGGTCGAAGTCGAACGTCGACTTGAGCTTGGCGACGAGGCGCGAGGCGTCCTCGTCGGCCAGGAACGTCGGCGTGCCGCCGCCCCAGTGCATCTTGAAGACCTTGCGGTCGCCCTCGAGCGCTGCCGAGACGAGGTCGATCTCGCGCTCGACGTGCTGCGCATAGCGGTGCCCGCGCGCACGATCCTTCGTCGCGATCTTGTTGCACGCGCAGTAGAAGCACAGCGTGTCGCAGAAGGGGACGTGGAGATATAATCCGAGCCGGCGCGGCAGGTGTCCCATCTCCTGCCGCCCGAGGTAGTCGCGGTAGGCGCGATGATCGAACGCCTCGACGAAGCGGTCGGCCGTGGGGTACGACGTGTACCGGGGCCCGTTTCCACCGTACTTGCGGATGAGCGCATGGTCCACGACGAGACCCGACTCCTGCGCAACCGGAGGAACGGACGTGCGAACTGTATCGGTGATCATTAGGGAACTATGCCGCCGGGCGACAAGGCGTCCTTGACCCAGATCAAGCAGGACGCTTCTCGCGATCCGGCGCCTTCGCGGCGCCTGCTGATCTTCCTCCTGCCGGTCATCGCGGTCGGCACCTTTACCGCCATCATTGCCGCCGTCGCGGCGCTCTCCGGCTGGTATCGCAACGAAATGGCGATAACGGCGCTCGGGCTCTCGGGCGTCCTGATCCTGCTCACCGTCGTGCTCTTGGTCAGCGAGCGCCGCGAGCGTCGCGATGCCCGTCTGGCCCTCGAGAACATGGCCGCGCGCGTCGGCGGCATCGTCGAGTCGGCGATGGACGCGATCGTGACCATTGACGAGCAGCAGCGCGTCGTACAGTTCAACGCGGCGGCCGAGCGCGTCTTTCTCTGGCCGCGCAACGCGGTGATCGGCCAGCCGTTGTCGATGCTTATCCCGCAGCGCTACCACGCCGCACATGGCGAGCACATCGAGCGCTTCGGCCGCACGTCGGTCACCTCGCGCAGCATGGGCACGCAGATGGTGATCTTCGGCGCGCGCGCCAACGGCGACGAGTTCCCGATCGAGGCGTCGATCTCGCAGCACATCGAGTCGGGGCAGCGCCTCTTCACCGTGATCCTGCGGGATGTGTCGCAGCGCGTGCGCGCGGAAGCGGCGCTCGCGCGCAGCGAATCGCGGCTGCGCAGCATCCTCGACTCCGCGATGGACGCGATCATCACCATCGACGAGGACCAGCACATCGTGCTCTTCAACACGGCCGCCGAGGAAGTGTTCATGTGCTCGCGCGAAGAGGCGATCGGCGCGTCGCTGTCGTGGTTCATCCCCGAGCGCTTCCGCGGCTCGCATGCCGCGCACATCCAGCGCTTCGGCGACGCCGGCGACGCCTCCCGGCGAATGGGCGCGGCCCGCGTCGTCATGGGATTGCGCCGCAACGGCGCCGAGTTCCCGATCGAGGCGTCGATCTCGCAGACGAGCGAAGGCAACGACCGGTTCTACACGGTGATCCTGCGCGACGTGACCGAGCGCGTACGCGCCGACGAGGCGCTGCGCAAATCGAAGGAAGAAATCCAGAACCTCGCCCTCGCCGCGTCCGCGGCGCGGGAGCAGGAGAAGCGCCGCATCGCCCGCGAACTGCACGACGAGCTCGGCCAGTCGCTGACGGCGCTCAAGATGGACGTCGCCGCGTTGCGCGAAGCGGGCGCCAACGACAACGAGTCGATGAAGCGTACGCTCGATTCGATGCAGTCGTTGCTCGATTCGACCGTCGCGTTCGCGCGCCGCGTCTCCTCCGACTTGCGCCCGACGATGCTCGACGACCTCGGTCTGACGGCGGCCGCGGACTGGCTCGCGCAGAACTTCACCGAGCGCACCGGCATTCCGTGCGAGCTCGTGCTCGACGAGTCCGCCAACCTGGACCTGCCCGACCCGTACGCGACGGCGATCTTCCGCGTGCTGCAGGAGAGCCTCACGAACGTCGCGAAGCACGCTGCGGCGACGCGCGTCGAGGCGACGCTCGAGCGCCACGACGGCGACGTCATCCTCACCGTGCAGGACAACGGCAAGGGCATCGCGCCGGGCGCCGAAGCGAAGCGCGGGTCGTTCGGCCTCGTGGGCTTGCGCGAGCGGGCGTACCTGCTCGGCGGCACGGTGCGCATCGACAGCAAGCCCGGACGCGGCACGCTCGTCGAGTTCTGCCTCCCGATCGCCGACGCGGGGACGGGACCATGAACATCGAACGGCGGCGCGTTGCGGTCATTGCATACGGCAAGCCTGCCGGCACTCGCGTCGTCGTTGCCGTTCCAAGGGTGCAATCTTGATCCGGGTCGTCATTGCCGACGATCACACGATCGTCCGCGACGGCCTGAAGCACCTGCTCGCCGCAGCCGGCGACATCGAGATCGCCGGCGAAGCGCGCAACGGCACCGAAGCGCTCGAGCGCGTGCGGACGCTTGCCTTCGATGTGCTGCTCATGGACATGTCGATGCCGGGCAAGAGCGGCATCGAGCTGATCAAGCAGGTGCATGCGGAGAAGCCGAAGCTGCGCATCCTCGTGCTGTCGATGCACGAGGAGCATCAGTACGCGGTGCGCGCCATCCGTGCCGGCGCGGCCGGCTACCTGACGAAGGAAAGCGCGACGACGCAGCTCGTCGAGGCGCTGCGCAAGGTGGCCGGCGGCGGCGCATTCATCAGCGCCGAAGTCGCGCAGCAGCTCGCGCTGGGTGCCATGCCCGATGCGAAAGGTCCGCTGCACGCCGCGCTCTCCGATCGCGAATACCAGATCCTGCTCCTGATCGCGGCCGGCAAGTCGATCTCCGAGATCGCGGAGCAGCTGTTCCTCTCGGTCAAGACGGTCAGCACGCACAAGTCGAACATTCTCGCGAAGATGAACATGTCGACGATGGGCGACCTGATCCGCTATGCGCTCACGAACGACCTGATCGAGCGCTGAACCCGCATTTCCGCTCCGGGCCCAGCCGGCGCTCGGGCGGGCACCCGATCGAGCTTTTCGCTTTCAGCCCGGAACCTCTAGGAAAAGTCCTAGCCATCGTTTAGGACGATCCGCCCGGGCCGGATCATCCGTTGCCTATGTCGCGTTGCAGGGCCGATCCGCAGAATCCGGTCCATGCAAGCGAACAAACACACCAGCGTCTTCATCGTCGACGACTCGGACTCGATCCGCCAGCGCCTCGTCGCGATGATCGAAGCCATGGACGACGTCGCGATCGTCGGCGAAGCGCGCAGCGCCGCCGAGGCGATCGACGGCATCCTCGCGACGAATCCCGACTCGGTCCTGCTCGACCTGAATCTCGGCACGAGCAGCGGCATGGAAGTGCTTTGCACCATCCATCCGCGACTGCCCGTCGTCGAGTTCGTCGTGCTGTCGAACCATTCGGAACCGCAGTACCGGCGCGCCTGTGCCAAGGCAGGCGCCCGTTATTTCCTGGACAAATCCTCGGAGATGGACAGCGTCCGCACCGTGATCGCCGAAATTGCCCAAAACCACCACCACTGACAGGGAGCATCCCGTGGAATCTGCCGCCGTCATCAACCTGCGCGACATCACTCAAGGCAGCTATTACTATGCGAACGTCGGCCGGACCGAGACGCCGCCCGTCGCGCGGGTGAAGACGCGCTGCTCGACCTGCAATCTGCGCGAGATCTGCCTGCCGTGCGGCCTGCAGGCGAACAGCAGCATGCTCGACGACCTCGTCTACACCCGCAAGCGCGTCAAGCGCGGCGAATCGCTGTATCGCGCCGGCGACGAGTTCAAGTCGCTGTATGCGATCCGCACCGGCTTCTTCAAGAGCCGTGTCGTGCTGCTCGACGGCCGCGACCAAGTCACCGGCTTCAACATGGCGGGCGAAGTGCTCGGCATGGACGGCATCGGCACCGATGTCCACGCCACGGACACGATTGCGCTCGAGGACAGCGAAGTCTGCGTGATCCCGTATGCGCGGCTGTTCCAGCCCGACCTGCAGCGCCAGCTGCACAAGGTGATGAGCCGCGAGCTGGTGCGCGACCAGGGCGTGATGATGCTGCTCGGCACGATGCGCGCCGAAGAGCGCCTGGCGGCCTTCCTGCTGAACCTGTCGCAACGCTTCCTCGCCCGCGGCTTCTCGCCGCGCGAGTTCCACCTGCGGATGACGCGCGACGAGATCGGCAGCTACCTGGGGCTCTCGCTCGAGACGGTCAGCCGCCTCTTCTCGCGCTTCCAGGCCGACGGCGTGATCATCGTGCAGCAGAAGCACATCCGGATCCAGGACCTCGCGGCGTTGAAGGCGGTCATGAACCGCGACGTCGACTGATCCGGCGGTTACCTCCCAACCACCACGGAGCAACGATATGTACAACCACATCCTCATTCCCACCGACGGTTCGACGCTGTCGCTCAAGGCGGCAAAGGAAGGCGCGGAGCTCGCGAACGCGCTCGGCGCCAAGGTCAGCGCGCTCTATGTCATCCCGCCCTACTCGCCCCCGTACGCGGGCGAAGGCGTGTTCTTCAACGACGCGTTCAGCGAGAAGGAATACCTGACCGGCATGCGCAAGCACGCCGACAAGATCCTCGCGAAGGTCGAGGCGATCGTCGCCAAGCACAAGCTCAACTGCGTGCCCGAGTCGATCGTCTACCAGACGCCGTGGGAAGGCATCATCAAGGGCGCGGCCAAGCTGAAATGCGACCTGATCGTGATGGCCTCGCACGGCCGCGGCGGCATTTCCGGCGTCGTCATCGGCAGCCAGACGAACCGCGTACTGACGCACTCGAAGACGCCGGTGCTCGTCTGCCGTTGAGCCGCAACGGCGACTGATCCGCAACGGCGACTGATCCGCAGCGACTGATCCGCAGCTGATCCGTAGCGACGGATTCGCAAGCGACGTTTCGCAAGCGACGGGCCCGGCACGCCGCGGCTCGTGCCTCACGGCCTGTTCATGCTGTAGAACGGGTGGTGCGCCGGCAGGGAGAACGCCGGCTTCACCGCTCGCAACCGATTCACCTTTACGCGGGACCGGGACCCTCCGCCCCGCCGTTCGCATGTCATGACCGTCCGCAACCTCGAATTCCTGTTCCGCCCCCGCGCGATCGCCGTGATCGGCGCCTCCGACCGACCGAATTCCGTCGGCGCCGCCGTCACCCGCAACGTGCTGGAAGGCGGCTTCACCGGGCCGATTGCGCTCGTCAATCCGGCGCATACGACGATCGCTGGCCGCCGCGCCTTCGCCGACATCGCGAGCCTCGACATCGTTCCCGATCTCGCCGTCGTCTGCACGCCGCCGGCGAGCATCCCGGGCGTCATCGCCCAGCTCGGCGATCGCGGCACGCGCGCCGCGATCGTGCTCACCGCCGGGCTCGACCAGCCGAGCGCGAACGGCACGACGCTGACGCGCGCGATGCTCGACGCCGCGCGACCGCACCTGCTGCGCATCCTCGGGCCGAATTGCGTCGGCATGCTGTCGCCCCACGTCGGCGTCAACGCGAGCTTCTCGCACGCGCCCGCCCGGGCCGGACACCTCGCGTTCGTCTCGCAGTCGGGCGCGCTGACCACCGCGCTGCTCGACTGGGCCCGCTCGCGCGACATCGGCTTCTCGCACTTCATCTCGCTCGGCGAGGCCGCCGACGTCGACTTCGGCGACATCCTCAACTACCTCGGCGGCGACGAGCAGACGCGCGCGATCCTGCTCTACATCGAATCGATCAAGCACGCGCGCAAGTTCATGTCGGCGGCGCGCGCCGCCGGACGCTCGAAGCCGATCATCGTCGTCAAGGCGGGCCGCGCGCCCGAAGGCGCGAAGGCGGCGGCGTCGCACACCGGCGCGCTCGCCGGCGCCGACGACGTCTACGATGCCGCGCTGCGCCGCGCCGGCGCGCTGCGCGTCGACTCGAT
>Ga0070670_100003212_pt1 | contig 13494 bp, 11 predicted proteins | sample KBSS63metaG_FD_64665 | JGI IMG/M metagenome (GOLD analysis project Ga0070670, IMG submission 64665) | Switchgrass rhizosphere microbial communities from Kellogg Biological Station, Michigan, USA - KBS S6-3 metaG | ecosystem: Host-associated > Plants > Roots > Rhizosphere > Soil ... | reverse complement strand
GAGTAGAGATCGATGTGAAATTCCTGGCTGGGCGCGTCGGCGGTTCCATAGAGCGCGAGCGCGCGCTGGCCGTCAGGCGAGCGCACGGTCCTGACGAGAGCATCGTTTTCCCGCTTTGTGTTGAAGGCGATTTGGATCGCTTCAATCTTATCGTCGGCATCTTCATTTTTTATTTCGGCGGGCGCCGCCACGTCAGGCTCGAAACGAAACGCCAGCCGTTGCGCGGGAACGTCACGAAGCACGAGCGGGCGCACGTCCCCTCCTCGCTGCATGATTGACGTGCAGGAAGCGGCGACAAAAATCAGGGCCGCAAGTATCGACATTATTTTTGCCGCGGATTGACGCGGATGTTCGCGGATCTGCTTTGCACAAAAAATAATTGACGGGCTGGGCATAGCGATATCAGAACCGAGAGCGGTAGCGACCGGCCAAAGAATCAACCTGAAAAGCGATGAGTTTACCAAGACACCTATCACGAAACGAGAGTATTCGGCCGGTCGCTACCGCTCTCGGTTCTGATGTTGAGTCCCGAAAATCCGCGGCCCTCTTTTCCGTAGCATCGTCCTCAGCGTCCAAACACGAGTTCGCGCGAGAGTCCCGGCTCGAGCGCCAGCAGCGCGCGAATTGTGTTGCGGGGCGACAGGTGGTCTTCGTCACCTTCGTCCTGATTCACACAGTTGTGTTCCAGTGAACGCGAAATTCGTCTTGCCAGCGGTTCATAATTTGGTGAGGCCGCGATAAAACTACGCGCCGCCAACGCTCCCACCAGATCGCAGGTCAGTTCTTCAGCTCTTTGGTCATGGACCTTCAACGAAGTCAGGTGCGACGCGCGATTTCCCACCGCAGCAAACAGCGGATACAAGCTGTCTTCCGATCCGTCAGCGATGTGCACCAGCTCATGGGCCAGGACACTGAGGATACCTTCGTCGGAAGGGAGTCCTGCCAAAAAGATGGTGCCGAAAACAATGGTGCGCGGGTTTCGCAAAAACACCGAAGCGTTGTCGCGTGAATCCACGTCCGGCCGAATATTCTTCACTGCCTGGACGTGAGCAATCGCCCGTTGCAAACGCTGCTCGCTAACTCTCGAACGGCGCAGGTAATCAGTCGACAGCCGTTTGAGCGACATCACCACGAGATTTTTGGCCACCGGCAGCAAACGCTGGGCGCGCTGTGCGCCGGCGACCGCTTCCGGACTTCGCACCGGCAACGAAGGACGCTTCTGCATATCGTCAATCGGAACGCTGCCCTTCGGGTCGGTGATTCGTTCCTTGCAAACAATCTCGCTGGCCAACTCCACCATCTCATGACCTTCGGGAGTTAACGAGTCGCGCGAATGGCTGGTAAACGAAACGTCCTTCTGTACTACTGGCTTTGATCGCTTCTTCTGAACATTCTGCGCAGAGAAACTGCCCATGCCGAGACTCAGTAAAACTATGAGTGCAGCAAACAACCGCGATCTGGTTTGAATCCACATTGGTTCGTGTGTCTTCTTTAATTTCGTGTCAGTTCGTGGTTAGTGCGTTCAGCCAATTAAAACTAACCACGAAATAACACTAAACTCGATTCAGCGATGTCGCCACTCCGGCCGTCGCTTCTCGATGAAGGCGTTGATACCTTCCGTTGCGTCCTGCGTCTTCATCAATTCGTTGAGATAAAGATTTTCTACTTCCTTCAGCGCCGCGTGAAGCGGGCGTCCCTGGCCCATCGCGATCGCTTCCTTGGTCATTTCGAGTGCCGCCGAAGAAAGGTTGCGAAACTTCGACAGTAAATCTGATGTTTTCTGCGCCAGCTCGTTGTCCGGCAAAACGTAGCTTACCAGACCCAGTCGCTCAGCTTCAGCCGCTTCGATCAGCTCACCAGTCAGCATCAGTTCGCGCGCCCGCTTGTCTCCGATCACGCGCGGTAACAGGATGGCCGCCACCGGAGGAAAGACACCGAGCTTGATTTCCGGTTGGCCAAAACGCGCTCGCTCGCTAGCAACTACGATATCGCACGCCGCCACCAGTTCGCAGCCGCCGCCCAACGCCGCGCCCTCGACCACAGCAATGGTCGGGCGGTTGATCTGTTCCAGGTTCAAAAAGATCGCGTGGAACGAATCCAGCATTTGAAAGATCGTGTCTTCCACATGTTCTTCGACCGCGACCCCGGCACTAAAAGCACGACAGTCCGCCGCCGCCTCAAAAACGATTGCAGCTAACTCGCGCTGATGGCCACACTCAGTCAACGCCGCGTTGATCTCCTGCATCATCGCGATATTGAAGATGTTGACTGGCGGCCGCGCGAACGTGATTCGAGCCACGCGATCGTCAATAACAAACTTGATGTGCTGGTACGTCATCGAAGACGGTCCAATGTCCAATGTCCAATGTCCAAAGTCCGGACTTCTTCAAGCAGTTCAGAGTTCAACCTTTAGATTGCGGTTTTTGACGTTGGACTTTGGACATTGGACTTTGGACTTTCATGGTCCGGACGTTGGACGTTGGGCTTTGAACATTGGACTTTATTCCCAACCACGATTCATAAATCCGTTTCTGCTGATCGGTTGGGTTTTGCAGCGGCACGATTCGATAAACCGCATTCGCTTGCGCGCCCAGCTTGATAAGCAGAGTGCTCAGATCGTCCGCACGAAAGATTGTCAGACTCAACAAATCACCCGGGCGTTTCTCCGCAATCCTCGAGTCGAAGAATTCTTTGTTCGCACGCATGTTGCCTAACGCAACTATCTGATCGCCGGTATTCAATCCTTGTTCGTAAGCGGGAGAGCCGGCATAAACTCGCCTGACCATCAACCGCTCGCCCTCCTGCGACAGGTCAGCTCCCAGGTAAGCCTTCTCCGAAGCCTTACTGCCATCAGCCGTGCTCATTTTATCCAGCCGCAGTCCAGCCGCCGACAGGCTCGAATCGTAATCGAGTTCTTCGCGACCGCGCACATACTTCGCAAAGAACGCTTCCATACTCTCGCCGGCCATCAACTCGCACGCCTTCTGAAAATCTTCAGGCGAATAATTTCTGTCCTTCTTAAAAAACTCGGTATACAGATAACGCATCACGTCGTCGAGCGACTTCCCGCCGTTGCTACGCTTGCGAATCTCGAGGTCCAGCAGCAAACCCAGAATCGCGCCTTTGTCATAATAATCAACTTGCGAGTTAATCGAATTCTCATCCTGCCGGTAATACTTGATCCAGGCATCGAAGCTGGACTCTTCGACGCTCATCACCAGCCGCCCGGGCGTGTTCTGCAACGTTTGAAACACCCTGGCCTGCTCCTTGAGGAAATCTGTTTCCGACGTAAAGCCAGCACGACGCAAAGCAATTCGCGCATAATATTCGGTCACGCCTTCCGCCACCCACAGCGACCGTGTGTAGTTCTCCGACGTGTAATCAAAAGGACCGAGCGCGTCGGGACGAATCCTTTTCACGTTCCAAAGATGAAAAAACTCGTGAGCCACGAGCGACAGAAATGCACGGTAGGTTCGCTGCGGCGGCGCGTTCGGACTAGCTGAACTCACGCCCGCGTTGCGGTCCGGGGCAAAACCAAATCGCGGGTAACCGAGAGCTGTTGAATTCAAGTGTTCCAGCCCGCCTGAAGCATTCGTTCGAAGATGAAGGATGAAGGTGTAATCGTGATAAGGAATCTCCCCGCCCATCAACTCGATTTCCGTTTCGACAATTCGTTTTACGTCCGTGCGCACTTTCTCGGGATCGTAGTTACCCTCGCCGTCGATGACGATACGATGCGGCACCCCCTTAACTTCGAACGAGATTGTTTTGAAATCGCTGACTTCAACCGGCGAGTCGTAGAGCACGTCGAAGTTCGGAGCGCGAAACATGTTCTTCTGACCGGGAACGGGCGGTAGGCCAGTGGCGACTTTCCAGGGTTGCGGCGCCAGTACGCGCAAGGTTGAGGGCGACTTCAAAAAGCCTTCGGGATACATCAAGAGCTCGCCGTTGTTCCAGAAGGCATGATTGGAATTAACTTCATTGGTTCTCACCGACAGCTCATTCGCATAAACGCGGTAAGTCGCGCGCCAATCTCGCGACCCATTGGTTTCTACCCGCCAGGAGTTTTTGTTTACCTTCTGCCATCGCAGTGCTTGACCGGAAGAATCCAGCGCCGCAAAGTCCTGCACGTGGCGCTCGAATTCTCTAATCAAATAGGAGCCCGGTGTCCACACCGGCATCACCAACACTTGCTCCTGCGGCGCCGGCTCCGCGCCGCTGCGTTTGACGCGCAGTTCCACCTCCAGCAGGTGCGTGTGCGGCTTTGGCATAGATACCGTGAACGCGATCTCGGGCGAAGCGTCTTTGTGGTTCTGAGCTGAAACGGTTAGGCAGCCGATCAGGAGAATTAAAGTGAGCGCGAGCCACACCCTTTCGCGATTCGATCGTGTCATTGGCAAATTGTCCTGCAACTAATCTACTAAGAGGCAAGCATGTTACTACGAAGCGGTTGCGCTCGGCAGTAGCGCAACCGTCAGGGAGGCACAGCGGGGCAGTAGCCCGACCGTCAGGGAGGGCTTGTTTGCTCCCTTTACTCCCTCTCTCCTTGGGAGAGGCAGTAATATGAACCGCGAAACTGTTTCGCAAAACTTTTGCAGCAGACTTTGGACGAGTTTGATTCTAAAATCCTAACCCGAAGAGGACAAAGCAATGGCGCCGATGAAGGTTGTGACTTGCACTAATTGTGGAACGAAAAATCGCGTCGACCTCGAACAAGCCTCGGCGCAGATTGCGAAGTGTGGCAAATGCGGCACGCCCCTCCAGCCGGGCAAAGCGGCAAGCTTTGAAGAAGGCAAGCCGCTGGTTCTAACTGACTCAACTTTCCAAAACACGATAAGGGAAAGCGATCGGCCCATACTCGTCGACGCCTGGGCGCCCTGGTGCGGTCCATGCCGCATGGTGGCGCCCATCATGGAACAACTCGCCGCGGAAGCGAACGGTCGTTATCGCATCGCGAAGTTGAACGTCGACGAAAACCCGCGCACCGCTTCTCAGTTTCAAATACAAAGCATCCCGACGATGCTGGTTTTCAAGAATGGGAATTTGGTAGATCGAATCGTTGGCGCGCAACCGAAACCCGCTATCGCCGCGCGGTTGCTCAGTCACGTGTCTTGAGAGAGAGAATCCATTTTCCATTTCTCATTATCATTTCTCATTTGTCATCGCCGGAAAAAGAATGCTACGTGCGCCTTTGAAAGTTAAACATACCTGACTCATCAGACTGTAACTTCGTGTGGGTTTGTTTAGTGTTCGTGTTTTTAGTGGTATTGATTTAGAGCCGAACCACGAAAAGACACGAACAGAATTTACAAAACACACGAAAGTCATTGGTGAATCCATTTTTGCGTTGACCGCTCTGCAATGACAAATGAGAACTGTCAAATGAGAAATGGAAAATGTCTTAGCTTTGGCACTTCTCCATTCATTCATTCCCCACTGATCCTGTTACTATCTGTCACGCTTTCCAATTCTCCGCGGTGAAGGATTTTCGGCATGTTTAGAAAAATTATCGCTACCTCCGCTTCCTGGACGCCCCTGGTCCTGCGGCTCGCTCTGGCCGTCATCTTTATCGGTCACGGAGCGCAAAAGGTTCTCGGCAAGTTCAATGGGCCAGGGCTCGCGAAGTTCACCAGTTTCCCGGCGCCGTTTCCCTTCATGCGGCCCGCCTGGGTGTGGATGGGGGCGGCGGCGTTTGCGGAATTAATCGGCGGCGGCTTGTTGTTGCTCGGCTTGCTCACCAGAGTCGGCGCATTTTTGATTGCGTGCACGATGCTGGCAGCGATCTTCGGAGTTCACTGGCCGACGTTTTTCGGAGCCAGCGGACTCGAGTATCCGCTTGCGCTGTTTACGATGTGCCTGGCGCTGCTTATTTCCGGCGGCGGCATGGCTTCAGTGGATCGTTCTCTCTCGAGCGGCCGCAGAAGATGAGGAAGCTGGTAAATCGTGAATCGTAAATAGTGAAACTGGCGGCGATCGTTTCTTTTTCTATTTACGATTCACGATTTACGATTTACTCACACGGATTTACGATTCACTCCCTACCATGAAACGCTCGCCACTCGTCGTAATTTTCACGACAGTCTTCATTGACCTCGTTGGTTTCGGGATCGTGATTCCGGTGTTGCCTTACTACGCCGAGAGTTCACGATTTCACGCCACGCCTCGCACCGTCGGACTACTCTTCGCGTCGTATTCCGTCATGCAACTCATCTTCTCGCCCATTCTCGGTCGACTCTCCGACAAGCATGGGCGGCGTCCGGTATTGTTGATTTCGATTATCGGCACGGGCATTGGTTTTCTGATCCTCGGTTTCGCCAACACTCTTCTACTGCTGTTCGTCGGCCGTATTCTCGACGGCATTACCGGTGGAAACATCTCGACCGCCCAGGCTTACATCGCCGATATCACAACCCCGGAAAATCGCGCGAAAGGAATGGGTCTGATTGGAGCGGCGTTTGGACTCGGTTTTGTTTTTGGACCAGCCATCGGCGGCATACTGACGCGTTGGGGAGTTGCCGTACCGTTCTTCTTTGCCGCCGGGTTATGTTTTGCAAACGCGCTGCTGCTTTATTTTACGCTCGCGGAAACAGTCACTCCCGATCACCCGGCCCGGACTTCGGCAGCAGGCGGGCGCGGCCTGGGCCAACTGATAAAGTCGTTTGCCGATCGGCGTCTTGCTTACGTGCTGACTATTTACTTCCTGTTCATCGTGGCGTTTTCAATAATGACCACGTCGTTCTCGCTCTTCACGATGTTTCGCTTCGGCTACGACGCGCAGCACACCGGCTACCTCTTTGCCTACGTCGGCATTCTTGCGGTTATTGTGCAGGGTGGCTTGATTGGGCGACTGGTCAAGCGCTTCGGAGAGATGTCTCTGGTGATTGCTGGGGCCTTCCTGTTTGCCGGAAGCCTGTTTGCGGTCCCGTTCGTTGGACCACAAAACGGAGGACTCGTGGCCTTGCTGATAGGCGGCGGCTTGTTTTCAATTGGCAACTCTCTGTCTGCGCCATCACTGACCAGCCTGGCTTCCAAACAGGTGAGCGCCGCGGAACAGGGCAGCATCATGGGCGTGACGCAGTCGGTGGCCAGCCTGGCGAGGGCGGCTGGACCAGCGCTCGCTGCTGTGTTGATTCATAGCGCGATTGCTTATATGGGCGCTGACGGTCAATCCCACCTGATGAGCGACTTCTCTCTGTTTGTTACTTTTTGGACGGCCTCAGCGATCATGATCCTGGCGCTGTTATTGGCGGTGTATTACGCCCGCTTCCAGGCAGAAGCCCGACCGTGAGGGAGGGCTTAGGATTCTGGGCAGAAGCCCGACCGTAAGGGAGGGCTTAGGATTCCGGGCAGAAGCCCGACCGTGAGGGAGGGCTTAGGATTCCGGGCAGAAGCCCGACCGTAAGGGAGGGCTTGGATTCCGGGCAGAAGCCCGACCGTAAGGGAGGGCTTGGATTCCGGGCAGAAGTCCGACCGTAAGGGAGGGCTTGGATTCCGGGCAGAAGCCCGACCGTAAGGGAGGGCCCTATTAACGCATCAGTCCAAGCCCTCCCTTACGGTTGGGCTTCTGCCACGCCCGCTACCCCCAGGCCCGCTGCTATAGGAATCTTCGCAGCAAATACATGATCAAGCTCAGGACGAGCGACACCAGCAGCATCGAAACCAGCGGAATGTAAACGTGAGTGCGTCCGCCTTCGTAGTGAATGTCTCCGGGCAACTTTCCAAACCAGCTCAGCCCGCCCGAATAGACCAGCAAGCCTATCAGAATTACCGCGGCGCCACCGACAATTAATAGGAGCCCGATCGAGCGATTCATTGTTACTTAACAAACTGCGCCGCCGGGCCATCCGGCTTGATGATGTCTTTTAGTGAAGCATAGGGGACTAAAACTTTTTGCGGACCGGCAGCGTAGGGACCAACCTGATAAGGATCAAAAGTAATTCCCAAACCCTTCTTCCTGATGGTCCAGTTGTCGTAGTTCGTCAGTTCTGGGGCTGCTCCTTTTTGGATCCAGTCGTCATCAAGCGGCGCATCTTCCCCTTTGGTCTGTTTCTTGAGTTCTTGAATGCAATAGGCAGCGAGGGTCTGAAGATACTTCGATCCGGGCGTGAATAGATCGGCCAATTTCAATTGTCTGCCATTCTTCAGATCAAAATTCACCACTTCGGTGTAGGAATTCGGGTGGGCGGCGCCGGCTGAATAACTGCTCACGGTAAACTCAATACTAATCAGATCGTCTTTTGCCAGCACCACCTCGTAGCCGATATTGATGTCGCTCGACATCGACTCGTCAATCGCGGGATTGGGTGTATCTTCCGGATTCTCCGAAGGCGTCATCTCCTGCTTGAAGTCGCTAACCTTCTTCGCCATGAGGCCGCGGGTGGCGCGATTGAACTTCTCGTAATTCGGATCGGTGGTGCCGATTAACTGCGGGTAGGCAACGTCGACGTCATACTTTAGCTTCTTGTTTTTTTCTTTGATCTGTTTCGCGACGACCTCGGCGCCGTTGCTAAACTCGATCGGCTGCTGATGCAGGGAAAACCCGGTTTTCTTATCGCCGCTTGGCCGGGTCCAGTCTCCTTTGAGTTCAACCGCGCCTTCAGTGTCAGTGGTCCAGATGCCCTTGAATATTCCAGTCTGCTTTCCTGCCGGATCAAATTCTTCAAGCAGGACGTTGCCGTTTTGATCGACGGTGCCGCGCACGTCGATTTTGGTTCCGATCTTTTGATAAGAGTAGGCGCCGCTGAGTTTGTCGCCCTCGCGCTTTAGCTTCATTTGCAAATCGAGCGCATTTCCAATTGAGCCGCTGAAGAATCTGGTCTCGACCACCGTCGCCGCGCCGCTCTCCGGATGTTGGCGGTCTTGCGCGTCCGCGGCAGGAGCGGCGGACTGCTCATTGGGCGCTGAGGCTCTGCGACATCCGTTGACGCCGACAAAGGCGAGCAACACGAGCGCCGGGACTATTTGTTTTGAATTCATCTGCGCCTCTGCTCAGCAATCAGAACCGGGAGCGGTAGCGACCGGCCAGATACTCTCGTTGGGCAAACAATATACTTGGATCAAACGAACCCTTCGTGTGTTTTGTGATTTCTGTTCGTGTCTTTTCGTGGTTAAGACTTCTAGTCCGGTTAAAAATCAAGACCACGAAAAAACCCGAAGCAAAACGAACCTACACGAAACTCAGCCGGTCGCTACCGCTCGCGGTTCTGATTTCAGGACGTTGGACGTTGGACATTGGACATTGGACCGTCTTTTATAGCTTCGCGAATATCCGCGAATGACAACCCACAAAGTTTGCCTCCCGTGAACAGTTCGTTGTTAGTGACGTCAGCAATTGCAAAACTCGGTTTGGGATAAAACTCGAGCTCTTCGTCGTTGTCAAACCCGACTTCTGCCAACACCAGGCCAAACAAGTCGCCGAGAAACATGTCTACTGAAAACCTGCGCCCTTCGAAGTCGAACGAGTAACGATTCTTACGGATCTCATTGGCGTCAAACATCGCAAACTGTTCCGCTTCCAGGGCGTTCAAATAGATGTTGGTGATGATCGTGCGGGCATAGTATTGCGGCTCAGGCGCAAACTTCTGCGTGAACTTCACGGTCCACTTGTTGGTTTGTGGATTGCGGACTTTGCGAATTCGCAGCCGCGTGCCGGTGATATAGTTGTCAGTTATTTGCAGGTGCGGAGTCGCACGCGTCAAGCCTTCGGGGAGATCGTGGAGGAGGTAACGCCGCTCTCGCTCAACCCGGGCGTACTTGCTTTCGGCCGGGATGATCGTGTTCTGGTCTGTTAGTTTTGCAACGCCCATCGATGGCGTAGACTTTACCTTTCGTCACGGCAGCGACGCAACGGGTCTGCTTGTCTTGTGGAGCGTCGTGATCTCGACGATCTCCGTGTGTCCTTTGTGATCTCTGCGTCTCTGTGGTGGATGTTTGCGCGCGATCTATTCACCACAAAGACACAGAGCACACAAAGGACGCACAAAGTAAATTGAAAGTGCCACCACTGGCGCGTGTAGCTCGAACTACTTCTTTGTTTGCCTGCCGAGGCTCGCAACGGCAGCGGCGAGTTGACCTGGGTCCACCGGTTTCTTGATGTGAGTTTGATAGCCAGCTGCCAGCGCGTGTGTCCGATCGTCGTCCCGCACGTGGGCCGTGAGCGCCGCCGCTGGGATGTTGCAACCTTGTTCGGGGGTCAGCGCCCGCACTCGTTCTATTAACTTCAATCCATCCTCCCCGGGCATGCCGAGATCGGACACGAGCACATCCGGCTTCCATTCAAGAAATGTCTCGAGCGCAGCAGAGGTTGAGGTCACGCCGCGCACATTGGCGCCAAACTGCTTCAACATCACTCGCAGAATTTCCAAAGTATCCGGCTCATCATCCACCAGCAGCACGCGCAACCCATCTAGACTGGTAACTTCCGGTTTGTTTTCTACCGCGTCCGCTGTAGCGCGAGGAGCCTGAGATTCTTTCTTGGTCGCCCATGTCTGCGCGGCCACCGCGAGCGGCAGACGTACGGTAAACTTCGCGCCTTGTCCCTGCCCGGCGCTTTCCGCCGTGACTGTTCCGCCGTGCAACTCAACCAGGTGACGCACGATTGCCAGCCCCAATCCCAGTCCGCCGTGCGCGCGTGTGCGGGAAGAGTCGGCTTGCCGGAAGCGCTCAAATACGTGTGGCAAAAATTGATCGCTGATGCCGATGCCGTTGTCACTCACGATCAGCTCCACGTGTGAGTCAACCTGTCGTAAACGAACCTCAGCTCGTCCGTTGTGTGGCGTAAACTTGATGGCGTTTGAAACCAGATTCCAGACAATCTGTTGCAAGCGATCCGGATCGCCAGCGACTAAACCGGCATCCTGATCGAGCGATAACGAAAGGGAAATATTCTTCGCGTCAGCCGCTAATTGCAGCGTGTCCACCGCGGCGCGAACGATCGCGGCCAACTCGACCGGCCGGGCGTCGATGTGCAACTTGCCGGTGATGATGCGCGAGACGTCGAGAATATCGCCGACAATCTCGGCCTGCGCTTTCGCATTGCGCTCAATAACTTTGAGGCCGTCTTGCGTCGTTTTTTCGTCGAGGTCGCCCATGTTCAGCATGGCGGCCCACCCGAGAATTGCGCTCAGCGGCGTGCGCAATTCATGTGAAACCGTCGCCAGAAATTCATCCTTGAGACGATCGGAATTCTCGGCGTGGCGGCGTGCGTGGCGTTCACGTTCCAGAGCCTGCTGGATCAACTCGCGCTGCTCGCGCAAGTGTTGCTCGGCCTTTCGCCGGGAACTGGCAAACCAAACGACGCTCGAAAACAGCACCAGGCGATTGAAAATAATGACTGCCGATTTGAAGGCCATTGGCGGGCGGGCGAAGTAATCAAGCGTGAGTTCGAGGATGACTGCGAACAATAGTCCTGGCCCAAGTCCGAGAAACCAGGCACTGGCGATCATCGCGATAATGATTAGTGAAGTTAGATCGATCTTGAAGGGGAGGATCCACTGCAAAGCAAAGGTCACGAGCAGAATCAACCCGAACGACGCGAGTGCTAAGCCATAACGAAGCGGCGCAGATCGAATTTCTGGTAGCATCCTTCAAGCCCCCGGGGCGGGGACTTTGAATTCTACACCAGGCTTCGCAATTGTTTTCGGGATTTCTATGCTCGCATGGTTATTGGAAGTTTGCGTGTGGAGATCAAGCGTCAGCCGTCGGACATTCGTAGGCCCGAAGGGCCGTAAGTCAATAGCCCCGCCCGTTAGGGCGGGGAAAAGGAATCGTTGATCACTGGGCGCCGAAGGTGCGCCACGATTTGTGCCGGCCCTTCGGGCCTCGCGATTTGAAAAATGGATTCCCGACCTCACGGTCGGGCTATTGACTTGCGGTCCTTCGGACCTAAGAGTTGTTCTGCATTACTTATTCGGACTTGCCGGGTCGGCCCCCATCCCCTTCATCGGCATCATCAACCTTCCATCCGCATGCCTCGTGAGCGCGAGAAACGCCGAGTCCTGTCGCAGCGAATCAAACACCGCGTCTACTCGCGCCTCCATCATCTCCTTCGAACGCACCGCGTGATAGCGCTCGTATTGATAGAAATGACGCTTCAGCAGAGCGAGGGCTTTTTCGCGTTGACCATTCTGCGCGTAGATCGCAGCCAGGTTGTACGAAGCCGGCAACAGGTTCACGTTGGCGCGTGCAACCTTCAGCGCTTCGTCGCCGTGGCCTGACGCAGCCATGAAGACTGCGGCAAACACCAGGTTGTAAGGATCCAGCGGATCGAGCGCGAGCGCTTTCTGCGTGTAGTCATTGCCCTGCTTCAGGTCGCCTTCTGAGTTCCAATAGACCGCGAGATTTCGATAGGCAAGCGCGAGCGGGTACTCATCAACAGATTGTTCCATCAGGTGCAGTCCTTTTTTGAACTCGCCTTCATGGATAGTGATCTTCCCCAAACCATGCAGCGCCACTGCGCGCGAAAGCGGGTCGGCGCGCATACTCAAAATCGCGTCGAAGGAAGCGCGAGCGCGGGTCCAGTCACCGATGTGATGGCGATAAAGTTCACCGAGATAACGCAGCGGCGTTGGGTCGGCGGGATCGAGGGCTCGCGCGCGCTGGTAAAGTTTTTCGGCGACCAGGTATTTCGCCGCGTTTTCGGCGATCAATCCCTGGCGCATGGTGCGCTCAATCAGTGCGCTCTTATTCGCTGCGAAAACCGGTGCGATAAACTCCGGACCGTCTGCCAGTCCGGCAACTTCATTCACACCGAGTTTTTTCAGTTCTTTCGCCGCAGTCTTGGCTTTGCCCGGAAACATGCACTTCTGTTCCGCGACTGCCTGAAACAACTTGATCGCCGCATCCTTGTCGCCGCCGGCGAGTTTCGCCCTCGCATCCTTCAGCTGTTCATCGAGCGCGCTTTCGCGGGTCTTCACTTCCGTGTCGAGAACTTTTTCCAAGGCCTCGACTTTCAATTTGCCATTATTGTTCTCGACGCGCGTGACGGGAGTACCGTCTGCATTCGCAATCACGGCGACCGGCAATTTAGCCTCGCCGACCAGTTGCTGCGCGTGTGGCACCTGGGCGTCAGCCAATTCCATCGAGACGCATTGCGACGCATAAAGCGAAAGCGTGCGAGACATGCGCAGGCTCGACTTCTTCAACTCCTCGGCTGAGGCCGGGAACCAATAAACCACCAACCCTTTCGCCGGAGGAGTTTTGACGTCGCGAACCTTCCAGGGAACGGGGTAGGTCTCGGGAGCCGAGCCGCCGCCACCGCTGTGGCCCATGCCGCCGCCGCCACCGCCGCCACCGCCGCCGCAGGTGGCCCATACGGGCGAAACAGCAAAAATTGTGATTAGCAGAAGAGTTAGGAAGCGAGCGAAAGGGGAAGCGGAAACTCTCATTGTAGTCACCTCAGAACCAGGTAGTTGGGCCAGACAGGAGCGGGGATTGAATCGGACAATATCACTTCTTTCGTCGTTTTGAAAGAAAGCTCTTCATATTGATGGTGTG
>Ga0070670_100003211_pt1 | contig 13494 bp, 10 predicted proteins | sample KBSS63metaG_FD_64665 | JGI IMG/M metagenome (GOLD analysis project Ga0070670, IMG submission 64665) | Switchgrass rhizosphere microbial communities from Kellogg Biological Station, Michigan, USA - KBS S6-3 metaG | ecosystem: Host-associated > Plants > Roots > Rhizosphere > Soil ... | reverse complement strand
CGCGAGATCTGCGAAATCATGCGCGCCTACGACGTGTCGTTTTCGCTGGGCGACGGACTGCGTCCCGGCTCGATCGCGGATGCGAACGATGAAGCGCAGTTCGCCGAGCTGAAGACGCAGGGAGAGCTCACGCGCATCGCCTGGGAGTACGACGTGCAGGTGATGAACGAGGGCCCGGGCCATGTTCCGATGCACCTGATCAAGGAGAACATGGAAAAGCAGCTGGAATGGTGCGACGAAGCGCCGTTCTATACGCTCGGCCCGCTCACCACCGACATCGCGCCGGGCTACGACCACATCACGTCCGCGATCGGCGCGGCGCAGATCGGGTGGTATGGCACCGCGATGCTGTGCTACGTCACACCCAAGGAGCACCTCGGGCTCCCGGATCGCAACGATGTCAAGGCGGGTGTCATCGCCTACAAGATCGCCGCCCACGCCGCGGATCTCGCCAAAGGGCACCCGCGCGCGCAGGCGTGGGACGACGCGCTGTCGAAGGCGAGATTCGAATTCCGGTGGGAGGACCAGTTCAACTTGTCGCTCGATCCGGTGACCGCCAGGGCCTTTCACGACGCGACGCTCCCGGCCGAGGGGGCCAAGCTCGCGCACTTCTGTTCGATGTGCGGCCCGAAATTCTGCTCGATGGAGCTGACGCAGCAGGTCCGTACCATGGCCGCCGAAGAGGCTGCGACGGGGATGGACGAGAAGTCGCGCGAGTTCCGCGAGAAGGGCTCGGCGATCTACCTCAGGCAGGACTAGCGAACGCGAACGGCGTGGAGCGCGCGGCGACGCGCGAGCGGAACGCCGTGAGCGAGTCGGGGTGCAGGGGTCCCCGACGATTCAAACTACGACGCCTCGGCGGCGCGCGAGCCCGAAGCCCAGTCGCACACCGTCTTCAAATCGCTGGCAAACGCCGAGTCGCTCTCCATCATGGTGGCGAGATGCGCGTCGAGCAGCGCGGCGGCGCCGGGCGACTCGTACTGCGCCCGATTGTTGTAGATGCTGCGCGCATATTCGAGGTTCGCGTGCAGCCGCTTGCGCAGCTCCTCGCCCTGCGTCCCGCCGTCGATGTCCGACTGGTACATCTGCTCGATTTCCGACAGCAGCGACCCCGCATACGCCCGCAGTTCGGCGAGCGCCTTCAGTTCGGCGGTCATCCGCATCAGCAGCGCGCCGGTGTGCTGCCGCAACGCCTCGGCGAACTTCATCTTGATCTCGTCGTCGCCGTGCGTCTCGGTGCGCGAGTCGGCGAAGTCGTCGCCGTAGACGACCGCGATCGCTTCGCTGTCGACCACGATCGGCATCGCCAGGGCAAACGTCGGCGATCCACCGAACGGCAGCCCGCTCGTGTCGACGTTGCCGCTCAGACGCTCCGTTTGCGCGGCGGTGACGGCGCGGGTGATGAGTGAGTCCATCGCCAGCGGGATCATGACCTTGCCGATGTCGTTGGCCAGATCGAAGCCGATCTGGTGCGCCCCTTCCAGCCGATTGCCTTTCACGCGGAACAGCGCGACGCGCGGGAACTCCGCCGCGAGCTGTTCGCCGAGCGTCGCGAGCACGTCGCTGATCGTGGTCGCCGTCGAGAGCGCGTCGAAGGCGCCGAGCAGGCCGTCGAGCATGGCGCTGGTCTGCGCCGACACGTCGACGTCGACGTCGGCGACGCCCGCGTTCTTGCTCTCGAGATCGCGCATCGCGGCGGCATGCTGATCCTGCTCGCGTTCGAGCGCCTGCACCCGCGCCGCGCTGGTCTTGAAGAGGGTGGTGACCGCACTCAGCTTGGCTTCCGCGGCCTGCGCCTGCGTATTCGCCGCGTTGACCGCCAGTTCGAGCTTCTGTTTCTCGGCGACGACGTCCTGAATGATTTTCTGCTTCTGCGCGATCGCCGCCTCGATGTCGCTGGCGGCGCGCGCCGCGTCCTTGCGGGCGCTATCCAGTTGCGCGCGAACCGCCCGTATCTCTCCCTCGATCGCCGCGGTGGTCTTTTCCTGCTTCTCCCGCGCGGCAATCGCCTCGACCTTCGCGGCTTCCAGTTTCTTGTTCGCCGCCTGGACCTCGCTCAGCTCCTTGCGGAACGCCGCGGCCTGTTTCTGTTCGGTCTGCAGCTGCGCGCGCGTGCTCTCGAGGTCCGCCCGCGCGTCCTTCAGTGAAGCCGTCAGCTTGTCTTTTTCGGCGTTCAGGGAGGAGGCGAGCTTCTCCTTTTCCGCCGTCAGCGCTGTGGTGACTTTTTCCTTTTCGGCGGTAACCTCCGCCAGCTCGGCCCGGAGCGCATCGGTGATCTTGCGGGCTTCAGCGGAGAGATGTTTGAGGCGTGCGTCCGCTTCTGCCGTGGCCGCTTTCGAGAGCCGCTTCACCAGCTCCTCGACGTCCTGTTCGGCGTTGGGGGTGTCGGCGACCGATGCCTCGAGCGCTTTGACGGCGCTGTCCAGCGCCGCGCGCAGGGCATCCACTTGCTGCAGGGAGGCCTGCGACGCCGTGCCGAGGACGCGCGCTACCAGCGCGGAGGCTTCCTTCGCGGCAAGAGCGTTGAATTCCATGAAAAGGTGCTCCAACTTTGCAAAGCAAGGGCCGCCAGGCCGGAGCGGTGCTTTTCGCGGTTTTTCAATGATTTGCGCGAGGCGGGGACGCCGGCGGCGCGGGGACCGCCGACGGTTCTGTAACTGACGGTGCGATTATTTGGGCGCCCCCGGCGGGTTCGGGACAATCTGCACGATGGTCTTGAAGCGCGCCGGTGTCGCGCCGCGCTTCGGGTTCAGATAGCCAAGCGCCCCGGCCCACGTGTAGTCCTTCACGGTCACGCTCGGCGTGAACGCCATCGTCTCTTCCCTGAACCTGCCGATCTCGAACATGTGCACCGGCGGTTCTTCGAAGACCAGCTCCCCCTTCTGCTTCAGCACCGTCTTGTACCAGCCGACAATCTGCGCGAAATCCGAATCGGCGCCGAAGAGATAGTACCGTTGCCCCCGGCCCGCGTCGTACGACGCGATGAACTGCATGCCAGGATAGAGCGGCACGCCCAGCGAGGCCTCAGTCGGTTCGCCCCGTTGCGCGGCGGCGGCCGCCGGTGCGGGATCCGCCGCCGGTGGCGGCGTGGTCGGCGCGGACGGACGCGACTGTGACGGCTGCTGCCCGGGCCGCGGAAACGGCGCCGGCGTCTGCGCGAACGCGGCGATCGAGACCGTCGCGACGGCGATCGCCAGGAGCCAGCGCGTGAGCAGCATGCGAACCATACGCATATTATAGGGACACCGCCGCAGTCCGGCGGGTCTTTCGATGACGGATTTCCTGGCCTATTGCGAGGCCGAACAACCCTGGCTTCGTGAGCTTCTCGAGCGCCTCGTCCGGCTCGAGTCGCCCAGCGATGACAAGTTGGCGGTCGATTCGTGTGGCGAGGAACTGGCGCGCCGGCTCGGCGCGCTCGGCGCGTCGGTCCGGCGTTACCCGCAGACGCGGCGCGGTGCTCCGGTTCGCGCCGAATTCACCGGCACCGGCTCGGCCCAGATCCTCCTGCTCGGACACTTCGATACGGTGTGGCCTGTCGGTGCGCTGGCATCGATGCCGGTGCGCGAGCGTGATGGACGCCTGTACGGTCCCGGCATCTTCGATATGAAGGCAGGCATCGCGGTCGCGATGCTGGCGCTGCGTGCTCTCGCGGCCGCGTCGCGGCCAACGCCGCGCGTCGTCATGTTGTGGACGACGGACGAGGAGGTGGGAAGCGCCACGTCGCGCGCGCTGCTCGAGGAGGAAGCGCGGCGCAGCGAGGCGGTGCTGGTGCTCGAGCCGTCGCTGCCCGGAGGGGCCGTGAAGACGAGCCGCAAGGGCGTCGCGGGCTATACCCTCACGGTGCACGGCGTGTCTGCGCATGCGGGACTCGACCCGGACAAAGGCGCGAGCGCGGTTCACGAGCTCGCGCGGCAGGTCATCGCCCTGGAGGCGCTGCGTGACGGCGCGCGCGGCATCACGCTGAACGTCGGCACGATCAGCGGCGGGTCGCGCCCGAATGTCGTCGCAGATCTCGCGTCGGCGGAAATCGACGTGCGCGTGCCGACCATGGCGGACGCCGCACGAATCGACGGGGCGATTCGCGGCCTCGGCCCGGTCCATCCGTTGACCCGCCTGGAGATCGGCGGCGGCATCGAACGCCCTCCGCTCGAACGAACGCTCGCCGTCGTTCGTCTGTACGAACGAGCCACGCGCGCCGCCGGCCGGCTGGGGCGCCACCTCGAGGAAGGGGCGGCGGGCGGCGGGTCGGACGGGAATTTCACCGGCGCCGTCGGTGTTCCAACATTAGATGGCCTGGGTCCGGAGGGAGATGGCGCGCACGCGCAGCACGAGCACGTGGTGATCGCTCATCTGGGGTGGCGCGCCGCCTTTATTGCGGAACTTCTGGCGTCGTTCGCGGAGTGAAGGAACCGGTTGACGGTCGAAGGTAAAAGGTAGAATAGGCATATGGCCAACGGAATCAAAACGGCGCTCCTGCTCGGACTTCTCAGCGCCGTCCTGCTTGCGATCGGCGAGCTCCTCGGCGGTGCGAACGGGCTGGTGATTGCCTTCCTCCTCGCCGCGGTCATGAACTTCGTGTCGTACTGGTTTTCGGACAAGATTGTCCTGCGCATGTATCGCGCGCAGCCGGTCGGACCCGAACACCCGCTCTACCGTATGGTGGAACGGTTGACGATGCGCGCGAGCCTGCCGATGCCGAAGGTCTACATCATTCCGGAGGCATCGCCCAATGCGTTTGCGACGGGACGCAATCCGTCGCACGCGGCGGTCGCGGCAACCGAGGGGATTCTTCGCGTTCTCACCGAAACGGAGTTGGAAGGAGTCATCGCGCACGAACTCGCGCACGTGAAGCATCGCGACATCCTCATCAGCTCCGTCGCGGCGACGATTGCCGCGGCGATCATGATGACCGCGCGAATGGCGCACTTCGCGGCGCTGTTCGGCGGCTACGGCGGGCGCGGCGACGATCGCGACCGCGGCAACAATCCCATCGCGCTGCTCGCGATGATCATCCTGGCGCCTCTTGCCGCGATGCTGATCCAGATGGCGATCTCGCGCTCGCGCGAGTTCGCCGCCGACGCGGGGGGCGCCGCGATTGCCGGAAACCCCTACGGACTGGCCGATGCGCTGCGAAAAATCGATGCGGCGTCGAAGCAGGTGCCGCTCGACGCGAACCCCGCGACCGCGCACATGTTCATCGTGAAGCCGTTCTCCGGTGCCGGACTGACCTCGCTTTTCAGCAGCCACCCTCCCACGGAAGCGCGCATTCGCGCACTGCTCGGTGGCATCTGATACGCACCTTTGACAGCACAGAAGTAAGAGCCTTCATCTAGTAGGTCGGCGACGCTCTGCACGCAGGACGCCAGCTTTCTCCTACTCTTCTATTTTCAATCAATTACGCGCCGTCTCTACGGTGTGCATCGGTGGCCTCCCTTTTGCTGCGTTAGGCAGCAGCGAGCCGTCGCCTGGCGCACCGAACGCGCCGTGGCCGGAGGACGGCCCGCGCTGGAGGCGGATCGTGGAGGACTTCGACATTCCGCAGAACAAGCTGGCCGAGTCCGCAGAACGGGTCGTCGACCGTGCGCTCGATGAAGCGCGGCGCCGCGATCACGCGCTGTTGACGAACGAGCATGTCTGCCTGGCATTCGCCCACGTCGAGTGGGACATGTTCGGCCAGGTGATGCGCGACCTCGAGCTGAACCCTCACGAGATCCTCCAGGCGCTCGAGGAACATCTGCGCCTGCTCCCCAGCGTTCCAGGCCGTGATCTGAGGGTGGCGCCTTCCACGAAGCTGCTGTTCAAGCTCGCGCTGCTGCACGCGAGCCGGTCGGGCCGCCACACGATCGAGGCGACGGATCTCTTCTCCGCCATCTTCGAGGAGACGCAGGGGATTCCGGTTTCGATCATCCGCCGTCACGGCATTGAGCCCGAGGCGCTGGTCACGCGGCTGGCCACGCGCATGCGGGATCACGAGCTGCACGAAGAACGCTTGAAGAAGCGCTTCGAGCTGCCGCCATTCCTCAAGCACTTTGCCACCAACCTGAACCAGCTGGCGCGCCAGGACAAGATCCCGCCCGTGTTCGGCCGTGACCACGAAATGGATCAGGTGCTCGAGGTGCTCTGCCACCGTGAGCGGGCGAACTCGGTGCTGCTTCTCGGCGAGCCGGGCGTCGGCAAGACGGCGATTGCGGAAGGGCTGGCGCGCCGGATCGAGTTCGAACCCGAAAAAGTGCCGGTCCGCCTGCGCGACTGCCAGATCGTCAACCTGCAGATGAACACGATGGTCGCCGGGACGATGCTGCGGGGGATGTTCGAGGATCGAATTCAGAACGTCATCCGCGAGATCAAGGAGCGGCCCAACCTCATCCTGTTCATCGACGAAGTGCATACGATGATCGGCGCCGGCTCGGCGCTCGGAGCGCCGTCGGACGCGGCCAATGTGTTCAAGTCGGTGCTGGCGCGGGGAGAAGTCCGGATCATCGGCGCGACCACGTCGAACGAATACAAGGAGTTCATCCAGGAAGACGAGGCGCTGGCGCGCCGCTTCCGCACCGTCATGGTTGCCGAGCCGTCGATCGACCAGACGCGGCACATCCTCTACAATCTGCGGCCGCGCCTCGAGCGCAATTACTCGGTCCGGATCTCGGATGCGGCGATCGAGACCGCGCTCGAGATGTCCCCGCGGTACATGCGGCATCTCCAGCTGCCGGACAAGGTGATCGGCTGGCTCGACACGGCGGCGGTCAAAGCGGAGATTACGCGCCGCTGGGAAGTGACCGCCAACGATGTCGTCAACGTCATCTCGAAGGTGGCGCAAATCCCCGAGGACATGGTGTTCCGCGAAGTGTCCGACCGGTTCCGCGACATCGAAGACCGCCTCGCCACCCGCGTCGTCGGACAGCGGCAGGCGATCGACGCGGTCGCCAAGCGGCTGGTCTTGAACAAGGGGCCGCTCAAGGACGGCTTCGATCGTCCCGATGGTGTGCTGCTGTTCCTCGGGCCGACCGGCGTCGGCAAGACCGAGCTCGCCAAGTCAGTGGCGGAGTTCCTCTTCGGCGACGAGAAGAAGATGATCCGCGTCGACATGTCCGAATACCAGGACGGCGCGGTCGCGGTCGACAAGTTGATCGGCATGCCGCGCGGCATCGTTGGATCGGAGCGTGGCGGGGTGCTGACGAATCAGCTCAAGGACCGGCCTTATTCCGTCGTGTTGCTCGACGAAGTGGAGAAGGCGAGTCCGAGCATGTTGAACGTATTCCTGCAGGCGTTCGACGAAGGCTGGATCACCGACGGCCGCGGCAAGCGGGTGTATCTGAGCGACGCCATCGTCATCATGACGTCGAATATCGGGTCCGAGTGTTTCCGCAAGCTGACCAGCCCGCTCGGCTTCTACTCGAAGCAGGTGAGCGTCGAGCAGGTGCAGAGCGAGATCAACCGCGAGCTCGAGCGGCGCTTCTCGCCCGAGTTCCGCAACCGCATCGACGAAGTCGTGATCTTCCGCCCGCTCTCCAAAGACGAAGTCCGCGACATCACGTTGCAGCAGATCACCAAGATCGAGGCCGCGCTCGCTCGCAGCGGGCGAACGCTGAAGGTCGCGCCCGAAGCGCTGGAGCAGCTCGTGACCGACGGTTACAGCCTCGCCTACGGCGCGCGCTTCCTGAAGCGTGTCATCGAAGCGAAGATCAAGCTGCCGATCAGCCAGCATTGGACGGACGGCGAGGAGTTCATCGCCACCGTTCGCGAGGGCCGGGTCGAGATCGAGGCGGCAAGAGCCGCGGGTTATTCGGAGCTCGCCGCCACCGCATAGACCTGTCTGTCGCGCGGTCGCTACTCGTCCTCACTCCATGAAAAGGCCGGCTGTTCTGCGCCGGCCTTTTGTTCTTCGCGTTCCGAATCGTCTGATGCCTGCGGTACACTCTCGTCGGTTCGAGGCTTCCTGCGCCGCAGATCGTAACGCTGCTGCAGCGTGTCGATCATCGCGCGCACCGCTTTGACATATTCGTTCGGCGCGTACGCGCCCGCGTACAGCGCGTTGTAGGCATCGGTCATATGCGGGAATTCCTTCTGCAGGAACCCCATGAAGTGGTCCCTGGTGCCGCCTTTCAGGTACAGAAGGTTCGCACCCATGAACGACGCGCCGTGATCCGCGATCGCCCTGATCGTGGCTTCGAGCTTGACCGGCTGGGTGGTGAAACCGGGAACCACCGGCGCCATCAGTACTCCGGCGTTGACGCCGGCATCGCGCAGCTGCCGCACCGCGCGGAGGCGCTGCAGCGGCGGCGCCGTGCCCGGTTCGAGCGATCGCCAGGCCTCTTCATCCACGGTGGGCACGCTCATGTACACGGTCGCACCGTATTTTCGTCCGAGCTCCGCGAGAATGTCGGCATCGCGGACGACCATCGGTCCCTTCGTGACCAGTCCGATCGGCGTGCGGCCGGCCAGCAGCGCGTCGAGCGATCGGCGCGTCAGCTTGTAATGCCCTTCAATCGGCTGATACGGATCCGTGGCGGTGCCGACGGCGACCTGCTCCCGCTCCCACGACGGCTTGTCGAGCTCTCGCTTGAGCACGTCCACGAGATTGATTTTTACGAGGATGACCGACGAGAAGTGATCGTCGACGCCAAGCTCGAACTGATTCTGGTAGCGGCGGGCGAAGCAGTAATGGCACGCGTGGGTGCAGCCGCGGTAGGGGTTCAGGGTCCAGTTGAACGGCATCCCCTTGACCGCATTGAGTGCCGATCGGCACGTCACTTCCTGGTAGCGCGCGGCGTCGGCGCGGAGCTGCGCCTGATCGAGCGCGGCATCGCCGCGGGCGCGAATGTCGAGCGCCAGCGCGCGGGTCGTGGGGCGCCTTCCCAGATCAAAGATCAAAGGCTGCTCAGACATCCGCAGCACTTTCGCTGTTTATTCGCTACATGTCAAGCTCCGTCCTGAACGTTCATTAGAACGTCGTCACCAGCCAGACGGCGCCGAGGGCTGCCGTCGCTGTGTTGATCAGATTCAGCGTGTCGTTGTCGAGGATTCCCTCGCCTTCGAATGTCGCGGCGAGCACGCTTTCGACGAGAGATCCAGCTGTCGCGCCGATCACGACGGCGATCAGCGCGGTCGAGGAAACAACGCCGAGTGCCACGCCGATCGCGGCGAGGCCGCCCGCGGCGACGATGCCGGCAGCGGTGCCCTCGAGCGACATGGCGCCCGATGTCCCCGCCGCGACGCGGCCCAGGGTGGTGACCAGAAACGTTCGCCTGCCCCACGCCTTGCCGATCTCGCTCGACACCGTGTCGCTGCCTCCGGCGACGAGCGCCGCGGCAAATGCCACCAGCGCCGCGTCGGTCGCGTAGGTCGTCGCCGACAGCATCGCCGCCGCGGCGGCAACGCCGGTGTTCGCGAAGGCATTCGCCGCCCCTCGTCGTCCTCCCCGAGGCTCGGCGATGCCGAGGGCCGTCTTGTGGCGCAGTCCCATCCGCGACGCAAGCACCGCGAGTCCGAATGTCGCGAGCAGCAGCCCCCACCCGCCCCACCCGGCCGTTGCGACGATGACGGTGCCGATTGCGGCACCACATAACGCGCCGGGTATGGTCACCGTGCCGGCGAAGTAGCCGGCGGCTGCAATGAGGCCGTTTGCCGCAAATGCGATCGGCAGAATCGCCGCCAGGTGGAACACGGTGTCGATGACGAGCTGGTCGTTCACCAGCGAGGTGCTCCACAGAACGGCCGCGGCCGTCGCGGGAACCGAGAGGTTGTCGTCCAGCCGGATCGGCAGTGTTTCGGCTGCCGCTGCCGCCAGCGCCGCCAGGAACGGCATCCACGTCGAAAACCAGGGATACGGAGGGGGAACGACGCGAGACACGCACCACCAGCAGAGGAACGCACCGGCGGCGCCGCCGAACAGCACGAACGCGGCGCTGCCTGCGAGGGTGCGCCTGTGGTTCCAGGGCACTCGTGGACCGCGAATGCGGCGCCCCACGATTGACGCCATTCCGTCGCCGGCGGCCATGATGCCCCAGGCGCTCGCGACGATATCGATGCGATCGGGGAAAAGCATCAACAGTAGAAGCACCGACGCAGGGTAAAAAACAATTCCCGGATCGGCGTGTCGCGAGCCACCCACAGGACGGAACAGTGACGACGCAATGTGCGGCAGCGCCCACACGTTGAAGACGAGCGCCACGGCCACGAGCACCATCGCTTCGGTGCCGGTGATCCACCTGAGGAGCAGCGCCACCAGACCCATCGCGATATGAACGAGCTGCCTGCCGTCTTCCGAGAAGGCGGAGGTCCGCATCACGATGCCTGGATGATCGCGCCGCGCCAGTAGTCCAGCAGATCGCCCAGCGTCTGCTCGATCGTGAGCCGTGGCACCCAACCGGTTTCGGAGGTGATCCGCGACCGATCGCCGGCAATGACGGGGTTGTCGCTCGCTCGCAGGCGTGCCGGATCCACTTCGATGCTGATCGGCACGCGCGACAGGCCGACGAGCGCATCGAGCAGATCGCGAAGGCGATACGCGGTCCCCGAGCAGACGTTGTAGGGACGCGCTGGACGCCCGCGTTGCACGATGGCGACGTAGGCACGGACCGTGTCGCGCACGTCGGTCACGTCACGCCGTGATTCCAGATTGCCGACGCGGAGCACGGGAGCGGATCGCCCCGCCTCGATGGCGGCGACTTGGCGGGCGAAGCTGGAGGTTGAATAACTCGGCCCCTGCCGCGGGCCGGCGTGATTGAACGGCCGGACGACGAACACCGGCGCATGCCGCGCGCGAAGCGCGATCATCTCCTGAGCCAGCTTGCTGACTCCATAGGGATCTACCGGCCCGATTGGATCGTCTTCGCAGAGCGGCATGGTCGACGGACGATAGACGAGCGCCGAGCCGGTGACGAGCACGGCGCATGCCAGCCCCTCGGAGCGGACGCCTTCGAGCACGTGATGCGTGCCGAGCGCGTTTACGCGCAGCGCGCGCTCGGCCGCGTTCCACGACTCTCCCACGTGTGCGATTCCCGCGCAGTGGTAGATGACCGACGGGCGGGTTTCTGCGAGCGCCCGTCTCACCTCCTCGCGATCGAGCAGATCGACCGCCGCCCAGCCGACACGCGCGTCTGTCGAATGAGGGTCTGGAGAGCCGCCACGATGTGCCCAGGCGGCCACTTCCGCCTCGCTGGTCAGCAGCTCATCGATGAGATGGCTGCCCGCGAAACCGGTGGCGCCGGTAACCAGAGGGGGGCCAGACAAGTCAGACGGGGCGCCCGCCGTATTGGGCGTCGTAGTAGGCGCGGAATCGCGGGTCGGCATCCTTGATTGGACGCCACCACGCCTCGTTCTGCCGATACCATGCGACGGTCTCGCGCAGGCCGTCGTCGAAGGGCATGAGGGGACGCCAGCCAAGCCGCTGCAGCTTCGACGTGTCGAGCGCGTAGCGCCGATCGTGGCCGGGACGATCGGCCACCGCCCGGACAAGCGACTCGGGCTTGCCGACGAGCTCGAGGATCCGGCTGGTGAGGTCGACGTTCTTCACGTGATTGCCGCCGCCGACGTTGTAGACCTCGCCCGACACGCCGGCGTCGAGCAGCAAGTCGATCGCGCGGCAGTGATCGTGCACGTGCAGCCAGTCGCGCTCTTGCAGGCCGTCGCCGTACAACGGCAGCGGAAGGTCGTCGATGGCGTTCGTGATGAACAGCGGAATCACTTTCTCGGGGAAGTGATAGGGTCCGTAATTGTTGGACGCCCGGGTGATGATGACCGGCACGTTGTGGCTGGCCCAGTAGCTGTAGGCCAGGCGGTCGGCCCCCGCCTTGCTCGCCGAGTACGGATTCCGCGGGCGAAGCTCGTCGGTCTCCCGGCTCGCTCCCTCCGCCACGTTGCCGTAGACCTCGTCGGTGGAAATCTGGACGAAGCGGCGCAGCTGCGGCGCCTCGCGCGCCGCGTCGAGCAGGACGAACGTGCCATAGACGTCGGTGGTGATGAACTCGCCCGCGCTCATGAGCGATCGATCGACGTGGGTCTCGGCGGCGAAATGGACGACGATCTCCGCATTCTTGACCAGCGGCGCGGCCACGCCCGGATCGGCGACGTCCCCTTTGACGAACGTGTGCCGCGGATGCTCGAGCACCTGCTTCAGGTTCTCCAGGCGCCCCGCGTAAGTGAGTTTGTCGAGCGTCGTGACGTGCCAGTCGGCATGGCTCGAGAGCGCGTAGCGGACGAAATTGGATCCGATGAACCCGGCGCCGCCGGTCACGAGGACGTTAACCATCCTTCCGTGACCAGTCGTAGGGCAGCGAACCGTGGGGTTCCAGACGGTACTCGTCGGGCTCGTCCCGCAGGTACGCTTCATTCGGGATGTTGATGACCAGCGACGGCTCGGGGCTGATGCACTTCCAGCCGTGATACACGAGATTCGGCACTTGTACGAGCATCGGGTTCTGCACGCCGATGAAGAACTCGTTGACCGTCCCCTCGGTGGGGGAGCCGACGCGCGTGTCGATCAGCACCAGCTTCACCATTCCGGCGACGCACGCGAAGTTGTCGACCTGCTTCCGGTGGTAATGCCAGCCCTTGACGACGCCCGGGTAGGTCGCCGACACATACACCTGGCCGAACTTGGTGAACAGATCCGCCTCGTCCGCCCGCAGGATTTCCATGAGCCAGCCGCGCTCGTCGGCAATCGTGCGCAGGGGTTTCACCTTGACGCCGTCGATCGGCTGGCGTCCGGCGGTCGAATACGTCACGGGAGTTGCCACGTTCACCTCACCAGCGGATGCCGACTTCTGAATTGTCGCCGAGCATGAAACGGTAGGCGGACGGTTTCACCGGCAGCCGGTAGATCTTGACGTTCTTGCCGATCAGGCTGTCCTCGATGCGCGTGGCCAGGTTGCTGATGCTGCTCCCCTCGAGGACGATGCTGTGCTCGATCTCCGATTCGCGGATCTCCGCGTCGTTCATGATCGACGTGAACGGGCCGACGTACGCGTTCACGATCCGGGCGCGCGCGCCGATAATCACCGGGCCGCGCACGACGGAGTGTTCGACCACGGCGCCCGCTTCGATGATGACCTTGCCCTCGACGCGCGAGTCCGCGTCGACCGTGCCGTCCACCCGCCGCTCGATCAGGTCCAGGATCAACCGGTTCGCCTCGAGCATGTCTTCGAGCTTTCCCGTGTCCTTCCACCAGCCGTCGACGATGTGCGGACGCACCTCGAGGCCGCGATCGATCAGGTGCTGGATCGCGTCGGTGATCTCCAGCTCGTTCCGGAAGCTCGGCCGGATCGCTTTGACGGCGTCGAACACTGCCGGCGAAAACATGTACACGCCGACGAGCGCGAGGTCGCTCTTCGGCGCCTGCGGCTTTTCGACGAGCCGCACGATGCGGCCGTCGGCGAGCTCCGCGACCCCGAACATCTGCGGGTCCGGCACGCGGGCGAGCAGGATCTGGGCCGCCGGCTTCTCCCGGACGAATTCCTCGACGAAGTTCGTGATGCCCTTGTTCAGCAGGTTGTC
>Ga0070670_100003210_pt1 | contig 13495 bp, 15 predicted proteins | sample KBSS63metaG_FD_64665 | JGI IMG/M metagenome (GOLD analysis project Ga0070670, IMG submission 64665) | Switchgrass rhizosphere microbial communities from Kellogg Biological Station, Michigan, USA - KBS S6-3 metaG | ecosystem: Host-associated > Plants > Roots > Rhizosphere > Soil ... | reverse complement strand
TGTCTTTCATTTCTGCTTTCGGAATGAAATGGAGCGCAGCCGAGTAAATGGAGTAGCGCCTGCCGGTGGGCGATTGCGGATCGGAAAAGAGATAGCCAAGATGGGCGTTGCTCCGTTTCGCCAGCACTTCGGTGCGCTGCATGTCTTCCGAATTATCCGGCCTTTCGACGAGCAAGTCCTGCGCGATCGGTTTGCTGAAGCTGGGAATTCCGAGATTGCTGTCGTACTTGTCGAGCGAAGTGAAGAGCGGTTGGCCGGTAATGACGTCAACGTAGATGCCGGTCCGCTGGGTGTTCCAGTACTCGTTCCGGAACGGCATTTGGCTGCCATGTTCCCGCACCACCGAATATTCCTCGGGCGTTAACCGGCGTCGCAAGACGGTATCGCTGGGTACCGGCCGGTTCGGATCGAAACCCGTGGTTTCTCTCTTTTCCTTTTGTGCGACCAGAAAGAGGTAAATCGCCCCGCAAATCAGAAGAACCGCGAAAATGATTCCGGCGTACTGTCTGAGAACCGATCTTTCCGCGGGCGTGATTCGGCTGCCGAAGGTCAGATTGCGATCAGCTACGGAAAAGTCAGGGGCAGACTGTGACTCCTGCAAACGCATTGTTGATTGTGGACCGGGATCAGCATGCTCAGCTTCCTGGCGCTGTCTGCGACGCGTGGCCTCCATTTCCTTGCCTCCCATTCGGATGACATGGTGACGCCGGACGCCTCCCGAATCCAGACGAATTTCTGCAGCAGGCAAGCCTGGTCGCCGCGCAGCCGGCGCCTTGCCCCGCTGGCTGGGTTCTGGGATTTTCCAAATCCCATGGAATTGGGATGATTGCGTTGGGCGTTGAACGTTCACTGGCCGCTCAGCCGGCAGTTGAAAGTCACGCACGACACACGAGGATGGCGAGGTGAAGAAAAAATCCAGGAAGACCAAGCGCGACGTTGCCTCTCCCTTCCGAAACAAGCTCTGGGATTTGTTCCGCGAGCTGGCCAAGGGCATGGATGGGGCCGATGTCGTAGTTGCTCTTAAACAAGCTGGGGAAGAAATCTGGGCCGCGGGTATCGATGGCGTTTACAGCGACATGCCGTTACGGGACCAGGAACAAGAGCCGCTCGGCAATGCGTTCGACATTGCCTGGCTGACGGTCGTTTGCATTAAGCTGAAGGAGTTCAGGCAAGGCAAGAAACCGCAAGTGCGTATCCGGGCCTAACGAACGCCATGGCGCCGACCGCGAACGGGGCGGCCGGGGCGTTCGCCCCGCAATTCTGCCTGCCGCGTGCGCTCGAATTCCACCTTTGTCGAGAGGAGCGATTCCGGCCACGAGAAAAACATTTATTGACCCCGGAGGCCGTTTATTGCAATTATGGAATTTCTAATCCGCAGATTTGCCATAGGAATATGAAAACATCATTGCTCGTCGCCTTGTTACTCGCTTTGGTCTACTACTATTATCATCACGACCCCGTCATTTACGCCCCGGCAACCGAAAAGGTCGTCGCCGCCCGGCCGATCAACACCACAATCGTGATTGCGCGCGCCCCCTCTTCCTACGATCGGTGGAAGACTGGCCCGAACGCTCAGACGGACTTGAAGACGGGGCCTAACGCGCAAACTGACTTCCTACCCTTTGCGCCTAGCGAACAGGCTAACTGGAACCCGACTCCGGGCTACACGATCATGAGCAGTACTCGTGCACGGTTGCGCTGACACTTCGCGCGCAAGAACCGGGCTACAACTGATCACTTCTTCCCGGCCGGCTTCTTTAGCTCGACCAGGATGAGAGCCACCGGACCGGGGCCAATGTCTTCCGGCTGATGCGCGGCTGCGCGAAGCATGACCGCGGCCGAATCGGAATCAGAATGGATGACTGACTTTTCGCCCGGCCCATAATGGGCGTGCAACACGCGCACTTCATCGTTCTACCAGACAACGCTACGAAGTTTGGGGAACTATAGCCGAGTTCTGCGCGCCCGATTGAGGCGCTGCCAACGGAACCGCGCGCTGCCAGCCTCCTCCGTTGAACTTGGAGCGCTGGGCGTTTGCTTCCGATTTCGGGGATCGCCCGGCGAACGTGGCTCGCACTTTCGAGAAAAAGAAAAGTTGCGCCACCGGGCGATGATGACTGATTTTCGCGATCATGAACAAAGCTCGCGAACTCCGCCTCGCCAAACGTATGGCGCGACTCGGCACCGAGACCGCATTCGAAGTGCTGGTGAAGGCGCGTGCCTTGGAGGCGCAGGGGCGCGACATCGTCCATCTCGAGATCGGCGAGCCCGATTTCGATACGCCGGCCAACATCATCGAGGCGGCGACCGGCGCCCTGCACAAGGGCTTTACTCACTACGGACCCTCGGCCGGCCTGCCGCCGCTGCGCGAGGCGATCGCGCAGTATGTGAGTGAGACGCGCCAGGTCAACGCGACCTCAGAGGAAGTCGTGGTAGTGCCCGGCGGCAAGCCGATCATTTTTTTCACGATTCTCGCGCTGGTCGAAGAAGGCGATGAGGTCATCTATCCCAATCCCGGCTTCCCGATTTACGAATCCATGATCGATTTTCTCGGCGCCAAGGCGGTGCCAATCCCGTTGCGCGAGGAGATGGATTTCCGCTTCGACGTTAGCCAACTCGCCGGGCTGATTAACGATCGAACGAAGCTCATCATTCTGAATTCCCCGCAGAATCCCACCGGCGGCATGCTGACGAAGGAGGACGTCGAAGGCATCGCGCGGGCCATCGGCGATCGCAATATCATGATCCTGACCGACGAGATTTACAGCCGCCTCATCTTCGAGGGCGTGCATCATTCCATCATGTCGCTCGATGGGATGAAGGATCGCTGCATCTTGCTCGATGGATTCTCCAAAACCTATGCCATGACCGGGTGGCGAATGGGTTATGGGGTGATGCGGGCCGACCTGGCGACGCATGTCGCGCGCCTCATGACCAACTCCAACTCATGCACCGCAAGCTTCACCCAGATGGCCGGGATCGAGGCGTTACGCGGGCCGCAGGGCTCAGTCGACGCGATGTGCGCCGAGTTCAAGAAACGACGTGACATCATGGTGACGGGGTTGAATCAGATCAAGGGCTTCTCGTGCCGCCTGCCTAAAGGAGCGTTCTATGTTTTCCCCAACATCAAGGAGACCGGCTGGCCATCGAAGAGACTGGCCGACGCGTTGCTGCAGGACGCCGGCGTGGCCGCTCTTTCCGGGACGGCCTTTGGCGATTTCGGCGAGGGCTACTTGCGCTTCAGCGTGGCCAACTCGATCGAAAATATCGAGAAGGCTCTCGAACGGGTCGGCGTCTGGGCGACAAAGAATCTGTAGGGCCCACTCCGGTTTCCGCTCGATTTTTTTGATAGGTCGTCTCTGTTAGCCGATGTTCCGGTTATGAACGACATGAAACGTTTTCGTATCTTTGCGACCTCTCGGATTGGCGACCCAGCCGAGAACCGCCTGCGCGAGCGGGGCTACGAGTTGGAGGTTTTCCAAGGGCCCGAGGCGCCGCCGAAGCGTTTGATTATCGAGAAAGTAAAGAGCGGAATCGACGGCTTGATAACTACGCTGCGCGATCCAATCGATGCCGAAATCTTCGAAGCCGGGAAAGGTTCGCTTAAAGTCGTGGCTCAGATCGCGGTTGGTTTCGACAACATTAACCGGGCTGACGCTAACAAGTATAAGATTCCCTTCACGCATACGGCCGATGTTCTGACTGAAGCGACCGCCGAGTTCGCTTTTCTGATGATGGGAATGCTGGCCAGAAAAATGTACGCAAGTGAGCGCCTGGTGCGAGAACAGACATGGCCATCCTGGCACCCATTTCTGCCCTTTCTCGGGGATGAGGTGACGGGCAAAACGATCGCGATCATCGGCACCGGACGCATCGGCCTGGCAATGATCAAGAAGTGCTCGGGCTTTGACATGAACATACTTTGCTACGATCCGGCCTACCAGAACGACGCTTATATCGCCTCAATCCAGGAGCTGATGGATTTTCGCCACGCCCGCGGAATCCAAAAGGAAAAGACCAGGATCGGGTACGTGGGCTTCGAGGAGGCAATTCGCGCGGCCGATTATGTGAGCATTCACGTGCCGCTCCTGCGCGAAGGCGAGACGGACAAACCGACCTACCACTTGATCAACGAGAGAACACTCAAGCTGATGAAACCAACCGCTTATCTCGTGAATAGCTCGCGCGGTCCGGTCGTGGACGAAAAGGCACTCGCCCAGGCTTTGCGAGATCGAGTTATCGCCGGGGCCGCACTCGATGTCTTTGAAAAAGAGCCGCTACCGCCGGATTCGCCTCTGCTCGACTCCGAAATCACGGATCGCACGCGCCTGTTCCATCATTTCGCCAGCGGCGCGCAAATCACGCGGCTCTCGGTCGATCCCGATAAAGGAATGGCCGGGCGCACGGTCCAGGGAGTGATCGACGTGCTGGAAGGTAACTACGACGGTGACCCGACGAAGATGCCTTACGTAGTGAACAAGGAAGCGTTTGGGAAGTAGAGCACCAGGCAGGCGACGCGCGCGCCCCACAACCTGGCCGGGCTACTGCGGCGCAGGCTGAGGCGTAGCGCTGGGCAGAGGCGCGACGTGATCCGTTCTCGTCCCATCCTGCGATCGGCCTTCTCGGGCGGCTCGATTGTTACGTTGTTGGCGCCGTTCGGCACGACGCTCGTTGCGCCGTTCGTAATTGTGGGCCCGATGGTGTCCTCGATGCTCCGGGTGACCGGATGGGCTGGGTGCCGCGGTCGGAAGAGGGGTGACGGCCGGGCTAACAGTCGTCCCCGGCTGTTGTGCACTGCTCGAAAGAATGAGAACGCCACTGAGAGCGATCGTGAGTGCAAGCTGAATGATTTTCATTTTTTGGCGACCGCCACTTCCGCGACGCAGGAAACGATTTCGCGGCGCGGGTGAAACGTTCGTGTTTGCAATACGCTCTCAATTTTATCCCGAGCGTCAATCGCAATCTCGGCGATTCCTAATCGTTGCGAGCGAGAACGACGCCAGTAGCCCGAGGACGTAATTTCGCGACCTCTCGGCTTGGAGAAGAATCGCCGGCAGCGCTGCTGTAAAGAAGAAAAACATTGGCGGCCGTCGCGGTCGCTACTCCCTCGCGCGGCGAATGCGCGAGTGGCCGGGAATTGGCGGAACCCCCGGCGGAACGACCGCCGTAGACGAATGCACCGGTCGCGATCAGGGACGCGAGCATCGCGAAAGTCAACACGAGACGGCGCCCGTGTGTTGTGACATCCGACGGGAGCGAATAGGCCGGTGCGTGGTACTCGAGCAGAGGAAATAGTTCCGCGATGGTGCGCCAGCTTTCTTCTCCGGTGGGCCTGCAACGCACCCGCCGATGCAATTCGCCCACTCGAACGAGGTGCGATATTTCCCGCGAACTCAACGGGCTCCGGAATCCCGCCTTCTTTACTTCGTAGAGTTCCACGCGCTCTGACCACAGCACAATGGATGCCGACGCGGAAATGAAGTCGGACTCTTCCGCCTGGACGTTCGATCTCTTTTCGGCTGGGCGGAAGACTACAGGACGTTGGGGATTTTCACGATGCTGCCCTTGGCCTGCGGATCGTTTGCATCCTTCACCACGGTAACGAACAATTCCTTCTCGCCTTCGCCAAAAGCCAGGTTGGTCGTGCCATCACCGGCCGCGATTTCAAAAACGTGCAGAAGTTTGCCATCGGGAGCGATCTTCAAAATCTTGCCGCCAAAAAATTGCGCGACATAGATGTTTCCTTTGCGATCGATCTTCATGCTATCGGGGCCGAGCCACCAGGATTCGGTCTTGTTTTTTGTGAGGAGATTGAGCAAGGCGAAATTTGAACGACCGCCTAACGAGCCATCGTCATTGACCGTAAACTTGAGGATACAGTTCCCGACGGTTTCGCTGACGTAGAGGGTTTTTTGGTCGGGCGAGACGCCGATGCCGTTGGCGTAATTGAGGTCGTTCGCGACCTCGACCCAATCCCGCCTGCCCGGTGCAAGATATAGAATCTTGCCCGCCACCAGGGTAGGCGGGCCGGCATACGGGCCAAATACGGTGGCGTAAGCGCCACCCTTGGCTGTGACCACGATATCGTTAATGCCGCCGGCAAAGGGCCTGCCGTCTTTGTCCTCATCCCAGCGCCGGAGTAGCTTGCCGGCGAGATCGAGTTCGAGGATGGCGCCGTGCTCATCGGTGCAGGCGAGTAGAAAGGTCCTCTCTTTAGTGAGCGCCAACCCATTGTGGCCGCACCCCTCGGTGTGATTGAGGACCGTGGTTGTCTTACCATCCCACTTCGAGAGCGTATTTGAGATCCACCCGACGTAATAGAGGTTGCCATTCACATACAACGGGCCCTCGGGTCCCAGGATATCGCTGACGACCTGAATCTCGGAAGCAGTCACTGCCGTCGCCGATAAAATCGCGGTAAGGGCGACACCGATGATTGTAACTGCCTTCATTTGAAATTCGTTCTCCTACAACTCACACTGCTCACAGGTCGAAAGTCTTGTGGCCCGCCGGAATCGGCGAGCTCTTCAAATTCGCGGAGGTGTCCAAGACCGCTCCTACTGCCGGTCGTAAACGTCGACTTCAGACTTTTCCAGGCCTGCAAAGTTAATCGTGTCGGTGACGGTTTTGCCGTCGGAAGAAACCTCGTAGCGATCGACTTCCGTGGTCTTTCCTTTCAGCTTGTAGGTAATTTCGATGGTGCGCTCATCAATTCGCCTGGCCGAGACGGTCGAGCCTTTCGCGACGCGCGGTCCTTTATCGGCGTAGTCTTTGCCGTCGAGTTTGAATTCGGTGCGGCCCTTGTAAGTCGGGTTAACGATCGCGTATCCATCGTTCTTCCACTTCGCTATCTCGATCGTGCCCGGTGAGCCGATCTTGATCTTAGTACTTTCCCAGGTTCCAACGAGACCAGAGCTGCCGGCGGTACGCTTGAGCTTTGTCTCGTTCTGAGACTTTGTGCCGTCCGGACGCGTGTCCTCGTTGACGTAGTCCGAGGTCGTTCCATCATCGGAAACGGTCCAAGTGGCATCGGAAATGACCTTGCCGTCGCGTTTGATCGTCCACTTCCAGGCATTGGGACCGGTCTTGGTGACCGACCACGCATTGCCATACTTCGTGAGGTGAGATTTGCCGTCGAAGGTAACCGTCTCGACATCGTCGCCGAAAACGAATTTGTATTTTTCGCCACCGGCGTCTTCCACCTTGTAGGTCAAACCAGTGAACTGGCTCTTCTCGGAGTTCAACTTCCACTGGCCAATGAAGGGGTCGTCTGCTGCCATTGCCAGGGGCAGAGCGCAAAAGGCAAGCCCCGCGCAAGCCACTACCGCCGCGGTGTATGTTCTCATCATGCTATTCTTTCTTTATTTGTCTGGAGAAGGACCATCCAAAAACAAGGAGACCCACTCAGATCTCCCGGCGTGGACGAACCGGATCCAACACGCGCGAAGCGCGCATCCCGCTGAGGCTGAAACTCCTCGCTCTTCATGTCAATCACATTTGTGAGAGGCGATTCCCCCTGCATGCAGTGGGCTTTGAGCTCCGCGACCGAGATAAATCAGTGAGTTACTTCAAGTCCTTGTCTCGTGTCCACGTCATTGCATCAATGGACGCCCATCCAGAGCATTGCCCCTTCTCGCTGTGCCAACGAAATATAGGAACGTTCGCACAGCGGTTCGCGCTTAAGGCGCGGCAGGTGTCGGCGTGGAAGTCTCGGCCTTGGCCGGTTTTTCGTCCTTGGCGGGGGCTGTTTCCTTGAGAGTGATTTGGTCGGGCGAATTGACCGTTATCTCGGGTTTATCTCCGTGGGCGGAGATTTTGCCGACGACGCTGATCGTTGCGCCCTGATATTTCTTGAAGTCGGCAAATTTTTCGGCTGCATCCGCGGGGATGAAGATGGTGAAGGTTTCGTTGGGGTGCGCTCCACCCATGTTGAGGAAGATGTTGCCGCCCTTCGCCTGGTGCGCGCGCTCAACTTTGTCGGTCACTGTGGCGGTTTCACCGATGTGCTTGGCTGCTTCGGCGCCAGAATACTCGGTCGTTTCAGCTCGGGCTGAAAGAATCAGAAGACCGGCCATCGCCACGATAAATTTCGCGGTTTTCATGGGCGGGAGATTGACCGGGTGCTTGGCCGACGTCCAGCAGTAATTTTCACAAAGTCAGGGGCGTGTCACTTAGTAACGAAATCGTTGCCGGTGTTACCAAGACGACGACTTCTGTGGGTCGTCTTTCCCGCGAGTGCTGCGAGAAGTCTTCTGCTTGCAATCCGATCATGCGCACCGCTTAATGTCCTGGCAATGAAAACGGGAGACAATCTGGCTCACAAGCTCAAAACTGAGTAAACCGCATCGCGTGTCGCGCCAGGCGGGGACCTCGTCTTAACAGAATGGAATCCTATTCTCTGAAACTTCTCGAGCGCGTGGAGGGACCGTACTCTGAAGCGCAGGTGGCGCAGTTCTACGCCGAAGGTCGCGTTGATCGGCATACACCTTGCCGCGTCGCGAATAGTGGCGATTGGAAGACGATCGACGACTTTCTGCCCATGCTGAAATACGGCACACAGCTACCGGTAGCGCACTTTGCCGCGCCGCCCGTGCCGACCGTGAAATCGGAGGATCCGCCCCACTACGGCGCCTTACCGCCGCTGACTTCCGTTCTGCCCACAAGCTTGCCAGAGTCGCACCGAATAGCACTGGTGGATATTGATCTGCCTTTCGCCTCTATCCTCAAACTGATGTTCAAGTGGATGGCGGCGGCCTTTCTCGTCTTCTGTTGTTTCGTCCCGGCGATCATCGTCCTTCTCTTCGTGGTGATGGCGATCTTCGGAAGTCTGCTCGGCCACCTCTTTTCTGGATTCCAGCGTTTCTAAGTCTTGGTTTTTGCGGGGAGAATCCCGGGGCGAATTGTTGTGATGACGTTACGATTACGTTGATGTCATTATGCGGGCTGGCGCTTGTGCGAGATCATCGCAGCTCGGATATTACGGCAAGAGGATGACATGATGAAGACAGGATCTTATCCCATCCCGACGGCCGCGGTGATTGGTCCACGGACTGTCGGCCTAAAGGTCTATTATCTCGAGCCCTGGCTTATTCTAGGCTCGTTCCTTTTCTGGCTGCTGGTGCTGCCTTTTGCCGGCTTGGTCTGGTCAGGGGCGGCGCTCGCAAGACTCGGGCACGCGGGAAATTCCTAAGTTCCGCGGACACGATGCTGCTGGCAAAGAAACGTTGCTGAGCCTAACGACTTGAGGCGAGCGCCGCACGCTGCGGCGCAGTGAGCCATGCGCGCGCCCTGGCCGGATCTACCCGGACGAAGGCGTTAATTTTGGTCGCCTGCTCGGGGGTGAGCTTCAGCCTTGCGTAAGGGGTGCCTTCCAACTGCTTCTTTTGGTCGCTCGCCGGCGCAGTGCGATAACTTCGGTCGAGCGGCGCGCCGATCGCCACCCCGGCAATGGCGTTGCCCTCAAATTGTGAACGGGTGAGCAAATGGAGGTGGTCGGCCACGCCAGCTTCTTTGGCGCGCGCCGCGAGGGTCTCGAGCGAAATCCGAGCCGGCTCGTACTCGACCAAAGTCACTTCCTGGCCTTGGAAGTAACCCGCTTCGGTCCGCACCACCCCCTCGATTTGGCCGAGCTTCATCTCGCCGGTCCAGAAACAATATTGTCCGAATGCGACGCGCGCGGTTTTTGTTGCGGAGGGTGCGGCGGCCGGTTCCTCCTCCGCGTGCAGGCTGAACGACGGCAACAAAACAGCAAGGACGAGAAGTGTTTTCATGCTTTGAAGTTAAGCCCGCCAAACCAATCGCAGGCTCACTCTACGAGTAACCGGTCCCGGCACTTATTCCAGTCGGACCCGGTTACGTTTCTATTTCTGACTTTGCAGGGGCGTCGCGGTCGTTGAAGCTGCGCAGGCATGGGTAAGAACCGGCTCGAAGCGTTCAGTGACGGCGTTTTCGCCATCATTATCACGATCATGGTATTGGAGTTGAAGGTGCCGCATTCGGCGGAGCTGCCCGCGCTCCTGGAGCTTTGGCCCGTCTTCCTTAGCTACGTGCTGAGTTTCGTTTACCTGGGAATCTATTGGAATAATCACCACCACATGCTGCACGCCACCGGGCGGGTCAGCGGGCGCAATCTCTGGGGCAATCTGCATCTGCTCTTCTGGCTCTCGCTTATCCCATTCGCGACCGGTTGGATGGGCGAAAATCATTTCGCCACCTTGCCGGTCGCGCTCTACGGTACCGTCCTTCTCTGTGCCGCCTGCGCCTACTGGCTACTGCAGCGCTCGCTGATCAAGGCTGGAGGCCCCGACTGCCTCCTGGCGCAGGCTGTCGGCGGCGATTGGAAGGGCCATCTATCACCGATTCTCTACGCTATGGCCGTAGCGTTGGCTTTTGTCCGCCCGTGGATCTCCTGGGTGCTTTACGTCGTGGTCGCGGTGATTTGGCTGGTTCCGGATTCACGCATCGAACGCGCTTTGGTGCCCACCGAAGGGGGCTTTTCCGAGCCAAAATAAATCTTGCGGCGGAGGCACGAAATCTTCTGCACTGAAGGTTGTGCGCGTCCTGATCGCTGATGATGAAAAGGCCTTCTCGAACCTGCTGGCCGACTTGGTGCGCTCATGTGAACACGAAGTAATCGGCGTCGTCCATTCCGGGCTGGACGCGATTCGTGCCTATCGCCAGTACAAGCCGGATTGCGTGCTGATGGACTTCGCGATGGCGAAGCTGAACGGATTGACCGCCTGTCGCAATATCCTGAGCGACGATCCCGGAGGCTGCATTCTCTTTCTCTCCGGTTTCGGGGAGCGAAGCGAGCTCACTCCCGAATCCTCGGGTGCGCTCGGGGTTTTGCAAAAACCGATCAACCGCACGCTTCTCGAGCGGGTGCTGCGCGAAGCCGCCTCCCGCCGCAGTCCGAGCGCTGGGGCGCAAGCCCGGCCGGATGCCCCCATTGGGAGCGAGCTCGAGAAAGCGAGCCACCCCGTTTAGCCGAATCGGCTATTTCGAGGGATGGTTCTCCTGCACGGCTGCCATGCGCAGCCCCTCGCCCCGCGGTTTGTCCTTCGAGCTGTGCATCTCATATCGCACCACTCGCCCGCCCGGGCTGAGGACGACCGAAAGCTGTTGCGCTTCCAGGTTGAGCCCGCCGAGGAACTGGCCAACGATCGGCAGATAGCCCGAGGGCGGCATCGGAACCGAACGAAACCAATCAAGCGCGATCGAGTGTGACAAATCCGACATGCGGGTCGTCGGGGGACCGAACAACTGGACAAGATCCGCCTCCGTCGTCTGGCCAATGCGGATTTGGTCGATCTTCTCCTGGGTGATGGCTTTAGGGAACCATGCCCAGCTCGTGAGGCAACTGGAAAGGAGGATGGCGGTGACGAGGAATTTGGTTTTCATTCTTGTAGCTCCCGACATTGTGCACAAATCGGGGCCAGATGCAGCAAATCTTTTCAGAACTTCGAAAACAATGCAAGCCGTTCCGGTTCTTATCGAGACGGTTCGACACACCCTGGTCAGAAAGGAATTGAACCGGCCAGCCGTCTTCCCTAATCTTTAAAGGTATGGCAGGCGTTTGCGTCATCGTGGCCTACCGGCCGAAGCCGGGAAAGGAGGCGGAACTCCTCGCGCTGGTGCGGGCGCGCGTCCCGACGCTCCGTCAGGAAGGGCTTGTGACCGAACGCGCACCAGTCATCATGCGCGCGAAAGACGGCACCTTGCTCGAAGTCTCGGAATGGAAATCGCGCGCGGCGATCGAGGCCGCGCATCAGAACCCGAACGTGCTTGCACTCTGGAACAGGTTTTTCGCGGCCTGCGATTGTGTCCCGCTCAACACCCTCGGTGAAGCGAAGGACATGTTTGCGGGCTTCGAGCCGGTCGATGAGTAGAAACGCTCGTTAGGGGGCATTCGCTTGCCTTTTCGGAGCACATGTCGCCATGTCCGAATCCACCTCCTCGCATCAGCGCCGTCCGCGGTATCGGGGGAAGAATCCGCGTCGTTTCGCGGAGAAATACAAGGAGCACGATCCGGCGCGTTACTCCGCGACGGTCGCGAAAGTCATCGCCTCCGGCAAGACCCCAGCTGGCTCCCATCGTCCCATCATGGTGGCGGAAATCCTCGCCACGCTCGCCCCGCGGCCGGGTGCAGTCGCGATCGACTGCACCCTTGGCTACGGCGGTCATGCCGAAGCGATTCTCCCGCGTCTGCAACCGGGCGGCCACTTGCTCGGTCTCGACACCGATCCGATCGAGCTGCCCAAAACGGTCGCACGTCTGCGTTCGTTAGGCTACGAGGCCGACCGCTTCACCGCGCAACGGACTAATTTCGCCGGATTGCCGCAGGCGCTGGCCCGCGCCGGGTTCGACGGCGCCGACCTCATCCTTGCGGACCTGGGTGTTTCCTCCATGCAACTGGATGACCCGGGGCGGGGTTTTTCTGCCAAACACGACGGACCGCTCGATCTGCGCATGAATCCGCAGCGAGGTCAGCCGGCCTCTCAATTACTGCAAAAAATCGAGCCCGAAAAACTCGTTCGGCTGCTGCTCGAGAACGCGGATGAACCACACGCCCAGACGCTCGCGCCCGTGCTCGCAGGCAGGCTCTTTTCCGGGACGGGCGCGCTGCGCCGGGCGATCCAAGCCAGCCTGCCGCTGGCAGACAGAGAGGCGGCCGAGCTCGCGGTGCGACGCGTTTTCCAGGCGCTGCGCATCGCGGTTAACGATGAGTTCGGCGCCCTCGAAACCTTTCTGCGCAATCTCCCCGCCTGCCTCTGCCCGGGCGGACGCGCCGCTATTCTCAGCTTCCATTCCGGGGAAGATCGTCGAGTGAAGAAGGCATTCGCGGCCGGGCTGCGGGACGGTGCTTATGCCCGCATCGCGACAGAGCTGATTTGCCCATCGCAGGCCGAGCGGCAAGCCAATCCGCGCTCGAACTCCGCGAAGCTGCGCTGGGCAGAACGCGGCCCCAATAGCGCCTCCGCCTAACGACCTACTGCGCCGCTCGTTGCCTTATGGTATTCCTCCAGCGCCTGCGGCATCCAGCTCTGCAATTGCTGAATGCGGTGCCCGTGCGAAGGATGAGTGGAAAGGAATTCGGGCGGCTGATTGCCGCCGCTGCGTTCCATTCGTTCCCAAAACCGGATGCTCTCCTGCGGATCATACCCAGCGCGTGCCATGTAGATGAGACCAATGTGGTCGGCTTCCGATTCATGCTCGCGCCCAAAAGGCATCAGGATACCGAACTGCGCCCCCGCGCCTAACGCGCCCATGACGGTTCGCTGCTTGTCGTAATCCATATCGGAAAGGGAAACAGCGATACCAGTCATCGCGGTCTGCGCAAGATTTTGCTGAAGCACACGCTGCGCGCCATGGCGTGAAGTGGCGTGGGCCATCTCATGCCCGAGGACGGTGGCTAGGGCGGCGTCATTTTCCGCGACCGGCAAGATTCCGGTGTAAACCACGATCTTTCCGCCGGGCAGACAAAAAGCATTCACCT
>Ga0070670_100003206_pt1 | contig 13501 bp, 15 predicted proteins | sample KBSS63metaG_FD_64665 | JGI IMG/M metagenome (GOLD analysis project Ga0070670, IMG submission 64665) | Switchgrass rhizosphere microbial communities from Kellogg Biological Station, Michigan, USA - KBS S6-3 metaG | ecosystem: Host-associated > Plants > Roots > Rhizosphere > Soil ... | reverse complement strand
CGTCGACGCCGAGCCGAAACTGTCCGCCGACTACGGCGTCCGCGGAATTCCGGCCCTGTTCCTGTTCAAGGGCGGGGAAGTCGCCGCCCGTCACGCGGGCCTCGCCGACGCGGCGCTGCTGCGCAGCTGGGCGGCCTAAGGCCCCGCGGCGCGCTTGCGCGGCGGACTGTCCGACCCCAGTGTCGCGCCAGGCGCAATCCAGGCGGGAGGCTCGGGCCATGTGGAGATCGAAGGACGCGGTGGCGGTGATCACCGGCGGCGGCGGCCTCCTGGGACGCGGCATGGCGCTCACCTTCGCCGACGCCGGCATGGATGTCGTCGTCGCCGACCTGCGCCTCGAGGCCGCCGACGCCGTGGCGGGCGAGGTGCGGTCGCGCGGTCGCCGCGCCGTCGCCGTCCAGACCGACGTCTCCGACCCGGCCGCCATGGCGCGGCTCGCCGACCAGGCCTACGGCGAGTTCGGCAGGGTCAACCTGCTCTGCAACAACGCCGGCGGCGCCCTGCTGAAGCCGGTCTGGGACTACAGCCTCGAAGAGTGGAACCGGGTCCTTGGCTCCAACCTGATGGGCGTGATCCACGGCGTGCATGCGTTCATGCCCCGGATGATGGCGCAGGAGGGGCCTCGCCACATCGTCAACACCGCCTCCATGTCCGGCGTCGGCCTGGCCAGGCTGCGCGAGCTGAACGCCATCTACGTGACCGCCAAGTTCGCGGTGGTGGGCCTTAGCGAGACGCTCGCGCCGTCGCTGGCGAGCCACGGAATCGGCGTCTCGGTCCTGTGCCCGGGCATGACGGTCGCCGAGCCGTCCAAGCCCATGGAGTTCAGGATGGCCAGCGCGGCCTGGTACAAGGACAACCTCCTCGACGCGCTGGACGTCGGGCGCGAGGTCCTGCGCGGCGTCGAGGAGAACCGGCTGCACATATTTCCCCACCGCGAGGGCCTGGGCGAGGTCGAAGGCCGCCACGAACTCCTCCTGGAGAGCTTCCGCCAGGCGGCCGTCACGTCGCCGCCGCTGGGCGCGCACCCCCGCGGCTGAACGCTCAGGCGACCTCGGCCGGAATCAGGCTGAAGCTCGCCGCGCAGATCAGGGCGCCGCCCGCCTCGAAGGCCTGCAGGTGCAGAGTGTCGGTCTGCGCCGGCGAGGCGCGCGTCAGCCACACCAGCTCCCGCGCCGCGCCCGCGGGCCAGCGGGCGACGAGGGCCGCTTCGGCCGCGCACAGGCTGGCCATTCCGCCTGGCCCTTCCAGCTTGGCGAGGATGCGGTCGAGGTCGCCCTGGCTGCGGTCCACCGCCTGGGCGAAGCGGCCCACCGCGTCGGCGGCGTCGCGGGCCTGTTCGAGTTTCGTCATGGTCTGGTTCCTTCCTGGGGTTTGGTCGCCAGGCGGGGGCCATGAAAAACCCCGCGTCCTGGTCGGAGCGGGGCGGCTGATCCTTGCGATCGTCTGCGGTCTAACCCACGCGCAATCGCCCCCGGTCCGGATGGACGGTGGTAATGGGCGTCATGGTCATGGCTTTGCAGCGCAAGGGACGGTCCTCGGTTGAGGCGGGCGTCATACCCGATCCGGCGACCGATCGGAAGCCCGTCGTCTTTCAGTCGGCTCGGGTGGGACCCACGCTGCGCTTGCCCGGAGGGATGCGCACGGCCAAGCTCGTCCAAAGGGCTGGGGAGCAGGGGTTATGGTCACGCCGGCGCATGTCGCGAACTTCGTCTCCATCGTGGTCGGCCTGGCGTTGGCCGACATGGCCCACAGCCTGCACAGGCTGCTGCGCGCCGGACGCCGCGTGCGGTGGGATTTCCTGACGCCGATGACGGCTCTGCTGGTCACAGCGTCGGTGGTGAACGTCTGGTGGACCGCCGACCTGGTGTTCGGCAAGGCCCTGACCCTCGCGGCCTTCCTGCCCAACCTCGCCAGCCTCGCGGCGCTATTCCTGCTGGCCTCTGCGACCCTGCCGGACGAGGTCCCGGCCGGCGGATTGAGCCTGCGGAACTACTATCTCGACAACCGCCGCTATTTCTGGGGCCTGTTCATCCTGTGGGTGCTGGCCCTGGTGATCAATGAGGCGATGACCTCGGCCGCGCAGGGGCGCAAGGGCGACGAAATACTGCGCGCGGTGGGCCCCAACCTGCCCTTCCTGCCCCTGTTCGGCCTGCTCATGTGGATCCGCAGGCCGTGGTTCCACACCGTGACGCTGGCTTTCTGTCTCGTGGTGGTCGTGGGCTCCTGGATGTTCAATCCCATGAACGCGGCCCGCGCCGCGGGCGCCCCGGTCGCAGCCCCGGCCAAACCCTAGTTGGTCGCCAGGATCATGTTGCGGACCAGCGGATAGATCTGCGTCGACCATTTGCGCCCGCTGAACACGCCATAGTGGCCGACGCCGGGCTGCAGATGGTGGCGCTTGCGGTTGGCGTAGATCCCGCTGCACAGGGTATGCGCCGCCACCGTTTGGCCCACCGAGCAGATGTCGTCGCGCTCGCCTTCGACGGTGAACAGCGCCGTGCGCCGGATGGCGGCCGGGTTGACCCGGCGGTTGCGCCAGACGAGCTCGCCCTTGGGCAGCAGGTGCTGCTGGAACACCCGGCTGACGGTCTCCAGGTAGAATTCCGCCGTCAGGTCCAGGACGGCGAAATACTCGTCATAGAAGGCCTTGGCCGAGCCGGCCTCCGTGTCGCGGTGGGCCGCCAGATGGCTCCACATGTCGACATGGGCGTCCACGTGCCGTCCGAAGTTCATCAACATGAAGGCGGTGAGCTGGATGAAGCCCGGGTAGACCTTGCGCCCGGCGCCGGGATAGCGGGCGGGCACGGTGGCGATCAGCTCGCGCTCGAACCACTCGATCGGGCGACTGACCGCCAGGTCGTTGACCACCGTCGGGTTGACGCGGGTGTCCACCGGGCCGGCCATCAGGGTCATGCTGGTCGGCGTCGCCGGGTTGTCGTCCTCGGCCATGATCGAGACCGCGGCGAGGGCGTGGGCGCAGGGCTGGCAGACCGACAGCAGGTGCGCGCCGGGCCCCATGGTCTCCAGGAAGGTGATGACGTGCTCCACATATTCGTCGAAGCCGAAGGCGCCGGCGGCCACCGGCGCGTCGCGGGCGTTTCGCCAATCGGTGATGTAGACGTCATTGTCGGGCAGCAAGGTCTCGATCGTCCCGCGCAACAGGGTGGCGAAGTGGCCGGATAGGGGGGCCACCACCAGCACCCGCGGCTGGTCGAACTCGCCGCCCTTGCGGAAGCGCACCAGGTTCCCGAACGGCGTCGAGGCGACCACCTCCTCGCGCACCGACACTTCGTCGTGGCCGACGCGCACGCTCTTGAAACCGTAGTCCGGCCGGTGATGCGTCAGGCCCGCCCGCGTCACCATCTCCAGCCCGGCCGCCATCTGGGCCAGCGGCGGAATCTGGCGGACCCACCGCGGCCCGGCGTGCAGCGCCGCCCTGGCCATTCCGGCGGCCAGCCGCGCCGGCGCCATGAGGTCGACTTGGGCCTGGTAGGCTCGGTAGATCATTCACCCTCGCGTGTCGCCCGCGTTCCCGTCGAGCGATCCATGCTCCCAATCCCGCGGCGGAAGTCGCCGCCTAGCGCCCATTGCGCCGTGCAAGGATCGGGCTAGGGCCCAGGTTGCTCGCAGTCGGGCGCCGCTGAAGCCCGGGCGCCCAATTGCGCGTCATTCGGGGTTGCCCGACGTGGGTCGGCGCGCGAGGTTGGACGCGGCTCAAGCATCCGCCGTACCCGTCTTGGGACACGTCCCTGGGGAGCACACCGCTTCGATGGCCAAGCCTTCGCTCACCATCTCCAGCCGCAACTACTCATCGTGGTCCCTGCGCGGCTGGCTGCTCTGCAAGTTCGCGGGCCTGGACTTCGACACCGTCATGCTGCCGACCGACGACGCATCGGCTCGCGCCGAGCTGCTGCTGCTGTCCCCGTCGTTCCTCACGCCGTGTCTGACCTATGAGGGGATCAAGATCTGGGACACGCTGGCGATCGCCGAGTTCCTGGCGGAGATCGCGCCGGAGGCGGGCCTGCTGCCGCACGACCGGGCGGAGCGCTCGCTATGCCGCTCCATCTGCGGCGAGATGCACTCCGGCTTTGCGAACCTGCGCGCGGCCCTGCCGATGAATCTCAAGGCCAAGCACCCCGGCTTCAAGGTGTGGGCCGGCGCCCAGTCGGACGTGGACCGGGTCACGGCGATCTGGCGCGAGCGGCTGGCCGTCTCCGCCGGTCCGTTCCTGTTCGGCGAGCTGACGGCGGCCGACGCCATGTACGCTCCGGTCGCCACCCGATTCGCCACCTATGACGTGACGCTGGACCCGCTGTGCGCCGGCTATCGGGACCGCATCCTCGCCTTGCCCTACATGCGCGAGTGGACGGAGCTGGCGCTCACCGAGCCGGACGAGGTCGAGGAACTCGACGTCGAGTTCTAGCGGCGGCTCCAAAACAGGCCCCTCAATTGGCGCTTCGCCGCTTGCCTAACGTCGCGCAATCCGCGCAAAGGATTAGGTGAGCGCCGTCATGTGACGACGGCGACGATCGGGAGTGCGTCATGGCCGAAGCCGCAACCAAAGCGCCCAGCAATCCGGCTGGCCCTGCGCCGCTGCGTCGTCCGGCCTCGATCCGCCGCACCACCAGCCTCGATACGGATTGGCCGGAGGGCATCGGCAAGCCGATGCGCATGCGCGGCCGCGCCCGCGACCTCTTCACGCCCAAGAACGGCGGCGAGGGCCGGGTGCTGGGCGACGACTGGACCGAGATCCTGGCCTCGCCCTTGCGCGAGATCATGGCCATCGACGCGATCCGCCACGCGCCCGAGTTGCAGGAGATGGTCGGCCTGCGCGCCGGCGGCCACCTGCGCGGCGTCATCGCCCGGCTGGTCGCTGACGAACACGCCCAGACCACGCCCATGCACCTGCTGCTGGACGACTTCTCGGGCGCGAGCCTGGTGGCGGGTTGGGCATGGTCGCGCTGGCATGACGACTGGATCGAGAAGTCGCGCCGCGAGGCCCTGGAGAAGAGCGGCGGCCAGCAGCCGCTGATCCGCAAGATGGAGGGGATCTGCGCCGGTTTCGCGCCCGGCGCCTCATCGCTCAACCCGGACGGAACATCCAACCAGACCATCCAGAGCGCCACGGTGGTGCCGCCGCTGCCCAATCCGGACGATCCGCAGAGCTGGCATCCGCTCAACGCCCAGGAAGGCGTCGGCATGCGCCGCGCCCGCCGCATCGACGTCTGGTTCGAGGGTGACAAGGTCGGCATCGACGTAGGTTTCCAGGACAGCTCCACCTCGCCCGAGGGCGGGCGAAACCGCTACGCGGTCCACGAATACCGCGTCGCCGCGGTCGCAGATCCCGAGACCTTCGAGTTGCTGTCCATCGACGTCGATCCGCGGATCCTGCCGTACCGCGAATGCCCCAACGCCTCGCCGAACGCCAAGTTGATGCAGGGCGTGGGCCTCACCGGCTTCCGCCTGGACGTGCTGGAAAGACTGCCGGGCACCATGGGCTGCACCCACCTGAACGACGTCCTGCGCTCCATGGCCGACGTGCCCAACCTGGCCCGCAGCCTGCGCGCGGAGCTTGCGTAGGGCGACTGCCCGGCGGTCGGGGTTGCCGACCCGTGAGCGCCGGTAGACTGTCCTTCCCGAACAAATGGAAGGACGACGCAGATGCCGCTGCGGATCGAGAACGCCATCGACATGCATTGCCACTTCGGCCCGGACACCGTGGGCGGCAAGCGGCGTGGCGGCAGTGGGCATTCCGTGACGGCGCTCGACGCGGCGCAGGAGGCGCGGGAGAGCGGCATGAAGGCGGTGGTGCTGAAGTCGCACAGCTTCGCCTCGCCGCAGGTGGCGGCGGCCATGTCCGAGGCCGTGCCGGGTCTTCAGGTGTTCGGCGGATGCTGCACCGACTATCCCTCCGGCGGCCTCAATGTGGACGGCGTGGACGTCGCGCTCAGGCTGGGCGCCAAGATCATCTGGCTGCCCACCGTCCACAGCCACCAGGACTGGCTGAACGGCAAGGGCGAGATGATGGCCATCCGCGGGGACGGCCTGCACGTCATCGACCGCGACACCGGCGAGCCCAACGAAGAGGTCCGCGCGATCTTCGACCTCGTGCGCCAGTACGACGCCATCCTGGCCACCGGCCACACCACCGCGGCGGAGCATTACGCGGTGGCCAAGGCGTTCGGCCGCGAGGGCAAGGTGCTGGTCACCCACGCCGGCGAGGCGGCGGCGGGCCCGCACCTGACCGCCGATCAGTGCCGCGAACTTGCTGATCTCGGCGCCATCATCGAGCTGACCGCGCTCACCTGCGACGCCCTTTTCGACGGCCAGGGCAAGAGCGCTCCGGAGATGGCCGGGATGATCCAGACCATAGGCTGCGAGCGCTGCACGCTGGCCAGCGACTACGGCTGGACCACCGCGATCCCGCATCCGGCCGCAGGCTTGAAGGATTTCCTGGAGCGGCTGTGGAAGGTGGGGGTCAGCGAAGCGGACCTGACGCTGATGGCGGCCGCCAAGCCCGCGGAACTGCTGGGACTTTAACCGACGCCGGGACCGGCCCGCCTTAGCGAACGTTCGACGCCGTGCTAGTCTCGCGGGAGTCACAGGAGAAACGCCATGCTGAAAAATGCTGTTGTTCTCGTGGGCGGCCTGCTGTTGCTCTCCTCGCCGGCCGCGGCTCAGGTGAACGCCGGCGACCTCAAGTGGGGGGCGGCGCCCGCCGTATTCCCCGCAGGCGCCCAAATGGCGGTGCTGGCCGGCGATCCAGGCAAGGCAGGGGTCTTTGTCATCCGGCTCAAGATGCCTGCCGGATACAAGATCCAGGCGCATCACCATCCGAGCGACGAGTATGTGACCGTGGTCAGCGGAGATCTGTCGCTTGGCATGGGGGACAAGCTGGATCCCGCCAAGGCGGCGAACCTGACCGCCGGCGGCTTCGCAATGGCCGGGGCCAAGATGAACCACTTCGCCTTCACCAAGGACGGGGCCGTCGTGCAGGTCTCGGCCGAGGGCCCGTTCGGCATGACCTATGTGAACCCCGCCGACGACCCGAGCCGCCGCTAGACCCTATCCGTTCCGGCTTCCACTCGAAGTTGTCGCGCTCTTAGCGCCGGCGGCGGTCGAACGACCACGACCGCTGGGGCTCCAGGCTGGAACCGGTCCAGCCTAGCGTCGTGAGCCGGACCTCGGTCTCATCGGCGTCCACCAGGCTGAGGCCTGGCGCCGCGCCGCGTTCGCGGGTGGAGAGCGTCGAGCATCCGAAGGCGTAGGTCTTCTCGTCGGCGACGGGATAGGCCACGGCGAACGGCGCGTGCACGTGCCCGGACAGGACAAGGTCCACGCCGGCGCCCACGAAGGCGCGGGCTGCGGCCGGTCCGCCCCAAACGCGTCCCGTCATGGGCGCGTGGGGGCCTTCTTCGAGCGGATGGTGGCAGACGACCACGCGCAGCGCGTCCGGCGGCGCGGCGGCGAACCAGCGGATCGCGCGCCGCACCTGGGCGGCGGAGATCTGGCCTTTCGACCAGTTCAGCCGCGGCTGGATCCCGCGGGCGGTGTTGATCCCGTAGACCGCCAGGTCCGGCCCTAGATGGGTCTGGACCTGCGCCGGGCCGATCCATCGGGAGAACCGGCGGAACGGCGCGTGCACCCGGTCGCTCCAGTGTGTGTCGTGGTTGCCAGCGGTCACCAGCGTCGCGCCGCGGATGTCCGCGAGCCAGGCGGCGGCGGCCCGGAATTCGGCCGTCTCGGCCTGGCGGGTCAGGTCGCCGCTGACCACCACCAGGTCGAAACCGCCGGCGTTCACCCACGCCTTGGCCGCCTCCAGCGCCGCGGCGTTTTCGTCGCCGAAGTGGATATCGGAGAGGTGTGCGATGCGCGACATCAGGGCTCCGCGTCCTTGGGCGCCGCAAGCACGCGCACGACTTCAGGCTCGAACCGCACCTCGGCCAGGGATTCCAGCCGCACCAGCTCGCCATCCAGCAGGGCCGGGATGGATCGCCGGGACCATATGTGCGCGCTCCGGCAAAGCTCGACCTCGACGGCCGGATCGTTGCGCCAGTCGCCGAACATCGCATGGAAGCCCAGGCGACCCGCCTCAACCGCGCCCGACGGACTGAAGCCCGCGACCTCCAGGGCGCGCGCATCGGATGACACGGCGCGGGAGGCGATCGGGCACATGAAGAGCAGGGCCTCGGCCTTGTTCTGCGCGCCGCCGTCTAGCGTGTAGCGCAGGCGGCTGGAGAACGATCGCCGCCAGGCCACGCGGGCCCGCAGGACCGCACGCCGCAGGTTGGCGCCCCGCGCGGCCTCGCGCGCCGGGCCCCAGAGCGCGGGCGCGCCGAGGATCGCGGCCACCAGGAACCGGTGTCCGCCGACGTCGCCGCCGGCGATCGTCTGCTCGTGGCCGCGAGACAGGGCCGCCTTCAGGGCGGTCGGCCAGTCGACCTCGCCGTAGACCGCATGGGGCAGCATGTTCATGGTGCCGCCGGGCAGGGGAGCCAGCAGCGGGCCGCGGGGCCCGCAGAGTTCCGCCGCTGCGCGCGCCGTGCCGTCGCCGGCCAGCACCACCAGCAGGTCCGGGGCCGCGTTGACCGCCTCGGCCAGGGCACGTTCCAGATCGCCGGCCTCGGGCGCGGCGACCCGAAATTCGACGCCTGAGTCGGCGAGCAGCGCCTCCAGGGCGTCCGGCGCGTCTGGTCCGACGCCGCCGGACGCGACGTTCACGACGGCTTCGATGCGCTTGAGCGCCCTTTTACCGTTCACCGAGTGGCCCGCATGCCCCGTTCCGTCCCCCTTGCGCATGGCTGAGGTAACGGTGTCGCGGGTCGATGGTTTCAGGACGCGAGGCCGATGGCGAGACCGCCGAGGCCCGCCTCAAACGGGCCCCACCCGCCGTCGGCCGGCCGCCCGTGCGAAAAACGACGCGAAACGCCGATAAAGTTCAGCTTACCGCTGGAGCGAAGCCGCGCCGCAACGCGTTGATATCTCAGCAACGAGTAAGGGGAGCGAAACATGGCTGAGTTCACCGATCATGCGAACCGCGTGCTGCAGGTTGCGGGGATTCCCTCCGACACCCATTCGGCGTTCGAGCTGATCCGGACGCTCGCCGAGCACGCCCGGGACTGGGCGGACCGGGCCGCCGCGATGGGCGGCCCGATGGACGCCGGAGCTGCGACCCGCGTCGCCGCCCTGGCTCTGGTGTCGGATCCTGAGCTGCATAAGCGCCTTGAAGACCTCGAAGTGGACGCCGTCGAACTGCTGCTGAAGATTCAGGCCGCCGCTGGGGGAGAGCCTGCGCCGCCGTCGGACCGCTATCTGCGCCGTCGACGCTGGGGCGACGAGGCGCAACCGCCCGGCAGCGCGGCGCGAGACCCCTTCGCGCCGGAGTACGCCTCGCATCCGGTCGCCGCCACGACGCTGGTCGGCGTGCCTGTCTATGCGCCGGACGGCGAACCCATTGGCGCGATCGAGCGGGTGATCTTCGGGAACGGCGGGCGGGAGGTGACCGGCGTGACCCTCTGCGGCGGCGGGCCCGGCCACTGACCAGAGACCATCGGCCGCGATCGAGCGGCCGCGCGGTCGAAATCTCGACAGGCGGACGGCGCGCGCCCATGCTCCGGGCCTGCCGATGTCCGACCCTTTCAACCTAGAACGCTTTGTCGCGGCCCAGGCCCCGGTCTTCGAGACCGCGCTGGCGGAGCTCGAGTCCGGCGCCAAACGATCCCACTGGATGTGGTTCGTGTTCCCCCAGCTCGCCGGCCTCGGCATGTCGCCGACTGCCCAGTTCTACGGGATCGCCTCTCTGGACGAGGCGCGCGCCTATCTGGCCCACCCGCTTCTGGGTCCTCGGCTGGCGCGCTGTACGCAGGTCGTCGTCGGCAGCCGCGCCGCGTCGCTGCCGGCGCTGTTCGGGTCTATCGACGCGCTCAAGTTCGTCTCGTGCATGACGCTGTTCCAGGTCGCCGGTGCAGGCGAAGGTCCGTTCCAGGCCGCGCTCGACCGCTGGAACGGCGGCGCGCCGGACCCGCGCACCACCGCGCTTCTTGGCCAGAGCGAAGTCCGATTTGATTGAATCGGACTTCGCTCAGGGTTCTTTGAATTTAGAGCATTTTCTACGCCGAACCGGCCTCCAGTTCGGCGGAAAATGCTCTAGGCGGCCACGCCGCCTTTGCGTAGTTGTGATTGCGGACCGGCCCTTCGGCTGGAAACAGCCAGACGGGGATTGGGGCGCAGGTGAGCGCGGATTCGACCAGCGAGCAGGTTCGCGCCAAGCGGTTCTACGTGGCGGAGGGCGACGGATTCGTTCCGACCGGCCTCAGCACCAGCCCCTGGCGGCGGGACTCGCAGAACGGCCTCGCCCTGGGCCTCCTGATGACCCACACCCTGGTGCGGCGGCCGGAGGCCGCCCAGGGACATCTGGCGCGCTTCACCCTGGATATCCTGCGCCCGGCGCCGGCGGCCCTGACCACGATCGCCTGGCGGGTGGCGCGCGGCGGGCGTCGGGTGCAGTTGCTGGAGGGCGAACTGATCGCCGGCGGCGAGGTTTCGGCGCGGGCCAGCGCCCTCTTCGTCGCGCCCACCGGGCCGCCCCCGCCGCCGCGGGAGATGCATCCGCCGCCGGTGTCGCCCGAGGACGCGCTGGAACGTACGGTGCTCGCGCGGGGGACCGGCGTCGACACCCGTCTCGTGGAGCGCCGCACGGAATCGCCGACGGGCCGCCAATCGTTGTGGGTCCGCGTGGAGGCCGACGTGGTTCCTGGCGCGGGCGCGACGCCGATCGGCGCCGCCGTCGCGGCCTCCGACTTCGGGGGCTCGTCGTTGCGGGACTATTCCAAGGAGTGGACCTATCCGAACCTCGACATCGCCGTGCACTTCTCCCGTGCGCCCCGCGGCGAATGGGTGCACGCATCGACCTTGCCGATGATGCTGGGTCGCGGCACGGCGGTGATCGATCACCATCTGTCGGACCGCGACGGCCCCTTCGCCCGCGCTCACCAGACCCTGTTCTTCGGCCGCATCCGCGAGGCCGCCCCGTGACCGCCGGCGCCTTTTACCGGGCCGAGGACGGCCTGTTTCATCCCTTGCAGCCGGCCACCGCGCCGTGGACCCGCAAGCATCAGAACGGCACCTCGGTCGGCGGTCTGCTCACCCGCGAGATCGAGCGCGCGCCGCTGGCCGCCCCGATGCGGTTCGCGCGCATCACCATCGAGATGTCGCGAGCCGTGCCGCTCGCCCCCACCAAGGCGCGCGCCCGGGTCGTGCGTGACGGCAAGCGCATGCAACTGGTGGAAGCCGAACTCCTCGTGGGCGACGAGGTCTACGCCATGGCGCTGGGCCTGCGCGTCTCCGAGGGCGAGGCGCCTGCGGAGCCCTTTGCACCGCACGGCCTGCCGGATCCGGACGCGGCGCCGCGCACGCCGGTGACCAGCGTTCTCGGCGAGGGTTGGCCCATGCAGACCCGCGTCGTGCGCGGCGGGCGCGGCCCAGGCCCCGGCGCCTATTGGACCCGATTCAACGCCGATCTTGTGGCCGGCGAGACCGCCTCGGCCACCGTGCGCGCGGTGATGGCCTGCGACCCCGCCGCCGGCGTCGCTAGCGGCGCCAGCCGCGACTGGTCGTTCCCGAACCTCGACCTGTCGCTCTATTTCGCCCGCGCCCCGGCCGGCGACTGGATCCTCACCGAGGCCGACACCGACCAGTTCGGCGAGGGTTTCGGCCTGATCAGCTCGCTGCTTTCCGACGCCGAGGGCCGCTTCGGCCACGCCCACCAGACCCTGCTCTACGCCCAGGCGGGCTGAGGCGCGCGGTGGAGTTGATTGCACCCGCCCAACTCGGGCACAGACGTTACGCATCAGGGATGGAAGAGATCGGGGAAGACCCATGACCAGCGCGCCCCATTCGACGCCGGCGATGTTCTCTCTGGGCGGCAAGACCGTCGTGGTCACCGGCGGCGGACGCGGTATCGGTCGCGGCATCAGCCTGGCCATGGCCCGGGCCGGCGCCAATGTGGTGCTGAGCGGGCGGACCCAGGCGACGCTCGACGCCGTGGCCGAGGAGATCCGGGCGATCGGCTGCCGCGCGGTCCCGATCGTCGCCGACATCACCAGCCCAGCCGACATCGACCGCATCGTCGAGGCTGCGATTTCGCAGTTCGGCTACATCGACGGCTGGGTGAACAACGCCGGCAGCGCCAACGCCAGCGACGTGGGTCCGCTGCTCGACATGACGCCGCAGCAGTGGGACGCGGTGGTGGACCTGAACCTGAAGTGGACGTTCTTCGCCATGCAGGCGGCTGCGCGGGTGATGACGCGAGGTGGTTCAATCGTGAACATTTCGTCCCGCAGCGGCTCGCAGCCCTGTCCGATGACCGGCCAGTACGGCGCGGCCAAGGCCGGCGTCGAGAGCCTGACCGCCACGGCGGCGGTGGAATGGGGACACCTTGGCATCCGGGTCAACGCCATCGCGCCGGGCGTGGTGCCGGTCGAGAGCAGCAAGTCGATGACCAGCGAGAGCCGCCGGCGCCGCCAGATCGAGACGGTTCCCCTGCGCCGGCTGGGCACGGTCGACGACATCGGCCCGCTGGCGGTCTATTTCGTCGCCGACGAGTCGTCCTGGACCTCCGGCACGGTGGTGCAGGTGACCGGCGGCAGCCGCATTCCCGTGGGCCTGCTCACCTATCTCTACAAGGTCAACCGCGACGCCGAGGCGGCCGAGGCTGGCGGCGATCCGGGAGGCCGCGCGTGAGCGCCGCCGGGATCGACGCCAAGGCGCTATGGGCCCGCTACCAGGCCGAGCGCGCCAAGCGCCTGCGTCCGGACGGCGCGTCGCAGTACCTGACGCCGACCGGGCGGTTCGCCCATTACCTGGAAGACCCCTACGTCGATCCGGAGCCGGCGCGGGCGCCGGTCGTGGAGGACGTCGAGGCGCTGCTGGTCGGCGCGGGGTTCGGCGGCATGCAGGCCGCCGTCCACCTGCTGAAGGCCGGGATCGAGGACTTCCGCATCCTCGACCGGGCCGGCGACTTCGGCGGGGTCTGGTACTGGAACCGCTACCCGGGCGTGGCCTGCGACATCGAATCCTACATCTACATGCCGATGCTGGAGGAGATGGGCTACATGCCCAGCGAGAAGTACGCCAAGGGCCCGGAGATCTTCCGCTACGCCCGCGACTTCGCCGCCCGCTTCGACCTCTATCGCCGGGCGCTGCTGCGCACCGAGGTGAGCGAGCTGCGCTGGGACGAGGCCGCGCAGCGCTGGGTGGTCCAGACCGCGCAGGGCGACGTGATCCGCGCCCGCTTCGTCAACCTGACCACCGGTCCGCTGCAGCGGCCGAAGCTGCCCAACATCGCGGGCGTCGAGGGCTTCCGGGGCCACGCCTTCCACACCAGCCGCTGGGACTATGCTTACACCGGCGGCGATTCCTCGGGGGGATTGGAGAAGCTCAAGGACAAGCGGGTGGGGATTATCGGCACCGGGGCCACCGCGGTGCAGGCCATCCCGCATCT
>Ga0070670_100003205_pt1 | contig 13509 bp, 13 predicted proteins | sample KBSS63metaG_FD_64665 | JGI IMG/M metagenome (GOLD analysis project Ga0070670, IMG submission 64665) | Switchgrass rhizosphere microbial communities from Kellogg Biological Station, Michigan, USA - KBS S6-3 metaG | ecosystem: Host-associated > Plants > Roots > Rhizosphere > Soil ... | reverse complement strand
TCAGTCCGACCGATCGCGTCCGCGCTTCGATCGACTGAAACTCCGCTTCGCGGCCGAGCGCGGCGCAGCTCCGGTACAACAGCGCTTCGTCGGCGCCGGAACGAAAGGTGTCGCCAAGCGCCACCAGCAGCGTGGCGGCGAGCAGCGCCGGCGGGCTGGCCGCGAGCCAGAACGCGAGCATGGCGCACGCCTGGATGAACGAGCCGGTGATGAGGCTGAGACGATGGCCCAGACGATCGGCGACCCAGCCGGTGGGCACCTCGAGCGCGAACACGCACATGTCACCGGCGGCCAGCGCGGTGGCCACCAGCGCGGGTGAGAAGCCGCGTTCGTGCACGAGCCAGACGAGATAGAGGCCGTGCATCACGCCTTCGAGGGAGGCGACGTGATACGGCACGTAGAGCTGGAGGTTACGGCGGAGGGATCAATTCGGAGGCATGAAAACAGCATAGCCCAGACTGGATGCCTCCTGTTGTCGAGCTCTGGGGCCGCGTCGTCACGCTCTTGAGCTCCGGAATCGCGGGCAGCGATGTGACGCCGCTGCGCCTGCTGGTCGTCGTCACCTTGACCGGCCTCCTGATCTGGGGCAGCCGCAAGGCGACGCGCTGGCTGGTGGACTCCGTGTTGGCGCGGCGGGGGCTCGACATCGGCATGCGCGAGGCGGTCGGCGTCATGCTGCGGTACGCCATCGTCCTGCTCGGCGCCTTGGTGATACTGCAAAGCGCGGGCATCGACCTCACGTCGCTGAACGTCCTGGTGGGCGCCATCGGCGTCGGCCTCGGCTTCGGGCTGCAGAACATCACCAGCAACTTCTTCAGTGGCCTCATCCTGCTCTTCGAGCGCCCCCTCAAAGTGGGCGACCGGATCGAAATCGGCGGCGTGATCGGAGAAGTGCGCGAAATCGGGGCGCGCGCCACCACGATCGTCACGGACGAGAACGTCGCAACCCTCGTCCCCAACTCACAGCTGGTGTCGGAGCGGGTGACCAACTGGAGCCGGCCCGACCGCTTGACGGCGTATCTGCTGCCGTTTCACGTGTCGTATTCGTCAGATCCGCTGCTGGTCCGCAAGATTCTGCTCGCGGCGGCCGTAGCGCACTCCGGTGTGCTCGCCGAGCCCCCACCCGAGGTGGAATTCGCTGAAGTGGGCCCGGCGACGCTCCGCTTTCAACTCCAGGTCTGGAGCGTCGAACATCTCAAGACCTCGGCCACCCTCAAGAGCGACCTCAACTTCGCCATCTTTCGGCATCTCCTCGCCTCCGGAATCGAGATCCGCCCCAGAAACGAGGTGGGGGCGTTCGGGCTCGACCTCAAGCCCAGCTGATCGTCAACCTCGGCTGCCCGTTCTATACTTCACCTTCGCAGGTGAAGAGATGATCACTACAGATTTCGGCGATGCCATTGCCACGCGCATGCGGAGCGAGCACCGCGCGCTGGCTGCGCGATGGTTCGAGCGGCTCCTCGACATCCTGCCCGTCGACGCGCGCGACATCTTTCCAACCAACAGTCTGCTGGATCACATTCCGTCGCTCATCCTCGAGATCAGCAACTACCTGCGGCAACCGGAAGGCGAAGCCATCGCCTCCAACACGGTCATTCTCGACAAGGCGGGCGAACTGGGCGCGCTTCGACACGCACAACAGGCGTCGCTGCACCAGGTCGTACGCGAGTATCAGATTCTGGGGCATGTGCTGGTGACGTTCGTGCTCGAGGAGTTGGAGCGCACCGAGATGGCCCCGATGCCCGCCGAAGCCATCCAACTGGTGTCGCGCGTGCACCAGGCCGTCGGCGTGTTGTCGCAGGCCACCGTGGAAGTGTTCGTGGGTCTCTATACCCGCACGATTGCCGATCAAGCCACTCGCCTGGACGAGTTCACGCGCATGGCGGCTCACGAATGGCGTCAGCCGCTTGGAGCGCTGCAGTTCGGCGTCCGCCTCCTCCGCGAGGGGCAGCCCGCCGCGCCGCGTGACGAACACACGCTGAGCGTCCTGGAACGGAACGTTCAGCGCCTGGTGGAGCTCACGCGCAAGCTCGAGTCGATCGCCCGGGTACGGAGCAACGGCGACAACGCGGTACTACAGGCCGTGTCGATCGCCACAGTCGCGCAGGAAGCAGCGCGGCAGCTTCGTGAAATGGCCGAGGCCCGTGGCGTGGAGGTCCGGGTGGCTGATACGGTGGCGACCGCCGTGGTCGATGTGGGCCGTCTCGAGCTGGCGTTCGTGAACCTGATGTCGAATGCCGTCAAGTATTCCGACCCCTCCAAGACGGATCGCTACGTTGAGATCTTCGACGGCGACTCGGATGACGGCTGGCTGCACATTCACGTGAAGGACAACGGCGTCGGCATCCCTCCTGCCTCGCTCTCGAAGATCTTCGAACGCTTCACCCGCGCGCACACCGACAATCCCGCGACGACGAACGTCGGCGGGATCGGTCTTGGCCTGTCGATCGTCGAGGACTGCGTGCGCGCGATGGGAGGCTTCATCGCCGTGGAGTCCGAAGAAGGGCAGGGCACCACCTTCACCCTGCGGCTGCCCGCGCGCGCCGCCGACCACTAGTTCGAGCCTTTCGCCGCCTTCTCGAGCGCGGCGATCGCGCGGGCGATCTCGTCGCGCCGCTCTTCGAGCTCGTGCAGCGCGCGCTCGTGCCGGGCGGCGTCGCGGGTTTTCGACGCTGGCGTCCCGGGCCCCGCTTCGATTTTGGCAATCGCCTCGCGGCGCAGCTTGATCGACAGGTCGTTGCACTGCCCCGCCTGCCGGAACGCCGCCAGCGATTGGGGAACCTGGCGCAGCTCGTCGCGGACGATGCCCAGATCGAACGCCCCTTCGCACTCGCCCAGATCGATCAGCACGGCTTGTTGGAAATCGCGCTCGGCAGTGTCGAGCCGGTGTAGGCGCCATTCGATGACGCCCGACAGCACGAACACGCGCGCGTTGGCCATCTGCGTGCGGGCGCGGTCTGCATCTTCGCGCGCCAGCGGCAGGTTGCCGAGCCGCAGCTGGTTCCACGCGCGCCAGTAGTAGGCCTCGCCCACCATCCACTGGCCGCCGTCGATCACCGTGGTGGCCGTCGCGATGGCGTCCTGCGCGCGTCCCAGCTGCGACAGCGCGATCGTGCGCCCGATGAGAGCATCGGGATGTCTGGGCGAGAGCGCAAGCGCGGCGTCGTAGGCTTCGAGCGCCGCCGGCCACTCTTCCCAGCCGCGATAGGTGTTGCCGATCCACACCTTCATCGCCGCTGACCGCGGGAATTCGGCCGCCGCCGATTCCAGGCGCCGGAGGCCGCCCTCCTGATCGCCGCTGGTGCGGTCTTCAACCAGGAACCGGCCGAGCGCGTAGTCCGCGTCCACGAACTCCGGGTTGGCCGTACGCATCGCCTGCAGCCGTGGCGCCTTGGCCGCGTCGCAGACGCCGACCGCGTACTGGTAGAGCGGCACGCCGGCCAGGGGATCGAGCTCCCCGGTGTAGCTCTGCGCGTCTTCGTTGACGCGCCCGAACGAGCACACCAGCGCCAGATCGAGATAGCTGCGAAACAGCTCGGATGCGGTGCCGCTGCGCAGCGCTTCGCGCCACGACGGCAGCGAACCGCGCACGTTCCGCATGCCCATTTCAAACAGCGCGTAGCGCTCCTCGCTCAGCCGATCGGGCGGGATGGCGTCGGCAATCGTCAGGTAGAGGGCCGAAGCCTCTCCCTCGGGCGCGGCGGCCCGCGCCCTGGCGAGCCAGTCGCCGAACGGCAGCCCCAGCTCCTTGGACCGCAGCACCAGGAGCACGGCCGACTCGAACGTCTGCTGCTGCGCACCGCGCGCGTGCGCCAGCTCGTACGCCCGTTCGAGACAGCGGTAGCAGCCCCGCTCGACGAGCGCCGTCAGATCGTCCACGCGCGGCGGGCCCGGAAGGGCCTGCGCCGGCACCGGACGCCGCGACGCGCAGCCCGTGGCGATCACGAGTGCGGCCACGACCAGCGCCACCCGACACCCCGCCATGATGGCCAAGGAGTATTGCCGAGGCGCGCCGGCTGATGCAATGCGAAACCGCGCGTCCCTGAAGCCCTTTGCAAGCCGTTTGGCCGTGCCGTCCGTCCAACCTGACGTCATGTCCCGTTTCGGGGTCGCACTCCTCGCGGCGGCTGCCCTCGCGGCAACGCAGCGCACCGGCGGCATCGCCGCGTTCTCACGCGAGCAACTCAACGCGTCGCTCGCCGGACGTGTCCAGGCACCGGCGCCGCGTACGTACCTGGTCGTGGTCGACGACGTCCACATGGATGTCCGCGGCACTGCACGCGTACGACGACTGCTTCAAGACCTGTCGAGCAGTGGACGCGAGGCCGATACGTGGTCCCTGGTCACAACGGGCTCGCCGGGTTTCCGCCTGGAGCCGACAAAAGGCGGCGCCAGCCTGCGCGCCTGGGTCAGCCGCGTCACCGGCAACGCCCTCGCACTACGCGAACAGCTGAACGCCTTCGGCGATCCGGATCGCACCGCCATCGTGCGACGCCGCGCTTCGATCACCGACATCGTGATCGCCCAGGCCATCGAGCGCGTCGCGGAAGTGGCTACCGGACCGCTCACCATCGTGTACGTGACCGACGGATACGACGCGCGCATGGTGCCGGGCATGTCGGAAGTCGTACGCGCGACGGGCGAGGCGCGCGCGTCGCTCGTGGTCATCTCGGTACCCGACCTGGCTGCCATGCGGGAGCCGCCGGCCGACGTGCGCCCTGAGGAATGGACGGCCTTCACGGAGGCCGGTCGCGCGTCTCTCCGGACGCTGGCCGAGCAGACCGGTGGCGTCGCCGTGTTCTCACGCGAGCAGCTCGACACCGTCCTCGCTCGCTTGTCGCAGCCCTAGCCCGTCCACATCGACGGAAGATCTACGCCGCCACTCAGCAGGAAGCGCGGCTGCTTGCCAATGTTCGCCGTGGCGACGTGGAGCACAAGCGGATGCAGCAGCAGGACGTCGCCCGCCGCGCCGGTGTTCTCGACCACTTGCAGCGCGAGGCCGCCATGCTCTTCCGCGCGGTCCATGAAACGAGCCACGCGTTCGTCGCCATCGCCTTCGGTATGCAGGTCGCGAAGATAGGGGTGACCTTGAAGCAGCTGACGATATTCGGCGCCGCGTGTGCCCGGCGGTGGCGGATGCTCTTTGAAGTACTGGTGCACCAGGCGGTGCGAGCCCGACACGATCAGCGTACCGCCGCCGCGGCCCGCCACGTCGCCGAACAACGCGTGCGTCCGCACCCCTTCCGGCGGGGACAACTCGCTCAGGTAATTCGCGTCGGCATGCCAGCCGCGAGAAGGCACATTCCACGTCGCGTCTGAGGGAAAGGCTAGAAACAGGGCGCCCCAGTTCTTGGGCTCCTCGTACGCCCGGCCCTCGAGCGCAGCACCGATCGCCGTGAGCACTCGCGCACCGCCGACCGCCCGAAACGCGGGATCGTTCTTGACCTGCTGCAAATGCTCGGGCCGCTCCTTGCTCCATGTCAATGGATCGCCTTCCATGATCCCGACCTGGGCCAGCGCGCGCCACGCCGCCGCGCGCATCGCCGCCGCGTCATCAACGCTGAAGGCGGCGCGTACACGCATCCAGCCATGCTGGCGAAAATGCTCGAACGTGTCGTCGTGGTCTGCGAGCACGCCTCAGGATAATTCACGCAAAGAATGCGATCAGCTCCGGCGCAATCGCGTCCGCCCCCACCATGTGGTTCTGGCCGGGGAGCGTCCGGGCTGTCGCATGCGGCAGCACCTTGGCGATGGCCGCCTGCGCGTTGCGCATCCACGCCGGGCTCTTGCCGCCGTCCATCACCAGCGCCGGCATCGCCGCGCTCGACCACCGCCCCGCCGGCAGCGGCCGGCCTTGTTGATAGGGAGTGGTCATCCCGAGGTCGTACTGCAGCGTGTGGCCGATGGCCGTGAGCTTCTTCCACACCGGCATCAGCCGCATGAAGAAGATGCCGATGGCGGGCACGCCGACGGCTTTCATGAACATCTTCACCGCGTCGCCGCGACGATTCGCGGCAATGAGCGCCTTCATCCTCGGCAGGAAGTCCTCGCCGAGCGGCGGCCGTGTATCGTCCAGCATCAGCGGCGCCTCATAGAGCGCCAGTTTCCGGATGGGCACGCCGCGATCGGCCGCCTCGAGGGCCAGCACCGCCCCGGAGGAAATGCCGTAGAGGTACACCGGCTCGCCCGCCTCGCGTACCAGGGCGGCGATGTCTTCGACCTCCCGTTCGAGCGACCACGGCTGGGTGTCGCCGCTCTCGCCGCGCCCGCGCCGGTCGTAGGTGAACACGGTGAAATGCGAGGCCAGCTTCGCCGCCAGCGGCTTCATCGGTCCCGAGCCCCGATAGCACATCGCCCCGTCCACCAGCACCACCGGCGGCCCCTGCCCCTGGCGATCGAATCCGATGCGGGTCCCGTCCTTCGAGATGACCACGGCCATGACGTCACGTCCTCCTATCCACACGTCGAACGAGACCGGCACATTTCGACATGGCTCGGGCTATCGTTGTGCCGCCATGAAGCTGCTGCGCCGTGCCGCCGTCATCACCGCGATCCTTGCCGCCCCGCTTATATGGAAGGCGGGGCCCGCGGCCCAGGCGCCGGGCGCGACGGTGCCGATCTTCGAGTACGACCCCACCTTTCCCAAGCCGATGCGGGAAAACTGGGCCATCGGCCCGATCGGGGGGATGGCGGTCGATCGCCAGGATCACCTCTATGTGGTGCAGCGGCCGGGGTCGCTGGCCTCGAACGAACGGTTCACGGGGGCCGACGACACCCCGCCCAAGGCGGACTGCTGCATTCCGGCGCCGCCGGTGCTCGAGTTCGACCAGACCGGCACGCTGATCCATTCCTGGGGCGGCCCGGGCCAGGGCTACGACTGGCCGCAGACCGAACATGGCGTGTTCGTGGACGCCAAGGACAACGTGTGGCTCGCCGGCAGCGGCGAAAAGGACGCGCACCTCCTGAAGTTCACGCGCGAGGGGAAGTTCCTGCAGCAGTTCGGCAAGCCGGGCACCAACGGCGGCAGCGCCGACACGCGGAACCTGGGCCAGCCGGCGAACCTGACGATCGATCCGGTCTCGAACGAGATCTACGTGGCGGACGGCTACCGCAACCGGCGCGTGATCGTCCTCGACGCCGACACGTTCGCCTTCAAGCGGATGTGGGGCGCCTACGGGAACAAGCCGGACGATACCCCGCTCGGTCCCTACAATCCCGACGCGCCGCCGGCGCAGCAGTTCCGTCTGCCCCACAACATCGCCATCTCGCGCGACGGCTTCGTCTACGTGGCCGATCGGCCGAACAACCGCATCCAGGTGTTCCGGAAAGACGGCACCTACGTGAAAGAGGTGTTCGTGTCGAAGCGCACGCTGCTGCAGGGCGCGGCGTCAGGGTTCGCGCTCTCCACCGATCCGCAGCAGCGCTGGCTCTACATGATCGACGGCGCCAACCATCACGTGTGGATCCTCGAGCGGCAGACGCTGCGGATCGTCGGGCGCCTCGGCCAGCAGGGATTGTGGGGCGGCGCGCTCAACGTGCCGCACGCGATCGCGGTGGACGGCCGCGGCAACGTCTACGTGGGCGAGAACTTCGACGCGCGCCGCTTTCAGCGCTTCCTCTACAAGGGGATCGGCACGCCCAAGGCGGGCACCATCCCGCCCACGACGATCGTTCGGTGAGGCGGGTCTACAGACCCGCGACCACGTACGTAGTTGCGGGTCTTTAGACCCGCCTACTCGCTGATTGGCCAGAACACGTCGGTGCGCCAGTTGGCGGGATCCGGATACTCCGCCGGGTCGGTGATGTACGACTCCCACGGTGCACCAGCCGCGCGCACGCCCTGCTCCTGCATCCACCGCTCCATCGCCGCGTAGGTATCCTGCAGCTTGTCGTACGGCCCCATGTGCACCGCCACGGCCGCGGGGCCTCCCGGCAGCGTGATGGCTTCGATCTCGCCGACACCGGGCGCCGGGGCCGCGAGCGGCGTCCCCGACTCCATCGTCATCAGGCCCGGCCCGACGTCGGAGTAACGAACGAACGGGCGGCCCGCGATGGCCAGGCCGTTCTGCAGCGCATAGGGAAAGGTCTTGCCGAGGCTCTCGGCGATCGTGGCCGCGATCTCCGAGCGCGCGACGCGGCGTTTCACGATCAGCGCGGGCTGCGGCTGCAGCTCCCTGCGCTCGATGGTGGGCGTGGACATGACGGGACTCCCCTTCGAATCGTCGAGTGACAGGTGATACAGCGTGAGGCATGGACCGGCCGCCTCGGTGATTTCGGCGTGGCGCGCGCGGGCCTCGGCCGTGGCTGCCGATTGCGCGACGGCGCGATACCGCGCGGGGCTGCGGCCGAATCGTCGCGTAAAGGCGCGCGTGAAGACCTCGTGGCTGGCAAAGCCGCTGCCGAGCGCAACGTCTAACACCCGGTCGGCGCTGACGGCCAGGCGAGCGGCCGCCCGGTCGAGTCGCAGGCGCTGGGTGTAGGCCTTGGGCGTCTGGCCGACCAGACGCCGGAAGGCCCGGTGCAGGTGAAACGACGACCATCCGGCCCGGTCCGCCAGGGCGTCGAGCGACACGTCGCCGTCCAGACGTACTTTCACGTCCCGCAGCAGGCTGAGCAGATCGGTGCGGCTGGGCATCGACAGGCGAAATGATAGGTAAAGCCGCCGGCGGTGTCTTGACGTTTCTTGCGACCGGGTCGCCGCAATCCGAATCAAGCGCGCGCCGCGCGCGCGTTGCTACGCTGAGGTCATGTTACGTGACACCGTGGCCCTGAACCCCATCGCCCGGGCACTCTGGTTCATCGAAAGCCACTTCGCGCAGGACATCACCCTCGACGATGTGGCGGCGGTGGCCGGCGTGTCGCGCTACCACCTCTCGCGCACGTTCACCCTGGCTACCGGCACCGGGCTGATGGCCTACGTGCGGGCGCGACGGCTCAGCGAAGCGGCGCGGGCGCTCGCCGCCGGAGCCCCGGACATCCTGAGCGTAGCGCTCGACTGGGGCTACGGCTCGCACGAGGCCTTCAGTCGCGCCTTCCGCGATCACTTCGACCTCACGCCCGAAGCGGTCCGGGCGCGAGGCACGGTCACCACTCTTCCCCTGACGGAGGCTCTTCGTATGGACGACTCGATGCTTACGCCACTCGACCCGCCACGCCTTGTAGATCAGCCCGCGCTGCAGATCGCCGGTCTCAACGAGCGCTACGACAACGGCGCCAGCGCCGCCATTCCCGCGCAGTGGCAGCGTTTCACGCCGCACCTCGACCACGTCCCCGGTCAGGTGGGGCACACCGCGTACGGCGTCATCCACAACAGCGACGACACCGGCCACGCCGACTACCTCACTGGCGTCGAGGTGAAAGACTTCTCGAAGGTCCCGGCCGAATTCGAACGGCTCACGATTCCGCCGCAGCGCTACGCCGTGTTCACGCACCGCGACCACATCTCGTCGATCCGCCGCACGTGGTTCTCGATTTTGAACAAGGGGTTGCCCGAGGCCGGGCTCGAGGCCTCCGGCGGACCGGAGTTCGAACGCTACGACGAGCGCTTCGACGGCCGAACGGGCAACGGCGAGGTGGAGATCTGGATCCCGGTTCGCTAGAACGTCACGCCTAACGAAAAGTGGGCCCGCGGGTTGCCGTGCTCGGGCCACGCCACGTCGATGTCGAGCGTGAGCACCGAGGCGCCGAAGAACACGCCGCCGCCAATGCCACGATCCCACGGCTGGTCGGACAGCCGCTGCGGCGCCGACCACACCGTGCCGGCGTCCACGAAGCCTTTGACGCCGAAGCGTCCCAAGTTGAGGGGCGACGTGAGCGGCACGCGGATCTCCGCGGAGACGGCGGCCAGGCTGTCGCCGGCGCGATTGCCGGCGCGATAGCCACGAACGGTTGACCCGCCACCGAGCAGCGACTGTTCGGCGGGCGCCAGCGGCGCGTCCGCGCGGGCCATCTGCGCGCGCAGCGCCAGCACCGGCGAGCCGAAGAGCCCGACGAATCCGCGCGCGTCGAGCAACGCACGCCCGGCGTGACCGGCCGGAAACGCGAGGCGCTCCCATCCCAGCTGCGTGAAGACGGCGTTGCGCGGGAATGACGGATCGATGCGCGTATCGAACGTCACGTGCGCGCCCACCGCGGAGTGACGCACTCCTCCGGCACCAGCGAAGTCCACCCGCTCGAGGCGGCCGTCCGCGCCGGCGCGCAGCCACGGCGTCAGCGACTTCTCGGCGCCGAGACGCACCCCCAGCCGCACGTCCGACGCCTCGTAATGCGGGTTCTCGCGGCGGTTGACGAAGAGCGCCACGCGCGCCACGGACAGTGGGCCGGAGTCGAAGGTGCGTTCGAGCTCGGCGGCGGCACGGCGCTCACCGCCCCAGGACAAGGGGACGAAGAGCCGGGTGTCGCGACCGCCCAGTCCCGAGAACGCCGTCCGCGCTCCGTAGGTGAGGCCATAGCCGTCGTCGTAATTCAAGATCGGCAGCCACTGCTGCAGCGCGCGCATGCGTTTGAACGCGCCCGGCGTGAGGTCGTCGTCGGTCACACCGGGACGCTCGCGCACGACGATCATCACGAGAATGTCGTTCGGGTCGTCGATCGAGCGGAAGCGCTTCCGCACCTCCACGTCGTCGAATCGATCGCTGTCCGCGAGCGCTTTACGCGCCGCCGCCATCCGCTCGTCGGTGACGGGGTCACCCGCCTTGAGCCCGCTCAGCGCCAGCACGTCGGCATCGGGCGTCGTGTAGTTGCCGTGCACGCGGATTTCGGCAATCGTCTCCGCCTGTGCCAACGCGCCTGCCGGCGCCGCCAGCAGGATGGCCGCGATCCAGGCGCCGATGCGCCCGCGCATTACCGGATCCTCGTCGTGACGGAGGCGAGACGGTAGTCGTGATAGTCGGTGTCGAAGCGCCCTTTGAATTCGCCGGCGGCGGTGGAAAAGGCGATCGCCACGCGGATCGCACGCGGCAGCCACACATCCGGGAACGGCTGCCCCATCTCCATCGACGCGGTGACTTCGTCGGTGCGGATGAGCGATCGGCCGGGCAGGAAGTCCCACGGCAGGTTGTGGAACTCGTACTTCAGGATCTGGTTGGCGGTGGGCTCGATCCACAGCGTGATGAGCGCCGCCTTGTTCATCTTGGGCTCGATGTCCACGTCCCGATCGCGGACCTTCACGTTGGGCCGCGTGCGCCCTTCGCTGAAGAGCTTCGTCGGGTAGTACTCGATGCGGAGCACCGGACGGCCCTCGAGCGTCTCGCGACCGGCCAGCGCGTACTGACCGGGGTCGAACTTGAACTTCAGGAAATACGCCGCGGAAACGAACCCCGGCTCGAGCGCCTGGCGCACGCCCTCCCCGGTGACCTCGGTGACCGAGGAACCCTGGGTCGCGGGAGCGTCACCTTTCTCCTGATCCTCGCGCCGCTTGTCGCGGCGCTCCTCGTGACGCAGGTAGTCGGCTTCGGCCTTGCGCCGCTCGGCCTCACCGATCTTCACCCCGTCCACGGTGAGGGGGCTGCGGACGAAGACGCCGTCGCCGTCGCGCGGGAACCACAGGTACTCCCGGCGGAAACCGTAGAAAGGGGTGCCGCCTGGCCCGAGCACTTGAAGCGTCTCGCGCTCGTCGAGTACGTACTGCTGCATCCGCTTCCAGTTGTCGTCACGCCGCGCCAGTACACGCGCCATGAGGGCATCGAGGTCGGAGGCCTCGCGCTGCTGGGCGGCCGCGGGAAGAAACACGGCCAGAACGGCACACGACACGAGCACAAGGCGTGAAGACACTCGGGGTACTCCCCGGCGGGCTGGCGCCTCAATAGACGAACCAACCCCGCAACCGGTTCCCGGGACTTACTTGGTCGACGTGGGGTCTTCCTGCGCGGGACCGGTATCGAAGGACGAGCCGGCGAACACCTGACGCCCGTCCGGCAGCTTGACCGAGCGAGCATTGGCCCCGCGTGGGTTGGTCTTGGACAGGAATCCCTCGATAGTGACCACGTGGCCGGCCTTGAGCGAATTGCGGTTCCAGCCGCGGCGCATCAGGCCGTTGGGCGGCCCGAGCTCGAAGTCCCAGTTGACGACCTCGCCCTTGTCGTCTTTCACGTCGATGTAGATGCGGGCGTGCGGATTGGTCCACTCGAGCTTGGTGACCGTGCCGGTAAGCGTGATCGGCTTGTCGCGGTCGTATTCGGCCGCGAAGGCGTGGTGCGCCCGCGCGGGCATCGCCCCGATCAGCATGGCAAGGGCTACGGCGCACGCAGTGATCGACCTCATCCCCTCGGCTCCTTGGGCTCGCCCGGCACCCGCCGCCGGTCGCGTCGAGCATAATACCGCCGTCATGACCAGCGCGGCCCGCCAAGAACGCGGACCGCGCGCAGTATCTGGCAAACCGGCTTAACGCCGGTTCGCTAGTTCGACATTTTATGACTATGAGAATGTCTCACAGGGCACTTACAACGGTTACCGGCGTGGCAACGCTCGTCGCCGCGCTGTCGTCGACGCTGCTCGCCCAGTGGCCGAACCATCCCGACCCCACCGTGCCGCGCACCGCCAAGGGCGACGTCAACCTCGACGCGCCCACGCCACGCACGGCCGACGGCAAACCCGACTTCTCCGGCTTGTGGCAGGGGGACAACGCCGCGCCCGGCCGCGGCACCCCGCCGCCCGCCGAGCCCGACGCGCCGCCGGCCGCCGGCTTCCGCGACATCGGCCAGAACATCAAGGGCGGCCTGCCCTTCACGCCGGCCGGCCAGGAGATGCTGAAGAAGCGCGTCGGCGACAACAGCAAGGACAACCCCGAAGCGTGGTGTCTGCCGATGGGGATCGTGCAGTTCCACACGCAGGGCGCGCCACGGAAGTTCGTGCAGACACCGAAGCTGATGATCATCCTCTACGAGGCCAGCTCCGGCATGCGGCAGATCTTCATGGACGGGCGCAAGGCGCCGACCGGCGACCCGCAGCCGTGGTACTACGGCTACTCCACCGGCCGCTGGGAAGGCGACACGCTCGTGGTGGAAACCACGCACATGCGCGAGGACGGCTGGCTCGACATCATCGGTTCGCCGGTCACCGACGCCGCCACCATCACCGAACGCATCCGCCGCCCCACTTACGGACGAATGACCATCGACGTGACCGTGAACGATCCGAAGGCCTACACCAAGCCGTGGACCGTGCGCGTCAACCAGCGCATCATGCCCGAGCAGGAGATCATCGAGTTCATCTGCGAGGAAAACCAGCGCTTCGGCAAACAGTAGGCGTCAGGGAATCGGTTCGATCTTGAGCACCATGCCGTCGGCGGCGGTGCCGCCGGTCGCGCCTTCGGTAGCCACGTAGAAGTTGCCGTCGGGCCCTTCCTTCACGTCGCGCGGCCGGACGTTCAGCGTGGTCAGCAACGGCTCACGCCGTTCGGCCTGCGACGGCTGGTTGAACGACACGCGGATCAACGTGCGGTTAGTGAGTCCGCCGATGAACATGCTGCCCTTCCAGCCCTTGAAGCGATCGCCGTTGTAGAACATCAGG
>Ga0070670_100003195_pt1 | contig 13515 bp, 9 predicted proteins | sample KBSS63metaG_FD_64665 | JGI IMG/M metagenome (GOLD analysis project Ga0070670, IMG submission 64665) | Switchgrass rhizosphere microbial communities from Kellogg Biological Station, Michigan, USA - KBS S6-3 metaG | ecosystem: Host-associated > Plants > Roots > Rhizosphere > Soil ... | reverse complement strand
ATGCCGGTCGGCCGCACCGGAAGTGAGGCCTACATGGCGGCCCAACACGGACTGTCGACCGAAGGGCTGGTGGCGTCGGCGCTGCGCGCGCTCAATGGTCCGGCTGAAGCCGGACACTACGATTCGTGACCGCTGGTCCTCCGCCGCTCATTTCAGTCGTCCTTCCCGTCCATAACCAGGCCGCACACATCGGCGCGATCATCGCCAGTTATCACGAAGTGCTCGCGCAACTCGGACAGCCCTACGAGATCGTGCTGTCGGTCAACGGAAGCAGCGACGACTCGGTTGACGTGTGCGAGAAGCTGGCGCAGACATATCCGGAGATCCGCGTGGTGTCGGACGCACGAGCAGGATGGGGGCTGGCGGTGAAGAACGGACTGCTCGCCGCCCGCGGCGATCTGCTGTGCTATACCAATTGCGCACGCACCAGTGCCACCGATCTTCGACAGGTGCTTGCCAGGGGACTCGACAGACCGAATGCGGTCATCAAGGCAACGCGTCGCGTGCGCGACAACTGGAAGCGTCGTCTCGGCTCGACGCTCTACAACGCGGAGTGCCGGTTGCTCCTCGGCGTGAAGACGGCGGATGTCAACGCCACGCCAAAGGTGTTCTCACGAGCGCATGGCGCGCTGCTCGATCTCGCCTCCGATGGCGACATGCTGGACGCTGAGTTTCTATTCACGTGCCGGCGGAACGGGTACCCGGTGATCGAAGTCCCGATTTTCGGCAATCGCCGGCAGGGTGGATCGAGCACAACCGGGTACAAATCGGCGGTCCGGATGTACGTCGGGGCGTATCGACTCTGGCGCGAGATCCGCGGGCGGCCTCGATGACATCGGCGGCGGATAAAGCCTGGCGGCATCCGGCGCAGGTCGTCGGCTGCTGGGACGGTGCAGCTGCACCCGCCCCGTCGCTGCTGCGCTGCCGGACGACCGGTGCCTGGTGGGACGCTCTGGAATCAGCGGGCATCACGCTGCTCGTCACGAGGGAGTACGAGCACCTGGTCACTGCGCTCAGCGTCGTTCGCGGCACACCGCTCGTGTCGTATCTTCCGCTGCCGCATCCATCAGGCATCGCCGTCGATCGGCGCCGCAACGTCGTGCACGTGGCGAGCACCCGGAATCCGAACCAGATCTACGACCTCGTCCCGGTCAACGACACGCTGCCACGCTTCGATGTCCGCCACGGGCGAATGCGCCCGACGCTGATGCCGACGCGCGCGCGGATGTTTCCCGGATCGCTCTACATGCACGACCTGGCGTTTGTCGGCAATCAACTCCATGCGAACGCTGTCGGGCACAACGCCGTTGTGCGCATTGGCGACGGCGGGTTCGCGTACGCCTGGTGGCCACGGTGCGTCGAGAGAGCAAACGGCGTGCTGGTCGAGCAGAACCATCTACAGTTGAACTCCATCGCTGCTGGCCGCTCGTTGAAGTCCTCGTTCTTTTCAGCCTCGACCGATCGCATTGCGCGTCTCCGGCCTGGACACGCGCAGTTCCCCGTGGATCGACGTGGCGTCGTGTTCTCCGGAGCGACTCGTGAGCCGATCGCCTTCGGGCTCACACGACCGCACTCGGCGCGGCTGCGAAACGGGAAGGTCTGGCTGCTGAACAGTGGTTACGGCGAGTATGGATACATCGAGGACGGGGCGTTGCACAGCGTCGCGACGCTGCCCGGATGGACCCGCGGATTGTGCTTTCACCGGCGCGTGGCGTTTGCGGGCACGTCGCGCGTCCTGCCACGCTTCCGGCAGTACGCTCCGGGGCTCACGGTCGATCGCGCCGTGTGCGGCGTCCATGCGATCGACGCGGACTCCGGTCGGGTTCTCGGGAGCATCACCTGGCCAGGCGGCAATCAGATCTTCGCGATCGATTGGGTTCCGCGCGGCGTCGCTGAAAAACTGCCGTTTGTGATGGGGGAAGCGGCACCGCCGCTGTCATTGTTCTACGCCTACCGGCCACAGGGCGTCGCGCAGCCGCGAAGGACACGCAGTGTCAAACGTCGTGGTCCTGGTGGCTAGAGTACGAAGGGGCATAAACAAACGATGAGCGATTTCAGGCTGTTGATGATTTCGGCGATGTATGAGAACGGCGGCAACGTCACACACCGCTTTCTCGACGGCCATCCCGAGATGCTGGTCTACCCGTTCGAGTCCCAGGTCGGGACGTCGCTGGTGCACGATCCGCTGACGACGATGTTTCCGGTGAAATACCGGTGGCCGGTGTTCGATCTGGCGGCGACGCCGGAGCAGGATTTCCAGGCGATCATCGACGAGGAATGCCGCGTGCGCATCCGCACACCGCACGTGAGCAAATTCCGGGATGCGCCAATGGATCTGTCTGACGCGGACCGTGAGACGGCGTATGTGTCGCGCGTCCGCGCGTCCGGACGGTCGGCGGGCAGCAATGTGATGGCGTTCTTTGGTTCCACGTTCGACGCGTGGAAGGATCATCGTCGAGGCCCGACTGCGAGCGTGTATGTCGGCTACAGTCCGATCATCGGCGTCGACACCGCCCGCATCCTTCGCGACCTGCCGGACGCGCACGTGCTGCATGTCGTGAGAAATCCATGGGCGGCGTACGCGGACACGAAGAAACGCCCGAAGCCGATGTCGCTGGCGAACTACATGACCGCCTGGACCACCGTGCAGTATCACGCGCTGCTCAGCCGCGAACAGCATCCGACGCAGGTCCACGTTCTTCGCGCGGAAGACACCATGGCCGATTCGGCCAGGACCCTCGGAGCACTCTGCCGGGATCTGGGGTTGCAAGCGAACGACTCGCTCCGCACGATGAGCTGGAATGCGCAGCCGCTCCCGGAAGCGTACCCCTGGGGAACGATCCGGCGCGCCACGCCCGACGCCAATCTCGCGACGGCGCGCGAATTGACACCGGCAGATCGCGACGAGGTCGCGCTGCGGGCGGCGCACTATCTCGATGCCTTCGATTACCAGCAGTTTCGCCGACAGCTTGGATGACACGAGTCGTCGTGACGGGCGGCACCGGCTTTGTCGGTGCGAATCTGGTCAGGCGCCTCATCGCCGACGGATATCAACCGCACCTGCTCGTGCGACCGCAGTTCTCGTCCTGGCGCATCGATTCGATCCGGGATCAGATCACGATTCACGAAGTGAGCCTGGAGGACGCCGACGGCCTGGCCGCGGCGTTCAAGGCGATCGAGCCGTCCTGGGTGTTCCACCTTGCCGCGAACGGCGCCTATTCGTGGCAGACCGACGAAACGCAGATGCACGAGACCAACGTCCTCGGCACCCGGAACCTTCTGAAAGCCGCGATCGATCTGGGCGTCGACGCGTTCGTGAATACCGGCTCGTCGTCCGAGTATGGCCGGCTGGATCATGCGCCGGCTGAAACCGAGGAGGCAAAGCCGGATACGCCCTACGGGAAAACGAAAGCGATTGCGACGTACATGTGTTTCTTCGGTGCTCAGATGCACGGCGCGCGCGTGCGTACGCTCCGGCTCTATAGCGCGTACGGCCCGTTCGAGGATCCGCGCCGCCTGCTCCCGTCGCTGATCGTGCACGGACGCCGCGGTGTGTTTCCAGCGCTCGTCAGCCCGCAGACTGCGCGTGACTTCGTTTACGTTGATGACGTCGTGGACGCGTGTCTGTTGGCCGCGCGGCACGCGGGCGCCGAACCCGGGGCGATCTACAACGTGGGCACGGGAGTGCAGACGACCGTCGGCGAAGCCGTTGACGTGGCTCGTCGGATGCTGGAGATTCCCGGTGAGCCGCAGTGGGGAAGCATGCCGGCGCGGGTCTGGGACACCGACACGTGGGTGGCTGACTCTCGGAAGATCCGCGCCGAACTAGGCTGGGAGCCGCGCTATACCTTCGAGAATGGATTCAGACGGATGGCAGCGTGGTTCGATGAGCACCCGGAGCTGAGAGACAGGTACGAAGCCGCGTGGCCGTGACATCCCGCAGCGAGCCGGCACAGCGAAGCGAGTTAGCGCAGCGACGCGAGTCGGCGCTATGGCGCGTGCCTCTCCTGTGGAGCCTCGTGTACGTCGTGCTCTTCGCAATCGTTCTGTTCAAGATCTCCTGGTCGCTCGGCGACACCTACTCGCATCTGGCCGGTCCCGCGCTCTCGTCGTGGCGCGACGCGTTCGTGGACGCGTTTACCGCTCGCGGCCGCGAGTACCGCCCGCTCTTTACGCTCGGAATCAAGGCTGCCTACGAAGCCGTCGGGACGTGGCTGCCCTTCTATCAGGCGCTCGTTCTGCTGTCGTTCGCCGCATTACTGACGCTGGTGGTGTGGCTCTGCCGGCCGGCAGGGTGGCAGCGCGCCTGGGCTGCCTGTATCGCGATCAGCTGCGTGTGCGGGCTTCACACCTCGCGAATCGTCTTCGGATTCTGGCCGCTCAACCACTATGCGGCGGTGATGGTGGCGATTCTCGTCGCTGTCGCACTCGCGCTGAATCCCCGCACCAGGCCGCACGACTGGGTGTTCGGACTGTTGATGCTCGCGGCCACGCTGAGCCTCGAGTTCGGCGTCCTCATCATTCCGGTGCTGATCACGCTGTGGTGGTTCGGCGCGCCCGGCATCAGTTGGCGCGGAGTCGCGGCGATGCTCGCCGCCGCGGCCGTCTATCTGACGATCCGCTTGACGTTTGGCGATCACTCGGGCGAGCTGACGCTCTGGGCCGACAGCGGATTCGGTTTCCAGAACCTGAACGCCGACACGTTGCGCGCACGCTTCGGTGGCGCACCCTGGGTGCTCTGGATCTACAACGTCGTCGCGACGACGCTGACCGTCATGTTTTCGGAGCCGCGCGACGGGGTGTACTCGTTCGCCGAGTCACTGCTCGCGCGCGATATGGAAACCTGGCAGTGGTTCCAGGTCGGTTCATCCGCGCTGACGACCCTCATGATCATCGTCGGACTGGTGTGGGGCTGGCCATGGAAGGAGCGCGGGACGCAGCGCGACCGTCTCCTCGTCGTTGCCGGTGTCTCCCTGCTGCTGTTCGGAAGCGTGCTCAGCTTCGTGTACACGCGTGATCGTCTCGGTCTTGCTGGCGGTGTCGGCTACGCACTGCTCCTGTATGTCGCGTGCGCCGCCCTTCTGGAAAAACCCTCGGGGCGACTCGCGATCAGCGTCGTGACTGTCGTCGCGGCACTGTGGGTTGTTCGCAGCGCGGACACCTGGTTTCAGCTTCGCGATACGGCCTGGGACTATCACGTCGAGTGGACCGACCGGTTCGTGGAGATGGGCGGCGCCCGAAACTCAACCGCTCTGATGAACGAGCTCCGGGCCACGGCCCTGGCCAGAACCCCGGCAGACGTGCGGCATGACCCCGCCTGGACCTATTTCCTCTTCGAACGGCGATTTCACCGCGAGCCACAGACATCGCCGCCTTCAAGGCCGTAGTATGTCCATATGACTGTGCGCGGCACGTTTCGTCTTGTCCTGGCGGCGGTGGTTCTGTGCGTGGTGCGAACGGCACCCATCACCGGCGGTCAGCTCGCCACCGGGAGTGGCGCCGCCACCGTGCCGCTCACGGCACCGGTTCCCGTCGATCCACGCATCACGGTTGGAACGCTGCCGAACGGTCTGCGCTATTACATCCGCGCCAATCAGGCGCCGCGCAACCGCGCCGAGCTCCGTCTCGTCGTCGCCGCCGGCTCGGTGCTCGAGGACGAAAACCAGCGTGGGCTCGCCCATATGGTTGAGCACATGGCCTTCAACGGGTCGAAGAATTTCCCCGGCCAGCGGATCGTCTCGTTCATGCAGGCGATCGGGATGCGCTTCGGGGCGCACGTCAACGCGCATACCGGTTTCGATGAAACCGTGTTTCAGCTTCAGATCCCCACCGACAACCCGACCGTCGTTGACCGGTCTTTCCTGGTGATGGAGGACTGGGCCCAGAACGTCACCTTCGATTCCGATGAGATCGACAAGGAGCGCGGCGTCGTTCTCGAGGAATGGCGGTTGGGGCTTGGTCCCGATGCCCGGATGCGCGATGCGCAGATGCCGGTGCTGCTGCAGGGATCGCGATACGCGCAGCGTCTGCCGATCGGCACGCCCGAGATTCTCCGCAACTTCAGGCCCGAGCTGCTCAAGAAGTTCTACAACGATTGGTACCGGCCCGACCTGATGGCCGTCATCGCGGTTGGAGACTTCAATCCGACGACGATCGAGCAGCTCATCAAAACGCACTTCGGTCCGATTCCGGCCCGGCTCGATCCCCGTCCGAAGCCGACGTACGACGTGCCCGGCCATCCAGGCACGCTGTACACCGTGTCCACGGATCCGGAAGCGACTGCGACAATCGTGAACGTCGCCAGCACGATGCCCGAACGCGATCAGACGACCATCGGCGCCTATCGACAGAGCCTGGTGGAGCGGCTGTTTTCGGGGATGTTGACCGACCGGTTCGAGGAACTCTCGCACACGCCGAATCCGCCGTTCCTGGCGGCGCAGACGTCTCGAGAGCTCTTCATCGGTCCATCGGAAGCGACCTCGCTCACCGCGCTGGTCACCGAGACCGGCATCGAACGTGGCCTCACCGCCATGTTCGCCGAAGCCGAGCGCGTCAAGCGATTCGGCTTCACCGCCAGTGAGCTCGATCGCCAGAAGGCCAACATGCGTCTCTTCCTCGAGCGCGCGTCGATCGAGGAAGCCACCTGGGAATCGGATCGACTTGCCGACGAGTACGGCCGCAACTTCCTGCAGAAGGAGCCGATCCCCGGCATCGGCTACGAATACGCGCTGCACCAGCGATTCGTCCCCGAGATCACGCTCGCGGAAGTCAACGCGCTCGCGAACGACTGGGTGCCCGATCGCAACCGGGTCGTCTCGGTGACCGCGCCGCGGAAGCCGGGCGTGACGATGCCGACCGAGGCGCGATTGGCGTCGGCCATCGACGCCGGTACGAAGACGGCGGTCAAGGCCTACGTCGATAACGTGAGCACCGAGCCGCTGCTGGCGCCGTTGCCCGCCCCGGGCAAGGTCGTCAAGACCACGACGAAAGCCGAGCTCGGCATCACGGAGTGGGAGCTCTCGAACGGCGTTCGCGTTGTGCTCAGGCCGACCGACTTCAAGCAGGACGAGATCCTGGTGCGCGCGGTCAGTCCTGGCGGCACGTCACTCGCGAGCGACGGCGACTTCGTCGCCGCCGAAACCGCAGCAGCCGTGATCAGCCGCGGCGGTCTCGGCAAGTTGAGCGAGAACGTTCTTGAACGGATGATGGCCGGCAAGAACGCAGTCGTCGAACCGCAGATCAGCGCGACGGACGAGGGGCTGCGCGGCGGCACGACGCGACGCGATCTCGAGACGATGTTCCAGCTGATCTACCTGACGTTCACGCAGCCTCGTGCCGACCCGGAGGCGTTCAAGACGCTGATCGGGCAGTGGACGGCCACGCTGACCAATCGCCAGGCGCTGCCCGAGACCGTGTTTGACGACACCGTCGAAGAAGCGGTGACGCAAGGGCATCCGCGCGCGAAGTCACTGACGCTGGCGCAGCTGCCGCAGATGAAGCTCGAGACGTCGTACGCGTTCTACAAGAGCCGGTTTGCGGATGCGAGCGACTTCACGTTCGTGTTCGTCGGGACGATCGACCTCGAGGCGATCAAGCCGCTGGTCGAACGCTACCTCGGGAGCCTGCCGGCGCAGCGGAAGCCTGAGACCGTCCGCGACGTCGGCATCCGGCCGCCGGGCGGAATCGTCGAGCGGCAGGTCCGTAAGGGCCTCGATCCACGAAGCCAGGTGTCCGTGGTGTTCACCGGACCGTTTCAGAACACCCAGAGCAGCCGGGTCATCATGCGGGCGATGGCCGAGACGCTCGAAGGCAACCTGCAGCGAACGCTGCGGGAGGATCTCGGCGGGACCTACGGCGTCAGCGTGACGCCCGAGTTCGAGCAGCGTCCCCGCGGCACGTACCGGATCACGATCGCCTTCGCCTGTGATCCGGCGCGCATGAACGCGCTCGTCACCGCGCTGTTCCGGGACATCGAGCAGTTCCGCCGCACTGGTCCGTCGCTCGGACAGGTGAACGATCAGCGGCTGGCGCTGGCGCGGGATCTGGAGACGAACAGCCGCAGCAACACGTATCTGCTGAACCAGTTGGTCTACAAGTACGAATACGGCGAGGACCCCGCCGACGTCTACATGATGGACAAGTACTACCAGCAGATCACGGCGGCGTCGGTCCGCGACGCGGCGCAGATGTACCTGGACTTGTCGCGATACGTGAAGGTGACGCTCCTCCCGGAGCGATGAGCGCTCGCCGTCGTGTCCGGCTTTAGCCGGACCTGTGGCACCATGGGCGCATCATGCGCCCGCCTTTTGTTGCCCTCGCATCCGCAGCGGCCGGCGTGCTGCTCGTTGCCACCGGCTACGCGCAAATCGGCGGTGGCAGTGCGCGCGATTTCTCCGCGGCCGCACTGACCGCCCCACCGGCAGCCGGCTGGCCGACCAACGGCGGCAACCTGTACAACCAGCGCTACTCGCCGCTGAAGACCATCAATCGCGACAACGTCGCGCAGCTCAAAGGCGTCTGGCGCACGCGGCTGCGCGGGTCCGGAGCAGCGCCACAGTACTCAGGGTTTGCGCAGCCGCTCGTCCATGACGGCGTCGCCTACGTGAGCACCGGCGCGAACGATGTGTTCGCGCTGTCGATCGACACCGGCGAGATCCTCTGGCAGTACACCGCCAGCCTCGATCCAAAGATCACGTCCGTCTGCTGCGGCTGGAACAACAAGGGTGTTGCGCTCGGACCGGACAAGGTATTCCTTGGGCAGCTCGACGGGCAACTCGTCGCGCTCGATCGCGCCACGGGTAAGGTGGCGTGGAAGATCCAGGCCGAGCGGTGGCAGGACAACTTCTCGATCACGTCCGCCCCCGTGTATTTCGACGGGATGGTGATTACCGGCTTCGCCGGTGCCGATCGCGGCACGCGCGGCCGCGTCAAGGCGTACGACGCGAAGGACGGCCGACTGGTCTGGACCTTCTACACGATTCCTGGACCCGGGGAGCCGGGTTACGAGTCGTGGCCGAAGGGCAGCGATGCGTGGAAGTACGGCGGTGCGTCGGTGTGGCAGACGCCGGCCATCGATCCGGAACTCGGCCTCGTCTACTTCTCAACCGGCAACGCCGGTCCCGACTACAACGGCGCCGTGCGCGCGGGGGACAACCTCTACGCCGTGTCGATGGTCGCCGTCGAGCTGAAGACCGGCAAGTATCGCTGGCACTTCCAGCAGGTGCATCACGACATCTGGGATTACGACGCGGTGAACCCCGTGATCCTGATGGATGTGAACGTCGGCGGGCGAACGCGCAAGGCGATCGCCGAAGTCGGGAAGACCGGCTGGGCGTACATCCTCGATCGCCAGACCGGCAAGCCGCTCATCGGCATCGACGAGAAGCCGGTGCCGCAGGAACCGCGTCAGGCGACGGCGAAGACGCAGCCATTCCCGCGCGGCGATGCGATTGTTCCGCAGCTGATCGAGGTGGCGCCCGAGGGTTATCAGCTGGTCAACGACGGGCGGATCTTCACGCCGTTCGTCGGCGCACGGCCCACGATCATGCTGCCTGGAATCTGGGGCGGTGCGAACTGGCCGCCGAGCGCCTACGACCCCGTACGGGAGCGCCTCTTCGTCTGCGCCTCGTCAGTGGTCAACGGCTACGCCGGCGGCGGCGATCCAAATCTGGTTCCACCGCGCCCGGGTGCGGATCTCTTCACCGGCGGAAACACGACATACGCGCCGGTGCCGCGTAGCGGGATCATCGCGGCGCTCGACGTCACGACGAACAAGGTCACGTGGCGATATCGCTGGAGCGACCAGTGTTACAGCGGCGTGCTGGCGACCGGCGGCAGCCTCCTGTTCGTCGGTCGTGCGGACGGCCGTCTCACCGCGCTCGACTCAACCAGCGGACAGCAGCTCTGGGAGTTTCAAACCGGCGCCGGAATGCATGCGCCCGTCAGCACGTTCGAGCGGAACGGCAAGCAGTACGTCATCGCGTACTCCGCCGGCAGCGCGCTCCTCGGCTCCGCGCGCGGCGACAGCGTCTGGCTCTTTGCGCTGGACGGCACGCTGCCGCCGGTTCAATCGGGCTCGCCCGTGTCACGCCTGGCGGCTGCGGCAGCCCCAAACCCGCCGTTGGCTGCGGTCGCGACGCTCCTGTCGGAGGCGAATCTCGAACGCGGCAAGCAGCTCTATACGCAGGCGTGTGTCGTCTGCCACGGCGAGGACGGCAAGGGCGGCCACGGAGTTGGCGCGCCATTGGCGAGTCTCACGGATTTCGCCGCCACCATTCGAACCGTCTCCTCGGGTCGCAACAGCATGCCGCCGTTCAGCGCGACGTTCACGCCCGAGCAGGTTCGCGACGTGAGCGCGTATGTGGTGAGCGTGCTCGCTGGCGCGCGCTGAGTCAGTCGCGCGTTCCCTTGACCGGCCAGGCGCGGACGCCGTCCACGTCGATGGCGGACACCCATGAGGGCTCCAGAGTCATCGTCCGGCTGCGGTCCGGAGACAGTTGATCCTCGCGCAGCAGATCGCGCATGCGGGTGAAGACGAGCGAGCCGTCACGGTTCCCGTCGAAGCGAAAACCTCCAAACCCGACGGTGACCGCATCACCCGTCTCCTCCGCGAACACGATTTGATCCGTCGGCAGCGAGATGCGCAGCGTGTCGAAGACCACGAACGTGCCCGGGGGCCCGTTGCGATGAATGGGGAAGTGCGATGGCCGGTCGCGCTCCCGGTAGAGCCGAGCGCCGGGCGCAAAAAAGATCACCAGCGGGAGGGCCACAAGACAGTTTCCCCCGTGCGGGGGATGCGTCGCTCATCTTCGGCCCGCCCATTCCGCCGTGCCGGCGCTCAACCGCGGACTGGTCTCTCCGATCGACGAGCTGTCCTGATGAGCAGGTCGGGGACTCGCGTGGCGGTCCGACGCCCGGACCCTTAGTGCCGGAGGCAAGACTCTCGTCGACAGGAGCTCTTCTCGAAGAAATGGCCTGATTTCGGCCGGGCGGGACGGCCCAAAAGGGTGGATCCGCGATGGAAGGACGCCTAAACTTGTCGCGGAGCCATGCTCGACCAGGACCCGACGCGAAGACAGCTGATCCAAGCGGCACTTGGCGGGGTGGCAGGCCTCGCGCTGGGAGGGCGCGCCTCCCGACTACTCGCGCAGGCGCCAGAAGTCCGGCTACAGCCGGAGACTACGGCACCGGCCACTACCGCCGCGACGGAGCGGCTTGCCGACGATCTGTTCGTCATCCGGATTCCGGGCGAGGCGAACATCGTTGCGCACACGAGCAGCGCCGGTGTCCTGCTCGTCGACGGTGGATCCGCCCGTGCGACGGACGCGGTGATGAAATCCGTTGCGAGCCTGCCGGGCGGTGGCCAGGTCCACACGCTGTTCAACACGCACTGGCATCCGGAGCAGACCGGACTCAACGAGACGATCGGCAAGGCAGGGAAGACGATCATCGCGCACGAGAACACGCGCTTGTGGTTGGCGACTGACGTCACCTGGCCGTGGAACGGACAGACCTTCAAGCGGCTGCCCAAGATCGCGCAGCCGAACAAGACCTTCTATACGAGCGGCAAGCTGGAGTCAGGCATTCAGTACGGCTACGTGTCCGACGCCGCGCACACCGACGGCGATTTGTACGCGTACTTTCCGCAGCAGAACGTGCTCGCCGTTGGCGACGTGGTGTCGAATCAGGGCTGGCCGCAGGTGGATTGGGTCACCGGCGGCTGGATCGCCGGCATCGTCGGCGGTCTGCAGCGGATCAGCACGATCGGCAATGAGAAGACGATCATCGTGCCCGGTCGCGGACCGGTGATGACCATGGCCGATTTGAAGACGCACTACGACATGTACGGGGCGATTTACGACCGACTGTCGAAGCTGCTGAACAGCGGCCGCGGACCGACTGAGGCAGTGGACGCACAGCCGGCGAACGAGTTCGAGGCGAAGATGGGGAATCCCGACGAGTTCGTTCGTCGGGCGTTCGAGTCTCTCTGGGCTTACGTAACCCCGGATGCGTAAATGACGATGAGTAGAAGCGTTACTGTCATCGCCCTCGCCGGTGCGTTGTTCGTCGTGTCGCTGGCCAACGTGTTTACGGCACCACAGGCACCCTCGGCACTGCAGGCACCCGCGGCACCTCAGCCTTCGGCACCCCAGGCACCTCAGACTGCCGCGGAGCAGCAGCTCGCGACGATCAATCAGTATTGCGTCGCCTGTCACAACGATCGCACGAAGACCGCGGGTCTGAGCTTCCAGGGGATCACGGCAGCAAGCGTTGGCGAGCGCGCGGAAGTGTTCGAGAAGGCTGTGCGCAAGATGCGCGGCCGCGTGATGCCGCCGCCGGGTGCGCGTCAGCCAAGTGCCGCCGCGGTGGACTCGCTGGTGGCCTTCCTCGAAACGACACTCGACCGCGTACCGACGCAGGCGCATCTGCGCGACAAGGTGGTGCTGCACCGTCTCAATCGCAAGGAATACACGAACGCGGTTCGCGATCTGCTGGCGGTAGACTTCGATGCGGCGTCAGTTCTCCCCGCCGACGACATCGCCGAAGGCTTCGACAACATCGCCGACGCACTGCAGGTGTCGCCCTCGTTCATCGAGCAGTACGTGCTGGCCGCGCGCCTCGTTGCGGTGAAGGCGATGGGGCGTCCCGATGCGCGTCCGGGCGGCTGGACGTTTCGCGCCGGACCCGGCTTGCAGTTGACGCATGTTGCGGGCCTTCCGCTCGGCACGCGCGGCGGCATTCTCGCCAACGCCGACCTCCCGTCCGACGGCGAATACATCATCGACGTCGCCGACATGGCCACCCACATCTGGGGCAACGGGATGGAGTTCGAGAACCCGCTCGTGGTGACGGTCGACAACAAGATCATTTACGAGACGGTCATCGGCGGCGAAGAGGACATGAAGCTCTACGATCAGGTGCAGGACGGGGCACTTGACAAGGCCAACGCCAAGCTGAAGAACATCAAGTTCGTCGCGACGGCCGGACCACACAAGGTCGGCGTCGCGTTCAAGCGACGGACGTTCGCTGAATCCGACGATCAACTGCAGCAGTTCGCGCCGGGCGGCGGTCAGGATCGTTTCTACCGCGTCAACTCATTCCAGATTCGCGGGCCGTTCAACATCAAGGGCGTGAGCGCGACGCCAAGCCGCGAACGCATCTTCACGTGTCACCCGGCGGCCGACGCAACGGCGCCAGTCAAGGCGACCTGCGCGCGACAGATCCTCTCGACGCTCGCCAAGCGCGCGTATCGCCGACCCGTCACAGCCGAGGACGTCAACGAGCTGATGCAGTACTACCAGGACGGCATCAAGGCCGGCAGCTTCGACGAAGGCGTGCGCAGCGCGGTCACGGGCATGCTGGCCAGTCCGTTCTTCCTATACCGCACCGAGCATGTGCCCACGGGGCTGCGGCCCGGTCAGGCGTATGCGATCAGCGACCTCGAACTCGCCTCGAACCTTTCGTTCTTCCTGTGGAACACGATTCCGGATGCGGAACTGCTCCAGGCGGCGATCG
>Ga0070670_100003194_pt1 | contig 13516 bp, 11 predicted proteins | sample KBSS63metaG_FD_64665 | JGI IMG/M metagenome (GOLD analysis project Ga0070670, IMG submission 64665) | Switchgrass rhizosphere microbial communities from Kellogg Biological Station, Michigan, USA - KBS S6-3 metaG | ecosystem: Host-associated > Plants > Roots > Rhizosphere > Soil ... | reverse complement strand
CCGGCCATCTGCTTCTTGAAGCCGCCGGGCCCGAGTAGCACGTTGTCGGCCGGGATGCGGCAATTGTCGAAGTGCAGTTCGCACCACTCCTCGCCGCTCATGAAGCTCGACGGTTGTCCGACCTTGAAGCCCGGCGCGTCGCGCTCGACGATCACCGAGCCGATGCCGCCGAGCCCCGGCCCATAGCGCACATAGACCAGAAAGATCGCGGCATCCGGACTGAAGGTGGAGAACACCTTGCTGCCGTTGATGACGTAGTGCGAGCCGTCGGGTTTCGCGCTGGTCTTGAGGTCGGTCGCGGCGGAGCCGGCGTCGGGCTCGGTGATGCCGAGGCTCATCACCATGCGGCCCTGCAGCAGGTCGGGCAGCCAGCGCGCCTTCTGCTGCGGCGTGCCGTATTCGGCGAAGGTGCGGATCGGCCCGAAATTTCCGAATTGCACGACGTCGGCGCTGCGCGGGCAGACCGCGGCGACCTGCTCGATGGCGATGACCGCGTCCATCAGCGTGCCGCCCTGTCCGCCGTCGGCCTCGGGAAGGCTGATGCCCATCAGCCCCTGCGCGCTCATCAGCTTCGCCACGTCGAAGGGATAACGCGGATCGTGCGCGCGCTTGAGCGCATCGGGCGCGAGCTTGGCGAGCGCGAAGCGGCGCACCGAGTCGGCGAACGCCTGCTGCTCTTCGGGAAAGGTGAACTGCATTCGCGTGGCTTCCTCGAGGTCTGGTCGTGTGATCGACTGCCGTCATTCCGGGGCGACGCGAAGCGTAGAGCCCGGAATCCATAACCATCGCCTGTGAGTATGGATTCCGGGCTCCCTCGCTACACTCGGGCCCCGGAATGACAGGCTCTCCATATTACTACCTCGCTTGCAGCGCAGCGCGGAAGCGGTCGCGGCAGAGCGAGGCGTCGAAGTTGCGCTTGAACTCGGCCGGCTCGGTGGGCTTGACCCGCAGCAGCACGAAGGCCGTGCCGTTGCCTTCGCGCAGCAGGCGCGCCCCCTCGGCGATATCCGCGTCGGCCGCAACGGTGCGGGTGCGCTTGATGCCGGCGCCGATCGCGATCTTTTCAAGGTCGGTGCCGAGGCTGGTGTGGCTCTTCTGCCAGCCGGTCTCGCCGTAATGGCCGTTGTCGACGCAGAGAATGGCGAGGTTCGGCGGGTCGATGACGGCGATGGCCGCGAGCGCGCCGAGATTCATCAGGAGCTCGCCGTCGCCGGTGACGACCAGGACGCGCTTGTCCGGCCGCGCGAGCGCGAGTCCCAGGCCCATCATGCAGGCCGCGCCCATGGCGCCGCCGAGGGAATAGACATGCGCCCCGTCGCCGGTGACAGCGCCGACGTCGCAGGCGGTGCCGCCCAGCCCGGCGATGAACAGAAAATCCTGGTGGCGGCCGACCAGCGCCGGCACCGCCGCGCTGCGCTCGAGCACGAAGCCCGGCGCGGCGGCCGCGGCCAATTTCGACGTCACGCTGGCGGGCGGCATCGCTCTGTCCTCAAAACGGCTTCGCGCCGATCAGCTGCTGCGAGAGCAGCACGGCGACGGCCTGCCCGCTCTTGAACACCATGGTCAGCGCCGCGCTGGCGGTCGGGATCACGTCCTGCGGCCGCTCGATCCGCAGGCAGATGACGCCCATCGCTTCCAGCACCGGCTGGGTCGCCTGGCCCATGGGAAACTGCCACGGATTTCCCTCGCCGAAGTCGCCGCGCATGCTCACCAGCGCCAGGAACGGAAAGCGCGCGCCCTTGATCAGCGAGAGCATGTTGATGCAGTTGCCGACGCCGCTCGACTGCATCAGCAGCACGGCGCGCGCGCCGCCGAGATCGGCGCCGGCGATCAGCGCCACGCCTTCCTCCTCGGTGGTCAACGGAATCGAATGCACGCCCGCATCGGCAAGCGAGCGGTCGATGAGAATGCTGTGGCCGGCATCGGGCACGTAGGCGAACTGGGTGATGTCGTGACGGCGGAGCAGATCGTAGAGCTCATGCTGCCAGCCGGTGCCTGACATTTGCTCGAGTGGTGCGTCCATTCTCATTCACTTGCAATGGCACGTGGTCTCGTGTCCCGGGCGAGTGCAGCGGAGCGGAACGAGACCCGGGACCCAGCGCAAGAAGCGCGTAGCGCGATACCGGTTCTTATAGCGCAGCATGTCGCCCTGGGTCCCGGATCTTCGCTCGCATGCGCTCGCTCGTCCGGGACACGAGAACAACTCAATCCACCTTCGCGCCTGACGTCTTGACGATCGCCGACCATTTGGTTTCCTCGCGGTCGATATCGGCGGCGTATTCCTCGGGCGTCGATGCCAGCGGCTCGGCGCCATCGTCGGCGAGGCGCGACCTCAATTCGTCCGAGGTCACTGCGGCACGCAGCGCCGCGCTGAGCTTGTCGATGATCGGGCGCGGCGTGCCTGCCGGCGCGACGATCCCGTAGTGCAGCACCGCCTCGTAGCCCGGCAGCGCCGCTTCCGCGACCGTCGGCAGGTCGGGGAAGATCGGGGAGCGCTTGGCGCTGGTCACCGCGAGCGCGCGCACCTTGCCCTCCTTCACCAGCGCGACCGCGGGCGGCAGCGAGCTGAAATAGATCGCGACGTGGCCGCCGATCAGATCGGTCAGCGCCGGCGAGCTGCCTTTGTAGGGAACGTGGGTCAGCTTGATGCCGGCGGAGGCGGCGAAATATTCGCTGCCGAGATGAATGCCACTGCCGGTGCCGGCCGAGGCATAGGTGAGCGTGCCCGGGCTTTTCTTGGCGAGCGCGATCAGGTCGGGGATCGAGCGCACCGGCAGCGACGGGTGTACGCAGACCACCAGGGCGCTGGTGGCGATGAGACCGATCGGTGCGAAATCCTTGCGCGGGTCGTAGCCGACACTGCCGTAGAGCGTGGGATTGATGGCGAGCGTACCGGTGCCGCCGAGCCCCAGCGTGTAGCCATCGGGCGCGCTCTTGGCGATCTGGCGGGTGGCGATGCTGCCGCCGGCGCCGCCGCGGTTCTCGATGACGATCTGCTGGCCCAGCGTCTTGCTCATCTTTTCGGCCGCGGTCCGCGCCATCAGGTCGTTGCCGCCGCCGGCCGAGTACGGAACGATGAGCGTGATGGGCCGGCTCGGATAATCCTGCGCTGTGGCTGGCATCGCCAGGAGCGCTAGGAAGAGTGCCGCGAGCGCGGCGCGCGGCTCCACGCGGAGCGATCGAGCCACGCGCCGAGGTTCAAGTTCCGCCCTCATCCTGAGGAGGCGGCGAAGCCGCCGTCTCGAAGGAGAGGGCGGCCGGTGCCCCTCATGCTTCGAGACGCCGCGCACCCCGCAAAGCTTGCCTAGGCCGTGTACCCATGCCCGTGGTGCGCGGCTCCTCAGCATGAGGGCGAGAGAGTTCGAGCGGTCAGGATCACTGCGCAGAGATAAGAGGATTGAGATTCCGTGTTTCATAGGCAGCCTCATAGCACTCATTCCGGCTTCAGGCCGATCGACTTGATCAGCGCCGACCATTTGGTTTCCTCGCGGTCGATCACGGCGGCATGCTCCGCCGGCGTGGTCGGCATCGGCTCGGCACCTTCCTGGTGCAGCCGTTTCTTGACCTCATCGGTCGCAAGCGCGGCGCGCAATTCCTTGTTCAGCCGCTCGATGATCGGCTGCGGCGTACCGGCGGGCGCCACCAGCCCGTAGCTCAACACCGCGTCGAAGCCGGGCAAACCGGATTCGGCGACGGTCGGCAGGTCCGGAAACAAGGTGGAGCGTTTCAGCGAGGTGCCGGCCAGCGCCCGGATCAAGCCGCCCTCGAGTGCCGCGCGCGACACCGGGATCGGATTGAAGCCGACCTTGACGTGGCCGCCGGCGAGATCGGTGATCAGCGGATTGGAGCCTTTGTAGGGAATCTGCTGCACGTCGACGCCGGCTTGCTGCGCGAACAGCACCGATGCCAGATGGTTCACCGTGCCGACGCCGGGGGTGCCGACCTGAAACGGCGGGTTGGCATGTTTCAGCATCGCGATCAGGTCGCTCACATTGCCGACCTGCACGCTCGGATGCACCAGCAGCAGCGCCGGCGCCACCGCAATGAGGCCGATGGGTGCGAAGTCCTTGCGCGGATCATAGCCCAGGTTGCGATGCATGCTCGGGGCGGTGGCCAGCGTCGAGGTGTATCCCAGCAGTAAGGTGTAGCCGTCGGGCGCGCTTTTCGCGACTTGGCGGGTGCCGACGGTGCCGCTGCCGCCCGCGGCGCGGTTTTCGATCACCACCTGCTGGCCGAGCGCCGCGCCGAGCTTGTCGGCGACGGCGCGCGCCATCATGTCGTTGGTGCCGCCCGGCGGCAGCGGAATGACCAGCGTGATCGGCCGGTTCGGATAGGCCTGCGCCCGCGCCGTGACCGGCATGAGCGCGAGCAGCGCCGTGATGACCGCAATGCTCCTGGTCAAAGTCGACATCGCCATCGCCTTTCATTGACCTTTGAGGCCGATGGCCGCGACGAGCTTCGACCATCGTGCCTCCTCGCGGTCGATATCGGCCGCGTATTCCTCGGGCGCGCCCGGCACCGGCTCGCCGCCTTCGACCGCGAGCCGTTTTCTCACCTCGTCGGTGGCGAGCACGGCGTTGAGCTCCCTGTTGAGCCGCTCGATGACGGCGCGCGGCGTGCCCGCGGGCGCGAGCAGCGTCGACCGCTGCACCACCTCGAAGCCGGGCAGGCCGGCTTCGGCGACGGTCGGAATATCGGGCCAGAGGTTCGAGCGTTTCAGGCTGGTCACGCCGAGCGCCCGCAGCATGCCGGCGGAGACGTTGCCGTGCGCCGCCGGGATCGGTGCGAACATCATCGTGATGTGACCGCCGAGAAGATCGGTGATGGCCGGCCCGGTCCCTTTATAAGGAATATGGGTGATCTTGATGCCGGCCATCGCCGCGAGCAGCTCGCCGGCGAGATGGTTGGTCGTGCCGATACCGGGCGAGCCGTATTGGATCTGCCCCGGCGCCGCCTTGGCGATCCTGATCAGGTCGGCGACCGAATGGGCGGGCACCGAAGGATTCACCGCAAGCACGCTCGGCGCCATCCCGATGAGGCCGATGGCGGCGAAATCCTTGCGCGGATCGTAGCCGACATTCGGAAAGATCAACGGACCGACGGCGAGCGTTCCGGTGAAGGCGAGCAGGAGCGTCGTGCCGTCGGGTGCGCTCCTCGCGACCTGGCGGGCGGCGATCGAGCCGCCGGCGCCGCCGCGATTGTCGACCACGATCTGCTGGCCGAGCGCGTCACTCATCTTGTCGGCGATGATCCGCGCGATGATGGTCGCGCTGCCGCCGGGCGGGAATGGCACGACCAGCGTGATGGGACGGCTCGGATAGGGCTGCGCCGCCGCGGGTGCCGCGCCGGCGCCGATGGCGGCGATGAGCGCCACCAATGTCGCGCACCGATAGGATCCGGCGCCCATATCTGCTCCGTCTTTCGTTCTGCGCCGTGCTGCTACTCCGCCTTGGCGCCGGAAGCCTTCACGACCTTCGACCATTGGGTTTCTTCGCGGTCGATGTCGGCGCCGTATTCAGCCGGCGTCGACGGCAGCGGCTCGGCGCCTTCGATGGCGAGCCGGCCCCGCACGTCCGCGCTCGTCAGCACCGCGTTGAGCGCGGCGTTGAGCTTCTCGATGATCGGCCGCGGCGTGCCGGGAGGCGCGACCAGGCCGTAGCGCAGCACCGCCTCAAACCCCGGCAGCGCGGCCTCCGCGATCGTCGGCACCTCCGGCAGCAAGGTCGAGCGCACTGCGCTCGTGACCGCGAGCATGCGCAGCCTGCCGGTCTTGGCGTTCTCGTGCGTGGCGGGGACCGGCGCGAACGCCATCGGAATATGGCCGCCGAGCAGGTCGATGATCGCCGGCCCGGTGCCCTTGTACGGCACGTGGGTGATCTTCACGCCCGCGACGTTGGCGAAGTATTCCCCGCAGACGTGGCTGACCGTGCCGATGCCGGCCGAGCCGAAATTGACCTTGCCGGGATTGGCCTTGGCATAGGCGATCAGCTCGGGCACGGAGTGCACGGGAAACGAGGGGTGCACCACCAGGGTGTTCGGGGCCGTGCCGATGCGGCCGATCGGCTCGAAATCGGTGCGGGGGTCGTAGCCGACATTGCCATAAAGGCTCGGCCCGATGGCCAGCGTGCCGGTATATCCGAGCAGGATGGTGTAGCCGTCGGGGGCGCTTTTCGCGACCGTGCGGCTGCCGATGGTGCCGCCGGCGCCGCCGCGGTTGTCGACCACGATCGACTGGCCGAGCACCTCGCTCATCTTGTCGGCGACGATGCGTCCGACGATGGTGGTGCTGCCGCCGGGCGGGAACGGCACGATCAGCGTGATCGGCCGGTTGGGATAATCCTGCGCGACGGCGGGCGCTGCCGCCAGGGCGAACACGGCCAGCACCGCGGCTGCAATGGCGCCGCTACGTAAACTGCTGAGTTTTGGCATTCGGGCGTTTCCTCACGGTCGACCTTTGCTTGGGTCTTATGTTGGTCTGGTCTTGATTTGTCTTTGGTCGTGCACGCGACTCGAGCTCACCTCATTCCGGCTTGATCCCCGCGGCCTTCACCAGGTCCGACCACATCGCCACTTCGCGGTCGATGATGCCGGCATATTCCTCGGGCGTGGTCGGCTGCGGCTCGGCGCCCTCGATCGCCAGCCGCTGGCGCACCTCGTCGGTCGCAAGCGCGGCATTGAGCGCGGCATTGAGCTTGTCGATGATGGGGCGGGGCGTGCCCGCCGGCGCGGCAAGGCCCCACCGCAGCGGCACGTCGTAGCCGGGAAGGCCGGCCTCCGCGAAGGTCGGGACGTCAGGGATCAGCGCCGAACGTTTCGCGCCGGTCACCGCGAGCCCGTGAATGGTGCCGGCGACGATGTGGCTGTGGGCGTTCGGGATCGCGCTGATCAGCACATTGATATGACCGCCCAGCAGGTCGTTGAGCGCCGGCCCCGCGCCCTTGTAGGGAACATGGGCGACCTTCATGCCGGTCCGGTAGGCCAGGAGCTCGACCGTGAGGTGGTTGAGCGTGCCGGTGCCGGGCGAGCCATAGGGAATCGGCGTCGTGGCCTCCTTGCCGATCTTGATCAGCTCCGCCAGCGAACGGGCGGGAAAGGTCGGATGCACCGCGATCAGGTTCGGGGTGGCCGCGATCAGCCCGATCGGCGCGAAGTCCTTGCGCGGGTCGTAGCCGAGGTTCTGAAACAGGCTGGGCGACGTCCCGACAGTCGCGCTGGTGACCACCAGCAGCGTGTAGCCGTCGGGCGGGGCCTTGGCGACCGCGCGGGTCGCCACCGTGCCGCCGGCGCCGCCGCGATTGTCGATCACGATCTGCTGGCCGAGCGTCTCGCTCATCTTGTCGGCGACGCTGCGCGCCGCGGTGCTGGCGCTGCCGCCCGGCGCGAACGGAACGACGAGCGTGATCGGCCTGGTCGGATAGCTCTGCGCAACCGCAGGTCCCGCTGCCGCAAGCGCGCCGCACACGGCGAGCAGAGTGGACATCCTGCGCATCGACATCATTCCTCCAGCGCTTCCGGCCGCCGCGCATGCGCGCGCACGAGGCATCCTCGCATTCCCTCCGATCTTTGCAACCGGCGCGCAGATGGGCTAGGGGGCAGGCGCCCGGCGTGACGCTTCATCACACGTCGATTGCAACGTGCCCGACGCATGGCGTGCAACGACGAAGCTTTGACGACGACTGTTGGCGCTGACCCTGAACGATGACCTTGAGCGATGGCTTTGAACCATGGCGTTGAACCATGACCTGGGCCGATAGCTTTCTCCGCACCCTCAAGGACAATGACGTCAGGCTCGTCACCTACGTCCCCGACAACGTGCTTACGCCGTTGATCGCCGGCGCGGCGGCCGACAACTATTTCATGTCGGTGGCGGCGACGCGCGAACGCCGCGGAGGCACGCCCACTGCTGCGGCGATTTGAAGTCCTGGCCAGCGACCTGCGGGCAGCAGCGCGTTGCCACATCGCGTGGCGGATGGTTACGCGCTTACCTCTCGGACACATGGGAGATCGTCTGCAACAGGCCCGCGGCCAATGCGCCGCCACTCTCGAGTTGCGTCGATCCGGCAGTGAGGGGGAGCGGAAACATCAGAAACAGGTAGCCGATCTGCGCCAGCGTCGAATCCCGTTCCCCTTTCGAGCTTACTGATCGCAGTCTCGGCCAGCGCCGGATCGCGGTGCAGGTAGTTGGCATCGAGGATCGAGCGCACGTCCGCCAATGGCACCGCCGTTCAGGATGGAGACGGCAACATCGTGCTTGATGTGCAGATGCAGGTACCGCCCGGAGTCGTCATGGTGCAGGGTACCGCCCCGCAGGAACCTGGACTCTGCTCATCGCTGGATGAAACTTGGGGCTCAGCTGACCATCAGCTTAGGTTGCTGCCGTTCCATATCGTCGGGGAACAACCGTTGTGCATCAGGCGCATGTTCGAAGAACCGGCTGTAAAATATCCCACCGAGTCTTCGATGGGCGAGGCACAGCGCATCGATGATGTCCTAACGAGGTCAACCTGCTCGGGCGTCACATTGAAAACTCAGCCCAAACAGGCAGACCACAACAAGTGTCCGCATACATGGGCTTTTGCGGCCACCCTATCTCCTTAGGGTCAAAATGAGAAGAACTGGCATTGAGCATATTGCCCGCTCATCGGCCGATAGCGACCGGTGAGCGGACATCCCGGACCGACAGGTTCGCGCCCTTATCGGACGACCAGCCTCATTGGATGAAATTTCACTAGTAGTAGCTGCAGACGCCCGCTACGCAGCGCCGCACCGCCCGCCGCGTGGCGCGCCTATGCACGCCGGCTACGCTTGTAGCGGTAGCTGGATGCCCCACTCGGGCATCCGCACTGTCTAGGGACAATGACAATCCTTTATCTTGCGAATGGTGAAGCGAAATAGGGACTGCGCACAGTATTGCAGCGCCCACTAGAGTTGCTCCAATCATGCTCATCTTTCTCATGACGTTCTCCTGGGCTAGGCGAGGTTCATTTGGGCTTAGGCTAGGCGAGGTTCATTTTTGATAAAAAAATTCTCGCACCTTGGCCTTGATGCAAGTCAAACGCGGTGCCTGAATGTGCGCTTTGGGGGTCCAAAACCGGTAGGGCTCAGAAGGAGCAAATGTTTTCCAGTTTGCCCCCGAAAGCGGACCTCCGATCTGCGCGTTAATGAGTGCACGTTTCCGTAGGACCATGCTGCGCAGCCGATACCTCGGATCTGCCGAAGCGGATGGCTCCTTGCACTCTGTCTTCGAAGTGCTCGTACGAGAACAGTTCACCAACCCGCATATCCGAGCCGCGCATCGATTTTTCCCGCCGTTCTCTCAGCAGCATAGGAATCATATTCGCGGTCTGATGCACTGGTCAGATCGCCCGGCTTCTTGATCCAAATCAAGGCACCAGTACGCCTGCCGCAGCAGAAGACAATTAACCAGGGCTGAATTGATTTAGCATGAGGGACATTACCGAACATCTCAGGACCGTCGTAATAACGGATCTGGTTCCCACCCAGGTCACGGTGGGGATGCGCGAAGTCGATTTCAAACGCAGGCGTTGGCGTGAGAAAGACAGCCATAATGCTGCTTCCTATCTCAGCAGTCACAGCATTCCGGTGATCCTGGGGCTCGGAGCTCGTCACTACATTATTGATCGCCATCATCTGACGCGGGCGCTTCACGACGAAGGAGTGGAGAAAGTCCCTACCGCCGTTGTTGCAGACTTAAGCCCACTCAGTTTCGATGAGTTCTGGTTTACGCTCGAAAGCCGCAGTTGTGCTCACCCGTTCGATGATGAAGGCAATCGGCGGTCCTACGGCGACATGCCCAAGACTGTATTCGAACTCACGGATGACCTCTTTCGCTCGTTGTCCGGGGCGCTGAAAAGAACGGGCGGATATGCCAAGAATGAAGCGCCGTTCAGTGAATTCAGGTGGGGGGAATTTCTCCGCAGTCGAATCGCACGCGAAACAGTCGAGCGCGATTTCGACCGCGCATTGGCGTTAGCGCTGGATTTGGCGCAGAGCCGCGAAACAATGGCTTTGCCAGGCTGGCTCGGGCTCCCTTCTATCAATGCAGCTCGCTGCCTCGAAGAGATCCGTCATTGATGTGGCTTGCAATGCTGCGGTGCCCCCTCAACCAAACATCGGGCTCGATTGACATGAAGCGCGCGAAAAAGACCTCCAAGGCGCCAGCTCCCGTCAGCACCTCCCATATCATCGCACCGGACGACCGAGCCGCAGCCGGCAAAGCCCTGCGCGACAAGGTCCCGCACGAGCAGCACGGCGTATGGAAAGAATTCAAAGGCCGGCCAAGCCCGATTGACCTCTTACACAAGTCAGATGCAGGCCGAATGAAGGAGCTCGTGCCGATTCGCTACGGCCGGATGTTGCAATCGCCTTTTGCGTTCTATCGCGGGTCCGCTGGCTTGATGGCTTCCGACTTATCGCGAACGCCCAATACGGGCCTTCAAGTACAGGCGTGCGGCGACTGTCACTTGATGAACTTTGGCGGCTTTGCCACACCCGAACGCAACATCATCTTCGATATCAATGATTTCGATGAGACGTCGCCCGCGCCATGGGAGTGGGACGTCAAGCGTCTTGTCGCTTCGATGGTACTCGCCGCACGATCGATTGGACTGTCCGACAGGCAGGGCCGCGATTGCGCTGAGACTGCTGCTCGCAGCTACCGCGAGCATATGCGGGAGTTCTCCAAAATGGACCCGCTGCGGGTCTGGTACACGAACATCAGCGTCGAAGATATCATCGCGATGGTGCCCGAGGCTGTGCAGAAGCGCATGAGGAAGCGGGTCAAAAAAGTGACGTCCGGCACCGGTTCGGAGTTGGACTTCCCCAAGCTTGCGGGGACCATAGCCGGACAGACCCGTATCTCCGACCAGCCGCCATTGATCTTCCATCCAGAAGATGTCCATGCCCCTGAGACATGGGCGGAAGTCGAAAAAGTCCTGCGCGCCTACCGTGAGACATTGGCCCATGACCGGCGCATGCTGCTCGATCGGTATCGGCTTGTGGATGTAGCAATAAAAGTGGTCGGTGTTGGCAGCGTCGGCCGAATGTGTTCGATCGCCTTGCTGATGTCCGAGGCAAACGATCCGCTGTTCCTTCAATGCAAGGAAGCAGGGGAATCCGTGCTTGAGCCTTACGCGGGAAAGAGCGTCTACAAGCATCACGGTCAACGTGTAGTGATGGGGCAGCGCCTTATGCAGCCAGCTTCAGACATTTTCCTGGGCTGGGTGACCGGTCGAACGGGCCAAGCACTCTATGTGCGACAGCTGCGTGATGCCAAGATCAAGCCATTGGTCGAAACTTTTGACGCCGAAGTGCTGGATCTCTACGGCATGATCTGTGGTTGGGTGCTTGCCCGCGCGCATTCGAAGGTCAGCGAGCTATCTTCGACGATCAGCGGCTATCTCGGCTCGTCGAGCGATAAGTTCGACATAGCGATGGGCAAATTTGCCTCGGCCTACGCGGATCAGGCTGAGCGCGACCATGCCGCTCTCGCGGCCGCAGTGCGAAAAGGCAAGATCACCGTCTATCAGGAATCCTAAGTCCGGTTTGCGACAACATCTTCACTGCCCCGGTGGCGACAATACCAGCTCGGTGACGTGAGAAATTGAGGTAAACCGCGATGGTGTCGCCCACGTCAATGTCTGGTGGTAGTTTCCCCCGGGATCCGGGGGACTTCTCGCTCGTCCTAGGCGGGCCGATCTTTCAGCTTCTGCGTCGGTCACATCTGACCAACGATGCACTGGAGTTGGCGCACCACCGCATCATCGTCATTTCGCTATTTTCCTGGTTGCCGCTCGTGGTGCTCTCGGCTCTGGAAGGCAAGATGCTGGGCGGGATTGCCGTACCCTTCCTGCTGGACGCGGAAGTTCACGTCCGCTTCTTAGTCGTGATACCGCTCTTGATTAGTGCCGAGCTTGTTGTGCACCGGCGCATGCGTTTCGTGGTGAAGCAATTCCTGGAACGCCATTTGATTCCCGAAAGCGCTATGGCGCGGTTCAATGCCGCCATTGCATCGGTATTTCGGCTACGTAACTCGGTACTCGCGGAGGTGTTACTTTTCACTTTTGTATATGTCTTCGGCATCTTGATCGTTTGGCGCCACTACATAGCACTCGACACGACCACATGGTACGCGACGCTGTCCAGCGAAGGGTCGAAGTTATCGCTCGCTGGGATGTGGTTTGGCTACGTAAGCTTGCCGATCTTCCAGTTCTTGCTGTGCCGCTGGTATTTCCGATTATTTATCTGGACGCGCTTTCTCTGGCAGGTGTCACGCATTGATTTGGGGCTAGTGCCCACGCATCCAGATCGCGTCGGCGGCCTGGGATTTCTTTCGGACGCGGTCTACGCCTTCATCCCGCTTCTTATTGCCCATGGCGCGCTGTTGGCCGGACTGATCTTTGATCGCATTTACCACCTCGGAGCCAAACTGCCTGATTTCATGCTCGAAATCCTCGTCCTCGTCATCTTTCTTATGTGCGTGGTGCTCGGCCCGCTCTTGGTGTTTGCACCTCAGCTTGCTCAGGCGAAGCGGATCGGCTTTCGCGAGTATGGCGCGCTGGCCGAGCGTTACGTGCGCGAGTTCGATGGCAAGTGGCTGCGCGGTGGCGCGTCTGCCGATGAGTCCCTTTTAGGCAGCGGCGACATCCAGTCTCTCGCCGATCTGGGCAATAGTTTCGAGATCGTGCGGACTATGCACATCGCGCCCTTTACCAAGGAAACAATCCTCCAGCTCGCGGCCGCAACGGTTGCACCGGTAGTGCCGTTACTACTCACAATGATGCCGTTGGAAGAACTTTTGAAAAAGCTGCTCGGCATATTGTTCTAGCCGTCAGGCAGAAGCTCCACTTATCGCCTATGCAGAAACCGAAGCCGGCTCTCCGACAGGAAGCGCGGAATTTGGCAGTTGAAGGGTTGGCTGGCTGTCCATTGCGCTGTCCCTACGTACTTTCCCTTATGGGCCTGACCTTACGGGCAAAATCTGAATTTCCCGATCGATCATGCTCACAATCACCGAAGTCAATTTGCCCAAGCAACCTGTCGGGTCTCGCGGACACGACTTGTCACGAGGACGTTTACGCGCGGAGGATAACGTACAGAATCTTTCGCACTTTCAGGATTGATGGCTTCTTCTAGAATGAAGGAGCAACCGATGAGTGATGAGAAGCCGATGGGACAGGTGATCCAGATTGATGAGGCGCGGATCCGGGATCATCTTGGTGAGATGGTTCGTGGAACGGTCGAGGAGACGCTGAACGCGATGCTGGATGCTGAGGCGGACCGGCTTTGTGGCGCGGGACGCTACGAACGCAACGAGGCTCGGCAGGATACTCGGGCTGGCAGCTATGATCGCACGCTGAAGACCAGCGCCGGCGAGGTCAATCTGAAGGTTCCGAAACTGCGGCGCCAGACCTTCGAGACTGCGATCATCGAACGCTACCGCCGGCGGGAGAGCTCGGTCGAGGAAGCGCTGATCGAGATGTATCTGGCGGGGATT
>Ga0070670_100003189_pt1 | contig 13538 bp, 8 predicted proteins | sample KBSS63metaG_FD_64665 | JGI IMG/M metagenome (GOLD analysis project Ga0070670, IMG submission 64665) | Switchgrass rhizosphere microbial communities from Kellogg Biological Station, Michigan, USA - KBS S6-3 metaG | ecosystem: Host-associated > Plants > Roots > Rhizosphere > Soil ... | reverse complement strand
ACCGCGTTCACGTGGGGTGACGACCGGCCGCCACGCACGCCATGGCACAAGACGGTCATCTACGAGATGCACGTCAAGGGCTTCACGGAGCTCCATCCGGCCATTCCCGAACCACTGCGCGGTACCTACGCTGCGCTCACGACGGAGCCGGCCCTCGACCATCTGCTCAAGCTCGGAGTCACGGCCGTCGAGTTGATGCCGGTGCACTATCCGTCGTACGACCGGCATCTGGTCGAGCGCGGGCTGTCGAACTACTGGGGCTACAACACGCTCGGCTTTTTCGCGCCGTCCACGCGGTATTCGTCCTGCGCCGCGAACGCGGAAGAGTCGGTCCGCGAATTCAAGCGGATGGTGAAGGCGCTCCATAGCTCCGGCCTCGAAGTCATTCTCGACGTCGTCTACAACCACACCGCGGAAGGCAATCAGCTTGGGCCGACCCTGTCGCTGCGCGGCATCGACAATCAGACCTACTACCGCCTCGTCCCGGACAACCTGCGCTACTACCTGGATTTCACCGGCTGCGGCAACACGCTGAACATGCAGAGCCCGCAGGTGCTGCAGCTGATCATGGACAGCCTCCGCTACTGGATCGAAGAGATGCACGTCGACGGGTTCCGTTTCGACCTGGCGAGCACGCTGGCGCGCGAGCTGTACGAGGTCGATCGGCTCGGCGCCTTCTTCGACATCATTCATCAGGATCCGGTCATCTCACAGGTCAAGCTGATCGCGGAGCCGTGGGACCTCGGCGCGGGCGGCTACCAGGTGGGCAACTTTCCCGTCCTCTGGACGGAATGGAACGGCAAGTACCGCGACGCCATGCGCGCGTTCTGGAAGGGCGACGACCGCGGGGTCGCCGAGCTCGCCACGCGCATCGCCGGCAGCAACGATCTCTACGAGCGAAGCGGCCGTCTGCCGTACGCCAGCATCAACTTCATCACTGCGCACGACGGCTTCACCCTGAACGATCTCGTCAGCTACAACGACAAGCACAACGACGCCAACCCGCACAACAACGAGGATGGCGAATCGCACAACCTGAGCTGGAACTGCGGCGTCGAGGGACCGACGACCGCATCCGACGTCGTCGCGCTGCGCGGCCAGCAGAAACGCAATCTCATGGCGTCGCTCCTCCTCTCGGTCGGCGTGCCGATGATCAGCGGCGGCGACGAGTTGAGCCGCACCCAGCAGGGCAACAACAACGCCTACTGCCAGGACAACGAGCTGAGCTGGACGAACTGGGACATCGACGCGGATCAGCAGGCCTTTCTCGAATTCACGCGCCGCCTCGTGGCCTTCCGCAAGCACGAACCGGTGATGACGCGGCGCAAGTACTTCCAGGGGCGCTCCATCCGCGGCGCCGGCGTGAAAGACATTTACTGGCTCGATCCCAGCGGCCGCGAAATGACCGACGAGACGTGGAACGCACCGTCGGTGCGATCGCTTGGCGTGCTGATGGTCGGCAATGCCATCGACGATGTGGACGAACGGGGACGGCAGGTGACAGGCGACACCGTGCTCGTGCTGCTCAATGCGCACGACCGCGACGTGCCGTTCGTGCTGCCGAAGACCGATGAGGGCAAGTCGTGGCTACGGGTGATCGACACGATCTGCGCGACGACTCCGGAAGACAGGTGGAACGGCGAAGTGCAGTACCCGCTGCGGGGACGCACGCTGGCGCTGTTCACCCTGAACGAAGACCGTCGCGAACGCCGGGTCGCCGTGCCGCCGACCACCGGGTAGCAGCGGACCTCGTCACGGGCGTCGATGCACGGCGCCTCGTGGTCGAGCGGCTGCAGCCGGAGATCGACGGTGGACGGTTTGCGGTCAAACGGACCGTGGGAGAGTCCGTGTCGATCACGGTGGACGTGTTTGCAGATGGGCATGACCTGGTTGCCGGAGTTCTGAAATATCGATTGGCAGGTGCCCCAGAGGGGAGGCCTAAGGCCGAAGGCCAAGGGCCCAAGGCCGAAGGCCAAGGGCCCAAGGCCGAGGGCCAAGGGCCGCCCAAGGCCGAAGGCCGGGGGCCCAGGGAAGAACTCTGGGACGAGATTCCCCTGACGGAACTCGGAGATGACCGTTGGGGCGCGTCGTTCACCGTCACCGAACTCGGCGAATACGAGTACACCGTCGAAGCCTGGATCGATCGCTTCGGATCGTGGCTCAGGGAACTGACCGCGAAGGCCGACGCGAGCCAGGACGTCGCCAGCGAGTTGCTGGAGGGAGCGGAGCTGCTCGATTCGTTGGTCCGCCTGAAGGCGGACACTACGAGCGATGTCGTGTCCGGCTTCAGCCGGACCGGCGACGTAGTGTCCGGCTTTAGGCGGACCGATGAAGACGACGACCGCATCCTCGAGATCGCGGATCTCCTTCGGAGCGGCAGGCCGCAAGCCGAACGCGTGGACGCCGCACGCGACCCCCACCTGCGCACGCTCGTGGCTGCGCGGCCGGATCGAAGCGAATCAACCACCTACGACCGGGTCCTGCGTGTGACGGTCGATCCGGTGCGGGCACGCTTCGGCGCGTGGTACGAGATGTTCCCGCGGTCCTGCACATCTGATTCGAAGCGCAGCGGCACGTTCCGCGAAGCCGAAGCCCGTCTCCCGGACATCGCCGCCATGGGCTTCGACGTCGTCTATCTGCCGCCAGTCCATCCGATCGGGCGGACCCACCGGAAGGGACGCAACAACTCGCTGACGAGCAGCGCCGGCGATCCGGGCAGCCCGTGGGCCATCGGTTCCGATGACGGCGGGCACACGGCCATCGAACCGGGCCTTGGAACGCTCGACGACTTCGACCGCTTCGTGGAAACGGCATCGCACCTGGGGCTCGACGTTGCTCTGGATATTGCGTTTCAGGCCTCGCCTGATCACCCGTGGGTCCATGAGCATCCGGAATGGTTCAGGCATCGCCCCGACGGCTCGATCAAGTACGCCGAGAATCCACCGAAGAAATACCAGGACATCTATCCGTTCGATTTCGGCAGCAGCGACCGCCCGGGACTATGGACCGCGCTGCGGGACGTGTTTCTTTTCTGGATCGAGCACGGCGTCAGGATCTTCCGCGTCGACAACCCGCACACCAAGCCGTTCGGCTTCTGGGAGTGGTGCATCGCGGACATCAAGCGCGCGCACCCCGATGCCGTCTTCCTGTCCGAGGCGTTCACCCGACCCAAAGTGATGCGGTACCTCGCGAAGGCAGGCTTCACGCAGTCCTACACCTATTTCACCTGGCGCAACTCGGCCAGCGAGCTTCGCGAATACCTCACCGAGCTGACGCGGACGGAAGTGATGGAGTACCTGCGGCCGAACTTCTTCGCCAATACGCCGGACATCCTTCATGAGTACCTGCAGCGCGGCGGCAGGCCGGCGTTCGAGGTGCGCTTCGTACTTGCCGCAACGCTCGGTGCGAGCTACGGCGTCTATAGCGGCTTCGAGCTGTGTGAGAACACCGCGATCAGGCATGGCTCGGAGGAGTACCTCGACTCCGAGAAGTACCAGATCAAGCCGCGCAACTGGAATCAGCCCGGCAATCTGAAGGAACTGATCGCCCGCGTCAACACGATTCGCCGGGATCATCCGGCGTTACAGCAGAACGCCACGCTCCGCTTCCACGGTTCCAGCGCCGACGCGCTGTTGTGGTTCAGCAAGAAGTCCGGCAGCGATCTCGTGTTCGTGGCTGCCAATACGACGCCGCACGACATGCAGCACGGATGGGTGGAGGTGCCGATTCACGAACTGGGCATCGCGCCCGATGCACCGTACGTGGTCGAAGACCTGCTCGATGAAGCGACATACATGTGGCGAGGGGCGTGGAACTACGTCCGCCTCGAGCCCGCTGAACGCATGGCTCACATCTTTGTGGTCAGGCACCCCTCTGTGAGCAGGCACCCCTAAAGGGGTGCCCTACGAACACATGACAGACTCTCATTGGTACAAGGACGCCATCATCTACGAAGCGCACGTGCGCGGCTTCTACGACAGCAACAACGATGGCATCGGTGATTTCGCAGGATTCACACAGAAGCTGCCGTACCTCAGCGACCTCGGCGTGACATGCATCTGGCTCCTGCCCTTCTACCCGTCACCGCTGCGTGACGACGGGTACGACATCGCGGACTACACGTCGATCAATCCGATGTACGGCACGCTCGACGACTTCAAGGGCTTCCTCGACGCCGCGCACGGGCTGAACATGCGCGTCCTCACCGAGCTCGTCATCAACCACACGTCGGACCAGCACCCGTGGTTCCAGCGCGCGCGGCGCGCGCCGAAGGGCTCGCCCGAGCGCAACTTCTACGTCTGGAGCGACGACGATACCCAATACAGCGACACGCGAATCATTTTTGTCGATACCGAGCGGTCCAACTGGACGTTCGACCAGATGGCCGGCCAGTACTACTGGCACCGCTTCTTCGCGCATCAGCCGGACCTCAACTTCGACAACCCGCTCGTGCTCGAGGCGATGCTCGGCGTGATGCGCTTCTGGCTGGACATGGGCGTTGACGGCTTCCGCCTCGACGCCGTCCCGTACCTCATCGAGCGGGAAGGGACCATCAACGAGAACCTTCCAGAGACGCACGACATCCTCAAGCGGTTCCGGCAGGAGCTCGATGCGCACTACAGCGGGCGCGTGTTGCTCGCGGAAGCGAATCAGTGGCCGTCCGACGTCCGTGCCTATTTCGGCGACGGCGACGAATGCCACATGGCGTTTCACTTCCCGCTCATGCCGCGCATCTTCATGGGCCTGCGGCAGGAAGAGCGCCATCCGATCGTCGAGATCATGAATCAGACGCCGGAGATTCCCGACAACTGCCAGTGGGCGATCTTCCTGCGCAACCATGACGAGCTGACGCTCGAGATGGTGACCGACGAAGAGCGCGACTACATGTACTCGCAGTACGCCGCCGATCCGGAGATGCGGCTCAACGTCGGCATCCGCCGCCGCTTGGCACCGCTCATGGAGAACAGCCGGCCGCGCATCGAGCTGATGAACAGCCTGCTGCTCTCACTGCCGGGAACGCCGATCGTCTACTACGGCGACGAGATCGGGATGGGCGACAACGTCTATCTCGGCGACCGCAACGGCGTTCGCACCCCGATGCAATGGAGCAGCGACCGCAACGCCGGCTTCTCGCGCGCGGATCCGGGGCGGCTCTACTTCCCCGTCATCATGGACCCGGTCTACGGGTATGAGGCGATCAACGTCGAGGCGCAGGAACGCTCGCCCTTTTCACTGCTCCACTGGATGAAGCACCTGATCGCCCTGCGCCGGCAGCACCCGGTCTTCGGCCGCGGGTCGCTCGAGTTCATTCGGACCGACAGCCGCAAGGTCATCGCGTACGTGCGGCGCGATGAGGACGAGACGATTCTGTGCGTGGCGAACCTCTCACGCGCCGTGCAGCCGGTCGAGATTCCGCTCGCGCCCTTCGCCGGCCTGACGCCGGTGGAGCTCCTCGGGCAGACGCAGTTGCCGAAGATTGGCGAACACCCGTACTTCCTGACCCTCGCGCCCTACGGCTTCTACTGGTTCCGGCTGCAGGAAGTGGTCGTCTCGACGACGGCGCGGACGGCGCCGATTGGCGACGAACACCCGGCCGTACCATCCCTCTTCGCCGGCGTCGTCTGGGACTCGATCCTGGACGGCAGCATGCGGACCATCGTCGAGCGACAGGCGCTCGTGCCGTTCCTGCAGCGGCAGCGATGGTTCGGCGGCAAGGCGCGCCCGATCGCGGCTGCACGTTTCGTGGACTGGACCACACTGCGCCGCGGCGCGCATCCGGCGTTCCTCACGATCGTCGAAGTGCAGTATCGCGATGGCGGCCGCGAACGCTACGTGCTGCCGCTGACCATGGCCGGCGAAGCAGACGCCGACGCGGTCCTCCAGCAGTACGGCACGGCCGTCCTGTCCCGCATTACCGGTGCACGGAAAGGTCTGCTCTACGACGGGCTGTTCGACGATGGCGTGTGCGCGAAACTGCTGGACGTGCTGGAGCACAACGGGGAGATCACGATGCGTCGCGGACGCATCTCGGGCACCATCGAACCGCACGTATTCGACGCGCTCCTGGACGATGCCGGACGTCAGACGATCCGTCGGACGACACCGGACCAGAGCAATACGTCGGTGCTCTTCGGCTGGCAGCTGGTGATGAAGATGTTCCGGCGGCTGGAGCCGGGGATCAATCCCGACATCGAGGTCGGCGCATTTCTCACCAGCCACGGCTTCAGCCGTGTGCCGCCGGTGCTTGGTACGCTGACCTATCAGGAGGGGGGCGACGCCGTCTCGATCGTGATGCTGCAGCGGTTCCTGTCCAATCAGGGCAGCGCCTGGGACGTCACCGTTGCCGAGCTGGGTCGGTACTTCGACCGCGTGAAGACGCTGCCCGAGGTGACGCCAGGACATGACGGAGAAGTGATCGGTCCGTACCTCTCGAGAGCCGAGGTGATTGGTCGGCGCACCGGAGAGCTCCACGTTGCGCTCTCGTCTGCCACGGCGGACGAACCGGCGTTCGCGATCGAACCGTGTTCAACTGCCGATCTCGCAAAGATCGCGACGCGGATGCGCGACCACGCGACCGATGAACTGCGACTGCTCCAGGCGTCTCTGGAGCGGCTTGATGATCGGGGACGTCCTCTTGCCATCGAACTGCTCTCGCATCGACAAGAACTGACGCAGCATTTCGACGCGCTGGCCCATCTCCGATCGTGCGGCGCGCGCATTCGCTGCCACGGCGACTATCACCTCGGTCAGGTGCTGATCGCGGAGGCGGACCTGATCATCCTCGACTTCGAGGGAGAACCGGCGAGGTCGCTGGACGAACGGCGGCAGAAATGTTCTCCGCTGCGCGATGTGGCTGGCATGGTCAGATCGTTCAGCTATGCCGCGCTGACGGCGCTCAACGCCGCCACCCAGACACGGCCGGAGGATCTCGATCGACTGACGCCGTGGGCGCGTCTGTGGGAAGCCGAAGTCACCGCCACGTTCCTGCGTGCCTACGTGGCTGCCACCGAAGGGACGTCATTGTTCCCCCGCGACGCCGACGATTTCGAAATGCTTCTTCGTGCGTTCATCGTCGATAAGGCGCTGTACGAGCTCGCCTACGAGCTGAACAACCGTCCCGACTGGGTCCACATCCCGCTGATCGGCCTCCTCAATTTACGCACGCTGCATCATGCGTAGAGAACATTGCGAGATTGGTTTGTACCTCGATGACACGGCATGAGCGCAGTGGTGTCGGTGAGACGAATCCCTACGCAGGTCAGGCCGACTCGAATGTACTGACCGCGCGAGAAGGCTGGGGCGGCCAGCCAGCTCACGGAGCTGGCGGCCAGCGATCGTACGAGCCCTCGCAGCGCGGTCCGGCGACCGGAGTCGGGATTCGGATCACCGACATTACTGCGCTCCTTGGTGGTCTGCGTCGCGAAATTGGCGTCGGACGAGCGGGATCGTCGGGCGCTGAATACCAGCGCCGTCTCTAGGGATCGTGTCTTGCACAAGAGGTCCGCTTAACGCCCGACACGACGGTTGAGTGTAGCGTCTGCCGTCAGGCGGACCCGCGGAGCGACCATCCACGAAACAGGGAGACACGATGGCGATGGAGACGATCGAAGAACTGTTCGAGCACGAGCTTCAGGACATCTATTCCGCTGAGCAGTCGCTCGTTGATGCGCTGGAGCAGATGGCGAACGAGAGTTCCGACCGTGAGATCAGAAAGGGCTTCACCCAGCACCGGAAGGAAACGCAGGGCCAGATCAAGCGTCTGGAGAAGATCTACAAGACGTTGGGCCGAAAGCCCGAATCCAGTTCGTGCCCGGGCATCGAGGGACTCATCAAAGAGAAGAAGGCCTTCATGCGCGAGAAGCCGTCTGACGAACTGCTCGAGTTCTACAACATCGGCGCCGCGCAGAAAGTCGAGCGCTACGAAATCACGGCGTACGAGGCGCTGATCGACATGGCGGAAAAGCTGGCCATGAGCGACGTCGTCGATCTGCTCGAGCAGAACCTCCAGGAAGAAGAGATGGCGCTCAACAAGCTGAAGTCGATCGCGTCCGAGTTCGACGTCGAAGAAGAAGACGAGGAGGAAGAGGAAGAGGACGAAGAGACCAGCGTGCAGCCGTCGTAACGTTCGCGCAAATTCGGGACGGCACGATGCGCCACTGCGCGGCCGCCCCGCTACAATTGTTTTTGCAGTATGGCAAAGAAGAACATCCGTTCAGATAAGTCCGACTCTCCAACCGGCCAACCGGCGATCGAGCGTCGCCGGGCGGCCCGCGCCACCACGCACAAGCCAGCCACGAGCCCCGACGTTCCCGTGGCTGAGCCGGACGACAGCCCTGCCGCAGTCCGCGCCACGGCCCATGACCTGCGGACGGACGGTAACGGACACGGACACGCGACGTCAGGTCCAACGTTTGAACAGATTGCTGAGGCGGCGTATCACCGCTACCTCCAGCGCGGCGGCCACCATGGCCAGGATTTCGACGATTGGATCCACGCGGAGCGCTCGCTTCGCTCGCGAAGCTAGTCCTTACGCAGCCCGGGCCTTCGCTTTGCACGCCCGGGCTGTATGCCCCGCGCTATCTGGAAGGGTTCCATCGCCTTCGGACTCGTCAATATTCCGGTTGAGCTGCACACCGCTGTCCGCGATTCGCGGCCTCACTTCCGGATGCTCCACGCTGAGGACAAATCACCGATCCGGTTCGAGCGGGTATGCGCCCGTGAAGGCAAGCCGGTGGCCTGGGAGGACCTCGTCAAAGGCTACGAGTACGAGAAGGGTCGCTTCGTCATCCTGACGAAAGACGACTTCAAGGCCGCCGCGCTCGAAAAGAGCCGCACCGTGGACATCCGCAACTTCGTCAAAGGTGACGAGATAGACGACAGGTTCTTCGAAACCTCGTACTATCTGACTCCCCAGAAAGGCGGCGAGCGCGCGTATGCGCTGCTGCGCGAGGCGGTTCGCGAAACCGGGCTCGTCGGCATCGCCACCATCGTCCTGCGCGACGCGCAGCACCTGGCCGCGCTCGAAGTGAAAGGCGATGCGATGGTGCTGACGATGATGCGGTATGCGGAAGAGCTGGTGGACACCGGGGAATTGACGTTTCCCAAGGCCACGAACGTCCGCAAACCGGAGCTGCAGATGGCGAAGACGCTGGTGGAGCAGTTCGCCGACAAGTGGGATCCGACGCAGTACACCGACGAGTACCGAGCCAACCTGATGAAGATCATCAAGGCCAAGATGAAGGGCAAGACGGTGGAGCTGCACGAGACCGTGGAACCGCAATCGGCGGAGGTGGTCGATCTGATGGAACGGCTGCGTCAGTCGCTGCAGGGAACGAGCGGTCGTGGCGCCAGGAAGACGTCCTCATCGCGCGCGAAGAAGAAGACTGCGGCTCACGCGAAACGAAAGCGCGCAGCCTGACGCATGAGCATTACTGCTGCAGCGTCAGACACGCGCACGCGCGAGCTTACGTGCGTGGTGGGGGGATGGACCGAACCGCGGGGTTCGAGGCCGTTCTTCGACGGGCTTCTCCTGGGCGTCGAGGACGAGAGCGGAGAACTCCGCTACATGGGCCACGCCTCCGCTGGATTCAATGATGCCGAGATCGGCCGCATCTGGAAGCGCCTGCACGCGCTCAAGACGCGGACGTGCCCGTTTGCGACCGTGCCGCGAACGAGCGAGCGGGCCCACTGGGTGAAGCCCGCTCTCACCGTTCGCGTGAAGTTCTCAGCGATGACGGCCGATGGCAAGCTGCGCCATCCCACCTACGTCGGTCTTCCGGAGAAGTGAGCTTCGCGCGCGTCGCGTCCGTCTCGGTTAAAACCCGAGCCTGACCTCCCCGACCACCTGGCGCTTCAGGATGTCTCCGAAGATGTGCTGCTGCACTTCCTGATTCCCGATGTTCGTCATCTTGACGCTTGTCGTGATCCTGTTGTCGAACCAGCGGACGCCGAATGCGCCATTGACCAGCGTGTAGGGGTCGGTCAGGCCCGCGTAGCGCACGTCGAGCACGTCCTGCCAGTACGCCTCGTCGGTGTAATGCACCGACAGGTTGCCAAGGAATCGTGAGTAACTGAAATCGAACCCGATGTTGAAATGGTTCTCTGCCGGCCAGTTGATGTCGGCGATGCTCGTGCCCGCTGGCAGGTCCCGCGCGACCGGCTTCCACTGATACGCGTAATTCGCGAAGACGTTGACATAGCGATTGAGCGAGGTGTCGACGCCGAGTTCGACTCCCTTGTCCCTCACCTTCCCGAAATTCAGGTAGGTGTAACGCGCGGGAAGCACCACCGGCGGATTGAGCTGTGCGAGCGCCGTCAGGATGGCTCCCGGCAGCACACCGGGCCAGGTCACCGGCAGATTCGCCGCGCTGTAGAAGATGTCGGGGGTAAAGAAGATTCCATCCTTCGTGTTGTTCCAGTACACCGACGCGCTCAGGTTCAGCCTGCGCACCACGCCGGCGTAGCCGATCTCGTACGCCGTGAGCGTCTCCTGCTTCAACGAGTCGTTGCCAAGCGCGTGGATCGGAAAGATGAAGTTGGCCAGCAGCGGATGCGCCGCGCGCAAATCAACCTGATTGAGAATCGTCGTATCGATGTTGTTGTTGATGTACGACGGCGCCCGGAACGCGCGGTTGAACGACAGCCGGAAGGTCTGCGCCGCAGTCGGCTTGATCATGAACGTCGTCCGCGGCGAGAACACCGCATCCTCGATTGAGGAAAACTTGTCGACGCGGCCGCCCACAACCCAGCGGAAGTGATCGTTGAGGAAGATCTCGTCCTGGAGATAGGCGCCGCCTTCATTGCGGGCATCGCCGCCAGCCGCCAGCGAGATGTCGAACGTGTTGTGGCGATAGTTGCCGCCGTAGCTGAGCGCGTGGCGCCTGCCGACCACGCGCACGTCGCTCGCCTCGAAGTCGAACGTCTTGGTATCGAACACGAGCGGCAGCGGCTGCCCGTTGGTTCCAACCGCGAGCAGGTTGGTCGCGTTGCCGTCGAGCATGTTGGTGAAGAAGGCGATGTGGCGTCCGCCCTTCTCATACCGCGAGGTGAAGTAGGTCAGCCGCGAGTCGCTGTCGATGTCGAACGGGCCGACACCGCTGTGGATGATCCCCTCGGTGCCGGCAACGCCGCCGGACATGATCACCCGGCCGTTGTTGCCTCCCGGGATGTCGTAGTCCACCCGCGCGTCGAACTTCGGCTGCGAGGTTCCGGTGTTGGCGAAATTCGGATACGGCGTGTTGAAGACGTTCGGGATCGTGCCGAACGGCCGCGGCAGCGGGTCCTGCGTGAAGTAGCCCGCGGACAGCTTATAGGACCAGCGGTTGTCCACCGCCTGCGCGTGCGATCCGTTCACATAGAACAGCGAGCCGCTATCCTGGTTGCGACCGGTGACGTTCCGGTTGAACGCGCCGGCGCCGATCGTGAGCGACTCGCCGCCGTTTGTCGCCAGCTCGCGCGGCGTCTTCAGGATGACGTTGACGACGCCGGACATGGCGTTGGCGCCCCAGACGGCCGACGCCGGCCCGCGGACGACTTCGATCCGCTTGATCTCGTGGAGATTGGTTGGGACCAGGTCCCACATGACCATGCCGAAGAAGTCGAGATAGATGCTGCGGCCGTCGACCAGCGCGAGCTGCGACGTGGCCAGCGTCGAGGTGGCGCCGCGGGTCGTGAAGTTCACGTCGCGCGAGGACGTCTGCGTGATGTTGATCCCGGGAACCGACCGGAGGAAATCGCCCATGTTGGAGCCGGGCGAGTTCTGGAGTTTTTCCGACGTAATCAGCGTGACGGCGGCCGGCGCGTTGACCAGCACCTGCTCGGAGCGCGATGCCGAGACCACGACCTGCTCTTCGAAGGTCGGCTGCTTTTCTTCTTCGGCGGGCTTTTGCGGCGACGGCTGCTGATTCCCTTGCGCGAACGCGGGCGTGGCACACGCGAGCATCACAATCCCGACAAGCAGGCGAGCAATCATCGATTGTCTCCTTGGAACACGAAGGCACGAAGAGATCGAAGGACCACGAAGAATGGACAACCCTCTTCGCGCCCTTCGAATTACCTTCGTGGTCTTCGTGGTTTGGGTCAGATGATACGCCGACGACGGCTCAGCGGCTAGCTGCTGGCGGGCCTGCACGGTTGTCTGCGGGCGCACGCGTTTTCTGTGAAAGAGAGCGGGCCAAGTCAGGAATACTGGTCCAGAGGTATCCGAGTGGGTCAGGCATCCGTCCTCCTGCTGCATTCCGACTCAGATGATCGGGACATGTATTGCGAATACCTGCGCCACAACGGTTACGCCGTCACGGTCGCGGGGAGCACCGACGAAGCCCTGCCCCTGGTCCCCACCGTCGATGCCCTGATCACAGGTCTGATGGTCCCCGGTTCGATTGAAGCCGTCGATCTGATTCAGCAGGTGCGCGGCGAGTTGAGCGATCTGCCCATCGTCGTCGTGACCGCGGTCAGTGAGCAACGCGAGCGGGCTGCCAGGGCCGGCGCGGATGTTGTTCTGGCGAAACCGTGTTTCCCTGATCAATTGATGGCGGAGCTGCGGAAGGTAATGGGCACCACGTAGCCTCGTGTTCCCTCTGTTCCCCGAAGAGACATCGCAGCCTTATTCGGACTCGGCCACCCGATGAAGGGGCGAAACCCGGTGATATGATCAGCGTTCGCTGCGCCCGTAGCTCAGTTGGATAGAGCGCCGGACTTCGAATCCGTAGGTCGCAGGTTCGAGTCCTGCCGGGCGCGCCACGAACAGTCAACCTTCCTCACGCGCGCCCGTAGCTCAGCTGGATAGAGCGTTGGCCTCCGGAGCCAAAGGCCGCAGGTTCGAATCCTGCCGGGCGCACCACTTCCGTCGTTTGCCTCGAACGAATGACTCTAACGCTCACCATGCGACAGTGTGTCGCGACGGCAGAGCTTGTTGCACAGATAAGTGATCTCACCCATAACGCCGCGTCAGGCTCCCTCCGAGAGAGACAGCACGAGTCACGTCTTTTAAGAGGTGCCGCACATGCCCCAGGACCCCAGCGAACGTCGAAAGCACGTCCGTCGAGTGGTGTTACTGCCGTGTCGAGTGGAAGGCGCGGATACCTGCGGGCCGATGCAGGTGATCGACTTGAGCGAGGGCGGATGCTTCGTCGCGACAACGAACCGCTTTCCCGCAGGCATACAACTGACGCTGCAGATCAGACTGGGAGCCTCGGACGTCGCACTGACAGGCCGGATCGCGCATTCGCGTCCGGGTCGTGGCTTCGCGGTGGAGTTTGTGGGCCTCCCGCAAGGTACGCTCGAGCGTCTCGAAGACTTCCTCTTCCAGGGCGCCTAGTCTTCAATGCTTAGCCTGGCGTCAATCGTCGTTGACTGATCGGCGACGACCTGCACGCCGCGGGACCAGGGCGCGTAGCCATCGAGATCAAGGCGCACCGCTCGAGAGCCAGCAGACTGGCCACGCAACACGAGAGGCGTCTGCCCTCTCAATTTGCCGTTAACGAAGACGCTCGCGCCGCGCGGCTTCGACGTCACGATCAGCGTGCCACGATAACCTG
>Ga0070670_100003188_pt1 | contig 13540 bp, 10 predicted proteins | sample KBSS63metaG_FD_64665 | JGI IMG/M metagenome (GOLD analysis project Ga0070670, IMG submission 64665) | Switchgrass rhizosphere microbial communities from Kellogg Biological Station, Michigan, USA - KBS S6-3 metaG | ecosystem: Host-associated > Plants > Roots > Rhizosphere > Soil ... | reverse complement strand
GTTTTCTTGCCGTCGTCGCCGCTGGCGTTGTCGCGCACGATGATGGTGCTGTTGGGTCGGACCACGAGCGTCGAGCCATCAGCCATGCTGACACGCGCGCGTCCACTCGCCTGGGTTTGCACGGTGTCGCCGGGATAGAGTTCGGTGTCGGCGCCGGGAACGATCGTTTCGCGCGTGGCGGAGCGGATAACCCGCACGTCTCCTTCGAAGGAAATGAAGCGCGCGCCCGAGGCAAGCTTCACGTCGGTGCCCACATTCCGGAGCGGGTTGCCATACTTCCAGACATAGAGCGCCGCGCCCGCGGCGAGTCCGCAGAGAACGAAAATAGCGACCAGCAGGTAGATGACACGCTTCTGAACTACCCACCAGTCAAAATTGAAAAGCCCGGTCTTCTTGCTCATTCGTTTTGAAGCTATTTAAAACTGAGGGGCAACCGCAATCGCAAAGTTCACTGCAAATCAATGTCGCTGAGGGCGACTGTTCGGGAGTTTACTTCAGGAGTGGAAAGTCGGGCCGGCAACACTACCCGCATCGAATCTAGCACAGGGCTAAGAAACCGTACAAGCATTGAATTCGGGCCAATTCGACAGGATTAGCAGGATTTACAAGATTAATGAAGAATGTCAGAAGGTTAGGATGTCAGGGGCTTAGCTTGCCGTTATGGGAATAAATGCCTAAGTGCCTAATGTCTTATCGTGTGAATCCTGTAAATCATGTCCAGTTTACTTCTCGATCCTCGGCTCTTCCGGGTCATCTTCAAACAAGGAATCAAAGTCCTGCGGCATTTCAACCTTGATTTGAGTTTCCGCTTCTTTTGGCCAAATGATCGACGCAATCACGGAACCTGTTAGAACCACGCCGACAAACAGCAGCGAAAACTTTACCGGAATCACCACATGCACCACTTCAATCAGCATCTTGACGCCGATGAAGGTGAGCACAATGGCGAGACCCATCCGCAGGTACTGAAATTTCTCGACCACACCGGCGAGAAGAAAATACATCGAACGCAGCCCGAGGATGGCAAACACGTTTGACGTGTAAACGATGAACGTGTTCGTGGTGATTGCAAAGATCGCTGGTATTGAGTCAACCGCGAAAACCAGGTCAGTGACTTCGACAATCACCAGCACCAGCAACAGCAGCGTTCCGGTCAGTTTGCCGTTAACCCGGGTAAAGAAATTTGAGTCTTCGTAGTGACGCGTGATCGGGATGTAGCGCGTAACCAGCCGCACCACCGGATTGTCTTCGGGCTGGATGTCAGTGTCTTCCTGCCGAAACATCTTGATGCCGGTGTAGACCAGGAAAGCGCCGAAGACATACAGGATCCAGTGGAATCGATTGATCAGCGCGGCCCCGACAAAGATCATTGTCAGTCGCATGAAGAGCGCGCCCATCACTCCCCAGAAGAGCACGCGGTGTTGCACCTTCGCGGGCACTTTGAAAAACGAGAAGATCAAAAGGAAGACGAACAGGTTATCGACTGACAAAGACAGTTCGATGACGTAGCCGGTGAGAAATTTCAACCCCAAATCAGAGCCCTGGTACCAGAACACGATGGCGCCGAAGATCATCGCCAGGGTGACCCAGATGCCGCTCCAGATGGCAGCTTCGCGATACCTGATTGCGTGGGCTTTGCGGTTGAAGAGGCCGAGGTCAAGACTCAGCATGAAAAGGATTAGGAGTGAAAAACCGATCCAGAGAGCTGCTGAGTTGCCAAGGGAGTTCATTCGTGACGTTAAAATACCATTCGCTTTGCAAACCAGCAAAGCGGCGTGAATTGAATGGAACACCGCGGAGATGAGGTCAGTACCACAGCGCGGTAGCGCGTGGGTGGCTTGATTGCCTCACTATCAACTTCCCCGCCGAGGTCACAGGAACCCACCTGCTACCGCGAGGTGGTACTGACCTCATCCCGCACCTTGAATCGGTAATGAATCGGGTGGGCCGGTTGCGCGGGCATCTGCTCTCCTTTACAATCCGCCCTTTGCTAAAGAGGTAAAATAATGCTCAAACAACTATCGCGGCTGGAACGCACCCGCAGCATCATAATCGTCGGTTTCGCCGTCTTAATGGCAGTAAGCCTCATCGTTTTCTACGCGCCGGGACGAAACAGCAGCAACCTGGAACCAAGCAAGAACACCGCGCTCGTGGCCACTGTTAACGGCGAAGAGATCACCGTCGCCGAAGTGGCCCGACTCAAAGAAAACTACATGCAGATGTTTGGCGGTCGCATCAGTATCTCGCAACTGGGCGGTTACAAACGCTTCGTCGACGGCTTGATTCGCGACCGGGTGGTGGCCCAGGAAGCGGCGCGCCTTGGTCTGTCGGCCAGCGACGCTGAAGTTGCGGAAAAGATTCGCAAACAGTTTTCCGATGCTTCCGGTCAGTTTGTCGGCATGGATCGCTACCGGCAGTCGGTAACCGCGCGGTACGGCGATGTGGAAGCTTTTGAGCGCAGCGTTCGAGACGAAATTGCCCAGGATAAGCTCAGGGCTTTCGTTACCGCCGCCGTCAAAGTTTCGGATAAAGAAGTTCAGGACGACTATCAACGCAAGCACGCCGAGTTTGATGTCAACTATGCGATCCTCTCTGCCGACAAGCTGGCGGAAAAAATTCAACCGAGCGAAGACGAGCTGAAGAGTTATTACGAACAGCATAAGGATGATTTCAAGATCCTCGTGCCGCAAAAGAAGATTCGCTACCTATATGTGGACCAGGCGAAGGCCGGCGAGAAGCTCACGATTTCAGACAAGGACTTGCATGATGAGTTTGATCGGCTGGCGCCCGAGAACAAGCAGGCTGGCGTCAAGGTGCAGCAAATCCTTTTGAAAGTGGCGCGGAAAGATCTGGATGCCCAGGTTGAGCAGAAAGCGAAAGACTTGATCGCGAAAGCGCGGACGGCTAAGCCCGAAGAAGGTGAGAAAGTTTTTGCCGATCTGGCGCGCGGCAACTCTGAAGATCCAGCAACCGCAAAAAATGGCGGTTACCTGGCGCAGCCCTACAAGAAAAATCCAAACAAGGCGAACGGCCTGCTCGATCGAACGATTGACATGCAGCCCGGCGATGTTTCCGACATTCCCATTCGCTTCGCCGGAAACTGGTACATCCTGCGACGCGGAGACTCCGTCCCGAAGACTTTCGAGGAAGCCAAACCCGAGTTGTTGGCTTCTTTGCGAAATCGCAAAGGTTATGGCGCCGCGGCGAAAGTCGCGGAGCGCGCCAAAGCTCGCTTGAAGGAGACCAAAGATCCGCAGAAGGTGGCGCAGGAGCTGGCGGCGGAAGCCAATATGAAGCCGGCTGACATGGTTAAGGAAACGCCGTATATCAAGCCGGGTGACGACGTGCCAAACATCGGCAGCAGCCAGCAATTCGAAGCCGTGATAGCGCCGCTCAACAACGCGAACGACGTTGGCGAACAGACGGGCGTGAAGGGCGGCTTTGCGATTCCGATGTTAGTCGAGAAAAAAGATCCGCGAACACCTCCGCTCGAAGAAGTGAAGTCGGATGTGGCCAAAGTCTTGAAGCAACAGCGCGCGAAAGAACAGTTGGAACAGAAAGCCAAAGAGCTTGCGTCGTCAACCGGCAGCGCGGCGGATTTGAAAGCCGCAGCCGAGAAGGCAGGTTTCGAGGCCGCGAGTGAACCGGCCATGAAGCTTGGTTCGCCATTTGGAAAAGCAGGCACCAGCCCGGCTTTGGATGAAGCGCTGGTTGCGTTGAAGAGCGGGGAAGTATCGAAGACGCCGGTGAAGGTGAACGATACCTACGTGGTCCTGGGCGTGACGAATCGCAAGGAAGCTGACCTGGCAGAATTTGCCAAGCAGCGCGACCAGCTAACGCAGTCGGCGTTGTCGGCCAAGCAGAACCAGATTTACGAGGACTACATCAGCGCGGTGCAGCAGCGCATGAAGCGAGACGGAAAGATTAAGGTCTACTCGGAAGTGCTGGCGGCGTTGGAAGAGAGCGAGCCGGAAGTCGCGCCGCCTGGGGCGGGCCAATTCCCGATACCGACGAAATAGTTCCGAGTTCCGAGTTTCAGGTTTCAAGTTTAAAGGCGGGGCCTGCCTCTACACGAAGCTGAACGGCCTGTCTTAACTTGAAACCTGAAACTTGAAACCTGGAACTTAGTTCTTACTAATCAACGGCGCCACCTGCGACTGCGCCGCCACCGTTCTCACCTGCAGTTCATTTCCCGTCGCTTCGCTAATGGTCATCCTTTCCTCTGCCAATATCATAGTTTGCATACAAGCGAGCGCGGCGGCGTCCAGCTCCGATCTCGTACTGGCTATATAGTTGAGCCAATCCAAAGATACTAGCATCCTGCAACCACATATTGATCTTTGACTCGTAGGCCATTTCTATCAACGTTTCGAGAATGGCGTCAGTTATTCGGATGGGCGTGTGTGAATGATTAACGAGTTCACTGTTAGTCGGGCTGCGCCCTGATGGTCCGTGGTATCATCGTTTTGCACGGTCGTTTCCTTTCCTTAGCGGGTTTGGCTTCGACTGTTGTTTGGGGCTGATTTCCGTTTGCGCGGGAATCAGCCCTCGTTGTTTTGAGCGGTTCGCTCAGCCTGGGCTATACGCATCGTATCATCGCAGAGCGTGATACGCAATGTGTCAAAGTGGGCATGGTAGAATGATGGGTCTATGAAGGGTGCTGAACTTCGAGAGCGTCGGCTGGCGCTGGGACTAACTCAGGAGGGTCTGGCAGACAAGCTTCAGGTGACCCGGAATACGGTTGCACGATGGGAGCGCGACGAGATGGCAATCCCCGGCTTTCTACACTTAGCGCTCAAATCGATTGAGGGGGACTCGTTGAAGAAAACGGCAAGCAAAACTCCCGGCAAGCGTTAAGGCTGGCAAAAATCTCAGCCGACAGACTTCCGAGTTGCACCCTGATTTCTGTTGACCATTGAAATGATCCGCTTCTCTCTAATGCGGCGCATGACTGCCGAGGCAATAGGTACAGCCTTGCTACTAGCAGCCGTGGTTGGCTCAGGGATCATGGGCGAGCGTTTGGCTGGCGGCAATGTGGCAATCGCGTTGCTGGCTAACACACTCGCAACAGGCGCGGCGCTTGTAACTCTCATCCTCGTCTTTGGGCCAATCTCAGGCGCTTACTTTAATCCTGCCGTAACACTCGCTGATGCTTGGCAAGGCGGTTTGACGTGGCGTGATGTTCCAGCGTATCTCGGTGCTCAAATCTTTGGCGCATTCGCCGGTGTAGCAATCGCACATTTGATGTTTGGCTTGCCTATGTTTTCTGCATCGCATCATAACCGATCTGGCGGTGCTCAGATGCTTGGCGAGTTTGTTGCTACGTTCGGATTACTGTCTACTATCTGGGGCTGTCTCAGATACCGTCCGCAAGCGATTCCATTTGCCGTTGCTGCTTTCATCATGGCGGGCTATTGGTTTACATCGTCAACATCTTTCGCTAATCCTGCGGTCACATTAGCACGTTCGTTCAGTGATACCTTTGTCGGCATCCGTTCGATGGACGCCCCAGGTTTTATCGTTGCGCAACTTGCCGGGGCTGCGACGGCAACGCTACTCTTTCGCTGGCTCGCACCGCCGCTTCCAGAAGCAAAGCAATGAAGAAAAGAGTTTTGATTCTATGCACAGGCAATTCAGCGAGAAGCCAAATGGCTGAAGGTCTATTGCGTCACGATGCGGGAGACAGATTTGAAGTATTTAGCGCGGGTGTTGATCCAAGCCATGTTAGGCCAGAAGCTATTGAAGCGATGCGCGAGATAGGAATAGATATATCCGGCCATCGCTCAAAATCAGTTGACGAATTCTCAGACCAGCAATTTGATTACGTGATCACCGTCTGCGATAACGCTAACCAACAGTGTCCGATGTTCCCCGGCAAGACAGAGCGGATCCATTGGAGTATCGAAGACCCTGCGGCTGCCGAAGGGGAAAAGCAAGCTAGACTCGAAGTCTTTAGACGTGTGCGCGATGAGTTACGCGCCCGACTAAGAGCTTGCAGTACGGGCTAATGACTTTTCGTAAAACAACTACTTTTCGGGCAAGCTGGTTGAACTCTGAACTGCCTGCCTGAACTTGAAACCTAACTTGGAACTTAGTTCTTACTGATCAACGGCGCCACCTGCGACTGCGCCACCACCGTCCTCACCTGCAGTTCATTTCCCGTCGCCGTCACCTTCAAGTTGTTCAGTGCCGTTCTTGCCAGCGCGCCCTTCTCAGCCGTCAGTCGGCCAATAAAAAACGATCCCAGCTGCTTCAGTCCTTCGACGGTGTCGCCGAGGTTCTTCGCCGAGTAGGTGTCGACCGTGCGCGCCGTCATCATTAGTTCAAGGTCCGTGGTGGTCATGCCGAGTGTTCCGTAAACCTGACGCACGGCGGTCAACTCCCGCGCAATGCTGTCGTTGCTCAGGCTCAGGTTATCAAGCAGCGTTCGCGAAATGTTACCGCCGAATCCGAGCACGGCGTTGGGATCACGACTCGCGAGCGCAATCAAGTCGGGGTTGGCAAACTTGCGTGTCCGCGACGAGTTAATCGCGCCCTGCACCGCTTCCACATCGCCAAGCGCGAGCGTATTGCCGTCGAACGCGGTCACAGCGAGATCGCCTACGTTCATGTTCCATAAGCCGGCCAACTTGAACGCGCGGTCAAGCGAGTAGATGTAGATCGTCTTGCCCTGATATTTCTGCTCGGAGTATTTGCCCGCAGCCGCTAACCTGCCGGCGGCAACCATCGCTCCGGCATTAAACGTTCCGCGCGCTAGCGCCACGGTGGAAACTTTCGTGATGCCCGGTCGCGGATAACTGTAACTAAAGCCGAGCGCGATTTGTTCGAACGAACGCGCGTCGAGTCCGGTCTGCGTCTTAAATTTTTCCAGCTCGCTGGTAACTTCGGCTAGCTTCGCCGGATTGCCGGCGAGCAGTTTGGGCATCGCCTCATCGAACACGCGAGCCACGTTCACGAGCGCAACAGCGTCAGATGGCGGCAGTGAAGCCAACAAACTCGCGGCCGGCCTGGTCGACCGAGTTCTTTGCGCCACTGCGATTGTTGTGACGCCAAAGCATAAAACTAGTGCCGCCGAAAATAATCCCACCACTTTGTTTTTCATTTTCAAAAGATTCCTTGTTTCCGATTATGTGACCGTCTTGTCCGATGCCAGCGAGACAACCTGAGGTTGGCTTTCGTGCGGTTTCGTCTTCGGGTTCGTGTTGTTTCGTGGTTTGATTTGCAGCTAAACAATAGGTCTGACCACGAAATTACACGAACCAGCAATACGAAAAACACGAAGGTTCCAACAAGTTGTAAGTACCGCCACTCAAACTCGCTCCAACAACAGCGCCAATCCCATCCCTCCGCTGACACAAAGCGTTGCCAGGCCAAACCGGGAAGCGCGTTTCTTCATTTCATGAAGCAGGGTGGCGGTAATCCGCACTCCCGTGCAGCCGATTGGATGACCCAGCGCAATCGCGCCGCCGTTCACGTTCAGTCGATCGGGATCAAACTTCAACTCTCGATCACACGCGATGACCTGCGCGGCAAACGCCTCATTCAACTCAACCAGATCGATATCTTTGAGCGAAAGATTCTGCCTCGCCAGCAACGCCCTCACAGCAGGCACCGGGCCAATGCCCATGATCTCAGGCGCGACACCGGTGACTTCGTAATCGATCACCCTCGCTTCGGCAGTTGCGCCGGACTGCGTCAGCGCTTCCTCACTCATAACCACGAGCGCCGCCGCTCCGTCCGTTATCCCTGAAGAGTTGCCGGCGGTGACGCTGCCGTCTTTGGAAAATACCGGCGCCAGTTTTCCTAAGTCGCCTAGCGTTGTGCCGGCTCGCGGATGTTCGTCACGCGCGAAGGCGGTGGCTTCGCCTTTGCGGCTCTCGATTTCAAGTGAAACGATCTCAGCGTCAAACCTTCCTGAATTAATCGCCGCTTCGGCGCGTTGTTGCGAACGCAGGGCGTACTCGTCCTGCTCCTGACGAGAAATTTCATACTGGCGCGCGAGGTTCTCGGCCGTCTCGCCCATCAGCAATCCGGAAAGCGGATCGCTGAAGCCGTCGCGATACATGCCGTCGACCAATTCCGTGTGGCCCATGCGCATGCCCCAGCGCGCGCCTTCGGCAAAATACGGCACGCGCGACATGCTCTCCGTGCCCCCCGCCAACACCACCTCGGCCTGGCCCAGCATGATCTGTTGCGCCGCCAAAATGATGGCCTGCAAACCTGAACCGCAGGCCTGGTTAACCGTGAACGCCGGCACTGTTTCCGTCGCGCCCGCGCGATAGGTAATCTGGCGCGCTACGTTTGGCCCACCGCCCGCCTGTCGCGCGCAGCCCCAGATCGACTGCTGGATCTGATCGGGTCTCAAACCCGCGCGCTCGATCGAGGCTTTCGCCGCCGCCACTCCAAGATCGGCAGCGCTCCACGAAGCCAGGGCGCCGCCAAAGCGGCCGATCGGCGTGCGCACGGGTGCTGCAAGATAGACGTTTTTCATTGCTGGTTTGTTAGCGAGATGTTTATGGTTTTGATTGACTAAGAATGGTAGCACGCGATAGAAGTAACGACGAAACACGCTACTCAAACACCGCTTAGAACAACAAATCACCCTTAAATTACGTTAGCGGCTCGGTCCGTTTAGAGGCGGGCACCGCCCGCCGGCTCAACTTACGATCACTGCGAGCTGATTTCAATCTTGAACCGGCGGGCGGTGCCCGCCTCTAAACGACAGTTTCAAGTCGTAATGATTGAACGTCTCAACACGCCGGCTCGCGTCGAATCAGCCAGAACGCAAATTGCCGAATTGCTGTCAGCCCACGCGGAGTGGTTCTGCACCCTCGACGGCGACACACCCCAGCCGTTGCGGCGAAGCGAACTCGACGTCGCGGTCGCTCATCACCGTCTAATCCTCACCACCTGGACCGAAAAGGGAACTCGCGCGTGGAAAATTTTTGACTGGGAATGGACCGGAGGAAAATTGAGTCTGCACGCGTCGCGTCGCATGGGTGCGGAACGCCCGCTGATTGAACTTATTCCACGCGCCGCCGCCAGTGCCATCGCACTAACCGTCAGGAGTGCCAGGTTGCAGCGTGCGATCCAACTCGGTCTCATGGTTGCTGCGGTCCACCCGGCTACCCGGGTTGAGCGAGCCGCGCTAAGTCCCGGCGCTCGTCGCGGCCAGCCCGGTCGTTACGCGCGAATTGTCTTACGCCAACGTCACCAGCGAATCGCGGTAACCGGATCGGTCGCTTCAAGCAGAGCGAGCGACGCCGATGCGTTTCTCTCAGCGGCGTTGCTTTGGTTCAAGCGCGCGGCGGAACGAGCGCGCTCACCTTACATTCAACAACTTTGGCTGGTCGTCGAGGACGATCTGGTTAAGCCGATAATTCAACGTGTCGCTCTTTTGCGCCAGAGTCTGCGCGAGTCGATTAATGTTTTCGCTGTCGATGAGCAACTGACTGAAATGAAGCCGCTCGAACTTTGCTCGCGCGAGGATTTATGGAAGCGCCGGTTGGCCCGTTTTCCGCCCGTGCCCCTGGCCGAGCCAAGCGAAGTCGCCAGGCGACTGACTGCGATCGCCGCTGACGCGATCGACGTCGTCAGCGCGAAGCACGGCGAAACGCTTCGCTACTTCGGTCTGCCGTTTGCGCGTGTGCGCCGCGTGATGGGGCGTGAGCGAGTTTGGTTTGGTGTCGAAGGATCGCGACGTCGCCTGCTCGAAGAAAATACTGAGAACGAATTCGCGAGCCTGCTGACAGATCTAATCGAAAAGCGGACCGCGAACACCTCCGATCACCGCCATGCTCTCTATCGAAACGCAGCCGAAGCGTGGCTCGAGTCGTTGCTGCGCCGCGACATCACGCGTCTCGATCCGGGATTGATCATCGCGCCGTTGCACGCACAGTTTCGGACTGCGCGCGGCGGCGTGCTGGGCGTCCGTCCGGTTGATTTGCTGGCTCTCAGGCAGGATGGACGGCTGGTGGTTATTGAGTTGAAAGTCTCTGAAGCGCGCGAACATGTTTTGCAGGGCGTTGACTACTGGCAGCGCGTTGAAGCGCACCGGCGTCGCGGACACATTACTCGCGCGAAACTTTTCGGCGCCAGGAGAATCAGCAACGAACCGCCGCTGGTTTACCTGGTCGCGCCCACGCTTCGCGTTCATCCTTCGTTCAATACCCTGGCGCGCTCCATCGCCCGCGACATCGAGATCTATCGCTTCGACATTAACGAAGACTGGCGCGCCGGCGCGCGCGTCATGAGGCGTGTGAGGGTTAATTAACTGACGTGTGAGGGAATTAGTGATAATGTTTTGTTTTGCTCGGTTAACGTAGATAGCATTTTTTGAAAATGACAGCATTGAGGCGCGCGCTCACCACAATATCCGCGCTCATTTCTTAGCCGTCGGCCCGGCGCTTGTCGCGCAAATTTTAGAAGTGTTCTTATCGGCGCAGCGATTTCTAACGCTCATACCTGCGCTCAACTCTTGAGGTCTTCCGGGTGTGGGCGGACGAACCTTGTCTGAGGGGTAACGCCCAATTCGAGGCGTGCTGCCCAGGTGCTTTCACAACCTTGAACGACGCGCCCAGGTATCCGTAGTTTCCACGTCATGTCCAAATTTTATCTTTCTTCCACCTTCCGAGACTTGGAGGAATGCCGTAAAAAAGTTGCCGAGACGCTGCGGCAATTGGGCCATACCGTGATCGGCATGGAGGACTACACCGCCGACGGGCGGCCACCGCTGAAGAAGGTCTTGGCCGACATTGCGGAGTGTGATGCTTACCTGGGTATTTTCGCCTGGCGCTACGGGTATATTCCCAGGGAAGACAATCCCAGGAAGTTAGCCATCACCGAGCTGGAATACCGCGAAGCCCTGCGGCTGAAGAAAGAGCCGCTCATATTCATTCTGAGTGAAGCTGCCCCCTGGCCCGGCGATCAAATAGCGCAGAACGACAAAGAACGAAAGCAAATCAAGACCCTGCGTGAAAACTTATCGCGAGCTCACACCGTCAAGTTTTTTTCAGATTGTAATGACCTGGCTACGAAGGTTAGCGTTGCCGTCAGTCGCTTCCCCAAAGACCGAGAATCAAAACCCATTCCACCTCCGCCACCACCGCCACCTCCACCGCAACCTCAACGATGGAAGTGGTACCTACTAGCGGGTCTCGTCGTGGTCGCTCTGCTTGGGATCGTTTCTTATCAGCTCAAGGCCAAATACTGGGCTAAAGGTTACCCTCCAGAATATTCAACCGAGAAGAAGTATGATTTTCTGCTTGGTGAGAAAGACTCGTTGCCCGCTATGTGGCATCTGCCGCCCGGTAGTTGGGATTTGGAAGAGGGGGACAGCAAGGGCAACATCGACGGTTCGCTGGTGTTCAAGGGGAACCAGATGGCGACCCCCAAAGACCTAGGCAACCGCGTTTTCTACAATTACCAAGCTACCTTTCCGGTGCATTTCAAGTCTGGCGATAGGGTGGGCTGGGTCCTGCGGGCGCAGAGCGATGCGCAGAGCGGCTATCTGTTTGAGTTAAGGAAGAGCAATGGGACGGTCAACATTAAAGGCTGGATTCTAAAAAACAATAAGATTGCCGGCGACCCTCTCCCGGGTGACAAGTTGCTTCGTTACACCACCTGCTGCCTGCAGACCGACGCCCTGCTGGTCGTCGCAGAAGTTACCGACAATCCAAAAGACGGCACGCACTTCAAATACCAATTTACTTTCCTGTCAAAAGAGGGCTCCAGGAAGCAAGGCGAGGAAGACGAAACGTTTGAGACTGCCGACGCGGAGTTTATTGATAACGAGTCTACGTTTAGGTGGGGCACTTTCGGGCTTCTGGTTCCCGACGGCATTACTACGGCGACAACAGCCAACGGAGTGATGAGTGTGGAATACGTTTACCTGACTCCGCTTTCAAAAGTCGGAGAACCGGCGCCGGTATCTTCCGAGGGAAATTCGCGATGAGAAGTAGATGGATAACGTTATCGTTAGTCGCCTGGTTCTGCGGCGTATGCGTGCCGGCCAGCGTCGTGGGCCAGGACTTTGGCCTCGTAACGGGCGAGGTAAGAATTGTCAAATTGAACGCTCAAGGCCGTGAAGTTAGTAATGAAGCCGCCAAGGGACAGAAGGTGCACTTCTTTACCAAGCTCCGGCACCTGGGCACGCGTACTGATGACAAGGGCGCGTTTAGTTATAGGTTGGGCCAGGGCGACTGGAAAGTAAAAGCTGAAATCGCGGGTTACGAGCAACGGCTGAATTACACCGTCGATGTCAGCGCTGAGAGAAAGGCCTCTTATCCAATTATCCCCTTTTCACTCGTGGAAGTATTTGGCCGCGGTCCAGCCTCAGGGATAGGGCCGCCAGTCCGGCTAAATTTGATCCTTTACCGCCAGGAGGCCATCGAAGGCGACTCTTTCACCGGGCGTCAATCGCTGAATCTCCAAAGTAACTTATGCGAGCCAGGCAAGATCGGATGGCGCGGCCGCGTCGTCGATAAGAGAGCCAAGGGAATCGGCGGCGCCGAAGTAGTGGCCCTGGGCGCCAGGAAGGATTCGGAATTGTTGGTCCCGCTTGGCTCGAAAGTCACGGACAAGGAGGGAAACTACAAAGTCTGTTTTCGTCCAACCAGAGACGTTACGAACTATGTCTTGTCGATCACGCTTAGTGGTTATAAGGATTTCTTAAATCTACTGCTGGACGGTGAGGCGCCGCCGGAGATCGTCACGCTTGAAGAAGGATCGACCGCAACTCAGCAGCCGCTGCTGGAAAAGTCCGAGGCTACTCGCCGCCACGTTTTCACCTCGAGAGTGCTTGAGACATTGCCTGTAAGCGGCCTGCGCAGCTTTGACACGTTCGCACTATTAGCTCCCGGCGTTGCACCACCTCCTGAAACTCCAAACGCGCGCGGTCCAGGGGTCAGCCCTGGTCTGGGAACCGCCGGACAGTTTTCGGCTAACGGGCTGCGCAGCCGCGAGAACAACTTCACCGTAGACGGCTCTGACAACAACGACGAAGACATCGGCACGCGCCGCCAGGGTTTTGTCGCGCTGGCTCCTCAATCTCTCGAGTCGCTCAGCGAGTTCCAGATCATAACGGCCCTGGGCGATGCGCGCTTCGGACGCAACATTGGCGGCCAGGTCAATGCGCTGACAAAATCCGGCGCAACTGGCTTACATGGCTCGGTCTACGGCCTGTTCACCGATAATGTTCTCACTGCGCGCGATTTCTTCGATCAGGATCGCAGGCAAGGCAACAGTCCGTCTTCTTTCGAACTCCGGCGGCAGAGTGACGGCGCGGCAGTTTTGCTTGACGGCCTTCCTATTGTTACGCCTAACCCGGTCGGCGGCGAAAACCCACTCCGACGCACCCAACTCGGTTTATCCGCCGGCGGTTTGATAACGAAGTTTGGTGCTCCTTTCTTCGTCTCGTTGGAGCGTTTGAAGGTTCGTGCCAGCAGGGAGTCGCATTTTATCGTGCCCACGGTCGAGCAACGCGGCATCTTTGAAGCGGGCGCCACCGGCCTGCTATTCGATGGACCACCGCCACCGCTGC
>Ga0070670_100003187_pt1 | contig 13543 bp, 18 predicted proteins | sample KBSS63metaG_FD_64665 | JGI IMG/M metagenome (GOLD analysis project Ga0070670, IMG submission 64665) | Switchgrass rhizosphere microbial communities from Kellogg Biological Station, Michigan, USA - KBS S6-3 metaG | ecosystem: Host-associated > Plants > Roots > Rhizosphere > Soil ... | reverse complement strand
CTGATCGTCACCCTGCGCGGCAGTAAAACCCTGTCGATGCGCCTGACCGTCGAAGGCGATGCGCGCTACTCCATCCGCCCGGCCGGCCAATGGGTCGCCATGGCTCAGGGGCCCAAATTCGGCGAATTGGAAATTCACACCTGGAAGGTCAACTGCGACAGCTGCGACAGCGTGCTGGAGTTTGAATTCGCGGTGGAAACCAAGCTGACCAAAGAGCCGCTGCAACCCGCCGCCAACGCGCGTATCAAAGAACTGGGCTGGACCAGCGAAGGCGACAAGCACCGCTGCCCGAAATGCCAGCAGGCTGCGCAATGAAACGCTTGCTGCTGCTCGCCGCCATCGGGGCGGCCCTGAATGGCTGCGCCGGTGACGGGGTAAGACTCAAGCAAGACCACAGCTACGTGGTGGAGTGGATCGGTGAGCGGCCATTGATGGATTACGCGCACCTGACCGTGACCCTAGGCGCCGATGGTCGCGCCTATGGCAATGGCGGTTGCAACCACTGGTTTGCACCGTACACCCTGGACGACAACACGCTCACCTTCGGCACGCTGGGCAGCACCCGCAAGCTGTGCGGCGAAGCCTTGATGGAGCAGGAAAACCGCTTCTTCCAGGCCCTGCGGGGCGTGCAGCGCTGGGACATCTCGCCGATCGAACAGACACGGTTCTGGCCGGCCGAGGGCAAGCCGATTCGCTTGTGGCTTGAAGAAGGCTGATCCTGACTCCGACTGGATCGAGATCCAAATGTGGGAGGGGCTTGCTCCTCCCACATTTGATTTGAGGTGTTGCTTTAACCGCGCAAGGCCTTGAGCTTGGCCAGTACGCCCTGCGCCGTCTGCTCACCCATCAGCTGCTCACGCACCTTGCCTTTGTCATCGATGATGTAGGTGACCGGCAGTGCTTCGCTGCGCGGAATATCAAAGATCCCTTCCGGGTTCTGCGCCAGCACGGTGAACTTGATGCCCAGTTTGTCGCTGGCCGCCTTCAGCTCTTCCCCCTGCACATTGTCGAAGTTGACCCCGAACACCCCCACGTTCTGCGCCTTGAGCTGTTCGGCCAGGGCGTTGAGTTCAGGGATTTCCGTGCGGCACGGGCCACACCACTCCGCCCAGTAGTTGACCACCAGCCATTGCTTGTCCAAACGTTGGGCCGCGACTTTCTGACCGTACTGGTCAACACCGTAGTCATTCCCGCAGCCGCTGAGCAGCAGGGTTGTAATGATCGCCAATGCACCGATCAGTCGACTTGTCATGGGGTAATCCTTCGCAAAAATGAACGTTGGCTGCGAGCTATCGCCTCTTACGGTTTAAGGACGGGGCGCCGCGCGGGTAGAATACTCGCCACCTTACGCAAGATGCGACCCGCACATGACCGATCTGACGCTTTATCACAACCCGCGCTGCTCGAAATCCCGCGGTGCGCTCGAACTGCTCGAAGCGCGCGGCCTCACTCCCACCGTCGTGCGCTACCTGGAAACCCCACTGAACGCCGCGCAAATCAAGGCCCTGCTCGCCAAGCTCGGGCTCAACGCGCGCCAATTGCTGCGCACTGGCGAAGACGAATACAAAAGCCTCAACCTGGCCGACGCCAGCCTCAGCGAAGCGCAACTGATCGCCGCTATCGCCGCGCACCCCAAGTTGATGGAACGCCCGATCCTGGAAACCGCCGACAAGGCCGTCATTGGCCGCCCACCGGAAAACCTGCTGGAGATTCTGCCGTGACCACTGCGTACGTGCTGGTGTTGTATTACAGCCGCAACGGCTCGGTCAGTGAAATGGCCCGGCAAATCGCCCGGGGCATCGAGCAAGGCGGGATGGAAGCGCGCCTGCGTACCGTGCCGGCGATCTCCACCGAGTGTGAAGCCGTGGCGCCGAGCATTCCGGACGAAGGCGCGTTGTATGCGAGCCTCGACGACCTCAAGCACTGCTCGGGCCTGGCCCTGGGCAGCCCGACACGTTTCGGCAACATGGCCGCGCCGCTCAAGTACTTCCTCGACGGCACCAGCAACCTGTGGCTCACCGGCGCGCTGGTCGGCAAGCCGGCCGGGGTGTTTACGTCCACCGCCAGCCTGCACGGCGGCCAGGAAACCACACTGATGTCGATGCTGTTGCCGTTGTTGCACCACGGCATGCTGATTACCGGCCTGCCCTACAGCGAACAAGCCTTGCTCGACACCCAAGGCGGCGGCACGCCGTATGGCGCCAGCCACCATTCCGGGCCAGACGGCAAGCGCCTGCTCGATCAACATGAAATCGCGCTGTGCCGGGCCTTGGGCCTGCGCCTGGCCACCACCGCCACGCTGCTGGAGAACGGCCGTGGCCAGAAAACCTAAGGTTCTGCCGCCCCAGGCGTGGCTGGAGCCGCGTGTCAAGGTTGCTCGGGCGCTGAGCCTGCTGGCGTTCTTCGCCCTGGTGGGGTTGTTGTGCGTGTATTACCTGTTTGTGGCCGACCTGCATGGCGCACGGCCGTGGGTGATCCTGCTGATCGAACTGGTGCCACTGCTGGTGCTGGCGCCGGGGATCTTGGTCGGCAGCGCACGAGGGCATTCGTGGATGTGCTTTGTGGTGAACCTGTATTTCATCAAGGGCGCGCTGGCGGCCTATGACCCGAACCGGCAGGGGTTCGGGGTGCTGGAGATGCTGGCGAGTCTGGCGGTGTTTTGTACGGCGCTGCTGTACGTACGCTGGCGGCATCAGTTGAACCGGCGGCTGGCGGCAGCCTCACCTGAGCCTCAGTGATTCACCGTATACGCCAGCATCATCGACAACTGGCACATCGGCCGCCCACTCTCGGCGTGCCACTGGTTGAACGCGCCCTGCACCGCTGCCAAATCGCGCAGACTGGTGGGGGCCTTGTCGACGATTTTCTGTGCGTTCAGGGCCGCCACTACGTCATAGCTCGGCACGAACGTGTCCTTGCCGACCATGCGCAAGAAACGCGGCGCCGACAGCCCGCCCAGTTGATGGCCGTGTTTGCTCAGGTACTTCCACAACCCGACGATGTCGGTCACCGGCCAGTCGGCGATAAACGCACCGAAGCTGCCCTTCTCCTGCTCAATGTCGAGGATCATCTGCGCGTTGCGCGGTACGCTCTTGAGCTTGCCCAGGTGCCGGATGATCCGCGTGTCCTGCATCAGGCGCTCAAGGTGCTCGGCGCCCATCAGCACGACTTTTTCTGGGTCGAAACCGAAAAACACCTGCTCGAACGCCGGCCATTTGGCGTCCACCACGCTGTGCTTCAAGCCCGCACGGAATACCCGCAAAGCCAGGGTAGACAGATAGCGGTCATCACTGATCCTGCGCAATTGCGCAGGGGTCTTGGGTACAGGCAGATGGGCGTCCAACTCGGCCGCTGAACCAAAGCGGTTCAGACAATATTCGTGCAGCCACTTGTAATCGCGCATGCCCTCTCCTGGGGATAGAAAATGAAAACGGCGCCTGTGAGCGCCGTCTTTCAGAGCGTTGAAAAACGTTAGAGGTTCACAACATTGACGAAACGCGACGCTGCGGTCTCATCAATTTTCAGGCTGGTGAAGTCGAACAGGTTGCGGTCGGCCAACTGCGACGGGATCACGTTCTGCAGGCTGCGAAAGATACTGTCGGTACGGCCTGGCGTCTTGCTTTCCCAATCCAGCAGCATCTCCTTGACCACCTGGCGCTGCAGGTTTTCCTGGGAGCCACACAGGTTGCACGGGATGATCGGGAACTGCTTGAGGTCGGAGTAGGCCTGGATGTCCTTCTCGTTGCAATACGCCAGTGGGCGAATCACCACATTGCGTCCGTCGTCGGCACGCAGCTTGGGCGGCATGGCCTTGAGCGAGCCGTTGAAGAACATATTCAGAAAGAAGGTCTCGACGATATCGTCACGGTGATGACCCAGGGCCATCTTGGTCGCGCCGATTTCGTCGGCAAACGTATAGAGCGTGCCACGGCGCAGGCGCGAGCACAGCGAGCAGGTGGTCTTGCCTTCCGGAATAAGCTCCTTGACCACCGAATACGTGTCTTTTTCGACGATGTGGTACTCGATGCCCAGTGCTTTCAGATAGGCCGGCAGCACATGCTCGGGAAAGCCCGGTTGTTTCTGGTCCATGTTGACGGCGACGATCTCGAACTTGATCGGCGCGACCTTTTGCAGGTGCAACAGCACGTCGAGCATGGTGTAGCTGTCTTTGCCGCCAGAGAGGCAAACCATGACCTTGTCGCCATCCTCGATCATATTAAAATCGGCGACTGCTTCACCGGCCAGGCGGCGCAGGCGTTTTTGCAGTTTGTTCTGGTTGACCGTAAGAGTGCCCATGGCGCTTGGATCCGCTAAAGGTGTGTGACGAAAAGCGCAGCATTTTACCTTCATGAACGACCGAGTTCCATGGTGGGCGGGGGTTTGCTCCCGACGCGTTATATCGGGCGCCTGTCTATTAACCGACCCACTGCCATCGGGAGCAAGCTACCTCCGCCATTAAAATGCATGCCTGCCACAGACCTCGGCGCGATTACGCCCGGTATTTACAGCGCGATTTGCTCTAAAGGCCCTACAGTCATTCCGGTCATACCTTCCTATACTGCGACATGAGGTCGCACACATATCCAGACCTTTCAGGCCATTTGGCCCGTGGGCGCTCCGATGGGGGGCGATGGTAATAACGACAGGAGTGACTGGCATGATCCATCACGTCGTGGGGCTGTTTACCCATCCCGACCAGGAATGGCGGGAAATCCGTGGCGATAAAGAAGAAAGCATCGGCCACATGTACTTCACTCACACCCTGATTCTCGCGGCGATCCCCGCGATTTCAGCGTTTATCGGCACCACCCAGGTCGGCTGGGTCATCGGCAACCGCGCGCCGGTGATGCTGACCCAGGAAAGCGCGTTATGGATGACCATCATGTCGTACGCGGCCATGCTCGGCGGCGTGGCGGTGATGGGCGCCTTCATTCATTGGATGGCGCGCACCTATGATGCCAGCCCCAGCATGGCGCGCTGCGTGGCCTTTGCCACCTACACCGCCACGCCACTGTTTATCGGCGGGCTGGCCGCGCTGTACCCGCATATGTGGCTGGGCATGGTCGTGGGCACGGCGGCGATCTGCTACACGGTGTACCTGCTGTATGTAGGGTTGCCGACCTTCATGAACATCGATCCGGACGAAGGCTTTCTGTTTTCCAGCTCGGTGCTGGCTGTAGGCCTTGTGGTGCTGGTAGCGATCATGGCGTTCACCGTGATCGTCTGGGGCCTGGGCGTAGGCCCGATTTATACCAACTGACCCGACAACCCCCAAGGCAAAGCCACCGCAAGGTGGCTTTGTGCGTGATGCACGACCATTCGGCGCCTGACAGATTCGGAAACACACGGTTGTGCGGCATACTGGGCCTCTCTGGAGATAGGTACAGCATGCCCGAGCAACTCAATACCCGCGTCGAAGAGTGTTTCCTGCAAGCCGAATTCTTTTTCAAACGAAGCTTCAAACGCCCCCAGGTCAGCCTCAAGCTGCGGGGCCAAAAAGCCGGTGTCGCGCATTTGCACGAGAACCTGCTGCGCTTCAACCCACAGCTGTACCGTGAAAACAGCCAACATTTCCTGAAGCAGACCGTGGCCCACGAAGTGGCGCACCTGATCGCTCACCAATTATTCGGCGAACGCATCCAGCCCCATGGCGAGGAATGGCAATTGATCATGCGTGGGGTCTACGAACTGCCGCCGGACCGTTGTCACACCTATGCCGTGAAACGCCGCCAGGTGACGCGCTACATCTACCGTTGCCCGTGTGCCGACAGCGACTTTCCATTTTCGCCGCAGCGCCATGGAATGGTGGGCCAGGGGCGGCGGTATTTGTGCAGGCGGTGTCGGCAGACCCTGGTGTTTACCGGGGAAACCCGGGTGGAATAGGGACCTTATCGGGAGCAAGCCCCCGATAGCGCCAGATCAGTCACCCAACCACCTTGGCGTGCCGCAGTTCGGCTATGCGCTGAGCACTCAGCCCCAACTGCGCCAACACCTCATCACTGTGCGCACCCACCGCGACACCCATATGCCGAGGCGCCGGCAACCCCTCGGAAAACTTCAGCGGGCAGGCCAGTTGCGCCTGTGTCGAGCCATCACCCCGGGGTACTTGGCTCACCAGTTCGCGCGCTTTCAATTGGGGATGTTCCGCCGCCTCGGCGAAACTCAACACGGGCTCCACACACGCATCCAGCTCGGCAAACAGCACACACAGTTCGTCAAAACTGCGCGTCTCGAATTCCACCTGCAACGCCTGTTTCAGCGCCGGTTGTCGCTCCGGGTCCAGGCCCCACGCAGCCAACTCGGGCCGCCCTAACGCCATGCATAACTGCTGCATAAACGCCGGCTCCAGGCTGCCGACCGACATCCAGCGGCCATCGCGGGATCGGTAGTAATCGTAGAAGCTGCCCCCATTGAGCGCGTGTTTTTCCCACCCAGGCTCTACTCCGCACGCCAGGTAACCCGCACCCGCCATAGCGTTGAGGCTGAATGAGCAGTCGGTCATGCTCACATCCAGGTATTGCCCCACCCCGCTCTGCTGTCGGGCGATCACCGCCGCCAACAACCCCACCACCGCGTGCAAAGAACCGCCGCCCACGTCCGCCAGTTGCACGCCCAACGGCAACGGCCCGCTGCCCTGGCGCCCGGTGTGGCTGGCCAGCCCCGCCAGGGCCAGGTAGTTGATATCGTGGCCGGCACGATCCTTATAGGGGCCGGTCTGGCCATAGCCGGTGATCGACACATAGATCAACCTTGGGTTGATCGCCTTCAACGCCTCATACCCCAGGCCCAGGCGCTCCATCACGCCGGGGCGAAACTGTTCCAGCACGATGTCGTAGCCTGTGACCAGCGCGCGCACGATCTCCAGCGCTTCGGGCTGCTTGAGGTCCAGCGCCAGGCTGCGCTTATTGCGGTTGAGGTAGGCATGGCCCGCCGACGTGCCCCGGTCATGGGGCGGCAGCACACGCAACAGGTCCATACGCGTGGGCGATTCGATACGCAGCACCTCGGCGCCCATGTCCGCGAGCATCAACGATGCGAACGGGCCGGGCAGCAAGGTAGAAAAATCCAACACTTTGAGGGACGCCAAGGGACCTGACATACGAACTCCATTTGCGATTCGACTGACCACAGACTAGGCAGCCTTGGCCCTACCGGCAATCGCCGGAACAGTCACCGGCAGTGACCGTTTTGATCACGGCGGGCTTTTTCGCGGCGGCGGCTTTATCATTGGCTCACGTTTGCTTGCCGAGTGTTCCATGAAGTTTGCGATTGCCTTGTATTCCGCGGCCCACGCACCCTCCTCGCGCCGCGCCTTGCTGTTCGCCCAGGCGGCGCTGGCCGGCGGCCACGAGATTGTGCGGCTGTTTTTTTATCAGGATGGCGTGTACAGCGCATCCAACACCATCGTTGCGCCCCAGGATGAGCAAGACATTGCCCGACAATGGCGTGAGTTCGTCAGCCAACACCAGCTCGACGGCGTGGTGTGCATCGCCGCCGCGTTGCGCCGTGGCGTGCTCAACAGCGAAGAGGCCACGCGCTATCAACGCAGCGCGATCAACCTGGACGCGCCGTGGGCGCTGTCGGGCCTGGGGCAGTTGCATGATGCGATCCAGGCTGCCGACCGCCTGATCTGTTTTGGAGGGCCGTGACATGTCCAAATCCTTATTGGTGATCAGTCGCCAGGCGCCGTGGTCCGGGCCGAGCGCGCGCGAGGCGCTGGATATCGTGTTGGCCGGTGGCGCGTTTGATCTGCCCATCGGCCTGCTGTTTATGGACGATGGCGTGTTCCAGTTGGCACCGCACCAGAACGCCAAGGCCGTGCAGCAAAAAGACCTCAGCGCTAACCTGCAGGCATTGGGGCTGTTCGGCATTGACGACGTGTTCGCCTGCCGCCATAGCCTGGCCGCCCGCGGCCTTACCCGTCCCACCGATGCGCAACCGTTGAGCAACGACGCAATCGCCCAACTGATTGACCGTTACGACCAGGTGATTACCCTCTGATGTCGACTTTACATGTGGTGTCTCACTCTCCATTCACCGATAGCCGACTCGACAGTTGCCTGCGCGTGTGTGGCAGCAAAGACGCGATCCTGCTCTGCGGCGACGGCGCCTATGGGCTGCACACTCCGGCCCTGCAAATCAAAGGCGTGAAGGTGTTCGTGCTGGCCGAAGACATGCAGGCGCGCAATCTGCCGCTGCCGGACTGGGCCGACAGCGTGGACTACCCAGGTTTCGTGCAACTGTCGATCGACTACGACAAGGTCAACACCTGGCTATGAACACCCTGACCCTGGGCGGGCGCCGCCTCGAACTGGACAAGGACGGCTATCTCGTCGACCTGAACGATTGGTCTCACGAGGTGGCCCATGCCCTGGCCGCCGCCGAACACCTGGAACTGACCCCGGCCCACTGGGAAATCCTTGAACTGCTGCGCGGGTTTTATGCCGAGTACCAGCTGTCCCCGGCCACCCGCCCGCTGATCAAGTACACCGCCCTGAAGCTGGGCCCGGAAAAGGGCAACAGCCTGCATCTCAACAAACTGTTCAATGGCACTCCCGCCAAACTCGCCGCCAAGCTGGCGGGCCTGCCCCGGCCGACGAATTGCTTATGACCGACTTTGCCCCACTCACTCTTGAAACACCGGCCGAGCACCCGTTTGCGCAGTTCGTGCGCATCCTGGGCAAAGGCAAGCGCGGCGCGCGCAACCTCACCCGCGAGGAAGCTCGCGAAGCCATGGGCATGCTGCTCGACGAAAAAGTCGAAGACACCCAGCTCGGCGCCTTCCTCATGCTGCTGCGCCACAAGGAAGAAAGCCCGGAAGAACTCGCCGGTTTCACCGAAGCCGTGCGCGAACGCTTGAACGCACCCGCGCTGAATGTGGCTATCGACTGGCCGACCTACGCCGGTAAAAAACGCCATCTGCCGTGGTTCCTGCTGGCGGCCAAATGCCTGGCACACAACGGCGTGCGCATTCTCATGCACGGCGGCGGCGCTCATACGGCCGGCCGGTTGTACACCGAGCAATTGCTGCACACCCTGCAGATCCCGCTGTGCCGCAATTGGCAGCAGGTCGAAAGTGCCTACGAGCAAGGCAACCTGGCATTTATCCCGCTGGGCGACTGGGCGCCGCAGTTGCAACGCATGATCGACCTGCGCAACACCCTGGGCCTGCGCTCGCCGATCCACTCCCTGGCGCGCCTGCTCAACCCGCTGAATGCGCGCTGCGGCCTGCAAAGTATTTTCCATCCGGGTTATCAGGGCGTTCACCGCGATGCCAGCGGCCTGCTTGGCGACAACGTGATTGTGGTGAAGGGTGACGGCGGCGAAATCGAGATCAACCCGGACACGGCCAGCCACCTCTACGGCACCACCGGCGGCGCAAGCTGGGATGAAGAATGGCCCGCCCTCTCCGCCCAGCGCCACGTCAAACCGGCGACCCTGGAACCCGAGCATCTGAAAGCGCTGTGGCGTGGCGACGTCGAGGACAGCTACCCGCAACTGGCGCTGACCGCCACCATGGCACTGGCCTTGCGTGGCCTGGGGCAATCACGGGAACAGGCGTTCGAATTGGCCCGGCAGTACTGGGATGCACGGGACAGATCGATTTAATCGATTATTCACCCGCAGTCTTTGCGCTTTTAGTTCGAACTCATCCCTTTAGACTGGGCTCCAACGCTTATTAGTTGAGGAGCCAATCATGGGTTTGCTGATCGAAGGACACTGGAAAGACCAGTGGTACGAAAGTAGCGCGGACGGCGCCTTCCAGCGCGAACAGGCCCAGCGCCGCCACTGGGTGACCGCCGATGGCCAGCCTGGCCCGAGCGGCGAAGGTGGCTTCAAGGCCGAGGCCGGTCGCTATCACCTCTACGTGTCCTTGGCGTGCCCTTGGGCCCACCGCACGCTGATCATGCGCAAGCTCAAGGGCCTGGAAAGCTTGATCGACGTGTCCGTGGTCAGTTGGCTGATGCTGGAAAACGGCTGGACGTTCGATAAGGCTCACGGTTCCACCGGCGATGCCCTCGACGACTTTACCTATATGCACCAGCGCTACACCGCCGACACGGCCGACTACACCGGCCGCGTCACCGTGCCCGTGCTGTGGGACAAGCAGCTCAAGCGCATTGTGAGCAATGAATCCGCCGAGATCATTCGCATGTTCAACAGCGCGTTCAACGGGCTGACCGGCAACACGCTGGATTTCTATCCCCAGCCGCTGCGCGCAACCATCGATTCGTTGAACGAACGCATCTACCCGGCCGTAAACAACGGCGTATATCGCGCAGGCTTCGCCACATCACAGCAAGCGTATGAAAGCGCGTTTGATGATGTGTTTGCCGAGTTGGATCATCTGGAACGGCACCTGGACGACCATCGTTACCTGGCCGGCGAACACCTGACCGAGGCTGACGTGCGCTTGTTTACCACGCTGATTCGCTTTGATGCGGTGTATTACAGCCACTTCAAATGCAATCTGCGGCGGATCGCGGACTCTTCGAACCTGTCCAATTGGCTGCGGGAGATGTACCAGTGGCCTGGCGTGGCCGAGACCGTGGATTTCGAGCACATCAAGGGGCATTACTACGCCAGCCATCGGACGATCAATCCGACGGCAATTGTGCCGAAAGGGCCGTTGCAGCGGTTTGAGGGCAAGCATGATCGGGCGCGGCTGGTGGGTTCAGGGGTTTGGAGCTGATCCAAAAGATAGGGTGTGATGGATGGCCGCATCGGGAGCAAGCCACCTCCCACACCTGGAATGCGTTCCAAAGGTGGGAGGTGGCTTGCTCCCGATGCTTTTAAGCCTCACACCTGGGACTGAGCGCCTTCAAACCACTTCAGTTTCTCGCGCAATACCACCACCTCACCCACGATCACCAGTGTCGGCGCATGCACTTCATGCTCCGCCACCATGCGAGGCAAGTCCGCCAGGGTGCCGGTGAACACGCGCTGGTTGGACGTGGTGCCCTGCTGGATCAACGCCGCCGGGGTATCGGCGGCGCGTCCATGCTTGATCAACTGCTCACAGATGATCGGCAAGCCAATCAAGCCCATGTAGAACACCAGCGTTTGTGAGGGCCCGACCAGGTCCTGCCAAGGCAGATCCGAAGTACCGTTCTTCAGGTGACCGGTGATAAAGCGTACCGACTGCGCATAGTCACGGTGGGTCAGCGGAATCCCGGCATACGCCGCGCAGCCGCTGGCGGCCGTAATGCCAGGCACCACCTGGAACGGGATGCCGTGGGCCGCCAGTTCCTCGATCTCTTCGCCACCGCGCCCAAAAATAAACGGGTCGCCGCCCTTGAGGCGCAGCACGCGCTTGCCCTGCCTGGCCAAATCCACCAGTTGCTGGTTGATCTGGTCCTGCGGCACGGCATGGTCCGCGCGACGCTTGCCGACGTACACACGCTCGGCATCACGTCGGCATAGCTCAAGAATCGCCGGGGCCACCAGACGGTCGTACAGCACCACATCAGCCTGCTGCATCAGGCGCAGCGCACGGAAGGTCAGCAGGTCCGGATCACCGGGGCCCGCGCCCACCAGGTAGACTTCACCCGGCGCGTGCGGCGGTGCGCCGTTGACTTTGTCGATCAATAGGCGCTCGGCCTCGTCGCCCTGCCCGGCCAACTGGCGGTCGGCAATCGGGCCCTGGAACACTTCTTCCCAGAACGCACGGCGCTGCTGCACGTCCGGATACAGCCCCTTGACCTGGGCCCGAAAACGCGCCGCCAACCCGGCCAATTGGCCGTAAGTGGACGGAATCCAGGTTTCCAGTTTGGCGCGGATCAAGCGTGCCAGCACCGGCGCATCGCCGCCGCTGGACACTGCAATCACCAACGGCGAGCGGTCGACGATCGCCGGGAAAATCACGCTGCACAGGGCCGGCGCGTCCACCACATTGACCGGTACGCAACGACGCTTGGCCTCGCTGGAGACTTGCGCATTCAGGGGCTCGTCGTCGGTCGCGGCGATGATCAGGGTGCAACCGTCGAGGTCGGCCTCCTGATAACCGCGCAAAATCAGTTCCCCGCCACTGCCCAGCACCAGCTCACGCAACTGGTCTTCGATCTGGGGAGCAACCACTCGCAGCACGGCACCGGCGTCGGCCAGCAGCCGGGATTTGCGCAAGGCAATCTCCCCACCACCGACCACCAGCACGCGACTGCCGCGCAGGTTATGAAACAGCGGCAGAAATTCCATTTAGCGGATGACCTCGACGCCCGCCATGTACGGCTTGAGCACCTGCGGCACACGGATCGAACCGTCGGCCTGCTGGTAGTTTTCCAGCACGGCGACCAGCGTACGGCCTACTGCCAGACCGGAGCCGTTAAGGGTGTGTACCAGTTCCGGCTTGCCGGTTTCCGGGTTGCGGAAACGCGCCTGCATGCGACGGGCCTGGAAATCACCGCAGTTGGAGCACGACGAGATCTCGCGATACTTGTCCTGGCTCGGCACCCATACTTCGAGGTCGTAGGTCTTCACGGCGCTGAAGCCCATGTCGCCGGTGCACAGCGCCAGGACGCGGTACGGCAGCTCCAGCAGTTGCAGCACGCGTTCGGCGTTGGCGGTCAGGCCTTCCAGGGCTTGCATGGAGGTCGACGGTTCAACCACCTGGACCATCTCGACTTTGTCGAACTGGTGCTGACGGATCATGCCGCGCGTGTCACGCCCCGACGCACCGGCTTCACTGCGAAAGCACGGGCTGTGGGCGACGAACTTGATCGGCAGTTGCTTGGCGTCGAGGATCTCGCCGGCCACGATATTGGTCAGCGACACTTCGGCCGTCGGGATCAGGTACAGATCGGCTTCGCCATCGCGGCTGATCTTGAACAGGTCCTCTTCGAACTTCGGCAACTGGCTGGTGCCCATCAGTGCGGGCGCCTGAACCAGGTAAGGCGTGTAGGCCTCTTCGTAGCCATGTTCGCCGGTGTGCAGGTTGATCATGAACTGCGCCAGGGCACGGTGCATGCGCGCAATCGGGCCGCGCAGCAGCGCAAAGCGCGCACCAGACATTTTGGCGGCGGTCTCAAAGTCCAGGCCACCGGTCAATTCGCCCAGGGCGACGTGGTCCTTGATCTCGAAATCAAAGGCTTTTGGCGTGCCCCAGCGGCGCACTTCGACGTTGCCGTCTTCGTCTTCGCCAATCGGCACGGACTCGTGCGGCAGGTTAGGGATGCCCAGCAGGATCGAATCCAGCTCGGACTGAATGCCCTCCAGCTCGACCTTGCCGTCGGACAGCTCGGTGCCCATGCGCTCGACGTCCGCCATCAACGGCGCGATGTCTTCGCCGCGCTGCTTGGCCTGACCGATGGACTTGGAACGCGCATTACGCTCAGCCTGCAGTGCTTCGGTGCGGGTCTGGACGGTCTTGCGCTGTTCTTCCAGCGCTTCGATGCGCGCAACATCCAAGGCAAAGCCACGGGATGCCAGGCGGTCCGCTACGTCCTGAAGGTTGCTACGTAACAGTTTGGAATCGAGCATGTCGGTCTCTCGTTTATCAAAGTTTGGTCAAGGACAGGCCGGCCCAGGTGGCGAGCAGCCCGCCGAA
>Ga0070670_100003185_pt1 | contig 13546 bp, 16 predicted proteins | sample KBSS63metaG_FD_64665 | JGI IMG/M metagenome (GOLD analysis project Ga0070670, IMG submission 64665) | Switchgrass rhizosphere microbial communities from Kellogg Biological Station, Michigan, USA - KBS S6-3 metaG | ecosystem: Host-associated > Plants > Roots > Rhizosphere > Soil ... | reverse complement strand
CAATGAAAACGGCGTCGTATTGATCGAGCTCCGCGCGGGTGACATCGGTGCCGACCTCGACTCCGCAGCGGAATTCCACGCCTAACGACTTGACGAGCTCGACCTCCTCGAGGCTGACGGCCGGCTTCATTTTATAATAGGCGATGCCATAAGTGTTGAGGCCGCCGGCCTCTGGCTGGCGTTCGAAAATGACCGCGTCATGTCCGAGATGGACCAGCTCTGCTGCACAACCCATACCCGCGGGGCCGCCCCCAATGATGGCGACGCGCTTGCCGGATTTCTGCGCCGCCGGTTGCAGGATCTGGATCCGGTTTTCATATACGTGGTCCGTCGCATAACGCTGGAGCCGGCCGATCTTAATCGGGTCGCTATCGCGGTCTAGCATCACGCAGGCGCCCTCGCAGAGGACTTCAGTCGGGCAGACGCGCGCGCAGCTCGCGCCGAGGATATTGGCGGTGAGGATGGTGCGGGCGGCGCCGGTGACGTTGCCGGTCATGATTTTCTTGATGAACGCGGGGATGTCGATGCCGGTTGGGCAGGCGGTGATGCAGGGGGCGTCAAAGCAGAACAGGCAGCGAGAGGATTCGACCAGCGCCTGTTGTTCCGTATAGCGCGGCGCGATGTCGGCAAGGTTGGCCGCGAGTTGGTCGGCACTTAATTTCGGACCCAGTGGCATCGTTAGGTGATCTTGCAGGTAATTGCACCGCATGGTGGCGGCGCGGATGTCGAGAAAATCAGCTTCCGCTCCGCAGTGCAAGCATTGTCGCACCCTTTCCGCCATGGGTTCGACGTTGACACTCCAGTCTCGCCTCATAGTTTAGGCGGTTAAAGATGGGAGTTGCCACTGCTTACCCGCACAGCGGAGCCAATGAAATGCGCGCCGATGCCGAGCATCTCGCGCACATCATCATGCAGATGCAGCGCTGCTTTATCCTCAATCTCTCGAAAGAGCTCGCCCCGGGAAATGTCTCGTTCCCGCAGTTCTTCCTCCTGACCTATCTCGACCAGCAGGAGGTCCTGATGATGTCCGCGATTGCGCGGAAAATGGGGCACACCACCGCCGCTGCCAGTGGACTCGTGGCGCGGCTGGAAAATCTTGGTTATGTCATGCGTTCCCACGCCTCGGATGACCGGCGCAAAGTGATGGTTTGCATCACCCCGCGCGGGTCGGCGCTCGTTAGGCGCATCCGTGAGGAGATGGTTTGCAACCTGATGAAGATGATGGCGCACCTCTCACCGAGTGAGCAGAAATCGTGGTTGCAAATTTACAGCAAGATATACGATTACTGCCAACATAAATAAATCGTGACCCGGCGGAGGCAGCCGCCTGGCAACGTCCGAGGTGCTCCCACCGTCCACGCATTTTTTCACCCGACGTGCCGGAGTGCATCACGCGACGGTCGCCCAAAGAGCCGAAGCAGAACTTCAAAATGTCCATTTTTTCCATCTCGATGATTCGTTGCTATTTCATTACCTGCCTCGGTGTGATGGCTTTTACCGCCAGCGCAGTTGCAGGCAGCGAGACTAGTCGCGAAACAAGCACCTCCGAGTCGCTTCGCCGTTTTACGCTGCGACAGGCGATTGAAACGGCCTTCCAGCGTAACCCCGATATCTTGCGCGCCCGCCAGGAGATCCGACGGACCAAAGGGGTGCAGATTCAGGTCGTGTCGCAAGCCTTGCCTCACCTCGACGCGACTGCGGCTTTTAATTATACTGATCCAAGTCTACGCAGTGGGAGCAGCTCCGGTATCACCTCCGGCAGTCCCGTGCCAACCGTCACCCCCGTGCCCACGGTCACTCCCGTGCCCACGATGACTCCAATCGCTCGCGCCGCCACGATGGCTCCAATCACTCGCGCCGCCACGATCGGGGGCAATTCTGACTCTTTCACGATCGTGAGCGACACCTACGACCTGCGTCTCACCGGCTCCCAGCTCATTTACAACGGTTCCGTCATTCCCGCGATAAAGGGCGCGGGCGCTGCCAAAGATTTCAGCATCTATGCCTTGCGGGACACGATCGACACGGTGATCTCAAACGTGCGCAAGCAATTTTACATCGTCATCCTCAACAAGGCGTTGATCGGTGTGCAGGAAGAGTCCGTCCAACTTTTGGAGAGCCAGCTCAAGGATCAGCAAAATCGTTTCGAGGCTGGCACGGTGCCGCGCTTCAACGTTTTGCAAGCAGAGGTTGCATTAGCCAACCAACAGCCGTCGCTCATCAGCGCACGAAATAACTATCGCATTGCGCTCATTACCCTCGGACGGACCATTGGACTCGATTTCGATCCACGCCGAGGCGACAAGCCCCCGCTGGAATGTGTTGGCGAGCTCAGCTACGAGGCGCGTGACATGCCTCTCGCAGCGGCGGTCCAATTGGGTAAGGAGCGCCGACCCTTTCTAAAATCGCAGCGCGCCAACATTCTCGTTCAGGTGCAGAACCTGCGCGGCGCTTTTGCCGGAATCCAGCCGAGCCTCAGTGTCAATGGCGGTTATGCAGTCGAGAGTTCGGAGTTTTCCGATAAATTGAGCGCCGTCGCCACCGGATGGTTTTTCGGCATAAACGGGAGCTGGGCGATCTTTGACGGCCTCGAAACAGTGGGTGCAGTGAAGGCCGCGCGGGCGACGCTCAGTCAGGCGAAGATTACTTACGACGACGCCGTCCGGCAAGTTGAACTGGAAATTCAACAGGCCTATTCCAATCTTCAGCAAGATAGAGAACTTTTTTTCAGTCAGAGCAAGAACGTGGATCAGGCCCGTGAAGCGTTGCGTCTGGCCAGTGCCCGACTCGGAGTTGGCGCCGGTGTGCAGTTAGACGTGTTGAATGCGCAACTGGCTCTGACCCAGGCGCAGTCGACCCGGCTGTCGGCGCTGTCGGCTTACAATTCTGATCTGGCCGAATTCGATCGCGCCACTGCTACCGACACGATTTATCAGGACACCTTCGATGATCCGCTCACGCGCAAACGCGACCACACGCGGATGATCAAAACGACGACCACAACCGGGTCGTCGGGGAAATAGACCCGCGATGTCGGCGCGCGCGGCCGGGCTCCAATCCGCCCTGGAATTCTTTCCCGCGCTGCAGGGACTCGCAGGCGTCCGGCACGCTTTTCTCGGGCGGATTCCCGGAATTGATGTTGCAACCGATCGGGCCCAGGCGCTCGCGCGTCTGGACGCAGCGCACCGCGCCGCGCGCGCGCAGCTCGGCCTTGGGGAAAGGAGTTTTGCCACCGCCGAGCAGGTGCATGGGAATGAAATCGCCGTGCTCGACCATTCGTTAGGCGCGAATTATTGCTGCGCCGGCACGGATGGGCTCATCACTTCTCAACGTGGGGTTTCTTTAGGCATTTACGTTGCCGATTGTTGCGCTGTTTTCCTGGTCGACCCGGTGCGGCACGCCATCGGTCTGGTCCATTCCGGCAAGAAAGGCACCGAGTGGGCGATCGCCCCGCGGGCGATCGCGAAGATGCAGGAATATTTTGGATCCGCCCCGGGAGATCTCATCGTGCAGCTCAGTCCCTGCATTCGCCCCCCGCATTACGAAGTGGATTTCGCGCGTGAGATTGTCCGACAAGTACGGGCTTCAGGGGTGCAACAGGTGCACGACTCGGGCCTCTGCACGGCCTGCGATCTTTTTCGCTATTACTCCTACCGGGCGGAGAAGGGACGCACCGGCCGGATGTTGGCCTTGCTTGCCCTCAGTTAGTTTTTCCGTTGACGCCTCAATTCCGACCCTGCTATTCGTTAGCCCAATGAAGCGCTGGCAGTTTCTTCTGCTCATGTTGGTGGCGGTGGCTTGTCTCCTGCTCAGCCTCGTGACGATCGTTTTTGCGCGCGAGAATCGGAAGCTTCAGGAAGCGATCCAGGGCCAGCAGACGATCATCAACAAGGGCTCGCTCAGCCAGCAGATTGGCACCAACCTGGTGCGCGAGATGGCGAACGTGGCGCAGACGGACGAGAAGATGAGAAAACTCCTGCAGGAGAATGGGTTTAACCTGACGCCGACGGCCAATGCGTCACCGAGCCCCTGACAAAAATGGATCAGGAACCGTACCTTGAAACCAGCCCGGTGCAGCACGCGCCGACCTTCCACGGCTTTTGGCCGATGCTTCTGCTTGGCCTGAGTCTGCTCCTGGTCTTCTCCTGGGAAATCCGGGTTGGCATCGCCACCCGCCGGGGAGGCCAGCAGTTACAAGAGCAGCAGGTCAAGTTGGTCGAGCAATCAACCAAAGTGCAGGCTGGCCTCGAGAAGCTGGTGCGCGGGTTGGTGGATCTCGCCAAGACGGACGACGCGGCGGAGAAGCTGGTCACCAAATTCGGTATCAAGGTGAACAACCCCACCGTGCCGGACGCGACGCCCGCTCCGTAGCACCCCTCAGCCGGCGGTGTTTTTCTCGGCGCGCCGGCGCAGAGCGCAGATGCCGCGGCGTTGCGCGCTGGCGACGAAATCGAAAAACGATTTTGCGGGTGCGCTCCACGATTGCCTTTTCGCCTGCGCCAGTGCCTGGCTCACGTTCAGGCCGCTTTCGTAAAGCAAGCGGAACGCGGCTTTAATTTCCGCACGTTGATCTGCGCTAAAGTCGGCGCGGCGCAAACCGACAATGTTCAATCCCACCACCTTGTTGACTCCGGCGGCGGCGACAAACGGCGGAATGTCTTTTCCAAACCCCCCGCTCCCCTGGGTGATGGCGAGCGAACCGACCCGCATAAATTGATGGAAGACGCAGTTGCCACCGAGGAAGGCGCCATCGCCGATTTCGACGTAGCCGCCGAGCAAGCAATTGTTCGCGATGACCACCTTGTCGCCGATGGCGCAGTTGTGACCAAGATGCACGCCGGCCATGAAAAAATTGTGGTGGCCGACCCGCGTGGCGCTGCCGTCGGCCGTGCCGCGATGAATCGTGACGTGCTCGCGGATGGTGTTGCGGTCGCCGATTTCGACCGAGCTTTTCGTGCCGGATTTGAAACCCAGATCCTGCGGCGTGCCGCCGATGATGGCAGCGTGCCCGATCAGGTTTTCCGCACCGAGCCGGACAGCTCCCTCGATTACCGCATGCGATTGCACGACGGTCCGTGCGCCGATCTCCACCTCTGGGCCAATCAAAGCGTACGGTCCGATCTCGACGGCCTCGCCGAGACGCGCGGCAGGATCGACGATGGCGGTGGGGTGGATCATCAGAGCACGCCCATTTCCTTGAAGCTAAAATAAGGGAGCCGGCCTTCGGCGGGCGCACCGATAATGACATGGTCGAGGAGCTTGATCTGCAACAGTTCGGCCGCTTCCCGCAGCCGTCTCGTCAGGCTGTGATCGGCCTGGCTGGGGGAGGGATCGCCCGAGGGATGATTATGCACTACCACCACCGCGTAGGCGGAATAGATGAGCGCCGGCCGGAAGATATCGCGGGGGTGGGCGATGCTTTCGTTGACGCTGCCTAACGAGACTTCCTCGACGCGCAGGTGATTGTAGCGCGTGTCGAGAAGAACAACGCGTAAGGCCTCCTTATGCAATGCCCGCATCTCCGGCCCCAGCAACTCGTAAACCCGTTCCGGGGTGTCGATCTTTTTCTCCGGCCGTTTCTCCTTCGCCAGGCGTTGGCCGAGCCCGAAAGCAGCGGCCAACTGCGCGCCCTTCGCAAATCCGATTCCTTTGATCGCGGCCAGCTCCTTCACCGAACAGCGACTCAAGGCATCGAGGGAGCCATACTTCTTGATCAGTTGCCGCGCCACCTCGACCGCATTGGCCCCCTCCACCCCCGTGCGGAGGAGGATCGCAACGAGTTCCGCGTCGCTCAGCGCGCCCGCTCCCTGGGCCGCGAGTCTTTCGCGCGGTCTTTCCTCGGGCGGCAACTCGCGAATCTTTAGCTGCGTCGTCATAACGCCAGCAAGTCGAACCGCGCGTGCGCTCCCCGGCAGTTCTGCGATCCGCGCTGGTTGTTCACGCCTGAACGATTACAGGCTGCTAACTCCTGAGTTGTTCGAGCAGCTCGTGCAGCGCTTCGCCCAGACCGAAGAGCGAGTCGACGTAACGGTTGCCCGGGAGCGGCACGAGTTCGGCCTGAGCGGCCCGAATCAATTCCGCTGCCGTCTCGATCGAAGCGCCGAGCGCACCATGGGCAGGCGAGCTTTGCAAAAGGGCGGTCACTTCCTCGAGCTTCCCTTCCAGGACCAGCGCGCAACAGCGTTCACGATCAAAAACGGAGGCCGACTCGAGCAAGGTTAACACGGGTAGCGTCAGTTTCCCTTTGCGCAGATCCGTCCCGAGCGTCTTGCCGGTTTCGTTTTCGCTGCCGGCAATATCGAGACAGTCGTCGTAAATCTGGTACGCGGTGCCGATCTGGGCACCGTAGTTCTTCAATCGCCCGACAACTTCCTCCGGTGCGCCGCTGATCGTCGCGCCGAGTTGTGCCGCGCAGGCGAAAAGCGAGCCGGTTTTCATCCCGATGATTCGGAAGTAATCCTCGCGCGACAGTTGCAGGTCGAAACGCCGCTGCGTTTGGATCATTTCGCCGGAACAAACCTCCGTCGCCGTGCGCGCGATGGTGCGGCTGATGTTGGTGTCGTCGAAGTCGGTTGCCAGGTTGAGCGCGTGCGCGAAAAGGACGTCGCCAAGGAGAACGCTAAGCGAGTTGCCCCAGCGTGCGTTGACGGTCGGCTGGGAACGGCGGCGTTCCGCATCGTCCATGATGTCGTCGTGCACGAGAGTGGCGAGGTGAATCAATTCGACAATGACGGCGAGATCGAGGTGGTCCGAGCCTAACGAACCAGTGGCGCCGCCGCTGAGCAGGGCGACAAGCGGGCGGAGGCGTTTGCCGCCGCCACCGATGGCGTAGGCGACATAACCTTCAATCGCCGGATCAAAGGCCGTGGTCTGCGCGGTGATGCGCCGGTCGACTTCGTCGAGCTGCGCTTGCACCGGCTCAAAAACGCGACTCAGCGGGCCGGCCGCGCCGTTAGCGGTGGCGGCTGAGTTCGCGGAAATTTTCACAAGCGCAGGATAGGAAGATCGGCTTTTAATGTCAAAGCTACAGGGAGCCCGCTTACCATCGGCGGAGCCAGTCGTTAGTGCCATACTTTTCGTCAGCTAGTTGTCCTGCTCGCTCGAGCACTGCTGGCGCCAGCTCCGCCCGCTCGATTTGCGCCGCCAGCCTGGAAGCAAATCGTTCGCGAAAGGCGGCGGAGAGATTGGGCAACTGGATGCTGCCCTGATGGAGAAAACCGCCGCGGGTGCGGCGTTGAGCCGCCCCCGCGATCTTGCGGCCACGGAGCATCACGTCGTTGCGAACAGGATTGGCAAAACAGGCGTCGGAGATTTTCGGCGCGGCCCGCGCGTTGAGTTCCGCCTCATGACCCTCCGCCTGCAGGGCCTCACGGATGGCGCCGTGGAGCGCGGCATAGATCGCGGGTGGGCCCTGCGAGGAGGTGGCATCCGTGGCGGGCGTGGCGAGGGAATAGGTGAGATCTTCGCCGTGTCGCACGATTCCTCCGCCGGTCCAACGCCTAACGATGTCGCGTTGCTTCATTTCTGCGGCCACCTCGGCAAATTTGCCGAAGTAGCCGAAGGAGAGCGAGGGTCGGCTCCAGCCGTAGAAACGCAGGACCGGCTGTCGCGCCGCTTCGAGCAACGCCTCGTCGATCGCCATGTTCAGCGCGGCGTTCGCTCGGACCCGGTCGCCGACCACCAACAGGCGCTCAAACAGCATCGGTCGCGATCTGCTCGAACGCCGCCCGTGGGTCGGATGCGGCCGTGATCGGACGTCCGATGACCAGAAAATCAGCACCTGTCTTGATTGCCTCAGCCGGCGTCATTGTCCGCTTTTGATCTCCGGCTGGTGCACCGTCCGGCCGAATTCCCGGCGTCACGATTTTGACCTTCGAGCCGTGCGCCGAGCGAAGCGGAAGCAATTCGTGCGGACTTGCGACGAGCCCGCTGATTCCGCTTTCCACTCCGAGCTGGGCGAGCCGCAAGACCTGTTCCGGCAGCGACGAATGGACGCCCACTTCCCGCAGGGTTTCTTGGTTCGCGCTCGTCAGGACCGTCACGCCGAGGAGCAACATCCCCGGCGCGGCGGCGCGCACTGCGGCCTCGATCATGGCGCGACCGCCGCTGAGGTGCAGGGTAAACATTTCCACCCCCAACGAGCCCGCGCTCTCGACCGCACGGCTGACCGTGTTTGGAATGTCGTGCAGTTTGAGATCAAGAAAAACGCGCCCGCCCAAGTCGTGCACGGCCCGCACCATCTCCAGACCGGCCGCGGTGTAGAGCTGCAATCCGATCTTGAAGAGCCCGGGGTGAGGCGAGAGGTGGCGGACAAGCGAAAGCGCCTCCGCCTTCGTCGGCACGTCGAGCGCGACGATGAAGCGCTCGCGCGGGTTGATTGCAGCAGCTTGCCAGTTCATCCGGTCCCACACAGGGTTGCGGGAAGGTATGCAACTTCTGGCTCCGGCGAAGGTCAATTTATCATTGCAGATTCTGCGCCGGCGCGAAGACGGCTGGCACGAGATCGACACGTTGATGACGTCAATCTCGCTCTGCGACGAGCTGACGATTGAGGCTGGCCCCACGGGTTTCAGTTTTTTTTCGGACGATCCGGCGTTGCCGGCGGGCGAGGAAAATCTGGTGGTGCGGGCGGCGCGCGCATTTTTTGCCGCGACAAGGGAGGAGCCGTGCGTGCGGATTGAGCTGCGAAAAAAAATTCCGCATGGAGCGGGCCTGGGCGGTGGCAGTAGCGACGCGGCCAGCACACTGCGAGGTTTGAATGAATTGCATGACGGAAAATTGTCCGCGGCCCGCCTAAGGACCCTGGCGGCTGCGCTCGGATCGGATGTGCCCTTTTTTCTGGCGCCGGGCGCCGCGCGCTGCCGGGGGCGCGGTGAGATCGTCGAGCCAGTCGCTTCGCTCCCGCGAATCTCCTTGCTGCTCCTGAAACCAGAGTTCGGCGTTGCCACCCCGTGGGCTTACCGGCAATGGCGGGATTCACGCGAACTGCCGGGCGTGGACTACGGACTGCAAACGGTCGGCGGGCTGACCTTGCAAAACGATTTGGAGCGGCCGGTTTTCGAGAAACATCTTTTTCTCGCCCGGATGAAGGGCTGGCTGCGCGAGCAACCGGAAGTGGAAGCGGCGCTGATGTCGGGATCGGGGTCGACCATGTTTGCGGTCCTGCGTGACGGAGGCGAAGCGGATGCGCTGGCTACCCGCTCGCGGGCGGAACTCGATCCGTTGCTTTGGACCTTTGCATGCGCGTCTTCGACATGAAGCGTCCCACGTGATTGTCATCCCGATCCGCCGCATGACGGAGGGGGACCTCGCATTTGAAAGTTTCGTTTCCGGATCAGACGGAGCGTAATCTGCACTGCTGGGGCTCTCTCCGCGCCTGGCCGGATCGGGATGACAACTTTGTTGGACCGGTTAGGCCAGCAAGCGGTCGAGATGGTCGACGCAAATTTGCGACCAGGTCTCCAGACTTTCGCGGCGTTCCAGGAGTTCGCTTTTCGTTAGGAAGGCGAGGTTGGTGATCATCGCTTCGCGCTTTTGAACTTTCGCCTCGGCGAGCCGAAACACGTGCACGACTCCGAGATGCACGCTGCCGACCTCGGTCGTATCGTCGTTTAGGAGCGCGACGATTCGGTCTTCGAATGACGTTTCGATCTGCACCTCTTCGTCGACCTCGCGCTCGACCCCGGCGCGATACGCCGCTTCGTTAATGGCGTAATTAAAAAGCTCCTCGTCTTCCTGATTCATGTGGCCGCCGATCCCGATCGATCCCTTGGCGACAAGGCGCTGCTCGCCCGCTTTCTTCCCGCGGACGTAATGCAGGACGCGATCGCCGCAGGCGAGCAGGGCATACGGAATGATTTGTTTGTGCGTCGGATCGTTCTCCGCGGCGGCCCGAGCGAGGAAGTAGTTGTTCCCGCGCGCAAGCATTGCGTCGAGATAGCGCTGCGGCTCGAAGTTGAGGCCGTGAAAGCTGCCCAGCTCGTCGAAGAGGGTCCGCCTGACGACGAGCACGTTTTCGTTAGGCGCGCTCATTTCTGCCTCGTGCCCCTGCTCCTGCTCGTGTCCGCAACCGGAGCGGGCGGAGTTTCGATCACGAGCACGATTATGAGCGCGAGCACGATGGTCTAGAACGAAAAGGTCAGCCCGACCTGCGGCCCAAGTAGGTTGAGGCTCGGGTTCGGATCAGTCTGACCGGCATTGGAGAGATGCTGGTAAAGAACGCCGACGTTGATTTTTAAGTGATCGTTGACCAGGTAGTCGAAGCCCGCCGCGCTCAGAATATTGAAGGTAAAATCCTGCCCCTGGCCATGGCGAAACGCGTCCGTGCTGTCGATCCAGCCCAACCCGGCCCCGCCGGAAGTGTAGGGCTGCAACCGCCAGCCGGGCTGAACGAAAACATGGCGAAAGCCCATCGAGATGCCGAAGTAATGATTCTCCGGCCCGCGGAAAATCGGCTCGACCATGCCTAGGAGATAGACCTGGTTGTAACCGCGAAAAATGCTGTCGTCACTGCGGTTGACGCCCCAGCGCAGACGGGCGGTGACGAATTCGGCTCCGAGTTCGTAACTGTTCGGATTGCCGATGATGCCGAGGAGATAGGCGGATTCGGCGGAAAATTCCCACTGTGGCGGCTCAAACTCGTTCACGTTCAGGACCGTTCGCGGCGCCGGCGGCGCGACTTCGCCGGCGAGCAGGGGGCCCGCGAGAAAAATTGCCGAGCAAAAAGTGGCCAGACGGAGGCAGCGCGAAAGCGTCATGAAAGCGCCGCACCATATTTCGGCTGGCTGCAATTGCAATCGGGCGCTGCAACGCCACACTGCGAGATGAAAAAGTTTCTCGCTCTCGGTTTCATGGTGGCTTCGGCCGCCCTGGCAAATCTGGCTTCGGCGCAGGATCAAGCAGGCGACGCCGCAGCGCTCGCGCAAGCAGTCTGGCAGGCAAGCGGCGGTGAAAATTGGTCGAACGTGCAGGCGATTGATTTCACCTTTGCGGTCGAGAAAGGCGGGCAGACGGTCGCGTCGGCGCAGCATCATTGGGACCTGACCGCGCAAACCGATCATGTGAAATGGAAGGACAAGGATGTGACGGTCAATCTCGCCGCGGCGGCGTCCGACGACAATGCGAAGGCGGCCTACGGGCGCTGGACTAACGACACCTATTGGTTGCTCGCTCCGCTTAAACTCAAGGATCGCGGGATCAACCTCGCGGCCGAAGGGAAAAAGGAGATGTCTGGGACGGAGTGCGAAGTGTTGCGGTTAAGTTTTGGGAAGGTGGGACTCACGCCTAACGATCAATATCGTTTGTACATCGATCCGAAGACGAAACTTGTTACCTCATGGGACTACATGCCTGAGCCCGGAAAATCGCTGCACGCGACCTGGACGGATTATAAAAAGTCCGGTGGTCTGACCCTGGCGACCGATCACCAGATGGATGGTGGGGTGCGGATCCGGATTCTAGATCTCAAGGTCACGAGCGCGAAGTAGCGGCCCGTTGCGACGCGATTTGTCATCCCGAGTCGCACCCACGGCGAGGGACTTCCCAATTGCAGACCGGTGAGAGGAAGCGCGGTTTGCATATCCGAAGGTCCCTCTCCGCGCTGCGCCGGATCGGGATGATAAGTGCCGGGGGGACGGTCCCACTACGCCGCGCGCAACCAGCCTTGCAGATCTTCCGGCAACGGGCTCTGCCAATCGAACTCGCCCGCGAGGCGCAGGCGCGCGGAGTGGAGCGCCTGGCGCGGCAAGAGGAGCTGGCGCTCGAGTGCATCGGTCCAGCCGGTTTCGATAAAGCGCAGATATAAGTTTTCGTCAGGCCCGTAAATCTTGTCACCCACCAGGGGATGACCGAGGTGCGCGAGATGGACCCGAATCTGGTGCGTCCGCCCGGTCCGCGGAATCGCCCGAATGACCGAGAACTGATTGTTCTGCCTAACGAATCGGTTTTCCACCCGGAACTCCGTCAGCGCGGGCGCGCCTTTTTCGTGCATCGTCTGCTTCAGCCAAATGGCGGAGGGACCATGCACCCCCTGCCGCGCGAGCGGGGCATCGACGGTCCTCATTTCCCACTCCGGCCAGCCACACACCAGGGCGACGTATTCCTTTTCGATCAGGCGCCGCTCCATCGCGAGACCGAAGCGTCGCGCGGTCGCCGCATTTTTTGCGATGAGCACGAGCCCGCTGGTTTCACGGTCGAGCCGGTTGACGATCGAAACCTGGCCGCCGTTGACCAGCTCGAAGGCGAGCAACTCGCGCAGCGCGTCCCACAGCGTCGGGGTCCCATCCGGTTTGCTCGGATGGACAAGGAGAAAAGGCGGCTTGTCCACGACAAGGTAATCGCCCGTTTCGGCCACAACACGGAACTTTGGCTGCATCCTTGCGCGGGAGGCAGTCGGATGTAGATGAGCGGACGCCGGCATGATCTCGCTGCAAAACGTTAACCGTTATTACGAGGCCGGCGAGCGCTCCGTGCATGCGCTCGATCGGGTCTCGCTCACGATCGCGCGGCACGAGTTTGTCGCGGTCGTCGGTCCGAGCGGCTGTGGGAAGAGCACATTGCTCCACCTCATTGCCGGACTTGATCGGCCAACGGCGGGCGAAATCGTGGTCGATGGCTTGAACTTGACGACGGCGGACGATGCGGCTCTGACCCAGTTTCGCCGCCGTCAGCTCGGGCTCGTTTTCCAGTTCTTCAATCTCCTGCCGACGATGAATGCGCTCGAAAACGTCAGTCTGCCATTGCTCCTGCAAGGGGTGCCGCTCGCCGCAGCGACGGCGCGAGCGTGCGAGCTCCTGGCGCTCGTCGGCCTAACGAATCGCGCGACTCATTTCGTCTACCAACTGAGCGGCGGCGAGCAGCAGCGAACCGCCATTGCCCGCGCCCTCGTGCACCGACCACCGCTCCTGATCGCGGATGAACCGACCGGGAACCTCGATACCGCGTCGGCTGAGCGTGTGCTCGCACTCCTGCGCCAGATCGCAGATGAACAGCTCGCGACGTTGATCCTCGTTACGCACAGCATGGAAGTGGCGGCGACCGCTGCCCGCCGGATCGAGATGCGCGATGGCAGGATCGTGAGCGACCTTGCCGAGACGGCCAAAATATGAATCGGGACAGCAGGAAACGGGAGGAATCCGGAACTCAGGAGCCCAGGATTCTTTCCTCTTCTCTTGGATTTCTGGCCTCCAAATTCTTCCCATCTTCTTCCTGTGTTCCTGCTTTCCTGATTCCTCCTCGGTGCGTCTCGAATTTATCCTGATGCCAATCTACCAGCTCGAACGCAAGCAAGTCGTGGCGATGGGACTTGAGGATTGCTGGCGTTTTTTCTCCGACCCGCGCAACCTCGAGAAGATCACGCCGCCGGCGATGAACTTCGTGATCAAGCGCGCCCTGCCTCCAGAAGTGTATCCGGGCTTGATGATCGAATACACGGTCTCCACATTGTTAGGCATCCCCCTCACTTGGCTGACCGAGATCGTCTCCGTCGATGCGCCACGCCGGTTCGTCGACCAACAACGGGTTGGCCCCTACCGCCTCTGGCATCACG
>Ga0070670_100003184_pt1 | contig 13548 bp, 12 predicted proteins | sample KBSS63metaG_FD_64665 | JGI IMG/M metagenome (GOLD analysis project Ga0070670, IMG submission 64665) | Switchgrass rhizosphere microbial communities from Kellogg Biological Station, Michigan, USA - KBS S6-3 metaG | ecosystem: Host-associated > Plants > Roots > Rhizosphere > Soil ... | reverse complement strand
TTCAGGTTCCGGTCCGGCGGCTGCCCCTGGTCCCACCAGCCGCCCTTCGTCGTGAAGACCGGAGCCGCGGCGAACACGTCCGGCACGTCCGTGCGCGTATGCGACCGCGTGGAGATCTCGACCGCCTTCGCCGTGTCCTCCTCCATCAGCCGCACCGAGGTGATGCCCCAGCTCAGCATCGTCTTCAGATCCCCGTCGGAGTCGGCGTGGACGTGGGCGTCGATCAACCCCGGGATGATCCACCTGCCGCGGGCATCGACCACCTGAGCCCCCGGCGGCAGCGCGGCCATCGCCTCGGGGGTCGCGGTCCGGACAGAGACGATCTTCCCCTCGGAGACGAGGAGCAGCGCGTCGGGAACCGGCGGCGCACCGGTCCCGTCGATGAGCGTCGCGCCGCGGAATGCGATGGTGCCGGCGAGCAGGAGTGTTCCGCTCAATGCTCTGGCGAGCAGTTCGGCCGGCGGCTACTTCGCGTCGAGCGCGTGTTCCTTCTCGCGCTCCTCTTCCTCGATCTCGACCGGGTAGATGCCGGTGAAGCAGGCCGTGCAGGTCGCCTGCTGCGGCCGCCCGAACGCGTCGAGCATCCCCTCGACGGACAGGTAGCCGAGGCTGTCGGCCTCGATGAACTCCTGGATCTCCGCGACGGACTTGTTGGCCGCGATGAGCTCCGTCCGCGTCGGCGTGTCGATCCCGTAGTGGCAGCTGTTCATCGTGGGCGGAGACGAGATGCGGACGTGGACCTCTTTGGCGCCGGCCTCGCGGAGCATCCGCACGATCTTGCGCGACGTCGTGCCGCGCACGATCGAGTCGTCCACCATCACGACGCGCTTGCCCTCCACGACCTCGCGGACCGGGTTGAGCTTGACCTTGACTCCGAAGTGCCGGATCGCCTGCTTCGGCTCGATGAACGTGCGGCCGACGTAGTGGTTGCGGACGAGCCCCATCGCGAAGGGAATCCCCGACTCCGCGGCGAAACCGAGCGCCGCGTACATGCCCGAGTCCGGCACGGGGATGACGACGTCGGCCTGTGCCGGGTGCTCGCGGGCGAGCCGCCTGCCGAAGCCCTGCCGCGAGGCCGCGACGCTGCGCCCGAACACGTTCGAGTCCGGACGCGCGAAGTAGACGTGCTCGAAGACGCAGGGCGTCGAGAGCGGAAAGGCGAAGCGATGAGACGAGAATCCCTCCCGCGAGAGCTTCACGATCTCGCCGGGCTCGACGTCGCGCTCGAACGTCGCGCCGATCAGGTCGAACGCGCAGGTCTCGGAGGCGACCACCGGCGAGCCCTCGCGGATTCCGAGCGATAGCGGCCGGATCCCGTTCGGGTCGCGGGCCACGAAGATCCCGTCGCGCGACAGGATCGCCAGCGAATAGGCGCCCCGCACCTCCAGGAGGGCCTCGGCGATCGCCCCGGCGAGGTTCGGGGCCGACGAGCGGGCGACCAGGTGGAGGATGACCTCCGAGTCCGAGGTCGTCGTGAAGAGCGCGCCCTTGTTCTCGAGGTTCGTGCGGATCTCGCGGGCGTTGGTGAGATTGCCGTTGTGGCCGAGCGCCAGGGGCCCCCAGCGGGTCGCGAAGACGATCGGCTGGGCATTGGCGAGCAGGGACGCGCCGGCGGTCGAGTAGCGGACGTGGCCGATCGCGGTCCGCCCGGGCAGGCGCGAGAGGCGCGCCTCGTCGAAGACGTCCGCCACGTAGCCCATCTCCCGCTCGACGTGGATCTTGCCCTGGTCGAGCGAGGCGATGCCCGCCGACTCCTGTCCCCGATGCTGGAGGGCATAGAGACCGAGGTAGGCGAGATTGGCGGCGTCTTCCGAATCGCAGACCCCGAAGACTCCGCATTCGTCGGAGAACCCGGCGCGGTTCGCCATTGGAAGACGATCTTAACATCGGCGATGCCGGGTTTATGCCCGACGGCCCGGACGCGAGGCGTGCGACGCAAGACGTGAGACGCGAGGCGCGAAGCGCGAGGCCCGCAGGGGTAATCCTCCGTCGCTCGCTCCTCGTCCAAGAAGCGATGCGAACTCGATCGTCTCTCCCCGTCCTCGGTCTTCTCACGGGCAGTCTCGTCTTCCTGGCGGCCGCGGGCGCGGACCGCCTGTCCGAGCGCGAACGCGCGATCCACGCGCTCGACCGGCTCGCGTTCGGGCCTCGTCCCGGCGACGTCGACCGAGTCGCGGCGATGGGTACCGATCGCTGGATCGACGCCCAGCTCCACCCCGAGCGCGTCGCCGAAGATCCGACCCTCGAGGCGAGGCTTCCCGGGAGAGATGTTCTCTCGCTCTCCACGGCGGAGCTGATCGAGCGGTTCGACACCCCGGTGCGCGAGGCCCGCAAGAAAGCCGCGGCCGAGGCGGCCGAGAAGGCGCGGGCCGGCGACGCCCCGGAGACCGGCGGCGGCGACGACACGGGAGCCGCGGCGCGCGTGCGCGCGATGGTCCCTCCCGAGAATCGCCCCGGGCGCCTCCTCGCCGACCTGACGGCCGCGCGGATCGTGCGCGCCGCGGACTCCTCGCGCCAGCTCCAGGAGGTCCTCGTCGACTTCTGGATGAACCACTTCAACGTCTACGCACGCAAGGGCCTCGACCGCGTGGCGATCGTCGCCTTCGAGCGGGACACGATCCGGCCGAGGATCTTCGGCCGCTTCGAGGACCTGCTCCTCGCGACGGCGAAGTCGCCGGCGATGCTCGTCTACCTCGACAACGCGCGGTCCGCGGCGGAGGCCTCGAATCGGCCGCCGGTGCGCGGCCGCGGCGCCTTCGCGGGGGCCGGCGCGAAGACGAAGGGACCGACCGGCCTCAACGAGAACTACGCGCGCGAGCTGCTCGAGCTGCACACGATGGGCGTCGACGGCGGATACACGCAGTCCGACGTGACCGAGCTCGCCCGCGTCCTGACGGGATGGTCGGTCGGGGCGCCGCGGACGGAACGCACGGGGGGGGTCGTTCGCGCCTCCCGCCGCTCTCCGGAGGCCCTGGCGGCACCCGGCGAGTTCGTCTTTCGCGAGCGGCTCCACGACGTCGGCGAGAAGACCGTGCTCGGCCGGCGCTTCCCGGCGGGGGGAGGCATGGGAGAGGGCGAGGCGGCGATCCGCATGCTCGCGAGGAACCCGTCGACGGCGCGCCACCTGGCCCGCGAGCTCTGCCAGCGGCTCGTCAGCGACGCGCCGCCCGAGGCGCTCGTCGAGCGCGTCGCCGCGCGCTTCCTCGCGACGAACGGCGACCTCCGCGAGATCGTCCGCGCCGTGGTCGAGAGCCCCGAGTTCTTCGATCCCGCCGCGTTCCGCGCGAAGGTGAAGTCTCCCTTCGAGTACGCCGTCTCCGCCGTCCGCGCGCTCGGGTCGGAGACGGACGGGCGTGGGATCGCCCGCGCGATCGAGGAGATGGGCGAGCCGCTCTACCTCTGCGTGCCGCCGACCGGCTACCCGGAGGCGGCGGAGGACTGGACGAGCTCCGGCGCGCTTCTCGCGAGGATGAACTTCGCGCTCTCTGCCACGCGGGGGGCGATCCCGGGGACCTCGGCGCCGGCCCTGGCCCCGCCCGACGGCGGCGACCTGCTCGGGGCGCTCGAGGGAAAGATCGTCCCCGCCGGTCTCTCCGAGGCATCGCGCGACGCGATCCGGTCGCGGCTCTCGCAGGCGCCGTCCGATCCAGCCGCGAAGCGGGCGCTCACCGAGGCTCTCCTCGTGGGCAGCCCCGAGTTCCAGCGGCAGTGACGTCCTCCATGAACCGGCGCCTGTTCCTCAAGTCGTCCGGACTCGCGCTCGTCGCGGGCGGCTTCGTCCCGAGGGTGTTCGTGCGGATGGCGAGCGCCGAGACGGCGCCGGGCGGACGGGTCCTCGTGGCCGTCTTCCTGCGCGGCGCGGTCGACGGGCTCAACGTCGTTGTCCCGTGGGGCGAGGACGCGTACTACGCGGGGAGGCCGACGATCGCCGTTCCGCGGCCCGGCTCGACGGCCGGCGCGGCCCTCGACCTCGACGGGTTCTTCGGGCTTCACCCCTCCCTGGCTCCCCTCCATGCGCTTTATCGCGAGGGCGCCGCGGCATTCGTGCACGCCGCCGGCTCCCCCGACCCGTCGCGGTCCCACTTCGATGCGCAGGACTTCATGGAGTCGGGGACTCCGGGCTCGAGGACGACTCGGGACGGGTTCCTGGCGCGCGCGCTCACGGCCTCTCCGCGCCGCGGAGAATCGCCGGTGCGCGCGGCAGCCCTGACGCGGTCCATGCCCCGCATCCTCGCCGGCGCCGACGGCGCCGTCGCCATCGACCGCCTCGAGCGCTACGGGCTGCGAGGATCGGGGGACGCGGGCGCGCTCGAGGCGATGTACGCGGGATCCGCGGCGGAGCCGCTCCGAGCCTCGGCGCGGGAGTCGTTCGAGGCGCTGCGGGTCCTGGAGGCGGCGGCTCCGTCACGCATCGCGGCCGACAACGGGGCGCAGTACCCTCCCGGAGAGCTGGGCCGCTCTCTCCGCCAGATCGCGCAGCTCATCCGCTCGGGCGTGGGCCTCGAGGTCGCGTTCGCGGACGCGACGGGCTGGGACACGCACGCGGGACAGGGGGCGTCGAACGGACAGCTCGCCAACCGGCTGCGCGACCTCGCCCTGGCGATCGCGGCCTTCACGCGGGACCTCGGCTCGCGCATGTCCGACGTGACGCTGGTGACGATGTCGGAGTTCGGCCGGACCGCGCGCGAGAACGGCAACCGCGGCACGGACCACGGGCACGGCAACGCGATGATCCTCGTGGGAGGCGGCATCCGGGGAGGCCGCGTGTACGGCCGCTGGCCGGGGCTCTCGCGCGACCGGCTCTACGAGCAGCGCGACCTGGCGGTCACGACGGACTTCCGCGACGTGTTCGCGGAGATCCTCACCGCGCGAATGAGGGTTCCGGCCGCCGGCATGACGGCCGTCTTCCCGGGGTACGCGGCGAGGGAGAGGCTCGGACTGATCGCATGAGACCGGCAATCCATTAGCGGCGGCTAATGGATCGGCATCCGCACCCTCCTACCGGAGCCCGTCCACCAGGTAGAGCTCGTCCAGGAAGCGGACGTACGTGTAGACGTACGACCGCCCGTCGGCCGAGAGCAGGATGCGCGGGACGCCGAGGAGGCCGACGCCGTCGGGCGGAGTCAGCTGGCGGTACAGGTCGCGCGCCCCGGTCCACAAATCGATCCGGTAGACCTCCGCGCTCGTGGGCAGGCCGCGCACCAGCACGTAGAGCGCGCGTCCGTCGGGCGTGAAACGGATCGGAGCGTCCGAGACGAGGCTGCCGCGGACCGGACGGGGATCGCCCCCGTCGACCGAGTAGAGGAGAAGGCGGCGGTCGGCGTCGAGCGCCGCGACCCGCGTTCCGTCCGGCGAGACCGCCCAGTCGGGGCCCGTTCCCTCCGGGGTCACGGGACGGGGCTCGCCGCCCGCCGCGGGCTGCACGTACAGGCGCAACGCGCGGCCGGGCACGTTCGCGGAGAGCATCAGCCTGTCGCCGCCCGGGAGCCAGGCCGCCCTCTGGATGGCCGCGAAGTTGCCGGTCCGCAGCGACCGCGCCTGGCCGGGGCCGGTCGGCAGCAGGATCAGCTCCGCCGGCGTCGTCTTGGGCGTCGAGAGCGCCCACTTGCGGTCCGGCGACAGCGCGAGCGCGTGACCCTCGCCCAGCCGGACGGCGGGAGAGTCGTCGGTCTTGCGCACGTAGACGCCGTAACCGGCGCCGCCGCCCTCGCCGGTCTCGTCGAACAGGAGGGTCGTCCCGTCCGGGGTCAGGTCGACCGGACGCGACCAGTCGTGCCACGAGAAGTTGCGCTCCTTGTCCTCTCCCGGCGGAAGGCCGACGATCCCCTCTCGCGCGTGCTCGAGCGCGACGACGGCGCGCCCCTCGCGCGACACGTCCTGGAGCGTCAGCGCTCCGGGGATCCGCGTCAGCAGCCGGCGCCGGCCCGCGAGGTTCACCGCGTGAATCGCGCGCGCGCCGCCGATCGCGGCGCCCGTGAACCAGACCTCGGAGCCGTCGGGCGACCACGCGAGCCCGCGCAGCGTGATCCAGTCCGGCGAGAGCACGCGTTTGCGGCCCTCGCGGTCGACGACGAGCACCGAGCCCGAGTCGTCGCCGCGGATCGGGTGCTCGATGAACGCCACCAGGTCGCCGCGGGGCGAGACGCGCGCATGGCTGAGGTATCCCGACGGCGTCTCGTAGAGCGTGTGGCCGATCGGCAGCTCGAGGCGGTTGCGGCCCGCGACCGTGCGCACCACGGCGAGCGCCGTTCCGTCCGGCGCCCAGTCCGCGGCCTGGGCGCCTTCGAGGACCTCCCGGGGACCCCCGCCCGCGAGCATCGACCGCGCGAGCGTGCCGATCGACGCGAACGGCCCCGCCGGCCGCGCGCCCAGTGAGATCGCGAGCTCGCCCGACGGCGACACGGCCATGACGTTGGCGGGGGGGATCGCGAGCGGCACCGACTCGGGGCTCTCCGGGCGGGTCGAGTAGATGCGGATCGGGCCCGCGTCCCAGGCCGCGCCGTACACGATCGTGCGCGAGTCCGGAGCGAATCGCGCCGACCAGATCGTTCCCTCCCGGAAGGTGAGGCGCTGGAACGACGGCGATGCGCGGTCGCGGGCCGCGAAGCCGATGAAGTACGCGGAGCCCACGAGGGCGGCCACTCCGAGCGAGATGCCGACGGACAGCCACCGCCTGGCGCGGCGCGGCCCGGCCGTCAGCGCGACCCCGTCGGCGCCGCTCTCGATCTGCGAGAAGTGGTCGCGCACGCTCTGGAGGTCCCGCGCGAGGTCCCGCGTCGACGCGTAGCGCTCCTCCGACAGCTTCGCGAGACAGCGCTCCACGATCCAGACGAGAGGCGCCGGGGTGCGCGCGGCGAGGCTCGCGATGGGCTCCGGCTCTTCCCGGATGATCGCCGCGAGAGTCTCCGCTCGCGTGGCCCGCTGGAAGGCGCGCTTGCCGGTCAGCATCTCGTAGAGCACGGACCCGAAGGAGAACTGGTCGGATCGGAAGTCGACGGCCTGGCCGCTCGCCTGCTCGGGCGACATGTACCCGGCCGTCCCGATCAGGGCGCCCTCGCGGGTCTCCTCGGTCACGGTCATGTCCTGGCGATGCGCGCCGTGGCCGTTCTCGCGATCCGAGAACTTCGCGAGCCCGAAGTCGAGGATCTTCGCGAACCCGTCCTTCGTGACCATGACGTTCTCGGGCTTGAGGTCGCGGTGGACGATCCCGGCGTCGTGGGCGCGCGCGAGGGCGTCGGCGAGCTGCGCCGCGAGCGCGAGCGCGCGCCGCGGAGGGAGCGCTCCCGGGTACAGGATCTCTCGAAGCGTCCTGCCGTCGACGAGCTCCATGACGATGAACGGCGTCGACTCCGACTGGCCGATCTCGTGGATCGTGACGATGTTCGGATGGTTGAGAGCCGAGGCGGAGCGGGCTTCGGTCTGAAAACGGGTGAGGCGCTGCGGGTCGGAGGCGAGGTCGCCGGTCAGGGCCTTCAGCGCGACGTCGCGGCCGAGACGGGTGTCACGCGCGCGGTAGACCTCGCCCATCCCGCCAGCTCCGAGGCGGGCGAGGATCTCGTATTGTCCCAGGCGTGTGCCGGTTTGCATGCGAGTCAACCCGGAGCGGAGACCACGATGAAGATACGCAGGGGATCGGGCCGGGTTCCGATGAGGATGACGGGAATGAAGGTTCGGAGGACGGGTCCGGGGTTTGGGAGGACCGGGCCGGACGAAATGCTCACTTCCCGGTACTGAGACGGCGCCGAAGCGACGGGGATTACATCTGCGTCTCTGTCGGTGCAGGCGCGGGGAACGCCCGGAACGTGAGCGGCACCGACCCGATCCTGACGTCGTCTCCGTCCTCGAGCCGCTCCGCCGTCTCGATCCGCCGTCCCCGGAGCCACGTGCCGTTCTTGCTGCCCAGGTCCTCGAGGATCGGCCCGTCCGGCCCGCCGATGACGACTCGCGCGTGGAGCCGCGAGACCGTGGCGTCGTCGAGGAACACGGCCGCCTCCGGCCCGCGCCCGAGGGTGTTCTCTCCGCGGTCGAGACCGATCTCCCGCGCCCCGAGGATCAGCCGATAGACCTTCTCCTCCGGCGCCTGGAACGTCTCGGCGTCCGCGAAGGCGTAACCGTACCCGTGAACCGTGCGCAGGAACCGCGGTTCGCGCGCTTCGTCCCCGATTTCGCGGCGCACCTCGGCGACGAGGCCGGCGAGGCTCGCCTCCGTGACGAACGTCTCCGGCCAGAGTGTTCCGAAGAGCTCTTCCTTCGACAGCGCTCGCGGACGGCTCTCGACGAGAATGCGCAGGAGCTCGAATGCCTTGGGCGAAAGGTGGGCGGGCCGCTCGCCGCGCCGGACCTCGCGGCGAACCGCGTCGAACGTGCACTCGCCGAACTGGATGGGCATTTGCGACCTCACAAGAAGAGGGAAGAACTTTCGAATCGAAGTCTCATGACCCCGAACGGCCTCTCCTCCGGATGTCTCTATAGCGGAGGAGGCCCTCGTCGAATTCCCGGACGCTCGCACTCCCCCGCGGGAGAGACGCCGTGGACCGGCAAACGCGCAGAGCCGTCGGTCACCTCGACCGGATCCTCCTCGCCTCGCTTCCACTCCTCCTGCTGTTTGCCCGCGGCGCCGCTCGCGCCGAGAACACCGGAGTCCCCGCCACCATCCAGCCGATGACCGTCTCGTTCTTCATCGACCGGAAGCTGCCCCGGCAGATGCGTCCGTCGATCGAGGAGGCGCTGCGGCGCGTCTCGGACTCGCGCTGCCAGGAGGTCCTGCGGGACTTCCGGGACGGCGACGGCAGGACGCTGGACTTCAACCTCGCGGCCACCGGCCAGGGACTGCCGGCGTACCTCGGCTACGTCATCTTCTACGACGGACGGGCGACCGTGCCATGCGAGGACAGCCGGACGCTCGCCTGGACCAACCCGGGGAGCCGGGCGGTCATGGTCTGCTGGAAGCAGTTCGCGGTCCAGCAGCGGAACGGCTTCGGCTACACGGCGAACACGATCATCCACGAGACGCTCCACACGCTCGGCCTCGGAGAGACGCCGCCGGACCCGCGGGAGATCACGGCGCGAGTGGCGCAACGCTGCGGAAACTGATCGGCTCGGACCTCTAGCGGTCCGCTTCGCGGACCGTGGAAATGAGAGGGGAAGTCTCGGACGCAGCACCTCCCGACAAGGGAGAACGACCGGGAACGGCCGTCATTTCCGGCGGCCGGTGCGCGTGGACGCCCCGCTGCGGAAGGTCCGGTAACGCAGGGCGCTCACGACCTCGCCGAGCATGAACTCGTCGCCGTCCTGGAGGCGCATCGGGCGCGTGATGCGGCGGCCTTGCAGGAACGTGCCGTTCTTGCTTCCGAGGTCCTCCAGCATCGCGCCCTTCTCGTCCACGACGACTCGCGCGTGCCGACGCGAGACCGATTCGTCCTTGATCCAGACGGTCGCGGAGTGGTCCCGTCCGATCAGGTTCGGGCCGGCCTCCAGCGCGATCTCACGCCGCGCCCACAGCAACCGGTGCTCGACGCCGGGCTCCGGCGTGCCGGGCTCCCTCGCCCGGCCCTCGATCGAGGCGTCCGCGCAGAACGCGTAGCCGAAGCGCGGCAGGGTTCGGACGATCCGGGCCGAACGGGCCGCGTCGCCGAGCGCGGATCGCAGATCGACCACCAGGTTCGCCAGGCTCGTCTCCGACACGAAGGTGTCCGGCCAGAGCTCGCGGTGAATCTCCTGCTTGGAAACGGCGCGCGGAGCGTTTCGCACGAGGATCTCGAGGAGAGCGAACGCCTTGGGCGACAGGGGCACCGGCTGTCCGGCCCGGGTCACCTCGCGCCTCTCGTCGTCGAAGACGCAGCCCTCGAAGCTCGCCCTCATGGCCGACGTGATGGAAAGCGTGAAGAAACGCGGAGAAGCGGTGAAGACATCAGCAGCCGCCTGACCGATCTTAGCTCGGACACGGCCGTGGGGGCCGCGTCGCCAGAAGGAGGTGGGTCATGCGCAGGATCGCCGCTCTGCTCTTCCTGATGATGTTCGCGCTCGCTCTCTCCAACCGCTGCTCGGGGAGCAACGAGGTCACCGGACCCGGAGTACCCGACAAGACGAAACCGGTGACCCCCGTCTCGACACCGCACCCGAGGCCGACGCCGAATCCCTGTCGGCAGAACCCGAGCGACTGCGACTAGCGCGCGGCCAGAGGAGCAACGACCGTGAGAAGGCTCGCCGCATCGCTTTCCCTGGTGTCCGCCCTCGGCGTGTTGGCCGGGTGCCAGGGAGCCAACGAGGTCACGGGTCCCGGCGCGTCCGAAACGGCAAGGGCCGTCGCGCCCAGTCCGCCGCTCGCCCCGCCGACGCCGGCGCGCCGATCCCCTCTCGAGGGGCAGCCCGTCGGACGGGGCGAGCCGCGACTCGTCCCTCCGAGGCCGACGCCCGCGGGGAGGTTTCACCCGACCTATCCGCCGTGCATCAACGTCACGGTCGGGGGTGACATGGAGCCGAAGAACAAGCCGTGCAGCTATGACTGACGGACTGACGGACTGACGACCGCGCTCAGGCGTCGAGGAACTCGCGAACTGCCGCCGCGAACCGCTCCGGCTGCTCCCTCTGCGGCATGTGGCCCGCATCCGCGATGACGGCCAGTCGCGCGTTCGGGATCGCCCCGGCGAGGCGGCGGCCCTCGGCGACCGGGATCATCCGGTCCTCCTCTCCCCAGACGACCAGCGTCGGGACGGACACGCGCGCCTCGAGACCGAGGAAGCGCCTCGGATCGGTCCGGATCGCCTTCAGGGCGGCGCGGCGCGTGCCCGGGATCCGAAGCGGGAGCCACGCGTCGTCGACCGCCTCCCGCGTCACGTTCGACGCTCGCGCGTAGACGCGGCGCCGGAGCCCGATCTTCACGGTCGTCCGCGTCGTCAGCGCGAGGGCGAGCTCGCCGAGGACGGGCGTGCGCAGGACCGCGACGGGCCAGGGCACGGGAGTCCGAGCGCTCGCGGCATCGACGAGCACCAGGGCCGTCACGCGGTCGGGACGCGTCGCGGCGAGGAGCATCGTGGCCGCACCGCCGAGGGAGTTGCCGACGAGCACCGCCCGGGCGATTCCGCGCGCGTCCATGAACGCCTCGAGCGAGCCCGCCTGGCCCTCCACGGTGTAGTCCCAGGGCCACGGCCGGTCCGAGCCGCCGAAGCCCGGCAGGTCGACGGCGATCCCCGGCCGCCCGCCGCCGTCGGAGGCGAGGACGCGCTTCCACATCGCCGAGGACGCGAGGAGCCCGTGGACGAAGAGCAGCGGGTCTCCCTCGCCCTCCGCCTCGCGGCTCCGCCAGCGCACGCCGGCGACGAGGGTGTCGCGCTCGCCGGGACCGGGAGGCGGCGGCAGAAGGTCGCGCGGACGCAAGGAGCCGCGCCCGCTCAGGGAGCGGTGTCGTCCCAGGCGGCCGCGCAGTTGTCCTTGAACCGCTCGCCGTAGCCGTCGTAGGACTTGTACTTCGGCAGGTCCGCCGACGCGAGGAACTGCTCCTTCGTCTTTCCGGCGGCACGCGCCTGCCGCGCCGCCTCGAGGACGTCCGCCATGTACTGCCGGGCCTCCCGGAGTCCCGCCAGATCGGTCGCCTCTCCGTGGCCCGGGATGATCTTCACGTCGGCGGGCACGCGCGCGACCACGGCGTCAATCGCCGCCAGGTAACCCTTCGCGGAGCCGCCCGCGGAGACGTCGATGAACGGGACGATCCGGTTGAAGAAGACGTCCCCCATGTGGAGGACCCTTGCCTTCTCGAAGAAAATGACGCTGTCGCCGTCCGTGTGCGCGGGCGGCGTGTGCCATACGCTGATCGTCTCGTCGCCGACGTGCACCCGCACTTCCGAGTCGAACGTGACCACCGGCGCGGCGATCTCCTCGACCTTCACCTTCTTCGCCCACGCGATCGCGTCCTCGAGAAACTTGACGTCCTCGGCATTGCCCTTCTTCTTCGCGTCTTCGAGATACGCGGGGTACTCCTTCAGGATCGTCTGCGGCGACGCGAGCATCCGCTTGCGGACGTTCTCGTGCGCCAGGATCACGGCGAAGGGCCGGAACCCCTCGTTGCCGCCCGTGTGGTCTCCGTGATGATGGGTGTTGACCAGGTACTTGATCGGCTTGTCGCTCACGCTCTGGATCTGCTGGAGGATGCCGGGCACGAGCTCCTTGAACTCGGAGTCGACGACGAGGACCGCGTCGGATCCGACGAGGAACCCGATGTTGCCGCCCTTCCCGTAGAGGACGTAGACGCCGCGCGAGAGCTCCTGTTTGCGGAAGATCTCGTCCGCCTTCCGCTCGTGGTGGTCGGGCGTGGGCGTGGGCTTCGCCTGCCCGAGAAGCAATATGGGTGAGAGCCAGAGCGCCGACGCGAGAATCGTTTTGCGCATGAATCCGCCTCCTGATGCAGGCGCGACGGTATCGCGAACGCCCCGCGGAGGGCGCGGGAATTTCAACGGCGGCGCCGCGCCCGTTACACTCCCCGCGTGCCCACCTGGAAGCTGACGCTCGAGTACGACGGCACTCGCTATCGCGGATGGCAGAGCCAGAAGAACACGGACCGGACGGTCCAGGGCGTGCTGCTGCGCGCGGCGCACGAGCTCCTCGGCGAGGACGCCGCCGCCGGAGGAGCCGGACGGACCGACGCCGGGGTCCACGCGCTCGCCCAGGTCGCGCACCTGAAGGCGCGCCGCGAGCTGCCGACCCGCGAGATCCAGGAGGGGCTGAACGACCGTCTCCCCTTCGACGTCAACGTGCTCTCGGTCGAGAAGGCGTCGCCGCGGTTCCACGCGCGCCACGACGCGCGTTCGCGCACGTACCTCTACCGAATTTCGCGCCGCCGCACGGCGTTCGACAAGCGGCTCGTCTGGTGGGTGAAGGACCGCCTCGACCTGGCGTCGATGCGGAAGGCCGCGCGGCTCTTCGAGGGCCGTCACGACTTCTCGTCGTTCTGCGAAAACCCGGAGGGGCAGGAGTCGACGATCGTCGTCGTCGAGAAGAGCGAGGCGCTGGACGTCGACTCCTTGCAGGAAATCCACTTCCGGATCACGGCGTCGCACTACCTCTGGAAGATGGTGCGCCGATTGACGGGAGCCCTCGTCGAGGTCGGGCGCGGGAACCTGGACGCGGCAGGCGTCGAAAGGCTCCTCGCCTCGCGATCCGGCGAGCCCGCGAAGTGGACCGCTCCCCCGTCGGGACTCTTCCTGGAGAGGGTCGTCTATTGAGCGGCGACGCCTGGAATCCCGAGCTGTACGCACGCTTCGCCGAGGAGCGGCGCCGGCCGTTCGCCGACCTGCTCGCGCTCGTCGCGCCGATCCCGGACGGCCGTGCCGTCGACCTCGGCTGCGGCACCGGCGAGCGGACGCGCGAGCTGCACGAGGCGATCCGGGCGCGCGAGACCGTCGGGATCGACTCCTCGGCGGCCATGCTCGCGAAGGCGGCCGCGCACGCGGGCGACGGCCTGCGCTTCGAACGCGGAGACCTCGGCAGCTTCGCGACCGACGAGCCGTTCGATCTCGTGTTCTCGAACGCCGCGCTGCACTGGTGCGCGGATCA
>Ga0070670_100003177_pt1 | contig 13576 bp, 11 predicted proteins | sample KBSS63metaG_FD_64665 | JGI IMG/M metagenome (GOLD analysis project Ga0070670, IMG submission 64665) | Switchgrass rhizosphere microbial communities from Kellogg Biological Station, Michigan, USA - KBS S6-3 metaG | ecosystem: Host-associated > Plants > Roots > Rhizosphere > Soil ... | reverse complement strand
GCAGCTGACCGCGCAATGGGTGAACTACCCCATGCCGGGAGTGCCGCGGCGCGCCGATGGCAAGGTCAACGTGGCGGCGCCAGCACCCCGGTTGGCCGATGGCAAGCCGGATCTGTCCGGCCTGTGGATGACCGCGGAGCCCAATCGGGGCGCCGGCCGCGGGACTCCGCCTCCTGTCAACGTGCCCGACGAGGCTGGCGACCAGAGAAACGTCACGGCTTCGCGGCAGATGCGGGATATGGGTGTCGATCTTCCAGGAGGGTTGCCGTATCAGCCGTGGCTGATCCCCATCGTCAAGGAGCGCACGGCCAACGAGGCGATAGACGATCCGCACATCAGGTGCCTGCCCGACAACTTCCTTCGGGCCTATGGACTGCCGCACCTGTTGAAGTTCGTCCACTCGCCACAGCTGCTCGTGGTCCTCAACGAGATGAACGCCGGGTACCGGCAGGTGTTCACTGACGGCAGACCATTGCCGAAGGATCCGAACCCATCATGGCAGGGATATTCGTCGGCGACGTGGTCGGGCGATACCCTCGTGATCGACACCATTGGCCTCCGCGACGACACGTGGATCGACTGGAACGGCAGCGTGCTGACGGAAGCAGCGAAGGTTCGGGAGGAGATCCGGCGGCCGGATTTCGGTCATCTGGAAATCAAGGTGACGGTTGACGACTCCAAGGCCTATACGAAGCCCTGGTCGGTCCTGCTGAAGCAGCGAATCGTGGTCGATACCGACTTGATCGACGAAGTTTGTCTCGAAAACGAGAAGTTCGAGACATTCGTCGATCGCACCAGAAAGCGGCCCTGACGAAGCTCAGGCTGCCGTCACCAACCAGTTGCGAAACTCGTCCCGTACGGCCCGCCAATCCCTCGCTTCGCTCGGTCTTGCCGGGGTGTCCGGTCTCTCGTTCAAGCCGCGCGAAGCCTTCGGCTCCGCAATCTCGCAATGCGGCGTCGAAGCCGGAACGGCCAAGGTCCATTCAAGGAGAAGCTGCGGAGGCGTTAGAAGGCCTCGAGGACACTGACATAGAGCGCCGAGGTGCCCTTGCCCCACGCATAGTCGGCGCGGAGATTGACGTGGTTGCGCTTGGCCACCGTGAACCGGAGACCGACGCCGCCACCCGGCAGCGCGTCATTCCAGTTGAGGGCTCCGAAGTCCGGCACCACTTCGCCGGCGCCGGCGAACACCGTTCCTCCAAAGCGCCACCACAACTCGGAGCGCCACTCCGCCTGCGCGGCAATCATCGCGCGATCGCGGTACTGCCCCACGGTATAGCCACGGAGATCCTGACTCTTGCCCAGCATGCACAGGTCGTAGAACGGTACCGATCCGTCGACGCCGCACGTGGCGGCGTGCCAGGCGAACACATGACGCGTGCCGACGGCGTTAAAGCGGTTGATCCAGCCTTGATACGCCTGGTAGGTGCGATGGCCTCCCACGGTGTCGTCGTAGAAACTCGCGATGCCTTGCACCTGCATCCCGTGCCGGGGATAGAACGGGTTGTCTCGCGAGTCGTAGTGCACGCGCGGGCCCAGGGCCGCCGTCCTGAGGTTGGCGTCCTGCGCCGATAGTGCTGGTCCGTCTGCAATCGCGATGGCCTCGGTTGTGACCGTCATGCGCAGCATCTGATAGCGCGCGCCGATGTACCACTTCGGAGCGACGCGGATCAGCCCTTCGATTGCACCCGCTGGGCCGGCCTGATTGAGTTCGATGGACGTGCCGCTGGCGCCAGCAGACTCACCGATGCCGAAGAACTTGTAATTGACGTCGGCGTAGGCCGCCACACCAAGCAGGCGGAACCTGTCGTGCCAGAGGTGAAGGCTCTGCAGCACGCCGGCGCCCCAGCTGCCGTTGCTGGTCTTGAAGCCGGCGACCGCGCTGGCCGAGGGTGCAGTGACGGCATCGTGCGGGTCGATGCGATAGAGATAGCCGGTCACGAACGCCAGGCCGTTCTCGAGCGTCGGATTCACCATCGGCAGCGGCGCCACGACGAACTCGCCGCGCTTGAGCGTGGCCGCCGGATCGATCGCCGCCGGGATGGCCTGGTCCGCAGCCGCAAGGCCTTCGACGCCGCTCGTATCCCCGGTCACCAAGCCGTACGGGGAGATGCCGGTGCCCGAGGCGGACGCCTGGGCAGCCGCGCTGGCCGCGAGTGCGACCGTCAGCACCAAGGCGATCGCCAGCGCACCCACCGTCACGAGTCTCGTTACCCTCGCCATCGTCCGCTCCTGGGGCCAAAGGCAAGGAGCAGGCCATACACACGCGAGTGGTGTTCTGCGAAAATCCACAGTAAATCCAGGTCTTGAGTCTCGACGGGATGGGGCCTCGCCCACGACTCCCCCGTCTGCCGTGAGTGACGTTCACGAAAACGCAGCTCAGCCAGTTGAGAAACTCGTCCCGTCCACCCCGCGAGCGATCTCAGCGCAGATATTTGATGAAGATCACTTCGTTCTGTTTCTGGTTGTAGACGAGCTCATCGACGCTCGCCCGAACCGTCAGAACGCCAAAGCCGCCGGGACGCAAGCCTTTGGCATCGCGGACCGCGAGATGATCGATGGGGTTGTCGTGGGCGATCGCGGCGTGATCGAGATTGTCGAACGTAAAGCCTGGTCCGGGATCGGCGATTCGATACATCAGCATCCGCTCGGTGCGCACGCATGTAATTCGTACTTTGCGCGACGGATCGAGCCCGCCGCCCCATTCGATCGCGTTCATCACCAGCTCACGAAACGCGAAGGCCACCGAGTCCAGTACGTCTTCCGGAATGCCGGCGCCCAGCCGCTCCACCACCGGCTGAATCCCTTCGGCGGCCTCGCGCGTGCACGGCACGATCAGCTCCACCCAGGCAGGCACGGCCGACACGACCTCGATAGTCTGCCGCTCGTCTGAGCCTTGCAGCGCGCTCTGGATCACGTTCAGCAGGTCGCGCACCTCCAGTTCGCTGACCAGTTTCGCGAGGCGGGAGGCGTTTGCGGCTTCCGCTTCGCGCGAGGCTTTGAGGTCGCGCGAGTAGCGTGCAATCGTCTCCTTCGCCTGTTTCCGCTCGGTGATGTCGCGCGCCGCGCAATACACCATCTGTTCGCTTGGGAGCGGCACGGCGTTCCACTGCAGCCATCGAAGCGTCCCGTCCTTCGCGATGTACCGGTTCTCGAACGTGAGCACGGTGCCACCGTCACGCGCTTTGCTCGCTTCCGTCGTCGTCGGGGTCCGGTCATCCGGATGCACGAAGTCCAGGTACGGACGTGCGAGCAACTCTTCCGTCGTGTAACCAAGGAGCCGCTCCCACGCGGGATTCAGCCGCTTGAAATAGCCATCGAATCCGGCCAGACACAGGAGGTCGAGCGACAGCGTGAAGAACCGCTCGAGTTCCTCCTCCGCGCGCTTTCGTTCCATGAACTGACCGATGTGGGTGCCGACTTGCGTGAGCATCCGGAGTAGATCGTCGTCCGGCTCACGGATCTCCCGGCTGAAGAACTCCATCACGCCCACGACCCGGCGATTCGTCAGAATCGGCAGCGCGAACGCGCCGTGCAGCCCCTCTCTCCCGGCGATTGCCGCGCGTGGAAAGTTGGGATCGTCGAGGACGTCAGGTATCCACGCGGGCTCGCCGCTGGCCCAGACGCGCCCCGGCAGGCCGACACCGCGCGCCAGGATCGTCTGACGGCTGACATTTTCGAATTCCGGGAGAGAGACGGCCGGCAGGTGCCAGATGTGGACGCATCGGATGACGTTGGACGCGGTGTCGACGCTCCACAAGGCGCCGTGCTCCCAGTCGAAGGCTTCGCACATCGCCTGGAGCACGCGCGGCGCCGCGTCCGCGAGGCTGGCGGATTCTGCCAGCGCGCGAGCGGCGACGTATTCGGCTGTCAGGCGCCGATTGGCTGGTCCTGCCGGGTGAGTGTCTGGCGACACGGTTTGTGACGAGTCGCTGGCTCGTGAAGAATCGAGCGGATTATACGCGCCTCGACTGGTGTACACGTAGAATACGCGCCACGCTCAGCTGCGTCGAAGCCGAGGCGGCGGCGCACATCTGTATCTCATGATTCTCGCGACTGATACCGCAGCAGACCGTCGCGCGCAATGGTACGCCGTCGGCGCCAGCTTCTTCGGCTGGACCTTCGACGCGTTCGACTTCTTCGTCCTCACGTTCATGCTGACGGACGTCGCGAAGGCGTTCGGCGAGACACGCCCCACTCTCACGTGGACGCTGACCGCCACGCTGGCGATGCGTCCGGTCGGAGCGTTCGTGTTCGGCATCATGGCCGATCGGGTCGGCCGCCGGCTTTCCATGACCGTCAACATCATCTTCTACGCGGTCATGTCGGCGCTGTCCGGGCTCGCACCCTCTTTCGGCTGGTTTCTCGTCCTGCGTGCCCTTTTCGGGATCGGCATGGGCGGTCAGTGGGGCATCGGGGCCTCGCTCGTGCTCGAGACGGTGCCCGCGCGCTGGCGTGGTGTGCTCTCGGGGCTGTTGCACCAGGGCTATTCGCTCGGCAATCTGCTCGCCGCGCTGGCCTTCCTGCTGCTGTATCCCACGCTGCTGCGCATCGACGCGGTGAATGCGTGGCGCTACATGTTCTTCCTGGGTGGCCTTCCCGCACTGATGTCGGTTGTCGTCCTGACCAAGGTCAAGGAGTCGGAGGTCTGGCAGGAGCATCGAACAGACTGGCAGACCTACGTTCGGTCGATGCCAGCCGTCTGGAAGCGATTCGTCTATCTCGTCGTGCTGCTGACCGCGATGGGATTCATCTCACACGGCACGCAGGATCTGTATCCAACGTTCCTGCAGCAGCAGCGGCAGTTCACATCCAGTCAGGTCGCCTTAACGACGATGCTCTCGATGGCCGGGGCGATCATCGGAGGCCTGGTGATCGGCCGCGCCTCGGACTTGTTCGGACGCCGTCGCGCGATGATCGGCGGCGCGATCGGCGCGCTGGTCGTCATCCCGTTGTGGGTGCTGGCGCCGACCTCGGCGCTGATCGTGCTCGGTGGTTTTCTGATGCAGTTCTTCGTGCAGGGCGCATGGGGCGTCATACCGGCACACATGAACGAGCTCTCACCCGCGCACATGCGCGGGTTTTTCCCCGGCTTCGCCTATCAGCTCGGCATGCTGTGCGCCGGCGTCGTCCCGCCGCTCGAGGCGCTGATTGGCGAGCACTTTTCCTACGCCACCTCGATGGGCGCGTTTGCCGCCGTCTCACTGATCATCGGATGCTTCGTGATCGGTTTCGGGCCCGAGGCACACGGCGTGAGTTTTCGGAGACAGACGCAGAATCCCTACGTCGCCTCCACGGCGTAGTCGAGACACACCTATGACACGTGCATTCGCTACGACACCTCGGCGTGTTTGCGCTCGTATGCTTGTCGCTGGCGCAGGCCGGCGGCGGGCGGTTACAGATTGCCTGGATCGATGTCGAGGGCGGCGCCTCCACGCTCTTCGTCGCGCCTGGCGGTCAATCGCTGCTGTTCGATACCGGCTTCCCTGGCAACGACGACCGCGACGCCAAGCGCATCGCCGCCGCAGCGAAGGCGATGGGCCTGACGCGCATCGACCACGTCGTGATCAGTCATTGGCACGGCGATCACGTGGGTGGACTGCCGGCGCTCGCGAAACTGCTGCCGCTCGGCTCGTTCTACGACCACGGGGACGGCGTCGAGCCATCCGATCGCCCGTTGTACGAGGGTTACAAGGCTATCGCTGGAACGCATCGTCACATCGTCACGCCAGGCGAGACGATCGCTCTCGGCGACGTGCGCGTCCGCGTGCTCGTTGCCGAGGGGCCCGTCATCGCCGCCGCCGTCAACGGCGGCACGACCAACCCGTTGTGCAGCAACGCCGTCCGGCAAGAACCGGCCGCACCGGAGAACATCCGGATGGTCGGGTTGGCGATCAACTACGGTCCATTCAAGATGGCGACGTTGGGGGACGCGGACTGGTCGCGCGAGTTGGAGCTGGCATGCCCGGTGAACAAGCTCGGGCGCGTCAACCTGTACACGATCAATCGACATGGAAGTCTCGACAACTCTGGCGCCCCCGCGCTCTTGGCCGCCATTCAGCCGCAGGTCATCGTGGTGAACAACGGACCGCGCAAGGGTCTGGGGCAGAAAGTCGAGGTCAAGTACGTCACCCGGCCGGGCGAGACGCCTGCCCCCTACGAGCTGAACTCCTATCTCCGGCTCGCCAAGCTGCCCGGCATCGAGGGCATCTGGCAAGGGCACCGGTCACTGCTCGACGCAGCCGCCGACCACAACACCTCGCCTGACATGATCGCCAACCTGGAGGAGGGAGCCGCAGATCAGGGGTACGCGATCACCGCAGCCGTGTCGGCCGACGGCACCTTCACGGTGACCAACTCGCGAAACGGTTACGCCAAAACCTACCGAGCCCGCTGAGCCGCTCGCGCCCCGGCCATGTCGCGGTCATGATGATGAATCGTCTTCTTCTCGCGGCATGCCTCGCCGCGACACCGATGACGGCGCAGGACGTGCCTCCGATCTCGCCCGCGATGTCGTTCTTCGTCACGAGTACGGGCCGGGGCTTCGGTGGAAACCTGGGCGGCCTCGCCGGGGCGGACTCGATCTGTCTCCAGCGTGCCGCGGCCGTCGGACGCGGCGATCGACGCTGGCGTGCGTATCTCAGCGCCCCACCATCAGGCGACGCGCCGGCAGTTCACGCGCGCGATCGGATCGGTCAGGGGCCGTGGGTCAATGCGCAGGGCATCCAGATCGCGGGGAGTGTCGAGGAGCTGCACACCGACGGCGTCAATCTCACGAGAGACACGGCGCTCACCGAGGCAGGCGCGGCGGTTGGACCGACCCGGCACGACATTCTCACCGGCAGCAATACCGACGGCACGTTGTTCACAAAGGGCGATGCGACGTGCCGTGGATGGACGAGCCATACCGATGGCCACGCGATGGTAGGGCATCACAACCGAAGTGGGGGGGGCGAGGGCGGTTCGTGGAATGCGGCCCACTTGTCACGCGGCTGCTCGCAGGCTGCGCTCCGCGCCTCGCTGGGCGATGGACTCTTCTACTGTTTCGCCGCGGACTAACTCTCGGCGTCGCTAGAAACGGACGAGAAGAACCGCCCTTTTCATGCCTTCGCAGTGCTTTCAGCCGATCGCAGTAAGGCGACTATCCTCCCGGCAGCGTGATTGAGAACGTCGCGCCGCGACCGGGATTGTTCGCGGCCGAAATCGTGCCGCCGTGGCGTTCGATGATGGAGCGGCAGATCGAAAGGCCCATGCCCAGCCCTTCCGGCTTGCTGGTGATGAAGGGGGCGAAGATCGAATCGAGCAGTTCCGCGGCGATGCCAGTGCCGCTGTCCTGAACTTCCACCAGGATGTTCGACGTGTCGATCGGCCGGGTGCGCACGATCAGGCGGCGCGCGCCGTCGAATCCGGCTCCGCTCATGGCGTTGAAGGCGTTGAGCATCAGGTTCAAGATGACCTGCTGCAACTGGACGAAATCACCCTTGACCGGCCGGATGTCGGAAGACAAGTCGAGATCGACCGTGACTTTGTGCCGGTTTGCGTCCCCGTGGGCGATGCGCTCGACGATGCGCATCACCTCGTTCACGTCGACGTCGGTTACCTCCGCCGCCGTGCTGTCGCGCTTGAGCATGCCGTGCAGCCCGGCAATGATTTCGCCGGCGCGTTCGGTGATCTCGCGGATGTCGTTGAAGGTGCCGCGCACCTGCTGGAGATCGGGTTCGGGTGCGTCGAGCAAACGCGCTCCGACGTAGGCGTTGGTGCCGATCGCGGCGAGTGGCTGCCCCAATTCGTGCGTCAGGGTTGTGGTGATCTCGCCGAGCGTGGCCACTCGCGCGACGTGCGCCAGTTCGGCCCGCTTTTCAGCGGCCGACGCCTCTGCCTGTTTGCGGGCCGTGATGTCCATCGACACGCCGAACAGCTTTGGAGCGGTGCCGTCGTCAGGCCCCACGCAGCGCCCACGCCCGTGGATCCAGCGGGTGGCGCCATCCGCGTCCTGCACGCGATACTCCGTTTCGTACTCGCCGCGCGTCTCGATCGCATGTTTGATCGCGCTTTCACGGGCGGTGCGATCTTCGGGGTGCACGCGATCGGCTATTGCGGCAAGATCCAGCCGCGCGTCTGGCTTGATACCAAGCAGCGAGCGTCCCCGTTCCGTCATCCACAGATCGTTGCCCGACACATCCCACACCCACATGGCCAGGCTTCCAGCCTCCGCGGCGAGGCCCATCAGGTTCGCGTTCTCGCGCAACGCTTCTCTCGAGCGTCGTTCCTCTGCGATAACGACCGCGAGGAGCATCAGCGGAGTGGCGGTCACCAGGAGGAACAGCTGCAATGCCGTCGCATTCTCGGCGGGGGTCTGGGCCAGGAACGGGCCGTGTCCGCGCATGGTTCCCCAGATCGCCTCAAACGCGACGATGAGCATCGAGACGCTGATTCCACCAAGGCCGAAGCGCAGCGCCGCCCAGATGAGCAGAGGAATCAACGTATATAGAAGCGTCGGTGACGTGAGGGGACCCGCGGGCGTTCTATCGAAGACGAAGACTCCAAGCGCCACTGTGCCCGCGCCGACCAGCGCCGCTTCCAGCACGCGTCGGGGCGACGGGGCTCCGAAGCGCCCGATAGACAGATGGTGCGCACCCAGCAGGAATGACGGCACGAATACGATGGCCGTTACTGCATTCGAGATGCCCAGGTTGCGCCATTCGATCCAATAGTCGGTGCCGAAACCGTAGGAGACCGTAAAGGAGGCCCCCCAGAAGGCGGTCCCGAACGGGACGAGCACCACGGCGACGAGGACGAAGAGCATCGCGTCACGACGCGTGATCGACTTGAGGGGAGACGTGATCAGCAGGCGAATCCCCGCTGCTGTCAGGAGGTGTTGGGCGGCGTCGAACGCCTCGCAGGTCAATGCATACATCGACGGCCACTGCGCCTGCTGGGTCGCCAGGAAGTGCGCGCTGGCGGCGGCGAGGACGTACGCCCACCAGTGCCCAGTGGGGACGAGCAGCAGGACGCAGACGAGAACCGCGTGCGGGGGAAACAAGAGCGAGACTTTGCTGTCGGGAAACGTCAGCCCCCAGGCGATCTGCGTGGCGACGTAATAGCCGACAGTGCTCGCGAGCACGTAGCACACCGTGCGAAGCGATGGGCCGGCGGCCGCGGGTCGCCTGTGTATCCGAGCCGCCAGTCCGTGGTTCAGCAACGGTTCACGCCGACGCTCGATTAGTTCCGTATGAGGTTCCTTCCCTGTGGGAGGCGGTCCAGCTGTTACGTCAGATCGGTCAGCGACTTGATGATGGAAATCATGGCGCCGCCATCCACGGGCTTCCAGAAAAACCCGGCGCACCCGTTCCGCTCCGCACGCCTGCGGACGGTCACTTCGTGGCTGGCGGTCGTCATGATGATCGGTGGCGCGGTGCCCGCGGCGCGCAAACGCTGCTGCAGTTCGATGCCCGACATGCCTGGGAGGCCGACGTCAACGATGATGCACAGCGAGGCCGGTGATGCGTCGAGGTAGGCTTCGGCCGATTCGAACAGCGCCGGCTCGAATCCCCATGCCCAGAGCAGGCGGCCGAGCGCTTTACGCGTCGCACCGTCATCTTCGACAACGGCAACGACGTGGGGCCGAGTCGCCGTGCCCATGGCTGGGCTAATCTAACACAGTGACGCACGACGAGCGCGGCCCGGCGATTCAGCAACTTTCTCCACTCGAGCTCAAGGCGATGCTCGACTCGGCTCGCGGCTGCTCGATCAGGCCTACCACGACGCGCTGCTGGCGCTCGATGCGGACACATCGCTCCTCTTCCAGTGCCACCACGGGATCCGCAGCCAGCGCGCGGCCGAGTATTTTCGCGAACGCGGTTTCCGCCGGCCCTACAACCTCAGTGGCGGCATCGACGCCTGGTCGGCTTCGGTCGATCCCACGATTCCGCGCTATTGATGGACCGCCCTGACGCGTCGCTCGTCATCACCTTCGCGGCGCCCTCGACCTTGCTGCGCGAGCAGTCCCGCCCCTCCGATCTGCCGATCGTCGGCAACGGCCCACCGGGCACGTTCGTCGTGTTTCCCCATGGCCTGCGTGTGTCGCTGCCCACCGACCAGATCGTCGGGGCTGATGACGAGCGTGGGCACGCGCGCGTCGCATTCGGCGGCATGCGGTTCGTCGGGCTCGAGGGCGAGCGGCTGGTCTTCGTGCGCGAGCACGAGGTGCTGCCAGACGCGCTGCTCTCGCCCGCTCGCAGTCACGTGATGCATCTCGAGATCGCCTGGGTCGCGCTGGCAATCTCGGAGGGTCGCCAGGTGTGGCCGTAAGCTAGAGCGGTGACCACCACCCGCACCCACAAAGGAGTCCTGATGTCTGATCGACGAACCGTCCTCGCGGCCCTGGCGTGTCTGCTGCTGGCGGCGCTCGCCGTCCCTGCGCGCGCGCAGGACCGCCTTCCTCCCATCCCGCCCGAGAAACAGACCGAGGCGCAGAAGAAGGCGGCGGCCGAATTTCGCGTCGAGCGCATGCAGGAGGTCTTTGGTCCGTTCGTGCCGCTCAGCCGCAGCCCGCAACTGATGATCGATGCCGCGAAGATGGGCACCTATCTGCGCTTCGGCAACACACTGCCGCGCGCGCTCAGCGAGTTCGCGATCATCCTGCAGGCGCGCCGCTGGTCGCAGGAGTACGAGTGGTACGTGCACGCCGCGGACGCGCGGACGGCGGGTCTGCCGGACGAGGTGATTCAGGCGGTCGCGGAAGGCCGGCGCCCCGAAAAGATGACCGACGAACAGGACATCGTCTACGAGTTCGGTCGCGAATTGAACGACAACCACGGCGTCACCGACCGCACCTACGCTCGCGCCGCGACCCGATTCGGCGAGCAGGGCGTGATGGATCTGGTCGGCGTGAACGGCTTCTATTCGCTGATTTCCATGGCGCTCAACGTCGGGCGGACGCCATTGCCGCCGGGCGTCGCTCCCGCATTGAAGCCGACACCTCGGTAACCGGGGTCTCCATCCACTAAAAACACGCCCGCGGCGCGATAATACAGTTGTGCGCCTGCTGGTTGTTTCCACGCTATTGCTCTGCGCAGGTCCGATGGTGTGCCTGGGGCAAGAACCGCAAACCGTCGTCGATCGCTTCTACCCGCAACAGCTGACCGCGTCCAGGCCTGACGGACGGCACACGTGTTTCATGGTGCTGCGGTTGACATCGATCAACGAACCCGATGCCATCGCCGCAGGTTACGTGGACGGCACCGCCGTGGTCCTTCGGTTGTTGACTCGTATCGCGCCGGACACCTACGTGGTGTCCTATGAAACGACGTCGTCACTGCGTACGTCCGCGACCAGCTGCAACTTCACTGGACCAGACCTCGATGGCGACGGGCAGCCCGATGTGCAGTTGGAGGTGTCGTCGGGCACGGTCTCGAGCACATGGGCCTTCAAGTGGACCGGGGACACGCTCGTCGTCAGGAGCGTGCCTGCCGCAGGGAAGGACGGTAAGAGTACGGCGTCGATCGCCGCCGCGCAGACGCCGCGTGACGATTCCGACCCGCCGCGCTTTTCGGAACTGGTCGTCGTACGACCAATGGTCCGAGCCGATTTCGAGGCGCGCGTGCTGGACTACGTCGATCTGCGGACGGCGCTCGAGGATGGGTTGCCGCCACAGCACGTCACGGACAAGCCCGCCGAGAACATCGAGCTCCAGCGAAAGTTGGCGCGGCGAATCCGGCACGCACGCGCCGGCGCTCGGCGCGGGGACATTTTCACTCCCGACATCAGCCTCGAGTTCAAGCGGATCCTCCTGATCGAGACGACACCCGAGGCCCGGGCGGTCATCATGGACGACAACCCGGGCTCGTTCTCGCACCACGTCAATAGCCGCTATTCGAAACGTCGACCCCTTTCGACGATGCCGGGAACGTTCCTCCGGGTGCTGCCCTCCCTCCCAGACGGCCTCGAGTATCGCTTTCTCGGTCCTGATTTGATTCTGCACGACACCAAGGCGAATCTGATTCTCGACACGATGCCCTGCGCCATCCCTTGCCTCGATAACGTCAGGTAGCGCCGGAGCCAATCGGTCCACTTCGGTCAAGCTTCCATCGGATGAAGAGAGTCACGCTCGTCACGCTGTTGCTCGCCACGCTCGGTACGGTGGTGGGCCTTGCACTCCAGGCCGGCGTTTACGCCCAGGCACCCGCGTGGAGGGCCGACTTCGCCGAGGCGCGACGTGTCGCCGGGCTGCTGCCGGGACGCAAACCCTTGCGCGTCAACGTCCTCAAGTTCGCCGAGAGCCGGCGGCCGAAGAACTTCAGCGTGAAAGGTGCCCCGGCGGAGCCAAGCGTGCAGGCCCGCACGGTGTTCCAGGTGGTCTACGCGGATGGTACGGTGATGGTCGACGCGGGGATGAACCAGCAGATTCACCGCTTCTTCGGACGAGGCTCGGACGAGCCCTACGACGCCGAGGCCGCGCGCCAAGTCGAGGCCGCGCTCGACCGCGCCCGGCTCATCATCGTCACTCACGAGCACGGTGATCACGTCGGAGGCGTCGTCGCCTCGCCGCGGGCCGCCGATCTGGCGTCGAAGACGATTCTCACCCGCGTGCAGTTGCAGACACTGATGACCGCACCACAGATGCCCGAGATCCGCCTGACCACGGACGCCGCGCGCCGCTACACGGCCGTGGACTACGACGACTATTACCCGGTGGCGCCGGGCATGGCGTTGATCAAGGCGGCCGGCCACACGCCTGGTTCTCAAATGGTGCTCGTCTCGCTCGAATCGGGCCGGGACGTGCTGCTCATCGGCGACTCGGCCTGGCACATGGACAGCGTGCGCCAGATGGTTGGCAAGGACGCGCCGTGGATCGTCGAGGACCAGCCGGCGGTGCTCGATCAATTACGCTGGCTCAATGGTCTCGTGCGCACTGAGGCCAACCTCACCATCGTCGCCAGTCACGACGACGACGAGCGGCGTCGATTGATCGACTCGGGCGTTCTCGGCGGCCGGCTCGAGTAGCGCTCGGAGATATCGTCGCTGGCTGTCTGTCAGGCGCGTCGGCGCACGCGCAGGGCGGTGACGAACATGCCGCCGACGATGGCGAAGGCGGCGATGCCCGCGACCTGCACCCATCCGCCGATGTCGGCTGGGTGGGAGATGCGCCAGAACGCCGCCCAGACATCGAAGGGCGCGTTGGGTTGCGTGCGACTGTGGTCCATGGCATCCAGCACGGCAAGCAGCGCGGTCGCGCCGACCGCCAGTGCCGCCGCCGACACGAGTCCCGGACCAAAGAGTCCACCGGCCTGGCTCGGCGTGGCGCCCTCGGCCGGGTCCTCGAGCACTGGCTCGCGAACGCCGAAGGGGGCAAACCGGTTGAGCATGAGCAGCCCCGGGACACCGACCACGAGCGTGGCGAGAAAGAACGTGGACCACCCGAAAGCGGCGACGGCAAACCCGGTGATGGGACCTGCCAGGACGCGGGGGAGCGCGAACAGGCTCGAAAACAGCGCGTACTGCGTGGCGGAAAACCGCTTCTCCGTGAGGCGCAACAGCAGCACCGAGAAGGCGCCCGTACCCATTCCCGACGTCA
>Ga0070670_100003176_pt1 | contig 13576 bp, 12 predicted proteins | sample KBSS63metaG_FD_64665 | JGI IMG/M metagenome (GOLD analysis project Ga0070670, IMG submission 64665) | Switchgrass rhizosphere microbial communities from Kellogg Biological Station, Michigan, USA - KBS S6-3 metaG | ecosystem: Host-associated > Plants > Roots > Rhizosphere > Soil ... | reverse complement strand
TGAACGAACGGACGGCGCGCCCCTGTGGATCGATGAACTCGATGGTGATCTTGTCGGCGGCCGCCTTGAGGTAGTAATCGATCGCGATGCCGCGCGACACCGACCGCGTAGCGTCCGCCGGACGGAACAACACCACCGGTTCGTTCGTCATTTCGCGGGTGACCTGACGCAGCACCGAAATGTTGTCCATGACGTAGAACGATCGGCCGTGCGTCGCGATGACGAGGTCGTCCCCCTTGATCTCGATTCCGTGCACCGGCGTCACTGGCAGTTCGAGCCGCAGCGACTGCCAGTTCGCCCCGTCGTCGAACGACACGTAGATGCCGTTCTCGGTGCCCAGGAACAGCAGGCCCTTGCGCTTCTTGTCCTCGCGGATCGCGCGCGCGTAGTCGCCGGGGGGCAGGCCGTTGACGATCTTGGTCCACGTTTTTCCGTAATCCGACGTCTTGTAGACATACGGCGCGCGATCGGCACGCTGATAGCGATTGCCGGCGAGATACGCGGTCCCTGCCTCATGCGGCGATGCTTCGATCAGGCTGATTCGGGTGAAATCGGGCAGATCCGGCGGCGTCACACGCTCCCAGTTCTTGCCGGCGTCCCGCGTCACGTGGACGTAGCCATCATCCGAGCCAGCCCAGATCACGCGCCCGTCGACGGCGCTCGGCGCGAGCGTGAATACCACCGCATAGGTTTCGACCCCCGTCTGATCGAGAGTGATCGGACCGCCCGAGGGCCCCATGGTTGCGGGATCGTGGCGCGTCAAGTCGGAGCTGATGCGCTCCCATGACTGTCCGGCGTTCGTTGTCTTCCACACGTGCTGCGACGTCGCGTAGAGCGTGTTGGGGTCCGTCGGCGAGAACACGATCGGGTACGTCCACTGGAATCGCTCGCCGATGTCGATGGACGAAAAGCCCATCGGATTGTCGGGCCACACGTTGATCGCCCGCTCTTCGCCGGTGCGCCGGTTGATCCGCGTCAGCAGTCCACCGTAGCTGCCGGCGTAGAACACATCGGTGTCGGCCGGATCCGGCGCGATGTAGCCGCTTTCGCCGCCCCCCACTGCGTAGAGCGTCCCCTCACCGCTGCTCGGCACGCAGGCCGTGCTGTTGTCCTGCTGCGCGCCGCAGACGTGATACGGCACGTGCGCCGTGGTGATGACGTTGTAGAACTGCGCCGTCGGAAAGTCCTGGTCCGTCCAGCTCTCGCCGGCATTCGTCGAGACGTTCGCGCCGCCGTCGTTGCTGTTGATCATCCGCTTTGGATCGTTTGACGCGATCCAGAGATCGTGGTTGTCGCCGTGAGGCACCCGCATCGCCCGGATCGTTTTCCCGGCGTCAGTGGATCGATAGATCCCGGTGTTCAGGATGTAGACCGTGTCTTTCGTCTGCGGATCCGCGTAGATGCGCGTGTAATAGAACGCGCGCTGACGCAGCCGGCGATCCTCGTTGACCTTCTTCCAGGTCTTCCCCGCGTCGTCCGAGAGGAACACGCCGCCCTCGGCGGCTTCGATGATCGCGTAGACGCGATTTGAATCCGCGCCCGAGGCGGTGACGCCGATCTTTCCCCAGATCGGCTTTGGTAGTCCGTCGTTCTTGGTCAGTTCCGTCCAGCTCGCGCCGCCGTCCGTCGTCTTGAAGAGGCCGCTGCCCGCCCCGCCGCTGGACAGCGAATGGGGCGTGCGAGAGACCTCCCACAGGCCTGCGTACAGAACGTCCGGATTCTTGGGATCCAGCGCGAGATCGACGGCGCCAGTTTTCCCGTCGCGGAAGAGGGACTTCGTCCACGTCTTCCCACCGTCGCTGGTCTTGAAGATCCCTCGATCTTCGTTTGGACCGTAGGGATCGCCGAGCGCTGCCACATACACGATGTCCGGGTTGCCCGGATGCACCCGGATACGCGCGATCGCAAGGGTCTTCTCCAGGCCGACGTGGGTGAAGGTTTTTCCGCCGTCGACTGATTTGTAGACACCGTCGCCTTGCAGGATATTGCCGCGCAGTTCGGTCTCCCCCATTCCCACGTAGACCACGTCCGGGTTCGATTCCGATACCGCGACCGCTCCCACCGATGACGACGTGAAGAACTTGTCGGATACCGGGCGCCACGTCACGCCGCCGTCAGTCGTCTTCCACAGCCCGCCGCCGGTCGCACCAAAGTAGTACTCGAGCGGCCGCGCGGCGCTGCCGGCCACCGCCTGCGATCGTCCGCCACGCGCCGGCCCAATCGAGCGCCAGCGCAGCCCGCGAAACATCGCGGGATCGATTGCGGTCGTCGTCGATGTTGCGGGCGCGGTCGCCGGCTGCTGCGCGCGAATGGAAACCGGGTCGCGGCTGGTCGCAGCGATCACGAGTGCCACGGCGAAGACCAACTGAGCGGTGAAACACGTCTTCATGGGGCCGATGCTAATCGATGGCACGCGACAGGCACAACTACGGTCGAGGTCCGCCTCACTGACGGTAGGCGGCGACATACAGGAGTCGCTAAGTCGTTGAAAATGCGGCTGGCTGAGCCTGAGCTAGCGCGGGCACGCCTTGTGCTCAAACCGGAGCAGGAGGGCAAGATGCTTTTTACGATCGCGGTGATTCTGCTGGTGCTGTGGCTCCTCGGAATTGTCAGCGGGTACACCCTGGGCAACTTCATTTATGTCCTGTTGGTGATCGCGCTGGTGCTCTTTGTGGTTGGCCTCGTCAGCGGCCGCCGCACAGTTTGAAGAGCCTGAGCTCAAGGTCCATCACGTAGGACACAGGGCGCTGGGCGGCTAAGGGATTGGCCGGTAGCCAATCGCTTGGCCGTCCGCTCGCGCCGCTGTTTCGCCGGCATTTGAAGTTTTCCTAATATTTCTGCGCATTTCCGCGCGGTACGGCTGTTGCTCAGCCTCACGCGTGGATTCTTCCATGCCCAGACCGCACTCGGGGTCCGCCTATCGCGAAGAGGGCGGTCTATCCGCAGGCCTTCACGCCAATTCCGAATTGCGCAACCCGCAGCTGGATTGCTCGCACTGCGAGCACACGCTGGAATGCGTAGAGCAGAGTCGGCGTTCAGGCACGTGGCTGGGTTCGTTCATCTGCCCGAACTGCCGGAGCGAGTACTTTTATGCTTACCGGTGGAGTCGGCTGATGCGGAAGATCTGAACGATTTCCTTTTTTCTCGCTCGCGTCAGACAGTAGACAGCAGGCGCCAGGCACGAAATTTCGGTCTCCTCCGGGCCGGGATGCCGTTTCAGCTTGCAGCGCTGGCCTGGTGAAATGCTCCGCCCTGCTGTCTACTGGCTGACGCGCACTCCGTTCCGGCCGCTCGGCTATTCTTCCTTTTCTTCGATCAAATCTTCCTCATTCCAGGGGCTGGGCTGCGGGCCCGGGACGATCCCGGCGATGTCGGGATCCTCCTCCCCATCGGGGCGCTGGGGCTCGTTCGCCTTTCGCGTCTTCGCCTCTTCGCGGCGCCGGGTTTTCTCCTGCTGGCGCTCCTGCTTGGCGCGTTCGCGCGCGCGCTTCTGTTGAGTCACTTTCGTTCGGTTCGCCATAGGACTTCTCCCAGATGTCGGCCGTCGCGCTGCGGTACAGCAAAAGGCCGGTCAGTGACCGGCCCTGATGGATTCGCGGGGGGTGCCGGGTGCACCCGGCTCGGTCATCACAGACAGATTCTAGCTGATCCAGCGCAGCACGGGTGGGCGATTCTTCTCTGTCGCTGCGCGCCGTACCGCTGAGGCTCTATCCTCGCGATAATGAGAGTCAAGCGGGTCCCGACTTTTTGGAGAATGGGCCGACCGTGGAGATGATGAACGCAATCGCGGAATTGAAGACGCTCCTTGGCCCGCGCGCCACGGACGCCGCCGCCGTTCGGGAGCATCACAGTCATGGCGAGTCGTATCACCCGGCCGCTCCGCCTGACGTCGTGTGCTTTCCGGCGACCCTCGATGAAGTCGTCGCGATCGTGAAAATCAGCGCGCGGTTCGGAGTGCCGATCGTTCCCTTCGGCGCAGGAACGTCCCTCGAAGGGCACGTCCAGGCCCTACGCGGCGGGATCTCAGTGGACCTCCGCGAGATGAAACGCATCGTCCGGATCAGTACGGACGATCTCGACGCCACCGTCGAGGCCGGCGTGACCCGCACGGAATTGAACCGGGCCCTGCGCAACACGGGACTGCAGTTTCCGATCGATCCCGGCGCCGACGCGACGATTGGTGGGATGACGGCGACGCGCGCATCCGGGACCACCGCGGTGCGCTACGGCACGATGCGCGAAAACGTGCTCGGGCTCACCGTCGTGCTCGCGGATGGACGTGTCGTGAAGACGGGCACACGCGCCCGGAAATCGTCCGCCGGCTACGACCTGACGAGAATGTTCGTGGGCTCGGAAGGAACGCTCGGCGTCATCACCGACATCACCGTGCGGCTGCACCCGATTCCCGAGGCGGTCGCCGCCGCGGTCTGCGCATTCGACACGATCAAGGGCGCGGTCGACACCGTCATCGCGACCATCCAGCTCGGCGTGCCGGTCGCGCGGATCGAGCTGCTGGACGACGTCCAGGTAGACGCCGTCAATCGTCACTCGAAGACGTCGTACGCGGTGGCAGACACCCTGCTGTTCGAGTTTCATGGCGACACGGAACACGCGGTGTCGGAGCAGGCAAAGGTCGTCGAGGCGCTTGCCGCCGAGCGCGGCGGGCGCGGCTTCCAGTGGGCGACCCGGCTCGAGGATCGCGAGCGCCTCTGGCACGCCCGCCACGACGTCCATTTTGCCGCGCTGGCGCTGCGGCCCGGCTGCCGTTCGATGGCCACCGATGTGTGCGTCCCGATCTCGCAGCTCGCGGAGTGCGTGCTGCAGACAAAGGCCGACCACGCCAATGTCCCCTTCCCCGTGTGCCTCGTGGGCCACGCCGGTGACGGCAACTTTCACGTGATCTACCTGATGGACCCGGACAACCCGGCGGAGCTCGACGAAGCGCGCCGTCTGAACGAGCGGATGGTCGCGCGCGCGCTCGCGATGGGCGGCACGTGCACGGGCGAGCACGGTGTGGGCTACGGCAAGATGAAGTTCCTCGCCGCCGAACACGGGGAGAACGGCGTCGAGGTGATGCGTGCGATCAAACGCGCGCTCGATCCCGACAACCGGATGAATCCGGGGAAGATCGTGGAGATCTGACGCTGAATAATGAATGATGAATGATGAAAATTGAATGATGAAAATTGAATGCATTCGACAGTTCAGCATTCATCATTCATCATTCGCCGTTGCCAGCGCCCGCTTCCCCGCCGCGAGCACCTTCAGGATCGCATCGACATCGTAGACCGCGCCGCCCCAGGTTCCGCCGCTGACGTCCTGGAGCGCGGCCCAGAGGCGCGTGTCGTCGGGCAGCGCGGGGTCGGCGGCAAGATCCGGCCGCGCCGCGCGGCGTTCCAGGATGCGCGTGCCCGCCTCCGCTCCAGCCGCCACGCCACCCTCGCCCACGAAGTTGATCCTCCCCTCGAGCGTGCGCGTGTCGATCGCGATTTCGATCAGATCGCCGTCGCGCAGCTTGCCGAGGGGTCCGCCACCGAGCGCCTCGGGCGAGACGTGACCGATGCAGGCCCCGGTCGATACGCCGCTGAATCTCGCGTCGGTGACGACAGCGACCTGTTTACCGAACGGGAGGTAGCGCAGCGCGCCGGTCAGCTGATACGTCTCCTCCATGCCTGCGCCCATCGGTCCGCGGCAGATGAGCACGAGCACGTCACGCGCCTGAATTCTTCCTCGCTTGATCGCGGCGATGGCGTCGCGTTCTGAGAGGAACACCTTGGCCGGGCCGGTGAGGCGATACACGCCATCCGGTCCGACGACGGACGGATCGATCGCGGTGCTTTTGATGACCGAGCCTTCCGGCGCGATGTTGCCGTGGGGAAAGCAGACGGTCGGCGTCAGGCCCCTGCTCGACGCCGCTTCCGCCGACATGATCACGTCGTCTGGATCGATGCCGTCGCAGTCCTGGAGTTGACGGCGAAGCCGAGTACGGCGTTCGGACGATTCCCACGCGTCCAACTGGTCGCCGAGCGTCAGGCCTTCGGCGGTCAGGGCCTGCGTCTCGAGCAGGCCGAGCCGCCGGAGATGCAACAGGACCTCGGGAACGCCGCCGGCGAGAAAGACCTGCACGGTCGCGAAGTGCCGCGGCCCGTTTGGCAGTGCGTCGACCAGGCGAGGGACCTGCCGCGCGACCCGCGACCAGTCCAGGGCCGTGGGCCGGCGCAGCCCCGCCGCGTGCGCGATCGCCGGCAGATGCAGGATCAGATTCATCGAGCCGCCGAACGCCGCGTGCACGACCATCGCGTTGGTCAACGACGCGTCGGTGATGATCTCACGTGTGTTCGTGCCGCGCGCTTCGAGCGCCATCAGCGCGCGCGCCGAGCGGCGGGCCGTGTCGAGCCAGATCGGATGACCCGATGGCGCGAGCGCGGAATGGCCGAGCGACAGTCCGAGCGCCTCGCCGACGACCTGCGCGGTCGCCGCGGTGCCGAGAAACTGGCAGCCGCCGCCCGGCGACGCGCAGGCCCGGCAGCCGACGTCGGCCGCCTGTTCGAGGGTGATTTCGGCATGGGCGAAGCGCGCGCCAATCGTCTGCACCCGCCCGGCATCCTCTCCCTGTTCCGGCAGCAGGGTGACGCCGCCGGGCACGAGCACGCACGGCAGATCGTGCATGGCCGCGAGCGCCATCATCATGGCGGGCAGCCCCTTGTCGCACGTGGCGACGCCGAGCACGCCGCGCCGCGTCGGCAGCGATCGGATCAGCCGCCGGAACACGGTGGCGGCGTCATTGCGAAACGGCAGGCTGTCGAACATCGCGGTGGTGCCCTGCGAACGTCCATCGCACGGATCGGTGCACGCGGCGGCGAACGGTACGGCGCGATGTTCTGTGAAGACGCGGGCCGCCGCTTCCATCAACAGCCCCACTTCCCAGTGGCCGGTGTGGTACCCGAGCGCGATCGGTGTGCCGTCAGCTGCGCGGATGCCGCCGTGGGTCGACAGCATCAGGAATTCCTTTCCTCCGAGCAGCGCCGGGTCCCAGCCCATGCCGGCGTTCTGCGTCCAGCCGAACAGATCGCCGGACGGGCGCTCGCGCAGCATCTCGGCGGTCAGCGGCAGCGCGCCCGAAGGACCGGGCACGCGCGTCCGCACGTTCATCAGCTGTTCATCTTCGAAGGCGAATGGATTCGGTGCCATGGTGGAAGAGGGAATCCCTGAATCACTGATCCTTGAATCGGCCGCTCGGCCGACTTCAACGATACAGCCATTCCAGGATCTGAGGATTCGTGGGTTCGCGGATCGACGGATCTTCGGATTGCCGATGAGGGACTCCCGGATTCGGGATTCCCGGATTGGCGATTAGGGATTAGAGGGATTGGGCCGTCCGCTGTGGCTGTGAGGCGGCGATGTGGGGTACGATACGGGTTCATTGTTTTGCAAGGAGGAATGCAATGTCTCTCAAGATCGGCGACACTGCGCCGGACTTCGAAGCGGAGACCACGCAGGGGCGCATCCGCTTTCACGAGTGGATCGGCGATGCATGGGCGGTGCTGTTTTCGCACCCGAAAGACTTCACACCCGTGTGCACGACCGAACTCGGCTACATGGCGCGCATCAAGCCGGAGTTCGACAAGCGCAACGTGAAGATCATCGGCCTCAGCGTCGATCCGGTCGGCCACCATGAGCGCTGGGCCACAGACATCAAGGAAACGCAAGGGCACGCGCCGAACTACCCGATGATCGGTGATACCGATCTCAAAGTTTCGAAAGCCTACGGGATGCTCCCCGCTGACCTCGAAGGTTCGTGCGATGGCCGTACGGCCGCCGACAACATGACCGTCCGGAACGTGTTCGTCGTCGGTCCCGACAAGAAGATCAAACTCATTCTCGTCTACCCGATGACGACCGGCCGGAACTTCGACGAGGTGCTGCGGGTGATCGATTCGCTGCAGTTGACGGCGAAGCACAAGGTCGCGACGCCGGCGCAATGGAAGCACGGCGACGACGTGATCATCGCGGGCTCGGTGTCCGACGACGAAGCGAAAAAGACCTATCCGCAGGGATGGAAGTCGCCACGGCCGTACATCCGGATCGTCCCGCAGCCTCGCCCGTAGTGATGGGGTTGCGCAAAAACGTGAAGGGGAAAAAAGCCGAAATGACGAGTTAATGCCGCGCCCGCGCGGCGACGATAAAGCGGGTAGGATGGCCGATAATCCGCTTCACGACGCGCGGGTGCAGCGAGGAATCTCTCTCGCCAGCATCGCGTCCACGACCCGTCTGAGTCCCCTCGTCGTCTCAGCGCTCGACAGTGGACGGTTTAGTGCTCTTCCCGCCGGCATTTACGCCAGGTCGTACGTTCGCGCCTTCGCCGGCGCCGTCGGGCTCGACGCCGATACGGTCCTGGCGAGCTTGGCCGATAGCCTCCCCGCCGCAGTCGAGCTGTCCCCGGAAATACTCGAGCAGGTCCGGCCCGACAAAACCTCGGGAGCGGCCCGGCTCGTATGCGACGTCGTTATTGATGTCGCATTCCTGTTCAGCCTGAGCGTCCTGATCGTTGGTGTCGTGTCCGAGTACTGCGGTCTGCCGTCGAGGGCGCTCCTGCGGCTCGCGCCCGGACCGATGGTCGGTTTGTGCGCCCCTGTCTGGGTCACCTACGAAGTGCTGCTCGGGCGCCTCGCCGGTCACCGGATCTTCTGGTCCGGCAGCTCCTTCTTGATCCCCTGGTCGATCGGCATCTGGTCGCTCTGGGGCGTGAGCCCCGCGGCGGTCATCAAGCGGGTCAGCTCCTGCTTCAGCTCTGCGAGCCTGGCCGCCGCACTGGCCTCGTTGATTCGATTCACGCGCTCTCCAGGATCGTTCTTGAGATCGTAGAGCTCGCCCATGTGGCGATCGGGTCCCCCGTCGCCGTGCGGGTAATGCATGTACTTCCACTCTTCAGTCCGGACGCCGCGGATGTTGGGGGTGTACGGGAATTCCTTCTCATAGTTGTAGTAGTAGAACCAGCTCTTTCGCCACGCCGGGTCGCCGTTCCGTACGAGCTGCACCCATGAACGGCCGTCGACGCCGGCGAGCGCCGGCGCGCCCGCCAGCTCCAGCAGACTGGGCGCCATGTCTTCCGTGAGAACCTGCTGCTCGATCACCCTCGGGGTCTTCGTCAACGCCGGATAACGGACCGCCATCGGGATCCGGATACTCGGCTCGTGCATGGTTCGCTTGTCGACCATCCCGTGCTCCCCTTCGAGCAGCCCGTTGTCGCCGACGAACACGATAATCGTGTTATCGAGCTGCCGCGTCTCCTCGAGCCACGAATGCAGCCGGCCGACGCTCTCATCGACGCTGAGGATTGTTCCCCAGTACGCGTGCACCATATTCGCGAAGTCCGTCACTGCTTCGGGCCGATCGTCGGGAAACTTCTTCCGCCATTCGAAGAGCGGGCCGTAGATCCCGTGCCACGTAGAGCGACGCTGCTGGATCCATTCGGGCTTGTCGGCGAGCTCGAAGGCGCTCTCGGGATATCTCACCGGAACGTTGTCGAAGGTGTGCGCGTACTTCGGCTCCGGCGTGTAGAAACTGTGCGGCGCCTTGTGGCCGAGGATCAACATCCACGGCTTGCCACCGTGATCGCGCTTCAACCACTCGAGCGCCATGTCGGTGACCACGGTCGTGTAGTAGCCGTCGGCCGTTACGCGCCGCTCGCCGTTGATGTTGAACTCGGTGCCGTAGTACTTTCCCTGCCCCTTGTGCGTCACGAAGTAGTCGAATCCGGGACGCGGTGCGTCGTTGTTCTCACCCATGTGATACTTGCCGACGTACGCGGTCGTATACCCAGCCTGTTGAAGTACGCCGGGAAAGCTCGCGAGCCCGGACGGGAACTCCGTGAAATTGTTGGTGACGCCATGCTTGTGCGCGTACACGCCGCTCAGCAGCGAGGCGCGGCTCGGCGAGCAGAGCGAGGTCGTGCTGAACGCGTTGCGGAAATTGACGCCTTCGTTCGCGATGCGGTCGATCTGCGGAGTCTTCAGATGCGGATGTCCGGCGTAGCCCACGGCATCCCACCGCAGGTCGTCGAGCAGGATGAACAGGATGTTGGGGCGCGACGAGGGCGCCGGCGCTCGTGGTTCGCGCCGGCAGCTCGCCGCCGATACAAGTACGACGGAGGCGACGATCGCGATCACCAATCTGCGCATCAGAGCGCCTCATGATAACGGGAGGATGGGTTTGGATCGATACGTAATGGTTGCGCTCGGCGGCGCGATCGGCGCGCTGGCGCGATACCAGCTCGCCGCCATGATTCAGGCGCGCGTGCCCATCGGTTTTCCGTGGGGCACGTTCGTCGTGAACGTCTCGGGGTGTCTGGTGATGGGGATTGCCGCGACGATCTTGACGGACCGCCTCGTGGTCCATCCGAACTGGCGATTCCTCATCCCGATAGGGTTCATCGGCGCGTACACAACATTCTCGACGTTCGAGTACGAGACGTTCAGGGCGGTCACGGAAGGCAGCTGGATGATTGGGGCGGCCAACGTGGTCGGCAGCGTCGTCGCCGGCTACGTCGCGCTGTGGCTGGGCATCCTGCTGGCGCGGGCGTTGTAGAAGGAGATCGTGATGTTGAAAGCAGGCCCGGCGAAGAAGGTGACGATTTACCTCGGAGAGGATGTGCACCGCGGTCGCCAGCCCCTGTACCTTGCGATCCTCAATTATCTCTTCTCGCACCGCGTGTCCGGTGCGACGGTGTTCAAGGGCGTCGCGGGTTTCGGAGCGCACCATCATCTGCACACGGCGCGGATTCTCGAAATGAGCGCGAACCTTCCAATCAAGATCGAATTCGTCGAAACCGTCGAGATGCTCGAGAAGATTCTCCCGGAGCTGCTCGAGCTCTCTGGCGACGCAATCGTCGATGTGCAGGACACAAACGTCCTGCACGTCGGCAACCCTAATCCAAGAAACGACGCAAATCCCTAGCTGTTGACTTTCGCCGTTTATTCGCCTACCCTCCCCTTTTCGGCGGAGTGCCGGGAAGGAGTACGCGATGGACGAGAAGGCTCTGATTCTCAAGTTCTGGAAGAAAGAAGCTCCCGCGACGCGAAAGGTCCTTTCACGGATTCCGCAACAGGCAACCGAGTATCGGCCTGATCCGAAATCGCGTACGGTGCGCGAGATCGCCTGGTTGATCGTGCGGGAAGAAATAGTACTGGCCGGCGGGCTGGACAAGGGTGTGCTCGAGTGGGAAGAAGTGCCCGCGCCCGCGACCATGAAGGAAGTGGTCGACGCCTACGACCGTCATCACGACGGCCTGACGAAGAAGCTCGAAAGTCTCGCCGACGCACGCTGGGCCGCGAAAGTACCCTTCGTCTATGCCGGCCAAACGGTGATGAACGAAACAGGTTACGACAACGCGTGGGGCTTCCTGTTCGACATCATTCACCACCGCGGACAGCTCTCGACCTATCTGCGGCCGATGGGTTCGACGGTCCCGTCGATCTACGGGCCGAGTGCGGATGAATCGATGTGAGGCCGGTCTGAAGGCCGCGGCTATCGTGAGGCCGGCCTAAAGGCCGGCACCACCGCGCTATCCGCCGGCCATCGCGCCGACCACCAGGAACGGTTCGGTCGCGGCGATCACCTCTTCGGGCAGACGCGTATGCGGCGGGTCGTGCGACAAATCCTGCTCGCACGCGAAGAACCTGACGAACGGACGACGGCGGTGCGTGACGTGATCGCGGATCGTCCCGCGAAGCACGGGGTACCGATCCTCGAGCGCGTCCAGCACCGCCCCAACCGTGGGTTCGCCGCTCACGTCGAGCACCACCTCGTCGTCGATCCGCGCCAGCGTTCGGAGATGCGCGGGAAGTTGCACCCTGATCATTGCAGCGTCTGCACCTCAACCGAGAGGACCGGGGGCAGGTCGTGGACGACCGCGCTCCACGTGTCGCCCGCGTCCGCCGACGCGTACACCTGGCCGCCGGTCGTGCCGAAATACACGCCGCAGGAATCGAGCGAGTCGACCGCCATGGCGTCGCGCAGCACGTTGACATAACAATCGCGCTGCGGCAGACCCTTCGTCAACGGCTCCCATTCGTTGCCGCCGGTGCGGCTGCGGTAGACGCGCAGCTGGCCGTCTGGCGGAAAGTGCTCAGAGTCGCTCTTGATCGGGACGACATAGACGGTTTCCGGCTCGTGCGCGTGAACGTCCATCGCGAAGCCGAAGTCCGTCGGCAGGTTGCCGCTGACTTCGGTCCACGACTCCCCCGCGTCGTCGCTGCGCATCACGTCCCAGTGCTTCTGCATGAAGAGCGTGCCGGGGCGCGATCCGTGCATCGCGATGCGATGGACGCAGTGGCCGACCTCGGCGTTCGGATCTGGAATGCCCTGGGACTTCAACCCGCGGTTGATCGGCCGCCACGTCTTCCCGGCATCGTCCGTGCGGAACGCGCCGGCGGCAGAGATTGCGATGAATATCCGGTCGTGATTCGACGGGTCGATGAGGATCGTGTGGAGGCAGAGCCCGCCCGCTCCCGGCTGCCATTTCGGCCCCGATTGGTGGGTGCGAAGTCCGGGCAGCTCCTGCCAGTTCTGGCCGCCGTCCGTCGTACGAAAAATCGCCGCGTCCTGGATGCCGGCGTAAACGGTGTCCGGGTCCGTCAGTGACGGCTCGAGGTGCCACACGCGTGCAAATTCCCACGGGTGCGGTGTGCCGTCGTACCACTGGTGGGTCCCGGGTGTTCCTTCGTAGGCGAACTTGTTGCCGACCGGCTCCCACGTCTTTCCGCCGTCGTTGGAACGCTGGATCATCTGGCCGAACCAGCCAGAGCTTTGCGATGCGTAGAGGCGCTTCTGGTCGACCGGCGATCCTTTGACGTGATAAATCTCCCAGCCGGCGAACTGCGGTCCGCTGACCTCCCATTTCTTCCGCGCCCCGTCTGAGGTGAGCACGAAGGCCCCCTTTCGCGTGCCGACCAGCACTCGTACACCGCTCATTCCTGTCTCCTTCCGCAAGCGCGCGCGGCGCTCCCCTGTATTGTCGATCGGGTTGGGGGAAAATCGACAACCGCGGCGCCCCAGGTAAACTGAGTGGATGTCATCTCGTCGATCGTCGGTTGAACCACTAGATCATCTCGGAGACTTCACAACCTCACCTCGCGTGTTGCCGATTGCCGGGCTTGCCGTCGTGATCGGCGTCGTCGCTGCGTTCGTGGCGGCAGCTCTTCTGCAGCTGATTGGGCTATTCACCAACCTATTTTTCTTTCAACGCATCGCCACTGCTCTGGTGTCCCCGGCCGGCCATCACCTCGGCCCGCTGGTTATCGGCGTTCCGGTGCTCGGCGCGCTCATCATCGGCACGATGGCGCGCTACGGATCCGAGCGCATTCGCGGCCACGGGATTCCCGAGGCGATCGAAGCAATCCTGATCAGCGGCAGCCGGGTGGAACCGAAGGTGGCGGTACTCAAGCCGTTGTCGTCCGCGATTTCGATCGGTTCGGGCGGGCCGTTCGGGGCGGAGGGCCCGATCATCATGACCGGCGGCGCGGTCGGCTCGCTCATCGCGCAGTTCTTCCACCTGACGAGCGCCGAACGCAAGACG
>Ga0070670_100003175_pt1 | contig 13577 bp, 9 predicted proteins | sample KBSS63metaG_FD_64665 | JGI IMG/M metagenome (GOLD analysis project Ga0070670, IMG submission 64665) | Switchgrass rhizosphere microbial communities from Kellogg Biological Station, Michigan, USA - KBS S6-3 metaG | ecosystem: Host-associated > Plants > Roots > Rhizosphere > Soil ... | reverse complement strand
CAGATGGGCGCATCGATTCTTGCGCTCATCCTGCAGCGGCCGCTTCGGGCGGTCGAGTACCCTCGCGGAGCGTCCGATCTGGTGATGTCTGCGACTGAAGCGGCGTCTCTGTCCGCATCATCGGCCGGGCTCACGCTTCGCGCGTGGTTGCAGGCCGCTTTGCAGATTCATGCGCGCGTTGCGTTCAGGTCCGCGGTCGACGCCCAGCGCGCATTCTCGGAGCTTGCGAGCATGCGCCAGAGCCGGAGTGAGGGGGCGGCGGCCCTCCAGCTGTTGATGCACACGACGTCGGCAGAACCATCAAAAGAACCGGCGACGCTGGCGCATGCGCCGGCCTCTGCTAAAAGGTAAGCCTCGCTGCCAGCTGCATGATACGGCCGTTGGCCTGCGCCGTCCGGCGACCGAACAATGGGTTCTGCGACAGCGCTCCCGCATTGACCCAATACAGCGTGTTGTCGACAGCCGTGTAGTTCGGTCGATTCCAGAGATTGTAGGCTTCCCAGATCACCAGCAAATGTCGAGATTCGCCAATCTCAAACCGGCGCGCGATGCGGGGATCAAGGGAGGACTGGTACGGAAGCCGATACTGATTCCACGTCGTATTGGGCGCCAGATCGTTGAACGCGTTGCGGTCGCCGTTGATATCGCCGTTCACGTACGCGGTGAATGGGCGGCCGGTCTGCAGCGAGTAGACGAAGCCCCACTCCCAATCGGCGATTAGGCGCTTGGAAAGTCCACGGCGATTCACGGCGAGCATCGACGTGTCGTACACCGTCGATATCGTCAGGTCATGATGCCCGTCCGCATCGTCGGGCGCGCGCGTGGTGAGTGTGTTGCCCTGCATCGACAACGAACCACGGTCGTTGAGCCCTCCGAAGACCATCGCGATTGGCTGTTGTGGCGTTTCGGACGATTGCGAAAAGGTATACGCCACCGTATAGAACAGCTGCTGCAGGAGTCGGCCGCGGGCGTGAGCCGAGATGCCGTTATACACAGACTCGCCGGTGCTCTGGAACGAAATCACACGATCCAGTCCGGCGAAGCGCCCGCCGACGTTGATATCGACGGGTCGCGGCAGCCGTCCTCCGCGAGCGAACAAATATTCCACGCCGAATGAGCCGGCTCGATACTTCTCGATTTCCCACCCGGCACTCGCCTGATGCACACGCGCCGTCTTGAACGTCGGAGCGACGACCACCACCGACGCCGGCCGCGTGTGAGGCGGGTCGTTGCTGAAGGCCTGCGACAGCGCGGGAATCAATGTCGGCGTTGTGCCGTAAAAGAGTCCGTACGCGGCACGAAACACCTGCCTGCGTTCGCCCGGGGCATACGCCACTCCGACTCTAGGCGCCCAGTTATCGCGGCCCGTGTTGATGTCGTTGGCGAGAAAATCCTGGATGTCGTAGCGGACGCCAAGGTCCATCGTCAACGCGGGGGTGAGGCGCCACGCATCCTGCAGGAAAGCGGCGTACTGGTTCGCGTCCGGATGAACCGTTCCTGTCTCGAGCGTCTGCACGAACCAATCGCTCGAACCGTTGCGCGAGCCCGCCGCCGCTCGGGCGATCGTCTGAAATCCGAGCGTGGTGAGCGGGCCGAATGCGACCGCATTCCGATCCTTCAAGACGTCGGCGCCCGCTTTCATCGAATGTCCGCCCGTGATCCACGATACCGAGTCGCCCACCTGCAGCCGCCTGGTTGAAAACGCGTGCGGGCCAAATAGACTCGAGCCGGTCTGGGCGACGAAGCTGCCGCCCTGCCAGATGACCAGCGGCGGCGCCGAGGGCGGGTTCTCGTCGTCACGCGTATCCGCGTACTGCAACCGTGCCTCGTTGACCGCGGCATCCCCGATGGTGCTCGCCAGCGACCCGCTGCCCGAACGTGTACGCACGGTCGCCCGACCGTCGCTCGATAGGGCGGGTTGGAAACGCGTGGGCTCGATCGCCGAGCCCGCGAACTGTTGGTCGATGAACCGGATGGTGATGTGCTGTCGCAGGAAGTCGTTATCCATGCGGGCGAAGACCAGATCCTGCTCCTGGTCGCGCGGCAATCGCCGCAACGCTGGTTGCACAGCACTCAACGCTCCCTGACCGACGGGCGCGAACGGGCTGAGATCCGGCGATGCAGTTGCCGCGTCGATCTGACGCAACCCCTCGTAGCTGACCAGGAAAAAGCTGTGGCTCCTGACGACCGGGCCGCCAACGATGCCGCCGAACTGGTTTCTGCGGAACGGCGGCTTGGGAAGTCCAGCCTGGGCATCAAGCGTCTTCAGCCCATTGAGCGCCCGATGGCCAAAGAACTCATAGCCCGAGCCGTGAAACGCGTTTGCGCCAGCTTTCGTGGCCACGTTGATTGCAGCGGCTCCCCCGCGGCCGTTCTCGGCCGGAGCGCCGTTGGTTTGAATCCGTAAGGCCGCAACCGACGACTGGCTTAGCTGGTAAGGGATGCGCAGCGGGCCTTCGGCGCCCATCGGCTCGCCGGTAATGCTGCTCGTGTGATCGAACCCATCGATCACGATCCGGTTTTGCGTGCTGGGCAAGTCCATGACGCGGATCCCGCCGGTCTCAACATGCGTGGTGACCGCCGGTGTCAACTCCGCGAATCGAAGATACCGACGACCTTCGACCGGCAGCGCTTCGATTTCCGTTTCGGCGACAAATCCACTCGCGTGGGTTCGTCCAGACTCCAGGATCGGTGGATAGGGGTTGAGGGCGATTGTTTCCTGCAGCGGTGCCATGTGAAGACGCAGCTCGATCTGCATCCGCTGGCCGGGCAGCAGTGCGATGTCGTCTTGGCGCTGGCTGGCGAAACCATCGTGCGCGGCGGTTACCCGGTAACGTCCTGGCTGCAGCGCAGCGAAACCGAATTCCCCGTCGCCATCGGCGCGAGTATCACGCTCGGTTCCGGTGTCGACGTTGGTGATCGAGACGGCGGCAGCGCTGAGGACCTTGCCGTTCATGTCACCGACGCGTCCCCAAATCTCTGCAGTGTTCCCCTGCGCGAACGCAGGCGCGCAGCTGAAGAGCGCAACGACGAACAAGAGAGCGGCGATCAATCTGCTCTCACCTAATCAATACGTGTGCCACGTATAATTTTTTGCTGATGGCTTTCATCGCCCCGTTTCGCGCACTGCGGCCGACGCCCGCATCGGCCGCTCGCGTAGCGGCGGTCCCATACGACGTGGTCAGCGCTCAGGAAGCCCATGCGCTGGCCGCCGGTAATCCCCTGAGTTTTTTGCATGTATCAAGGGCCGAAATCGATCTGCCGGCTCAGACGGATCCTTACTCGGATGCCGTATATCGGAAAGCCGTCGAAAACTTCGCCACGCTCAAACGGCAAGCGCCCCTCGTGGACGAAGATTCGCCATCTCTATATGTGTACCGCCTCAAAATGGGGAAACACGTGCAAACGGGTGTGGCGGGGACGTTCTCAATTGATGAGTACGACCGAGGCGTGATCAAAAAACACGAGCACACGCGGCCCGATAAGGAGGACGACCGTACGCGCCACATGATCGAGCTGCATGCCCAGACGGGCCCGGTGTTTTTGACCTACCGCGCCTCAAACACCGTCGACAGAATCGTGCGCGACGTGATGGATGGACCGGCGCTTTTCGATTTCACCGCCCCCGACGGGGTGCAGCACACGATTTGGCGCGCGGAGGAGGCTGAACGCATCGAGCTTGTCGCCGCGTTTGATGCGATTCCGTCTCTGTACATTGCGGACGGACACCACCGTGCCGCCAGCGCAGCCCGAGCGCGCCAGCAGCTTCGCGCCGCCGGCGGCCAGTACTGCGAGGCGGATAGAGTGCTCGCCGTCGCCTTCCCGGACAGCGAGATGCAGGTGCTACCCTACAACCGCGTAGTGAAAGATCTCGGGTCGCACTCATCGTCGTCTTTCCTCGCGAAGCTGCGTGAGCGCTTCGATGTGCAAGACGGACCGGCGGCGCCCGCAAGGAAGGGGCAGGTCGCGATGTTTCTCGATGGCAGATGGCACACGATCGACCTCGGCAACGCTCCGCGTGATTTGACTGCATCCGACCGCCTCGATGTCAGCCGCCTGCAGGAGACCGTGCTCGCTCCGCTGCTCGGCATCGGCGACGTCCGCAGCGACAAGCGAATCGACTTCGTCGGCGGCGCGCGCGGCACCGGCGAATTGGAACAGTTGGTCGGGTCGGGCAAATATGCGGTTGCGTTCTCCTTGTATCCAGTCAGTGTGGACGACCTGATGCAGGTGTGCGATGCAGGTGGCATCATGCCGCCCAAGTCAACCTGGTTCGAGCCGAAGCTTCGGGACGGGTTGTTGTCCCATTTGATCTAGGTCGATCGGAGGGTGGACCTCGCTAGTCGTGTCCGCGTTCGGCCGCAGAATGAACGTTCTCATCGCAGACCAGTTCGAGCAGAGTGGCATCGACGCCATCGTTGCGTCGGGATGCGACGTCCTCTACGAACCGTCACTCGCTGATCAACAGCTCGCGGATGCGCTCACGACCAGGCGGCCGGACGTCCTGATCCTCCGCAGCACCCGGGTGACCGAACCGATGCTCGCCGATACATCGTTGTCGCTGATCGTTCGTGCTGGGGCCGGTGTGAACACCATCGATGTGGACGCGGCGTCGCGGCGCGGCATTTACGTGTCGAACTGCCCCGGGAAGAACTCGCATGCCGTCGCCGAGCTGACCTTTGCGTTGATCCTCGCGCTCGACCGGCGCATTGCAGAGAACGTCAGCGACTTGCGAGCCGGAAAATGGAACAAGAAGGAGTATTCGAAGGCACGCGGACTGTTCGGACGGACGCTCGGCATTCTGGGATACGGCAACATCGGCCAGGAAGTGGCGCGTCGCGCGCTCGCTTTTGGGATGCACGTCGTCGTTTGGAGCCGGCGGTTTGATCGAGGATCGGGGATCAGGGATCAGGGATCAGGGAGCGGAGATCAGCGATCAACGGCTCTTGATTCCCGACCCTCGATCCCCGATCCCCTGATAACGGTCCTCCCTTCGCCACAGGATGTCGCCGGACAATCGGATGTCTTGTCCGTGCATCTCGCCCTGGCGAGCGACACACGCGATTTCGTCAACGGATCGGTGTTCGATCGCCTCGAACCGGGTTCGTACTTCGTGAATACCTCACGCGCTGAGGTCGTCGATCATGCGGCGCTCGCCGCTGCTGTGCGCACGCGTGGCATCCGCGTCGCGCTCGACGTATTTGCGAAGGAGCCGCTATCGGGCTCCGGTGAGTTCACCGATCCGCTGCTGACGCTTCCGGGGGTAATTGGAACGCACCATATCGGCGCATCAACGGAGCAGGCGCAGGAGGCGATTGCGGCGGAAGCGGCGCGAATCGTGCGTGTCTACAAAGAGACCGGCCACGTTCCAAATGTTGTCAATCTGGCGTCAACGACACCGGCAACACACAGGCTGGTCGTGCGTCATCGCGATCGGCCAGGCGTGCTGGCGCACGTCTTCGACCATTTGCGCGCCGGCAATCTCAACGTCCAGGAAACCGAGAACATCGTGTTCGAGGGCGCCGAGGCCGCAATTGCGCGCATCAATCTCGATGGTGAGCCGCCGGCGAAGCTGCTGGAAACGATCGCTCGCGGCAACCAGGACATCTTGAATTTGTATCTCGTGAAGATCTAGTTGTACGAACGGAGCTGCTTTCATGCCTACAGCAACACGCGTGTTCAATTTCTCCGCCGGTCCCGCCGTCCTGCCGCTGGCGGTGCTCGAAGAGGCGCAGCGCGATTTAATGGCGCTGCCAGGCGTCGGGATGTCCGTCATGGAGATCAGCCATCGCTCGAAGACGTTCGAAGACCTGATGCACAAAGCGCAGGACGACATCCGCGCCCTCGCGGCGGTCCCTGCCAACTACAAGATCCTGATGCTGCAGGGGGGCGCCAGCCTGCAATTCTCGATGGTGCCGATGAATCTGCTCGGCGCGGGACAGACGGCGGATTACATCGACAGCGGTTCGTGGGCCGACAAGGCCGCGAAAGAAGCCAAGAAGGTCGGCAAAGTGAATATCGCCGCCACGACGAAGGGGGAGAACTATTCCCGGCTGCCAGATCCCGCTGAAATCACGCTCACAGCCGGTGCGGCGTACGTGCACATGACGAGCAACAACACCATCGAGGGCACACAGTGGAAGTCGCTGCCAGACGTCGGCGATGCACCGCTCGTCAGCGACACCTCGTCCGACATGTTCAGCGGCCCGATCGATGTCGCGCGGCACGCGTTGATTTACGCGGGCGCGCAGAAGAACCTCGGTCCCTCGGGCGTCACGCTGGTCATCATTCGTGAAGATTTGTTGCAACGTTCGGGCGACGCTCTCCCGATGATGCTGAACTACAAGGTGCAGGCGGAGAACGATTCGCTCTACAACACGCCGAACACGTTTGGCATCTACATCCTCGGTTTGACGATGAAGTACCTGCGGTCGATTGGGGGTTTGCAGGCAATCGCGAAAATCAACCAGCGCAAGGCCGCAAAGCTCTACGCGGAAATCGATCGAAGCGGTTTCTATCGAGGAACCGCCCGCACGCAGGATCGATCGGTGATGAACGTCACGTTCCGACTTTCCAGCGAAGACCTCGAGACGCTGTTTGTGAAGGAATCAACGGCCGCCGGTTTCGACGGGCTCAAAGGACATCGGTCTGTCGGCGGAATGCGTGCCTCGATCTACAACGCATTCCCCGAAGAAGGCGTCGATGCCCTCGTCTCGTTCATGCGGGAGTTCGAGCGGAAACACGGATAGTCGCACCTTTCACCGATGACACGGTGGCAGAGACGCAGAGACACCGAGCGACGGTCCTGCGCGTTCACGCCCTGTGTTTAGGTGGTAGGGGCGCGATAGGGCCGTCGCCGGCGACGTCTGCGCCGGCGGCGTGGCGGTTGCGCATCGCCGCCCTCCTCACCTTCGAACGTCCTGGCTGCCTCGATGAACCCGCGCCAGTGTTCGAGCGCCTCGGGCGCGTGGCCGTGAATCTCCAGCCAGGTCAGCGCTTCGCGGAAAGGTCCGCGGTGCATGAGCGCTCTTCGCGCGCGCGGTGAGAGGTGCAGGTCCAGCAGACGCCGTTGCAGGCTGAGGATATGCCGCAACCGTTCGACGTCGCGGCGTGCCAGCGGGAGCAGCCCGAGTGACCATGCCGGTTCCTTCTTCGGCCGGCCCTCGTCATCGAACACGACGGGCGGCTGTCTGAAATCGTAGCCGACGGGCACGAGCAACGTCCCGAGCAATACCGCGTTGGTAAGGGCCTCCGGCGTCTCGTCGAACTGACGCCGATAGGTGTCGAGGGCCACGAGCGATCTCCAGAGTCCTTCGCCCGCCCGCTTCTGCAGTTCCGGCGCAATCGGCTCGAGCAGCCGGCGTTCGGCGAGCATCCGGAACGCCTTTTCCGCCGACCCGGCGCGCAGCAGCTTGTAAATCTCTTCCATCAGACGCGCTGGAGCACTGCGTGCCAGCTCTCCCCGATGCGCGGCGATCGCCGCGTCGATCGGGGGATCGATGGTGAAATCGAGCCGTGAGGCCATCGACACGGCGCGAATCATCCGCACCGGATCTTCCTGGAAGCGTTCTGTCGGATCGCCGATGGATCGAATCACGCGCGCATCGAGATCTCGAAGTCCGCCTGTGAAGTCGATGATGGAGAAGTCGGCGATGTCGTAGAACAACGCGTTGACGGTGAAGTCGCGGCGGAACGCGTCTTCTTCCGGTGTTCCGAATGTGTTGTCGCGGTGGAGCATGCGATCGTGATGCCCGGTATGCGCGCCATGTTCGAGAGGGATGCCGTCGTGCGGCTCTTCAGGGAGGGCGAGTTCAGCGGCCGTCAGCTGGCGGCGGAAGGTGGCCACTTCGATCGTCTTGGCGCCGAAACGAACGTGAGCCAGTCTGAAGCGCCGTCCGATGATCCAGCAGTTCTTGAACAGACGCTTGACCTGATACGGATGCGCGTCGGTGCCGATGTCGAAGTCCTTTGGGCGGCGGCCGAGCAGCAGGTCGCGAACGCTGCCGCCGACGAGGTAGGCCGCGTAGTTGTTTTGGTGCAGGCGGTAGAGAACCTTCAGCGCGTCGGGGTCGACTTGTTTGCGCGAGATTGCGTGCTCCGCGCGAGGCACGACCACCGGAACGGCCATTGGGGCGATTGTAACAAAGCGTCTCCGGACGTTAGGATGTTCGCATGCGCCTGACGGTGCTCGCGATGGCGGCGGTGCTGGCGGCTCACGTGGCGGATGCGGCGGAGCCTGCATCGTTGACGCGTGCGCGCACGCTGTACAACGCCGCCGACTACGACGGCGCGATCGCGGCGGCCGCGCTCGCACGCACACAGACGCCGCCGGCCGATGCCGCTGCCCTCGTCGAAGCGCGCGCACGGCTCGAACGCTTCAGACGAAATGCCGATCCGGAGGATCTGTTGGCCGCGCGGGACGCGCTGAACACGATCCGCGCGGCGGCGCTGGCTGGCCGTGATCAGGTCGACTTTCTCGTTGGGCTGGGGCAGTCGTTGTATCTGACCGATTTTTTCGGTGCGGCGGCCGAACTGTTCGATACGGCCCTCGAGCGTAGCGCGCCGCTTCCCGATCGCGATCGCATGCTGCTGCTCGACTGGTGGGCGACCGCCGTCGATCGCGAGGCGCAGGTGGCACCGCCCGAACGGCGCGCGCGTCTCGCCGCGCAGATTACCACCAGAATGCAGGACGAGCTCCGCCGCGATCCTGGAAGCGCGCCGGCGAATTACTGGCTGGCGGTGGCGGCACGTGCCGGCGGCGACCTCGACGCCGCGTGGGACGCGGCGGTGGCGGCGTGGGTGCGCGCGATGCTCGGTCCTGCCACCGAACAACTGCGAGCGGACCTCGACCGCCTCGTGATGCAGGCCGTGATCCCTGAGCGAGCGCGTGCGCACCGCGCGCGTGACCAGGTGGATTCCACCGACGCGATGCGCGCGCAGTGGGAGGCGGTGAAGCAGCAGTGGAAGTAATTACGGCTTAGCGTCCCGCCAGTTATCCGCAATGCCGACGTCGACATCGAGGGGAACGTCCAGCTTCACGGCGCTCTCCATACGTTCGCGCACCAGCGCCGCGGCGTCGTCCACTTCTGCCTGTGGTGACTCGAACAGCAACTCGTCGTGGACCGTGAGGATCATGCGCGTGCGCAGCTGGCGTCGCCGAAGCTCCCCGTGCAGATCGATCATGGCGCGCTTCAGGATGTCGGCGGCCGTTCCCTGGATCGGCATGTTCACCGCTTCGCGCTCGGACTGCGCGCGCATCTGAAAGTTTCGACTCAACAGGTTCGGCACCAGTCTCCGCCGTCCGAACATCGTCTTCACGACGCCGGTACGGCGCGCGTCTTCGAGCATCTGATCGATGAATATGCGCACCTTGGGAAAGCCCCGAAAGTACGCGTCGATGAACTCCTGCGCGGCTTCCTGTGTGACGTTGATGTCCTTCGCGAGCGTGAACGGCGTCTTCCCGTAGAGCACAGCGTAGTTGACCATTTTCGAACGGCTGCGAAGTTCGTGACGCGAGAGGCCACTGTTGGGACCGAACAACTGCAGCGCCGTGCGATCGTGGATGTCTTCCCCGCTGCGAAACGCGTCGATGAGCGCCGGCTCGCCGGCCATATGGGCCAGCACGCGGAGCTCAATCTGCGAGTAATCTGCCGAGATGAGGACGTGGCCCGCATCGGCGATGAATGCGCGCCGGATCTCGCGGCCGAGCTCGGTTCGAATGGGGATGTTCTGGAGATTTGGATCGGAGCTGCTCAAACGGCCCGTGGCCGCGACGGCCTGATTGAAACAGGTATGCACGCGGCCCGTTTCGGGATGCACCATCAGCGGAAGGGCGTCTATGTAGGTCCCTTTCAGCTTCATCAAGGCACGCCATTCAAGCACGAGGCGCGGAAGTTCGTGCGTCAGTGCTAGTTCTTCGAGCACCTCGGCGGCCGTGGAGGTCGAGCGCGTCCGTCCGGTGCGCTTGGTCGCCGGCAGCTGCAGCTTGTCGAAGAGGATCTCCCCAAGCTGTTTGGGTGAATTGATGTTGAACTGATCGCCTGCCAACTCCCAGATGCGTGCGGTGTACTGCGCAAGCGCCAGCTCGATTTGTGCCGATTGCGCTGCCAGAGCCGGCCCGTCGATCCGGATGCCCGCGCGCTCGATCTCGGCGAGCACGGGGACGAGCGGCATTTCCAATTCGCGGTAAACCGCTTCAAGGTGGTCGGTCACGAGCAGCGGAGCGAGCCGGTTCGAAAGCTGCCGTGCGAGATCGGCGCGCTCGCCCGCAAACGTGAGAAGTGACTCGGGCGCCACCCGCGCAAACGGAATGGCCTTCGCGCCGCGACCGCACACGTCCTCTTCTGTGAGCGCCTTGTAGCCCAGGTGCTCGAGCGACGACTCTTCGAGCGGATGACCGGGCCGTGTCGCGTCGAGCAAGTAGCTGGCGAGCATCGAGTCGAACTCGAGCCCGGCGAGCGTGACGCCATGCCGCCCCAGCACGATGACGTCGAACTTCAGGTCGTGCCCACACTTGTGAACAGATGCATCCTCGAGCAGCGGACGCAACCGTTCCAAAGTCGATCGCAGCTCGAGCTGCTCCGGAATGCTCGCACCCGCCAACAGATCCGTGCCGCCGTCTTCACCTTCGTGTCCGACCGGAACGTAGCGCGCCTGACGGTCGCGCGCGGAGAACGCGAGGCCGACCACGCCGGCGCGCATGGCAGACGGCGCGCTTGGAATGACGCGCAGCGCGAACTCACCGCATGACCGCAGGTCGGCGATGAGCGCGTCGAGTTCGGCCTCGCTTCGTATGAGCGCGTAGTCTTTTTGAATGTTCTCCGCAGTGGGCGCGTAGTCGTTGACCAGTGTCCGGAAGGCGAGACGGGAGAACAGCTCGTAGCAGCGCTCGCGCGAGGCGCCGCGGTACTTCAGCGCCTCGAAATCGACCTCCACCGGGACGTCGGTGCGAATCGTCACCAGTTCGCGGCTTTGGAGGGCGGCGGTTCGATGGGTGACAAGCGCCTCACGCTGTTTCGGTTTGAGCTCTCCAGCGTGTTCGAGCAGTCCATCGAGACTGCCGTACTGGGTGATCAAGTCGACAGCGCCCTTCTTCCCGATACCAGGTACGCCCGCCACGTTGTCGCTTGTATCGCCCACAAGCGCCAGGACGTCGGTCACCTGCGACGGTTTGACTCCGAACTTTTCCACGACGCCCTGCTCGTCGAACCAGGCGCCGTCTTCGCGCGGGTCGTAGACACGCACGCCGTCGTGCACCAGCTGAAAGAAATCCTTGTCGATCGAGACGATCGCCACTTCGAACCCATGCGACGCAGCCCGCTGTGCAAGCGTGCCGATCACGTCGTCGGCTTCATAGCCGCGGGCGGTGACGATCGGCACCCCCATCGCCTCACATGCCTGATGGACCCAGTTGATCTGCTCCGCAAGGTCATCCGGCATCGCAACGCGGTTCGCCTTGTAGTCCTCCACGATTTGGTCGCGAAAGGTCGGTCCGGCAAGATCGAACGAGGCCGCCATGTATGCCGGCTTGTGGTCGGCGATGAGCTTCCGCAGCATCGTGACGAACACGTACACGGCGTGCGTGGTGTGACCCTCCTGATTGGACAGACCTCTGCCGCGAAACGCGTGGTACGCGCGGTACATCTGCGAGCTGCCGTCGATGAGGAACAGCGTCTGGCGGGCCATGGGATTAGAGCGAAGGCGCGAAAGGCGGACCCGGAGGTCCGTCTCTACGAAGGATATCATTCGAGTAGATGCGTGTTTGGGTCCTGGTCAACGTCGTTGCGGCGCTCGCGCTCTCTGCGTGCGGTGGACGGCTGGTGAAAAAGCAATACGAGTACGAAGAGGAGATGTACCTGGCGCTCGACGGGTCGGCGACGCTGAACGTCAATGCGTCGGTGCCCGCGCTCGTCGCGTTGCACGGCATGGACCTGAATCCGAGTCCGCGCGCGCGATTCGATCGAGACCGGATCCGTCAGTTCTACGAAGGTCCCGGTGTCACCGTAACGGCGCTGAGCTCATCACGCCGATATGGCCGCAGGTTCGTCCACGTCAGCGTGCAGGTCGCCGACGTGCGCGCCGCTGAACGGCTGGCGCCGTTCGCCTGGTCTTCCTACAAGTTCGCGCGCGAAGGTGATGTCTTCGAATTCAAACAATCAATTGGGCCATCCGCCGGCAGGCAGGTCGGCGATGTTGGATGGGACGGCACGGAGCTCGTCGCCTTCCGGATGCATTTGCCCAGCCGGATCACGTATCACAACGCACCGTCTCACCGGACCGAGCGCGGCAACATCCTCGAGTGGGAGCAAACGCTCGCCGACCGTATTGGCGGCGCGCCCCTCGATATCGATGTGCAGCTCGAAACGCAGTCGATACTCGCGCGTACGCTGGTGTTGTTTGCCACGACCGCTGTCGCAGCTCTGGCGACGCTCGCTCTCGTAATCTGGTGGATTGCGCGGCGGGGGCAGCGGGTAGATACGAGTGGGCAGTCGGCCGTCGGCAATCGGCAGGGTTAGCGCAGGTCGAGGCAGCGAGCAGGTCGAGTCTCACTGCCCACTGCCGACCGTTGATTATAGGTGTTCGAGCTCCTGTTCCACTTCCGAGTCGGTCTTCAGGTCGTTGGTGACCGAGAAGGCGCCGAATGAACTGGCGATCGAACGCGCAAGCATTCGATCGGTATTGCTGTTGACAACACCGTCCAGCGTGACATGGCCGTTCTCGACGATGACGTGGATCGGAGGATTGGCCATCGACCCATAGTTCCAGAAGTTCGAGTTGCCGTAGATCGCTCTCGCGATCCGGAACCGCAGTTCATCGTCAAAGCTCGACACGGGCAGCACGGTGATCTTGTTGACCACTTGGTGCACGCCGTCGATTCTGGCGACGCGCTTTTCGATGTCGTTCTTCTTGTATGGCATCGTGACCTTGCCGGTCAGTACGACGACGCCGTCGTCCACCTGCATGTGAACCGAGTCGAAGATCGAAAATTGCGGGTAGGTGAGCACCTGTCTGGAGACGTCGTGCGCCACCTGCAGGTCTTTTCGTTCCGACGCCGCCCATGCAGGCGCGCTCATTGCGAGCACAACCACTATTGCGGCAATAAACCTGGCGAACATTGGAAGTCCTCCTTCGCGCTGGCCGGGTCGGCAGCCACACCCCTTGGAGCGACCGTGACCCGAGGCCCGCATAGCTTCAGGGCAAGGGGTTTGCCAGTCGAAATCCGCGCAAATTAGGCCAAATCTTGATGGTTCTAGTCGGACGTCATTTGGTGTGGACAACTCGTGTATAACGGCGGCATGCAGAAGCGCCTCGTTGCGATGACCGCTGTTGTCCTCGGTACCATGGTCCTCACCGTGGTCGCCGCCCAGCAGCGCTCCTCCGCGTCGCCGAAGTTCCGCGTCGACCCGTTCTGGCCCAAGCCCCTGCCGAACAAATGGAGCATGCAGCAGGTCGTCGACATCTACGTCGATCGCGACGATCACGTATGGATGATCAACCGGCGCGTGGATGCGCGTCCGGACGAACTCACCGCGGCGACCAACCCGCCGCGCGGCGAGTGCTGCGTCCTCGGGCCAGAG